>Ga0209018_1000475_pt1 | contig 36824 bp, 28 predicted proteins | sample YNPBryBLVA2012_FD_185814 | JGI IMG/M metagenome (GOLD analysis project Ga0209018, IMG submission 185814) | Anoxygenic and chlorotrophic microbial mat microbial communities from Yellowstone National Park, USA - YNP Bryant BLVA 2012 (SPAdes)... ...
ACATGGCGCTCTTCTCTCGCGATGAGGTGCGGTACAACGTCCGCGCCACCTACCGCAACGCCCTCGCTGCCACTCATCTACTGGCCGCACTCACGGCCTACGAAAAAGCTCTGGAGAAGGACGCCGCTGACGCCGAGCTCAAAGTCCAGGTGGGGGCGTGGCCAGCGGTGGACGCGGCCAAGGTGCAGTTTGCGCTCGCCAGCGCTCGGGCGCAGCGCGAGGCTGCAAGAGCGCAGCGCGACGGGCTTTTCGCTGTGCTCGCAGCGCTCATGGGGGAGGAACCGCCGGAGGCCGGGTACGAGCTGGTGGATATTCCCGACGTGCCCGAACTTCCCGCTACGAGCTTAGCGGAGCAGCGCAGCGCCGCCCTGGCAGGCCGGCGCGACCTCGCCGCGGTGAGGACCGCGGTGCTCATTGCCGAGCGCAAGAGGATGCTGGCGAAGGAGGCGTTCGGGCCCCAGCTGGTGTTGGCCGGGAACTTCCTCGGCAACAGGGCACCGGGGGTGGAGGACCCCATCAGCACCCACGAGTTCGGCCTCTACTTGAAGCTGCCCCTGTTCATGGGCCTGCAGCGGCTCCACGCGCTGCACGCGGCCAATTTCGAGCTCCAGGCGGCCCAGCACCAGCAGCAAGCCAAGGAGCTGGAGGTGCTGGCGCAGGTCGAGGATGCCCTGGGACGGGTGGAGGCGGCGCGCGCCCAGCTGGAGGCTGGCCGTACCCAACGGTCGCTGGGGAGCGAGGTGGCCCGGGTGGAGCACCTTAAGATCGAGCAGGGGACGGGCAAGATGGAGGACTACCTTGCGGCGCGGGCGCAGGAGATGCAAGGCGAGGCGGCCTACTGGCAGGGGTTGTACGCCCTGCAGAGCGCGGTGGACTACCTCGACTTCGTTTCGGCCCAGGGAGGCCAACATGACTAAGAGGCTCCTTTTTGTCGGACTTGCGGTGATCGTTCTGGTGCTGCTCGGTATGGCCGTGGTGAAGAGAAAGCACCAGTTGGCGAACATGCCACCCCCGGCCAGTCCGCCCGTTCCGGTTCGCACTGCCATCGCCCGCTCTGGCCAGATCAGCAGCAGCATCGTGACGGTGGCGCTGGTCCAGTCGGAGACGCGGGCGACGGTGGCAGCGCAAGTTTCCGGGACGATCCTCGAGATGCGGTACCGCGAGGGCGACACCGTGCACCAGGGTGAGCTGATGGCGCTCGTCGATCCTCGTACCCTCGACGACGCGGTGCAGGCAGCCCAGGCGCGGCTGGCCGCCGCCGAGGAAGAGTACGCCAAGCAGAAGGCGATCTTCGCGCGCGATACGGCGCTGCTTGCAGGCGGTGCCATTTCCCAGCAAGCGTTCGATATTTCCAAAGCGCAGCTGGCCGCCGCCGAAGCAGCCAAGGTGGCGGCGGAGCGGGCGCTCGAATCCGCCAAGGTGGTGCGCTCGTACGCTTCGGTGTCGGCGCCCTACGCGGGCGTCGTGACCGCCCGCCTCGCCGAGCCTGGGGACCTGGCGTTCCCCGGCAAACCGCTGTACACCATCGAGGTCCCGGGGCAGGTCAAGCTGGTGTCGAAGCTCGCCCAGGACCAGCTTGCGCAACTGCGTGCCGGCGATACCGTGACGTTCACGAGCGGCGCGGCAAGTGTCGTGGCAAAAACCACCAAGATCTACCCCGCCCTGGACGCGGCGCACCTCGGCTCGGTGGAGACGGTGTTGCCACACGCGCCGTTCGACCTGCCGTCGGGCGCTACGGTGGGCGCCCGCTACGCCGCTGCTCCGGTCCGGGGGCTCGTGGTGCCCACCGAGGCGCTGCTGCCGGGCATCGCGACCACGCTGGTGGTGAAGGTCGAGGACAAGGTGGCCCGGCCGGTCCCTGTGGAGGTCGTGGCCCGTGGCGACGACGGGGCAGTGGTCGCTCCCCAGGCCGGCGGGCTGCAGGCGGGCGACGCGGTGGTGGTGGGCCTGCCCAGCGAGCTGATGGCACTCACGGCAGGGACACCGGTGGTGGCACAGGGTGGAGGCGCGTCATGAGCTTCGTTGGCGCGTACGTGAAGAAGCCGCACCTGCTGCTTTCGGTGGTGCTGCTGCTGGCCGTGGTGGGGTTGGTGGGCTTCTTCAAGATGCCGGTGAACCTTTTCCCCGACAGCGAGCGACCGCAAATTGCCGTGGTCACCGTATGGCCTGGTGCCTCGGCTGGGGACGTGGCGGGAGACGTGAGCCGGGTAATCGAGAAGGAGCTCAAGACGATCGAGCTGGTGCGGCGCGTCACCTCCACGGCCAACGACGAGGTCTCGGTGGTGACGGCAGAGTTCGAGTACGAAAAGGGGCTCGATTCGGCGGCCACCGACGTATCCAACTCGCTCAACAAGATCCGCCCGCTGCTGCCGCCGGACATCCGGCCGTTCCAGGTGTACAAGGTCTCCTCGGCGACCCCGGCAGTGCTGACCTTGGCCGTGCGACCGAAGGAAGGTTCCCACCTCGATCTGGCGCAAGTGCGCCGCCTCGCCGAAAACCCCATCAAGGAAGCACTGCTGCGCTTGCCAAACGTGGAAAACGTCGAGGTTTTTGGCGGCTACCAGAGCGTGGTGCAGGTGGATCTCGATCCGAACCGACTGCAGGCGTTTCACCTTACCCCGGGCCAGGTGGTGGAGGCCCTCAACAGCTGGAACCGCAACACCCCGGAAGGGCTCGTGCTCTCCGGGGGCAGCCAGATCCTGCTCAAGAGCCAGGGGGAGTTCGTGCGCCCCGAAGAGGTGAGCGCCATCGTCGTGAGCGCTGCGCCCGGGCCCCCGGTGTACCTGCGGGATGTAGCCAACGTCCATGTGGGCATTCAGGAGCGGCAATCGGCGTTCCACGGCAACGGCAAGCCGGCGATCGGGGTCAACATCCAGCGTGCCCTCTCGGGGTACGCCATGCCGACGATCGCATCGGTGCTCGCGTACCTGCCGCAGCTTGAGAAGCAGTACCCGGGCCTCGAGTTCGAGGTGGCGGACACCCAGGGTGAGCTGATCCACACCAGCGTGTCCAACATGGTGGATGCGCTGCGCGACGCCATCATCATGACCGTCATCGTGATCTTCCTCTTCCTCGCCGACACGCGTGGCATGCTCCTGGCTGGCATTTCCATCCCCTTCACCTACCTCATCACCTTTGCGTTCATGTGGCTGTTCGGCTTCGAGTTCGATATGGTGACGCTGACCGGCGTGATCCTCGGTGTCGGCATGCTGCTGGACGATGCCATCGTGGTGCTGGAGAACATCGAGCGCCACTATCACAAGCTTGGCCAGGACATCTCCGAGGCCGTGGTGGGCGGCACCCAGGAGGTGATGCTGGCCATCCTCTCCGGCACGTACGCCACGGTGGTGGTGCTGGTGCCGATCATCTGGATCGGCGGCTTCGTGCAGACGGTGCTCCGACCACTCTCCCTCACCCTCTCCATTGCGTTGATTGCCTCCTACCTCGTGTCGGTGACGATCCTGCCGATCCTGGCGCCGTTGATTCTGCGCCTGGGAGGGAAAATGGAGCGTTTCCGCTGGGAGCTATCCCTAGACCGCTTCGTGCAAGGGCGCCTGCTGCATCCGCTGCAGGAATTCTTCGTCAAAGCGGTGGGGAGCGCGTTGCGTCACAAGCTGGTTTTCCTCGTGCCAGCCATCGTGCTGCTTGTGTTCTCAGGGAGGGTCGTCGTTCCGCTCCTCGGCCGCGACCTCATGCCGCCGATGGACACGGGCATCTTCCGCGTCACCTTCGAGAGCTACCCGAACACTTCCCTCGCCCAGACCGAAGCACTGCTTTCCACCGTGGAAAAGGTAATCTGGCAGCAACCCGGCGTGAAAAGGACCTCGGCGACCCTGGGTTCGGAACCCGGTGTGCTCTCCTTTGGCTCCGGGCGCAACCCGCAGCAAGCGTTCGTTACGGTGCACCTGGTCAACCGCTTTCAGCGCCGGGAAACCATGTGGGAGATCGAGGGGAGGGTGCTGGCGGAGCTGCAGAAGGTTCCGGGCATTCGCTTCCCGGCGGTCTTCGACTACGGCGCCACGCCGCTCTCCACCATTCGCTCCACCGTGGACCTGATGATCTCCGGGCCGGACCCGGTGGTGCTCGACGACCTGCGCCGGCAAGTGCAGCAGCGCCTGTTGACCGCGGGCGGCCTCACTGCGGTGGTGCCCACCTGGACGCTGGACCGGGTCGAGTACCGCTTCCTTCCCGAGCCCGAGCAGCTGGCCCTCTACGGGGTGAACGCGAGCACCGTGGCGGCGCAGGTCTCGGGCCAGGTGCGCGGTTTTCCCGCGACGCTCTTCCGCGTGCCCAACCAGGACTCGTTCGCCGTGTGGGTGCAGGCGCAAGCCTCCCGCCGCGACGCCCCGCAGCGACTGGAGTCGCTGCCGATCATGACGGCGCGCGGGCCCGTGCCGCTCGCCAGTCTCGGCCGGATCGAGACGGCGACGGTACCGACGCTATACACCCACCAGAACATCGCCCCCACCGTTGACGTGCTCGGCTACCGCCACGTCCAGGCTGTCACCCACATCAACGCCAACGTGGCCAAGGCGTTGGCAGATCTCGAGCTGCCCCCCGGCTACACGATTACCGAGGAAGGGGAACGCAAGACCATGGACGAAGCATTTTCCTCTCTCATGGCGGCGCTCCTCCTCGGCCTCGTGCTGCTCTACTTTTCACTCATCCCGGCGTTCCGTTCGTTCCTGCACCCGCTCACGATCATGGTGGCGATTCCCCTCGGCATGATCGGCGCAACCTGGTCAATGCTGCTAGCGGGCAAGCACCAGTGCATGCCTGCTTTCATGGGCATGATTTTGCTTGCCGGTATCGTGGTGAAGAACTCGATTCTTTTGATCGATTTCATCGAGGAAGCGCGCGGCCGCGGCGAGGGCCTGGAAGAGGCGCTCAAAGGCTCGGTGCGCGTCAGGACGAGGCCGATCCTCATGACTGCGGTGGGCACCGCGGTGGGGATGCTGCCCATCGCCCTGCAGTGGGCGATCGGGCTCGAGCGCCTCTCACCGCTGGCGGTAGTTGCCATCGGCGGCCTGATGGTCTCCACGTTCCTCACGCTGATTTACGTGCCGATATTCTACGATTTGTTCGAGAAAGCCAAGCTCTGGCTCATCTCGCCTCGCCAACCAGCTCCAACGGTGGAGGCATGATGGTACCGAGCTTTGCAACGATAACCCGCACGGCGCAGCAGCGCCTGGCAGTGGGAAAACCAAGGAGGAGCGCATGAGCAACGACACGAAGCGCTACATTCCCCCCCAATGGGCGTTCGAGTTTCACGGGCACATCTGCCCCTTCATGCCGCTGGGCTACCGCATGGGTCTGTTGGCCCTGGAAAAGCTGGGTATCCCGCGGGAGAAGGACCACACGCTCCGTGTGTTTCTGGAGATCGGCGAAGGGCACCCCCAGATGTGCATGGGGGACGGCATCCAGATCGCCACTGGTGCCACGTTTGCCAAGGGGCTCATGGAAAAGACCTCCTGGGGCAAGCTGGCGGCGACGTTTTGGTACCCGGGCAAGGTGGCGGTCCGCTACGCACTCAAGGCGTCGTTTCTGGACGAGTTTGGCCGCTTCGAGTTCTTTGCCCGCCGCAAGCAGGGCGTGGAGCCGTCGCAGATCCCGCCTCAGCTCGCCCAGGAGGTGATCGACTGGACGCTGGCGCAACCCAACGAGGCGATCTTCGCGGTAACCGAGCGGCCCGAGTTCCACTACCAGCCGCCCAAGGGCTCCTTTGCCAAGTCGCTGTGCTCGGTGTGCGGCGAGTACGTCTTCGAGCGCTACGTGCGCCTGCTGGACGGCAAGCCCGTGTGCATCCCCTGCTCGGGGTACAAGGGGTAGGACGGGATCGCCGGGAGCTCGGCGCCCGACGCGCGGGAAGCTGAATGAGGGGAGAGGAGACTGCCCATGAGCCCCTCCTCGCTGTTGATTGCCTTCGTCACGATCCTGCTGATCTCGGGCGTGTTCTCGATGTTCGGCAGGGGGGGCGGCTCGCTGTACACGCCGGTCCTTGTCATGTTGGGCGTGGCTGTGGGCTCCGCCATCTCCACCGCGCTTTTCTTAAACCTGGTCACGGCCCTCGTGGCGACCGTCGTCTTTGCGCGCAACAAGCTGGTGGACTTCAGGTTCTGTTTCCTGTTCCTGCCCGGGACGGTGGCCGGCTCGCTGGTGGGTGCGGTGCTCTCGAGCCGGGCGCCCCGGGACCTGCTCCTCGGCATCTTCTCGGTGTTCCTCTACGCTGCCGGTGCCCTGATGATCGTCTCCGGTGCCAAGAAGAGCAGCGAGACGAGGCGGCCCATGACCAGGAAACTCGCCGTGCTCGTGGTGGCGTTTTCCTTTGGTGTGGGTGTGCTGTCGAGCCTCATCGGCGTGGGGGGCGGGCTGGTGATCTTTCCGTTCCTCGTGCTCTTCATGAAGTACCCGGCCCAGCTCGCAGCGGGGGCGAACTCGTTCATCGTCACGGTGAGCTCTCTGGTGGGCACCATCGGCCACTTTGCCCTGGGTCCAGTGGATTACCGGCTGGTGGGGGTGGCCTCGGTGGCCTGCATCGTGGGTTCTGCCGTTGGCTCCCACGTGACCGTGAAGGCAAGCCCTAGCTTTGTGAAGATAGCTTTCGCGTTGGTGATGTGGTTTTTCGCCACGCAGATCGCCATCAAGCTGCTGGGCCGGCTCTAGGGTCGCCACGTGGCGGCGAACGCCTAGGAAAGCACGACCCACGGGCGCGCGCTGGGGCGCTGGGGATTCCGCAGGTGCCGGGTTCGCGGGAAACCTGCAGGGTGCGAAGTGCTGGGAGGGCGCTGGGCATCCGGTGCTCCTAGGAGCGCGGCTGGCCAGGGTGGCCGGCGCGCTCGGGGAGGTGCCGGTGATGCTCTCGGTTTGCAAGGTTTGCACCGCCTCCAAGCACTGGTTCGATCATGCACCTCGGGCGCAAAAGGCAGTCGCCCATGTTTAGACATGGTTCGCCACGGAACTGCCAGGGGCTTTGGCTCTTGCGCCCGCCGATTGCCGCAAGGTGGCCCGGGAGAGCCTGATGCCGGTGCTTGTGGTACCGTGGAAGGGGGTGCGGAACGCGGTGCCGGTGAGCGATTTCATCTGCGAGGAATGCGGCAAGCCCAGCAAGATGGGGGCAGCCGGGGAGCAGGACCGAAACCGGTGGTTTCCCGGCTGCCCGGGCTGCGCCTCGCAGGCGACGATCCTCAAGTCTTGGAGCTTCCCCTGGGCCAGCCGGTCCGGGGCGTTTTGGAGCTGAAGATGAACTTCGTGGAGGTCATTGCCCGCAAGCGGGACGGCGTGGAGCTTTCCAGCGAGGAAATCCGCGAGTTCGTCCAGGGGGCGGCCAGCGGCACGCTGCCGGACGTGCAGCTCGCGGCCATGCTCATGGCGATCTGCATCCGCGGCGCCACCCCGGGAGAGACGCGGCATTTGGTGCAAGCCATGACCGACTCCGGGGAGCGATGGGAGTTGGCCCGCAGCTTCCCCGGGGTGGTGGACAAGCACTCCACCGGGGGCGTGGGGGACACGGTTTCGCTGGTGCTGGCCCCGTGGCTGGTGGCCTGCGGGGTCCCGGTGGCGATGATGGCCGGTGCTTCCCTGGGGCACACCCAGGGCACCTTGGACAAGCTCGCCGCGATCCCCGGCTTCGCAGCTGCAGCGAGCCGCGAGGAGGCTTTCCAGCGGCTGGAGCGCTGCGGGGCGGTGCTGGCGCGCCAGTCGGCGCGCATCGCCCCGGCGGATGCCAAGCTCTACGCCTTGCGGGACGTTACCGCCACCGTGCCCTCGTTGCCGCTCATCGTGGCTTCCATCATGTCCAAGAAGCTGGCGGTGGGGGCGGGGAAGCTGGTGCTGGACGTAAAGTGCGGCAGCGGTGCGTTCCGCAAGACGCTCCCCGAGGCCCGGGAGCTGGCTGCGGCGCTGGTGGAGGTGGCCCGGGCTGCGGGAGTGGCGGTGCGGGCGGTGATTTCCGCCATGGACGAGCCTCTGGGCCCGGCTCTGGGCACCGCCTGCGAGGTCCGGGAAGCCCTAGCGTGCCTCGAGGGGCGCGGGGATGCGCGGCTTTTGGAGCTTTCCCGGGAGCTGGTGGTGCGGGGGCTGCTCCTTTCTGGCCACGCCCCGGAGCGAGCCGAGGCTTTGGCCGCCGAGGCCTTGGCATCCGGCAAGGCCCGGGCTTGTTGGGACGCCATCGTCCTGGCTCACGGCGGAAACCCGGACCCCAGCCTGCTGGCGCAGCCGGCGCAGCAGCACGAGGTGCTGGCGGAGGCAGAAGGGTACGTGGTGGGGGTGGACGGGGAAACGCTGGGGTGGGTGGCGGTGGCCCTGGGGGCGGGGAGGCGCTTCCCCCAGGACCAGGTGGATCCGGGAGCGTTCCTCCGGGTGCTGGTGCGCCAGGGGGAGCGGGTGCGGGTGGGGCAACCGCTGGCGGTGCTGGCCTGGAGCCAGCGTCAGGTGGACCCGCAAACCCTGGCGAGCCGGGTGCGGCGAGCGTTCCGCTTGGGGGAGGCCGCCCCGGCCTCCACCCCGCTGGTCCTCGAGGAGCTGGGCTAGGGGCCGTGCTCTACCGGTTGCAGGACGTGGTGCTGGAGTTCGGGGAACGGCGGGTGCTGGGCCCCCTCTCGTTGCAGCACAACCCGGGGGAAAAGCTGGTGCTCGTGGGGCGCAACGGCGCGGGGAAGAGCACGCTGCTGCGCCTGATCGTCGGGGAGCTGCAGCCCACCGCGGGGAGCGTGCTCCGGGCCTCGGGGTTGCGCCTCGCCTACCTGGAGCAGCTGGTGCAGGAAGACCCGGAAAAGCCGGTGCTGGAGTTCGTGCTGGGGGCCATCCCCGAGCTTTTCGCCTTGGAGGCGGAGCGGGAGCGCCTGGCCGCGCACTTGGAAACCCCGGAAAAGCTTAGCGCTTACGCGGCGGTGGAGGAAAAGCTGGCCTCCCTCGACGCTTTCCGCGCCCGGCCCCGAGCCCAGGCGCTCCTCGCCGGCCTGGGCATCCCCCAGGAGCTCCACGGCGTTCCTCTGGGTGCGCTGTCGGGGGGGCAGCGCACAAGGGTCGCCCTGGCGCGGGCCCTCATGGCCCCCGCGGACCTGCTGCTTTTGGACGAGCCCACCAACCATCTGGACCTCCTGGGGGCCGTGTTCCTCGCCCAGGTGCTCGCGGAGTACCGGGGGGCGCTGCTGCTGGTGACCCACGACCGGGCGTTGGTGGACGCGGTGGGGGGCGACATCCTGGAGCTTTCGGGGGGCAGGCTGGAGCGCTACCGGGGACCTTTTTCCCGCTACCAGAAGGAGCGGGAGGCGCGGCGCGAGCAGCAGCGGCGGGCGTGGCAGCTGCAGCAGCAGGAGATCGCCCGGCAGCAGGAGTTCGTGCGCCGCAACATCGCCGGGCAAAACACCCGACAAGCTCAAGCCCGGCTCAAGCTCTTGGCCAAGGTGGAGCTGCTCCCGCCCCCTCCCCCCGACCCGCAACCGGTGAAGCTCCGCTGGCCTGCGCTGGCGAGAAGCGGCGATCGGGTGCTGGAGGTCCACGGCCTTGCGGTGGGCTACCAACGCCCGCTTCTGCAAAACCTGCACTTCGCCTTGCGACGCGGGGAGCGGGTGGCGTTGGTGGGGGCCAACGGCAGCGGCAAGACCACGTTGCTCAAGACCTTGGCGGGGCTCTTGCCGCCGCTCGCTGGCAGTGTCAAGTTCGGCACCGGGGTGAGCGCCGGCTACCTGGACCAGGACCAAGCCACGGTGGCGGCAGGCACCCCCCTGGAGCTGCTCCTGGCAGCTCGTCCCGACTGGACCCCGGCGGAAGCCCGGGCCTGGGCCGGGGCGTTCGGCTTTTCCGGGGAAGCCGCGGAGACCCCCACCGCGCTCTTTTCCGGTGGGGAGCGCTCCCGCCTGGCCCTGGCGCAGCTTTTGGCCCAAGCCCCGAACCTGTTGCTTTTGGACGAGCCCACCAACCACCTGGATATCCCCACCTGCCAGGTGTTGGAGGCGGCGCTGGCGGATTTTCCCGGTGCGGTGCTGTTCACCAGCCACGACCGGGCGTTCGTGGAGCACGTGGCCTCCGGGGTATGGTTGCTCCGGGAAGGGCAGCTGGTGCCCATGAACTCCCCAGCGGAAGCGTTTGCCGCCTTGGGAATGGAGCAGCCGGCGGTCGGCAAGCCTGCCGGAAAGGCACCCCGCCGCAGCCCCCAGGAAGAGGAGCGCCGGCGGCTGCTCCAGCGGGTGACCAAGATGGAAAAGGAGCTGGCGGAAGTGGAGCAGGAGCTTGTGGCCATCGAAAAGCTCATGGGGGAGCTGGAGGCAGCGCTCACCTTGCCCGAGGTGATGCGGGATCCCCAAAAGCTGCGCTTTTTGGCGGAAAACCTCAGCTCGGCCCGGGCGAAACAGGAGGTGCTTTGGCAGCGCTGGTGCGAGGTGGCGGAGGGGTTGGAGGCGCTGCGCCGCACCCTTACGCAGCTTGCCAGCAACTGAGGGCTCAGCTCAGTGAGACAATTGTCCCAACGCGCGCCGGCAGTGACGCCGGATGTCATTTGCTCGGGGCGGGCTGTCTCTCGGTTTCAATCGTAGGCCGCGTTTTTGCGAGCTAGTGTCAAAATAACCGTTTCGCCATATCGTGGCATGTTCTTTGCATAGGGAAAGGATGGCTGCGCAGGGCAGCCGCAGTTGCAGAAACTTTTGGCGAGGTTTAAACTAACGGCAAGCCCGGGCAACCGGGCGAAAGGAGAAAGGAGAAAGGGACATGAAAAAAGCAACGTTGTTGGCAGTGGTCCTGGCGCTGGGGTTCGTGGGACCGCTGTTCGCCCAAGCCACCGGGAACACCAGCATCTACGTGGTTTACCCGCGCATCGCGATCCTCTACTACCGCTCGAGCATCACCCTCCAGCCTTCGGCTTCGGACCTCATCACCGCGTTCGCGGGGAGCAACCCGGTGAACACCGGCACCACGAGCATCAGCACGTTCACCGCGGCGCTGGGTACCTTGGAAGGCGATGCCACGACCCCCGCTACGCCGTTTTCCACCAACGTGCTCACCACCATCAACAACTTCTACCAGGTGCGCGCCAACTACCAGTTCCAGGTGATCGTGAGCATTACCGATGGTACGCTGCAAGGGGATGGCACCACCGGCAGCGGCAACATCCTCATGAGCAACGTGCAAACCGAGCTCAACGACAGCGGCACCTGGGCAGCCACCGTGCAGCAGCCTAACCCTGGCGGCTTGGGCACCGTGCACAAGGGGGACGTGCGCTTCAACCTGGACTTCTCCGGCGCCTCGCTCATCGCCCCCAACACCAGCGCCACCTTCGGCGACGCTGTGGTGCAGACCCAGGTGGCGTTCTACTGATCGCGCGGTTTTCCCGCGATGGTGGAGGCAGGAAGGGGGGCGCAAGCCCCCCTTTTGCCCATGCGCTAGGATAAAGCTATGATCGCGGTTGTTTTGGCCGCCTCCCTTGCAGCCGGTGGAACGGTGCAGCTGGAGCTGCCGCCACAGCTGGTGCTGGAGCCGCTTTCCGTGGAAGAGGTGGCGGGTGGTGCAGCTATCCCCTGGGACGGCGGCACGGTGCCACCTTTGGGGGTGGTGGTGCGGCGGGTGAGTGGGGCGTTCCGCCTGCTGCTGCCCCGGGGTGTTTCTCCGGCAAGCTTCGAGGTGCGAGCCCAAGTGCGGGAACTGGGCAATCCGGGGAAGGAAGGAGGTCGGGTGCCGGTGAAGGTCACGGTGCTGCCGCTGCGCCTGGTGGAAAGCCGCGGGGAGCTGGAGGTGTGGGAGGCTGACCTGCTCTTTCACCTGGACTTAAGCCGCGCCTCGGCCGGGACGCTCTCCGGCCGCCTGGAGGTTTCGGTGGTGGGGAGGTGAGGTGCGCCGCCTTGCCTGGGTGGGGCTGCTGCTCGCCGGTGCCGCCTGGGGTGGCGGTATCGCGGTTTCCCCTCCCCGGTTCGATATCGAGCTCACCGGGCCTTCCGCCGCCGCTTCGCTGAAGGTGGTCAACCTCGGGGACGCCCCGCTCCGCTTGACCGTGAGCGTGGCGAACTTCACTTTGGACGAGGAAAACCGCCTCCAGCTGGCACCCCCTTCCCCCCAATCCGCGGACCAGTGGCTGGTGGTGACCCCGCTAGAGTTTTCCCTGGAGCCAGGGAAGAGCCAAACGGTGCGCTTTGCCGTGCGCCCCCGGGTTCCCCCCGAGCCTGGGGAGCACCGGGCCATGCTTTTCCTCGAGGAGCAGCCCCCGGAAAACCGGCCCTTCGCCACGTTGAACCTGGCCAAGGTGGGGGTGGGGGTGTACGTGAACGTGCCGCCGGTGGTGCGCCAGGCGGTGGTGCACTGCGTGGACGTGCGGCTGGTGGGGGGGCAGCTTGCCGGGATGCTGGACATCGAGAGCACCGGCAACGCCCACGTGCGCCCCCAGGCGTTTTACGTGGTTTGGCCCCGGGACCGGTTCCCCGGGAAGGTGGGGACCCGGGCGATCCAGGATCTCCCCGGGTCAGCGGTGAAGGTGCCGGAGGGGGCGAGCATCGCGGGTGTGGTGCCGGATATCCCGGTGCTTCCCGGAACCCGCCGCACCTTGCGCTTTCCGCTGGGTTTGGTGCCGCCGGGGGAGTACGTGGTGGAGCTTTGGGGGAAGGTGGAAGGGGAGGGGCTTGCGTGGGCGCTCCCGGTGACGGTGCCCGAGCCCCGGCGCTAGCTGGCTTTGAGGCGGGTGGCAGAGCGCCGCGGGCTCGCTTGCTTCGCAAAAAGCTCGCTACCATGAGCGTTAGCATGGGCAAGCTTGCAACCCTCTTGCTGCTGGCCGCCTGGGCGGAGGCCGATGCGCTGGTGTGGGGGCCCGTGGTGGGCGGTCGCACCTCGCTGGTGGTGAGCGTCCAGGTGGGAGGACGGGAGGTGGGGGTGGTGGAGGCCCTGGCCACGGAAGGCGGGGTGTGCCTGGAGATCGGCGATTTTGCCAGGCTCGCTGGGGTCAGCTGGGATGCCGACGCCCGGCGGCTTTCCACGCCACTGGGGGAGCTGGAGTTCGCCCCGGGGGAGCTGCTTGCCGTGGAGGCCACCAGCTACCTCTGTCCGGAAACCGCGAAAAAGCGCCTGGGGGTGGTTTTCCTCTTCGACCCCGCCGAGGTGCGCCTCACTTTGGACCTCCCCTGGAGCTTCGCCCAGCCTGCGGCCTTGCCCGCCAGGCTGGTGCCGGAGATCCGCGCCCCCGGTTGGGGCCTCGGCACCTTGAGGGCCGACGCCTGGATGGTGCGGGAAGGGGACAGCGAAACCCACGCCGGCAGCCTCACGCTCACCGGCCGGGCGGTGGGTGGGGAGTTCCGGGTGCTCGCGGACAACCCCAAGGGGGAAGGAGCCGCGGTGCGGGAGTTTTTCTGGCAGCGCCGCTTCCTCCGCAAGGCGATAGGGGTGGGGAGGAGCTGGGTGCAGCTTTCCCCCTTGGTTTCCGGCTTGGATTTCGTGGGATTGCAGCTCGCCTGGAGCAACGAGCCTTTGCCCAAGCTTTCGGGCAACGCGGGCGGGGTTTTGGGGCAAGGAGGGGCGCTGCGCACCTTCCGCGGGCCGGCACCGCCTGGCAGCTTGGTGCGCCTCAAGCTGGACGGGGTGGTGGTGGCGAGCCAGCTGGTGGGGGTTTCCGGTCGCTACGAGTTCCTGGACGTGCCGGTGGCGGGGAGGGGTGCGGTAGTGGTGGAGGTGGAGATCTTCGACCGGCACAACCTGCTGGTGCCGGTGGAGGTGCGGCGGGAGGTGGCTTCGGTGGCCGCCCAAGTGTTGCCAGCAGGACGCTGGGTGCAGCTGGCAGGGGCGGGTTGGGGCGGGGTTTTTGGCCGCAAGCTCCTGGGGGAGGCGGCGGACCGGGATGCCGCTGCCTTCTACGCGCTGCGCTACGCGCCCCACCAAGCGCTCACCCTGGAGCTGGCGTTCCAGGGGCTGGGCAAGAAGGGCCAGGGAAGCTTAGGGTTTTTGGGGAACCCCCGGCCTTGGTGGTTCGTGGCGGCGGAGGTGGCCGGGTCTTCCGGAGGGAAGGGGTTGCTCGTGGAGAACCAGCTGTTCGGCAAGAGCGTGGAGCTGAGCTTGCGCGCGTTGTACCAGGAGCGAGGCTTTCCGCTCACGGGCTCGCTTCCCGCGGACCGGCACGATTATTCCGCGGAGCTGCGTTTTTTCCTCGGCCAAGGGCTCGAGCTGGGGGTTTGGGGACGGGATGTGACCGTGGGGAGGGAAGCGTTTCGCTGGCTGCGGCCCACCCTCGCGGCTTCGTTCCGAAAGTGGCTGTTCCTGCGCCTTTATCCCGACCAACAGGGGGACATGACCGCGGTGCTGCTGGCGAACCCCCACCCCCGGTTGCGCATCGCCGCGTCTTCCTTTCACACCAAAAGCGTGGACGCTTTTTGGCAGCTAGGGGAGGGAGGGCCGTGGTTCCTGCGGGGCACCCACGAAACGGGAGGAGGGGCGCCTTCCCGCACCACGCTCACCCTTGGGCGCCAGGGTGAGCGGTTCTGGGCCCCTGCCTTCCGCCTCGGGGTAGCGCACAGTGGCCAGCACACCGGGCCGTACCTGGAGGTCTCGAGCCGCATCGCCCCGGGGCTTTGGCTGCGGGGAGAGTATCAGGGGGTGCCAGGTCGGGTGCGGCCTGGGGAGCCGCTGCGCTCCCGCCTGTACCTCTCGCTCACCGCGGACTACGCCTACGCCTCGGGGCTTTTCACCCCTACGGGAGGTCTGTCGCTTGCCCGGGAGCTGGGCGCCATCGCCGGAAGGCTGCGGGTTTCCGGCAGCCAGCGCAGCCTCGCCGGGGCGCGGGTGGTGGTGGTGGGTGTGGGCGGGGCAGTGACCGATGCTGCCGGGCGTTTCTTCCTTGGCTCGGTACCCCCGGGGGTGTACGAGGTGTACCTCGACCCGGAAAACCTCCCTTTGGAGCTTTCCCCCAAGCGCACTCGGGCAGTGGTGGAGGTGCTGGCTGGGGTCACCACCAGGGTGGACTTCCTCCTGGAGGAGCTCTTCGGCTTTGCCGGGCAGGTGCGCACCCAGGCCGGCGACCCGCTGCCGGGGGTGGAGCTGGTGGTGCGGGATGCCCGAGGGCAGGAGCGGCTCCGCACCCGCACCGATGCCTTTGGCCTTTACCGGGTGGACCAGCTCCCGGCGGGCAGATACCGGGTGGAGGCCCTGGGGCCCTCCGGGGAGCTACTGGCGGCGCGAACCGTGGAGCTTGCCGGGTTCCTCTTCGCCCAGGACCTCACCGTGGGCCACCTGTAGTGTCCTGAAAGCGAACACCGGAAAGAGCTCTTTTTCGGCTCGCTGCAAGCCCGCCCACAGCGCCTGGTGGGGGGCGCAGGGAAGCCAGTCGTGTTCGCTTTTCGAACATGGAATGGTTAGCCGCAAGCTGCCTCGTTTTGGCTAAGTCCTTTTTTTGCAGTGAATAACGCTGGTGCTCCCGCTTGGCACGCCGCTGGCAAGAAAACCGGGTGCGAGGTGGAGCATGAGGTACGCACGGTGGTTGACAGCTTTGGCGAGCATGGCGCTGGCAGCGACGCTCGCGGGGGAAACCAGCATCGGGGTGCGCATCACCGGTTTGCCGGCGTTGCCCGCGGGTATGGGGACCGTGCGCCTGGTGGATCTGCCTCGCCTGGTCGCCAGCGGGGCCAGGCCTGCGGATGCCCCTAGCTGGCTGGTGGTGGGCAAAACCGCAGAGCCTGGAGCCCCTCCGGTCATCCACGAAAAGCCGTTTCCTGGCCACCCCGTGGCCCCCACCTGGCAGCAGGGCAACTTCGTGGCGAGCTTCTAGCGCCGACCGGGGGAGGAGGCCGGGACTGCCGGGCCTCCCGTGTGGCTCACAAGCCCGTCCCCGGGGCTAATGTCCCCACCTCCCCCGTCAGCCAAGCTGATCACGAACCCCCAGACCATCCGGTCCCGCACCCGAGTGGCGGCAAGCGTTTGCCACGCACCACCCGACCCCAAGGCCCGGTAGGTGGCGGGCGGGGTGCCGGCAAAGTGGTACAAGAGCTTCACCGTGGCGGCGGGGCAAGGGAGCGTGAAGCGCACCAGCCCCAAGGGGAAGTCGTAAAGGCGATCCGGGGTCCCGAGCGCCGCCTCGGGCACCGCGCTTACCTGCTGCAGCGCGCTGCAGCCGGTTACCTCCACGGTCACCCACCCTTTGCCGGAGGCCAGCGGCAGCGTAGCCACCTCCCGCTGCTGCCGGTCGGGGATGCCGTCGCCGTTGCCGTCCCCCTTGGCGAAGCGCGGCCAGCCGTCCCCCCCGGGGTAAGCGTCCTCCACCGCTGGGGCCACCCCGTCCCCGTCGTCCGCCGCCGGCAAGCTCAGCGAGGCAACGTTGTCCGCCGGCTGCGGGTCCTGGGTGGTGGCGGCGAGCTGGAACAGCGCGCTGCCCCCCGGGAAGCTCCCGTCCGCCTGCACGGTCACCGTGCACGCCGCGGATCCTTGGGGAGCAAGCTGGCCGATGTTCCACCCGGTGGAGGCCCCGCAGGGGTCCGCCACCAGGGAAAGCCCCGAAGGCAGCGTGAGGTGCCCCACCACGCCGGCAGCGGTGGAGGGGCCGGCGTTGGCCACGAAGAGCTCCAAGGGGAACGGCGTGGGGTCCATGGGATCCGGAGGTGTGGCCGCCAGGTACGCCTGCAGGTCAGCTTGCGGACCTCCCGGGGGGAACTCCGGGGCAAAACCGCAGATGGCGAGCCCAGGAGCTACGCTTCCCGGCTGCTTGGCGCTCCAAGCGTACCCCCGGTGCGCCCCGTCCCCCTGGAACCCCACGGTGGCGCTCCCCCCACCGCTGGGGTCCACGCTGGCGTACTGGAAAACGAACTGGCCGCTCTGGTGATACAGCACCAGCTGGAAGCGCAGCGGGGAGCCGCCTGCCGCCGGGGTAACCTCGTTCCACTGCACCACCGTGCAGCGCTCGCTTCCCAAGGCCTCGGAGGGGCGAGGGCAGGGGTCGAACCCCTGGACCAACACCGCCCCGGTACTGGCGTCCAGGTCCTGGTGGAAAGGCAGCAGGCGAGCCGCGGTGGCGAAGTGCGGGGAGCCCGAGGGGAAGTAGGCGGTGGGCACCGCGGGAAGCCCATCGTCCGGGGAAAAGTCCCGGCCGTCCTCCTCCTCGAGCGTCGCGGCGAAAGCCAGGTAGCCGTTGGGGGAAACCACCACCGTGCTGCGGGGCGTGCCGTAGAACGGAAAAGGCCAGGGGAGCGCCACGGGGGCGCCGCCATCGTCGGCAGCTGGCGGGTCCCCGGCAGCGGCGTAAGGGGCTTGGAAAGCAAGCGGCGTGCCGCTTGCGGCGATGTCCAGGAAGCTCGCGCTGCAGCTGCCCGAGGCGGAGGAGAAAAGCGCGTAGAAGCCGTCCCCCTGGCCTTCGGTGGGACGGGTCTGGGCCGCCGCCCAGCAAGCCAGAAGCCAAGCGAAGATCAGCAACGTCTTGCGCATACGCACCTCACTGGGCCGTGATGGCCAGGCACCAGGAGCGGAAGGTGCCTGTTTGTCCGCCTGCGCGGTCCTCCACGCGCAGCTGCCAGCTGCCGTTGGCAAGCTGCCCATCGTAGGCGGAAAGCGCCTGGTAGGGGGTGTAAAACCCGGAAACCGCCGGGAGGTTGCCACAACGGGTTTGTACCGCGGCGCTGGCCTCGTCGTCCAGCACCGGCTCCAGGTTGTCCCCGGCACAGCCGCCCCCGCCGTTGGTAAGGCGGTTGAGCAGCTGCACGGTGGTACCTGCGGGGGATGTGAGGAACGCGTTCAGGTCCCCCACCCGGGTGTGGGTGACATCCAGCCACACGTCCAGGTCCAGCACCTGCCCCACCCCCGGGGGGACCACGATGCTGGAGCTCACCCCTGTGGCGTTGTTGTCGGGGATCGCCAGGTTCACCGCTTGGCAGAGCAGGTAGCGGGGCGGGGCCAGTGCCGGGTCGTGGCGGAAGATCTCCTGGTTGCCGTCACCGTTGAGCCCTAGCGGATTGTCGTTGGACTGCCACGCCGCGGGCACGTTGCCTCCGGCGCGGCTGATGGCAGGCAAAAGCGGGGCGAAGCTGGTGACCAAGCTGGTCCCGGGCTGGGCGGCGTTGGCCGTGGCAAAGCGGCGTGCCTGGAACTGGAAGCTCCCCATGTCCAAAAGCTCCCCCAAGGCCCAAGCGCCGTCGTCGGAAAGCCGCGCCAGGATGTACGCTTGGCTAGCGGTGCCGTTGGAGAGCTGGCGGAAGGCGCCGTTCCAGAAGAAAAGCTCGTAGCTGCCATCGGCGTTCTGGGCCGTGTAGTTGCCGTTGGAGGTAAAGGCGATGCGGGCGCCGTTTGCCGCGATGGCCGGGGTGTCGTTGGCCACGGGATCGGCGGAGTTGGTGATGCGCTGGAACGAGTTGTTGGTGCGATCCCAGCGGAAGATCTCCGGGTTGCCATCGTTGTTGAGCCCGGCGATGTTGCAGGTGGAAACGAACGCCACGTAACGGCCGGTTCTGCGGCTTACCGAGGGGGCGTAGTTCTGGCAGCCGGAGGTGTTGGTGCCAGCGAAGGCAGAGCCGTTCCAGGCCACGATCTCGTCGTTGCCGTCGGGGTTGGTATAACTGCCATGCCCGCAGTTGGAAACGAAAACAACCGGAGTCCCCGTGGTATTCCCCGCCACCACCGGGAAGCGGTTGTTGCAAGGGGCGGTGGTGTTGGTGATTTGCACGGTGGCCATGGTGTTGCGATCCACCCGGAAGATCTCCCAGTTGCCATCGGCGTTGCCGCCGGTGAGGTTGGCGTTGGAGGAAAACACCACGAAGCGGCCGTTGCTGGTCACCGCCGGGTGGGCGAAGCTGCCGGAGGAGGCGGCGGTGAGGCGCTGGGTGGTGCCGCCGCTCCAGTAAAACACCTGCTCCTGGGCCCCGGGGTTGTCCCCGGTGAGGTTGCCGGAGGAAACGAAGGCGTAACCTTCGGGGTTTTCCGCCGCCGCCACCTCCCGGGAATCCACGGGGCGGGCCTCCAGGCCGCCCCCCTTCCACTCCACGGTGATCCCCGAGCTCACCGTGAGCTGCTGGGAGGTGGAAGGGGGGTAGGGGCTGGTGCTCACCGCATCCACCGCCAGCGCCGAGTCGAACACTGCGTCGTCCTGGTCCGCCACGCGGAAGCGCAGGGTGTAGCTGCCGGGGGTCATGATGGCCACGGTCCTGGTGACCCACCCGGTGCGGCCGCAGCGGGTGCACGCCCGGATGTGGGTGTTTTGGATTGGCCCGGGAGCGCCGAAGTTGTACTGAAGGTTGTCCGTGGGCCCGAAATCCGGCCAGGGGGAGATGCCGGAGCTTGCCTTCTGCACGCTATTTCGGAAAAGCGGGAAGTCGTTGAGCGTCACGTCGAAGAGGTCGTCGTACGGGGTGTTTTGGTCCCCCTCGCTAGTGAGCCACATCACCGCCACCGTGAGCGTGAGCGGCACCGAGGTCACCGTGAAGGTTTGGGAAAGCGTGGCCACGTCGTCGTCGTTGGTACCCCCTTCGCCGTCCAAGCTGGTGGCTGCCCCGCCGGCGTCGTCGGGTCCCGTGGAAAGCACCGCGTAGTAAGTGCCATCGAAGGCGGGGATGTTGGGGGTGACCCCGGTGGCGCTGATCACCTGCACCTTGCCGGTGCCCCCCACGGTCCAGCCGGCCAGCGTGCCGGTTTCGAAGGAACCGTTGGTGATTTGCCCCGCGGCCTGGGCGGCGGGGAGCAACAGCGCGAGAAGCAACGGGCGACGCATAGAGGACCTCCCGCGCCAATATAGCGCCCGGAGGAACTCTTTGCAAAAAAGATGCCCGCTTGCGCGGGCATCGTTGGCGTTTCCTGCGACTTTTTTGTTACAGCACCGCTTCCATGGGGCCCATTTCGCCGGCGCGGATCGCCACCGCCCGGGCGGTGACGTTGGGGAGCACCCGGTAGGCGAAGTGGATCGCCGCTTGCACCTTGTTGTGGTAGAAGGCAGCGTCGGCGTTGTCGGCGAGGAACTGCTTGTAAGCGCCCTCGTCCTTGGGGTTCACCCCAGCTTGCGTCAGCAGGGCTTGGAGCTTCTCCCTGGCGATCACCGCCTGGTCCAGGAGGAAGTGGGCCCCCAGCGTGTCGCCAATCATGTCCAAAAACGGCACCGAGTTCAAAAGCACCACCATCACCGCGTCGGGGCGCTTGGTAAGCCCCTTGGAGATGTCCTCGATTTGCTTGAGCGCCGCCCCCAGCATCCACGCGGGCTCCATGAGCTGCGGGTCGTTGCGCAGCTTCTTGAACGTGGCTTCTGCTTGCCCCAAAAGCTCGCGGATCGGCTTGCCGCCCTTGGCGGGGAGCTTGCGGGCCACCAGGTCCAGGGCTTGGATGCCGTTGGTTCCCTCGTAAATCGAGGCGATCTTCGCGTCCCGGAGGAGCTGCTCCGCGGGGTACTCCTGGGTGTAGCCGTAGCCGCCGAACACCTGCAAGCACCACTCGGTGACCCGGAACCCCCAGTCCGAAGCCCAAGCCTTGCAAATCGGCGTGAGCACCTCCACGTAGGACTGGTAGCGCTCCTGCTCCTCCCCCTCGGTGACCCGGCTCATGTCAATGTAGTACGAGGTTTGCATCAAAAGCGCGCGCATCGCCTGGACGTAGGCGGAGGAGGTGAACAGCATGCGCCGCACGTCAGGGTGCTCGATGATCGGCACCTGCGGGGCGTCGTGGTCCTTCAGGCGGGTCCAGTGCCGCCCCTGGAGCCGCACCTTGGCGTACTGCAGCGCCTCCTGGAACGCCGCTGCCGCCAGCGCTTCCCCTTGCAGCCCCACCTCGATGCGGGCGGGGTTCATCATGTGGAACATGAGCTTCATCCCCTGGAGCTCTTCCCCCAGCAAGAACCCCTCGCAGGCGTTGTTGGGGCCGAACACCAGCGAGCAGGTGGGGGAGCCGTGGAGCCCCAGCTTGTGCTCGATCCCCGCGGTTTGCACGTCGTTGGGCTGGCCCAGGGAGCCGTCGCTGTTCACGCGGATCTTGGGAACCACGAACAGCGAGAGCCCTGCGGTGCCCGCGGGGGCCCCCGGGGTGCGGGCCAGCACCAGGTGGACGATGTTTTCCGTGAGGTCCTGGTCCCCCGAGGTGATGAAGATCTTTTCCCCCTGGATCAGGTAGCGGCCGTTGTCCTGCTTCACCGCCCGGGTCTTGGAGGCCCCCACGTCCGAGCCTGCCTGGGGCTCGGTGAGGCACATGGTGCCGCCCCACTGGCCGCTGTACATCTTCTCCACGAAAAGCTTGCGCATCTCGTCGGTGCCGAACTTCTCGATGAGGTAGCCGGCACCCCGGGTGAGCAGCGCGGTGAGCGAGAGGGAGATGTTGGCCCCGAAGAAGAACTCGTTGATCGCGGTGCCCACCACCTCGGGAAGCCCCATGCCGCCGAACTCCGGGGAATTGATGCAGGAAATCCACCCTCCTTCGCAGAGCTTGGCGTAGGCTTCCCGGAAGCTCGGGGGCATGAAAACCTTGCCGTTCTCGAAACGTGCCCCTAGGCGGTCCCCCTCCTTGTTGGTGGGGGCGAGGACCTCCGCCGCGAGCTTCGCGGCTTCCTGGAGCACCATCTCCAGGTCCTGGCGCTCCCACTGGGAAAAGCGCTCGGTGGCGAGGAGCTTTTCCGTGGGGAGCCACTCGAACAACTGAAAGGTCACGTCCCGCATGTCCACCTGGTATGCCACGGCCGACCTCCCTCCTGGTTCCATCTCGCCGCTTCCGGGCGAATGAACCGTCATTCAGTTTGCACCCGCCCCAAGGAAAAAACAAGGGGTCCGCAGGGTTGCGGGGGCGGCTCCGGGAACCTCAGGAGCTTGCCGGGCGAACGCCAGGCCGGCGCATCCCGTATCATGGTGGCCCCGCCTGGGGCGGGAAGGGGAGCCTATGGGACGCGCACGAGCGGTGGTCACCGGGGGGGCAGGGTTTTTGGGCTCGCACCTGTGCGAGCGGCTCTTGGCCGAGGGGCTGGAGGTGGTGTGCATAGACAACTTGCTCACCGGCAGCCTCGCCAACGTGGAGCACCTCTTCGGCAGGGAAGGGTTCGTGTTCGTGAAGTACGACGTGACCAACTACCTCCACGTGCCCGGCAAGGTGGATTTCGTGCTGCACTTCGCCTCTCCCGCTTCCCCGATTGATTACCTGGAGCTGCCGATCCAAACCCTCAAGGTGGGCTCGCTGGGGACCCACAAGGCGCTGGGGTTGGCCAAGGCGAAAAACGCCCGTTTTCTCCTGGCTTCCACCTCCGAGGTGTACGGCGACCCCCTGGTCCACCCCCAGCCGGAAAGCTACTGGGGAAACGTGAACCCCGTGGGCCCGCGGGGGGTTTACGACGAGGCCAAGCGCTTCGCCGAGGCCATGACCATGGCTTACCACCGCTACCACGGCCTGGACACCCGCATCGTGCGCATCTTCAACACCTTCGGCCCGCGCATGCGGCGCAACGACGGCCGGGTGGTGCCGGCGTTCATCTGCCAAGCGCTGGCCGGCGCGCCGCTCACGGTGTTCGGGGATGGCAGCCAGACCCGCTCGTTCTGCTACGTGGACGACCTCATCGAGGGGGTGGTGCGGGTGCTGTTTTCCTCCATCGTGGAGCCCGTGAACTTGGGCAACCCCGAGGAGATGACCGTGCTGCAGTTCGCCCAGCTCATCAAGGAGCTCACGGGTTCCCCCTCCCCCATCGAGTTCCGCCCGCTGCCGGTGGACGACCCCAAGGTACGCCAGCCGGACATCACCAAGGCCAAGGTGTACCTGGGGTGGCAGCCCCGGGTGAGCCTGCGGGAGGGGCTGCTGCGCACCATCGAGTATTTCCGCGCCCACCGCGAGGTGAGCTGAAACCCGGAACCCTCAAGCCGCAGCGCTCCGTGCGCGGCGGCGGAGCAGCAAGCCGCGCAAGACCAAATACGTGCAAAGCCCCCCCAACACCGCCAGCACCCCAGCCCCTACGCACCAGTTCCCCAGGGCTGGGGCGAGCCAAGCCTCCTGCTGCCGCCAAAAACGCGCCGCCAGGAGATCCGCGGGGTGCGGCATTTCCCGGGGCATCGCCCCCTGCCAGCCGGTGAGCCACCTGCCGAGCCGCGAAGCCAGGAGCCAGTACGGGGGCAAGGTCCAAGGGTTCACCAGGAGCGTCCCCAGCAGCACGTCCACCTTGTTCAGCCGGAAAGCCACCGCGAGAGCTAGGGCGATCGCCGTGTGGAGCCCGAGAAACGGGGAAAGGCTCACCGCTACCCCCACGGCCCAGGAGGCAGCCACCAGGTGGGGATCCTGGTCGCTGCCCAGGGCGTGGGCGAGCCGGGCAGCCACCTTGGCCCAGCTCATGCCGCCTGCTCGCTGGGCTTGGGCAGAAGCGCCAGCTCCAGCACCTCCAGGGCGTTTTCCACCAGGTGCACCTGGAGCTTGCGCCGCAGCTCCCGGGGCAGCTCCTGGAGGTCCCGGGCGTTTTCCTTGGGAAGACAAACCTCGGTAATCCCTGCCGAAAGCGCCGCCAGCAGCTTTTCTTTGATCCCCCCCACGGGGAGGATCTGCCCCCGGAGCGTGATTTCCCCGGTCATGGCCAGGTCCCGGCGCACCGGCCTACCCGAGGCCACCGAGGCCAAGGCCGCCAGCACCGTGATCCCCGCCGAGGGGCCGTCCTTGGGGATCGCCCCCGCGGGCACGTGCACGTGGAACGAGTGGTTTTCGAAGTACTCCTGGGGGATGCCGAGCTTGGCGGCGTTGGCCCGCAGGTAGGAAGCTGCGGCTTGCGCCGACTCCTTCATCACCTCCCCCAGGTGGCCGGTGAGCCGCAGCTCCCCCTTCCCGGGAAGCGCCAGCGCCTCCACGTGGAGGATGTCCCCACCCACCGGGGTCCAGGCGAGGCCGGTAGCCACGCCCACCTGGTGCTCGGCAAGCTGCGCCTCGGGCAAAAAACGCACCGGCCCCAGGAACTTTTCCACGCGCTTCGGGGTGACCCGCACCCGGGCGGGCTTGCCCTCCGCCAGCCGGGTGGCCACCTTGCGGCAGATGGCGCCGATTTCCCGCTCCAGGTTGCGCAGCCCGGCTTCCCGGGTATAGCGGGTGATGAGGAACCGCACGCCTTTTTTGGTAAACGTGATGTGCTCCGCCTCAAGGCCGTTTTCCGCGAGCTGCTTGGGGATCAGGTGGCGAAACGCGATGGCTAGCTTCTCTTCCTCGGTGTACCCGGAAAGGCGCAGCACCTCCATGCGGTCCAAGAACGCGGGGTGGATGGTTTCCGTGACGTTGGCGGTGGCGATGAACAGCACCCGGGAAAGGTCGAAAGCCACGTCCAGGTAGTGATCGCGGAACGCGGAGTTCTGCTCCGGGTCCAGCACCTCTAAAAGCGCCGCGGAGGGGTCCCCCCGGAAGTCCGCGCCGATCTTGTCGATCTCGTCCAGCATAAAAACCGGGTTGGCGGTCCCTGCCTGGTTGATCCCCTGGATGATGCGCCCCGGCAGCGCCCCCACGTAGGTGCGGCGGTGACCGCGGATTTCCGCCTCGTCGTGCACCCCTCCCAGGGAAATGCGCACGAACTTGCGACCCAAGGCCCGGGCAATGGAGCGCCCCAGGGAGGTCTTCCCCACCCCCGGGGGGCCCACGAAGCAGAGTATCGGCCCCTTGCCGTCGGGCTTCAGCTTGCGCACCGCCAAGAACTCCAGGATGCGCTGCTTGACCTTCTCCAAATCGTAGTGGTCCTCGTCCAGCACCGCTCGGGCGTTGGCCAGGTCCAGGTTGTCCTCGGAGTAGATGCCCCAGGGCAGCCCCAAGAGCCAGTCCAGGTAGGTGCGGATCACCGCGGCTTCCGCGGACTCCGGGGAGGTGATGCGCAGGCGGCGCAGCTGCTTTTCCGCCTCGGCTTTCGCTTCCTCGGAGAACTTCTTCTTTTCCATCATCTCCTGGTAGCGCGCGATTTCCGCTTCCACGTCGTCGGTTTCGCCCAGCTGCTTCTGGATTTGCTTCAGCTGCTGGCGCAGCACGTACTCCCGCTGGGTTTTGTCCATCTCCCCCTGGACCTGGGAAGCGATTTGCCGCTGCACCTCCAACAGCGCGATCTCGTGCTCCAGGAACTCGTTGACGATGCGCAGCCGCTGCTTGGCGTCCATGGCTTCCAGGACCTTCTGCGCATCGGCAGGTTTGAGGTTCAGGTTGGAAGCCACCAGGTCGGCGAGGCGGGCCCCGTCCTCCAGCTGGGAGGCGATGAGCATCACCTCCGGGGAGATCTGCTTGCCCAGCTCCACCACCTTTTCCAGGTTGGCCCGCACCGTGCGCATGAACGCTTCTACCTCCAGGTCGTTGCGGTCGGTGACGGGCTCCTCCAAGCGGGTGATGCGCACCCGGAAGAACGGGTCCTCCTCCACGAAGTACTCCACCTGGGCGCGGCTCACCCCTTGCACGAGGATGCGCATGGACCCATCGGGGAGCTTCACCATGCGGGTAATGGCCACCACGGTGCCAATGCGGTAGAGGTCGTCGGGGGTGGGGTTTTCCTGGGTTGGGTCCTTCTGGGTGAGCACCAGGAAAAGCCGGTCGGAGGCGGCAGCCACGTCCACCGCTGCCACCGAGCGGGGGCGGCCGATGGAAAGCTGGATCATCACGTACGGAAACAGCACCACGTCCTTGAGGGCCACCGCTGGTAGCACGTCAGGGATCGGGATGCTCTCTTCGGGACGGTTTTCTCGCTCGCTCATGGCTCTCCCGTTTCCACAGGAATCGGTATCGGCTCCGGCGGGCGCTCCGGCTCTCGCGGGAGAAGAACCTCCAAAACGCCGTTTCTGAAGGTGGCTCTGCTCCCTCGGGCGGAAACCTTGCCGGGGAGCACCACCTCCAGCTGGAACGGCCCGTAAGCCCGCTCCACCTGGTGGTACAGGCGCCGACCTGGAGGCGGCGCTGGCTTTTCCCCCGAGATTTGCACCTCGCTACCCACCAGCTGCACCTCCAGGGAGCGGGGATCCACCCCGGGCAAATCCACCCGGAGCACGAACTCCGCGTCGGTGGTGGCCAGGTCCAAGGTGGGGGCGAACCCCCTGGGGCTTGCCGGGCGAGCTACCGCCTGGGTCAGGAGCTCCTGGAGCTGCCGGCGCAGCACCGCGAACTCCACCCCGAGGGTGACCTTCCGCCTCATGCCTCGCTCTTCCGCAGCCGCTCCAGCTCCCGGTGGAACTCCTCCAGGTCCTCGAAACGGCGGTACACGCTGGCGAAGCGCACGTACGCCACTTGGTCCCGGCGCCGCAGCTCCTCCATGAGCACCTCGCCGATCTCCCGGGAAGAAACCTCGCGGCTTCCCCGCTGGTTGATCATCGCCTCCACCTTGTCCGCCATGGCTTCCATGTCCGCCATGGTCACCGGGCGCTTCTCGCAGGCCCGCACCAGGCCGGCGATCACCTTGGCGCGGTTGTAGGGCTCCCGACGCCCGTCCCGCTTGATCACCAGCGCCGGGGACTCCTCGATGCGCTCGTAGGTGGTGAAACGCTTGCCGCAACGCACGCACTCCCGGCGACGGCGCACCTGGGTTCCTTCCCCCAGCTCCCGGGAGTCCACCACCCGGTCTTCCCCGTGCCCGCAAAACGGACAGCGCATCAGCGGCCGGGCCCGTCTTCCTGGCGCAAGCTGCGCCAGGACGCGCCCACCGCAAGCATATACCCAAACCCCACCAGGCTCACCGGCAGGAAGCAAACCGCGTGGTGCACCAGGGCGTAAGCGGTGGCGCTGGCGGGGGGCCAGGCAGCCACCGTGAGAAGCGCCAGCTGCACCGCGGCGTGGAACCCTCCCACCCCGCCGGGGGTGGGCACCGCCAGCCCCACCACGCTGATGGCCAGCACCAGCGTTGCTTGGCGGGGGGTGAGGGTTGCGGAAAAGGCTTGGGCGGTGACCGCCACCTGGGCGATGGCCAACCCCCAGGTCAAAAGGCTCCAGATCCCCAGAAGCGCCGCGTGCCGCGGCTTGCCCCAGAACGCCAGGGCGGCCAGCAGCTCCCGGGCAAAGCGCGCCAGCTTCTGGGAAACCGGCCCCCGGGCCCCCTGGGCGAGGCGGGATGCCAGCGCTTCCCGGAAGCGCACCGCAAGCACCAGCACCGCCCCCAGCACCGCCACGCTCCCCGCGGCCCAAGCCAGGGAGCGCACCAGCTCCCGGGAAGCCCCCCCGCCCCCTGCCAGTGCCACCGCGGCAACCCCCACCACCGTCAGCAGGTCCAGCAACCGCTCGGCCACGATGGAAGCTAGGGTGGCCGCCGCCGGCAGCCCCGCCCGGGAGGAGAGCAGCAGCGGGCGCACCAGCTCCCCCAGGCGGGCGGGGAGCACCGTGGAGGTGGCGAACCCCGCAGCGGTGCAGCCCAGGAGCGTGCCGAAGCGCGCCCGGCCCGCTGGGGCGAGGATCAGCCCCCAGCGGAACGCCCGGGCGGTGTAGGAAGCCAGGGCCAGGAGCACCGCCGCACCCAGAGGCTCCAGCTTCACCTGGGCGAGGGTGGCGCCGAGCTGCTCCAGGGGAACCCGGCGAAGCACCAGGTACAGCAGCAGCCCGGCAAGCGCCACGCTTGCCACAACTTGCGCGCTCCGGGGGATGCGCCGTCGCACCATGCCAGGTGCTAGCGTAAAGCATCGGGCGCGGCTTGGCCAGAAGCACGCGGTGCCTGGGGCTTGCCTCGATTGCCCTGGGCTTGCTCGGCGCATCGTGGTAGCCTTCGGGAGGGCATGGAAGCCGAGCTTCTGGTTCTCACCCATGCGGATTGCGGGCAGCACGTGCCGGCCCCGGGGCACCCGGAGCGGCCGACGCGCTTGGAGGCGGCGCTGCAAGGGGCGCGGCTTGCTGGGTTTACCCCGGGAGAGTGCGCGTTTGCCGAGGAGGAGGTGCTTGCCGCAGTGGGGTGGGTGCACGACCCGCAGCTCGCCGAAAGGCTCGCGGCGGCTTGCCGGAACGCCCCCACGTTGTTCGACTCTCCGGACAACCCGGTTTCCCAGGGAACGTACCGCGCTGCGGTGGCCGCGGTGGGCTGCGCCCTGGCCGGGCTGCAGGCGATCCGCCGGGGGAGGGCGTCGCGGGTTTTCGCGGCGCTGCGCCCCCCGGGACACCACGCCACCCGCAGCCGGGCCATGGGGTTTTGCTTTTTCAACAACGTGGCGGTGGCAGCGGAAGCTGCTTGCCGCGCGGGGCTCGCGCCGGTGGCGGTGGTGGATTTCGACGTGCACCACGGCAACGGCACCCAGGAGCTCTTCTACCACCGGGACGACGTGTTTTACCTCTCGGTCCACCGCTACCCCTTTTACCCGGGCACCGGGGGGGCCCAGGAAATTGGCGTAGGGCGGGGCAAAGGGTTCACCAGGAACTTCCCGCTGGCTGCCGGCGCTGACGACGCCACCTACCTGGAAGCGCTCGCCGCAGGTTTGGAAGAGCTGCAGAAAACCTTGACCCCTCGGGTATGGTTGGTTTCCGCGGGTTTCGACGCCCACCAGTGGGACCCTTTGGGGGGCATGGAGGTGACCACCCAGGGGTTCGGGCGCATCGGCGCGCTGCTCCACCAGGCGGCGGGGGAGGCCCCGGTGCTGGCGGTGCTGGAGGGGGGGTACAGCTTGCGGGCCTTGACCGAGGCGGTGGCGGCGTTTTGCCGGAACCTGGCGGGCAAGGGGCAGCTGGAGGTGATGTGATGCGGATCACAGCGACTCGGGCCGCCGCAGATGCCCTTGGCGCAAGGGTTTCCTGGAGTCCGAGCGCGGCTTTTCCCGGGCATTTGCGCTCCCCAGGGGCTTGCGCTCTTGACAACAGCGTTCGGGGCTTTTATCGTAAAGGCAAGATGCAGGAGCGATGGGGACTTCAAGGAGGCGCCACCATGAGGATAGCAGGTAGGGTTTTGACGTTTGCAGCCTTCGTGCTTTCCTTGGCCGCAGGAGCCGAATCGAGCGCGGTGCGCCGCAGGGGAGCCACCGCGGTGCCCGTGGGCGAGACGGTCTTCGCCATCGAAACGCCGGAGCCCGGAGCCACGGTGTTCGGCATCGTGGAGGTCAAGGGGTTCGTGCTGGACCGGCGGGGGGTTTCCAACATCAAGCTGCGCATTGACGGCAACGTGGTGCACGAGGCGGACCTCAACCAGCCCCGGGAGGACGTGCGGCGCAAGTACCCGGGCTTTTTCGGCGAGGGGTTCCCCTACGAGCCCGGGTTCCGCACCTCGTTCCTCGCGGCGAACTTCGCCAACGGCGAGCACACGCTGGACATCGAGGTGACGTTCGCGGCTACCACGGCCCCCGACGGCGAGCCAGCTAAGGCGATCCTCGGGGCGCGCACCATCGTGGTGGACAACACCCGCAACCAGCCGCCCTTGGGGGACCTGGATTCCCCCCGGGATCCCGAAAAGTCCGGTGGGACCGATCACGTGTCGGGCGTTTACCCCATCGTGGGGTGGGCGCTGGACGACCGGGGGGTGCGCCAGACTGCCACAGGGGACGCGGTGCTGGCGGATATCGAGGTGATGGTGGATGGCAGGGTGGTGGGACAAGCCCAGTACCCGCTCCCCCGGCCTGACGTCGCCAACGCTTACCCCGACGTCCCCGGGGCTGGGGCTTCGGGGTTCCAGCTGTTCCTGGATTCCACGCGCTTTTCCAACGGCATGCACACCGTGGCGGTGCGGGTGTGGGACACCGACGGGGCATCCCGGGTCATCGCCGAGCGGCAGGTGATGTTCGACAACAACTACGGCTCCTCCGGCCCCTTCGGCTCCATTGACTGGCCCCCCGCGGGCGGTGTGTTTTACGCCAAGGGGTGCAGCAACCACGCTTACGACACCACCGAGTACGACGTCACCTACCACCACATGGACTGGATTTCCGGCTGGGTCATTGACGTCAACGACAACCAGCAGTTCGAAGGGGTGGTGGCGGTGGAGCTTTTGCTCAACGGTGTTTCGGTAAAGTGCACCGACGCCTGGGGCACGCCCCAAGGACCGCGGCCCGACCTGCCCATCGCCGCGCCGGTCACCGACCCCCGCAACCGCGTGAATGCGAACGTGTACGGCCTCCCTCGCCCGGACATTGGCAGCCTCTACCCCACCTTTGGCTCGAACGCACTCAACTCCGGCTTTTTCTTCGCGATTGATACCAACTACGAGCTGTTCGGCACCCAGCGTCTCAAGCCGGGGATCAACACCATTGACGTTTGGGTGCACCGGCGGGATCCGGTGACCCAGGCGATGAAGATCGCTTCCCGGCAGGTGCGGGTGGAGTGCGACACCAACGGCAACGTCCCCACCCTGGGCAACCTCACCAAGCCCGCTTGGCACGAGCCGATGCGCGGGCTGTACACGCTCAAGGGGTGGGCGGTGGACCCCAACGCCTCCGCGGGCAACTACGGCATCACCCGGATCAACGTGTACGTGGACGGGGTGCTGGATGGCTCGCTGGTTTCCGGCGACCCCACCTTGGCCATGTCCAGCCCCGAGGTGCGGGCGGCCTACCCCTGGCTCCCCTCGCCTTACGTGGACAACGCGGGGTTCGAGTACGTGCTGGATACCCGGAAGTACACCGACGGGTTGCACACGATCGTGCTGGAAGCGGTGGATGGGCTTTCTTTCCGGGGGTTTTTCCTGCAGCGCCAGGTGATCTTCGACAACCTGAACTGAGCCTCCGGGAGCTTGCTTGGCAGGCCCAGCCGCTGGCTGGGCCTTTTTTGTGCCAAAATGGCGCTAGAATAGCGGGGGAGGGTGGCATGCGCGCTTTGTACTTCGAAGAGCACGGCGGGATCGAAAACTTGCGGGTGGGGGAGCGGCCTGACCCCGAGCCTGGTCCTGGGGAGGTGGTAATCCGCCTGCACGCGGCGGCGCTCAACCACCTGGACCTCTTCGTGCTCCGGGGGCTGCCGGGGATCCCGGTGCCGTTGCCGCACATCGGCGGGGCCGACGGGGCTGGGGTGGTGGCGGCGGTGGGGGAGGGGGTGGAGCGGGTAAAGGAAGGGGATCAGGTGGTGTTCAACCCGGGGATCTGGTGCGGCCAATGCGAGTTTTGCCGCAAGGGGGAGCACTCGGCCTGCGTGCAGTACGGCATCGTGGGGGAGCATACCGACGGCACCTTCGCCCAGTTCGTGAAGGTCAAAGCCGAAGCGTGCTTCCCTAAACCTGCCCACATGGGGTGGGAAGAAGCGGCGGCGTTCCCCCTCACGTTCCTCACCGCCTGGCGCATGCTGTTCACCCGGGCGCGGCTGCAGGCTGGGGAAACCGTGCTGATCCACGGGATCGGCGGCGGGGTGGCGCAGGCGGCCACGCTGCTGGCGCGCCACGCCCAGGCGGCGGTGATCGTCACCTCCAGCGACGATACCAAGCTGGAGCGGGCCAAGGCGCTAGGCGCCCAGGTGACCATCAACTACAAGAAGGAAGACGTGGCCCGCAAGGTGCGGGAGCTCACCGCCAAGCGCGGCGTGGACGTGGTGGTGGAGACCGTGGGGAAGGCCACCTGGATGACCAGCTTGCGGGCAGCGGCCAAAGGGGGGCGAATCGTCACCTGCGGGGCCACCACCGGCCCGGATCCCCAGGAGGAGATCCGCCTAATCTTTTGGAACCAGCTCACGATCCTCGGCTCCACCATGGGTAACCAGCGGGAGTTCGCCGAGATGCTGGAATGGGTTGGGGAGCACAAGATCAAGCCCTTGGTGGACAAGGTCTTTCCCCTGGAGGATGGGGCCGCCGCGTACCGCTTGCTGGCTGCGGGGGAGCAGTTCGGCAAGGTGGTGCTCACCCTGGGGGCTTCGGCGTGAGAGCGCTCCCGGCCGGTGCACGTCCCGCCCCCCGGGTTTTGCCCCGGGCCCAGCACCCCATCTCCCGCTCGCTGATCTCCCGCAACACCCTCAAGGTGCTCTACCGCTTGCACCACGCGGGGTTTCTCGCTTACCTGGTGGGGGGTGCGGTGCGGGATTTGCTTTTGGGGCGCAAACCCAAGGACTTCGACGTGGGCACCGACGCCACGCCGCAGCAGGTGCGCAGGCTTTTCCGCAACGCGCGCATCATTGGCCGGCGTTTCCGCATCGCCCGGGTGCAGTTCGCCGAGGAGGTGGTGGAGGTTTCCACCTTCCGCCGCAAGGTGGAACCCGAGGAACCCAACGGCGAGGAGGCCAGCGACGCCTTGGCGCCCGAGGCGGAGGGTGACGAGGAGTACGGCACCCCCGAGGAGGACGCCTTCCGCCGGGACTTCACGGTAAACGGCCTTTTCTACAACATCGCCGACTTCACAGTGATTGACTACGTGGGTGGGCTCGCGGACCTGGAGCGCAAGCTGGTACGGGCCATCGGTAACCCCTGGGAGCGGTTCGTGGAGGACCCGGTTCGCATGATGCGGGCGGTGGAGTACGCGGTGCGGCTGGATTTCGCCTTGGAGGCTAACACCGCCCAGGCGATCCGCGAGCTTTTTCGGGAAATCCGCCGGGCCTCCGCGGCGCGCCTTGCCTACGAGCTGGGGGAAAGCTTGAAAAGCGGCCACGCTGCGGGGATCTTTCGCCTTCTCTGGGAGTTCGGCCTGCTGCCGGAGATCCTGCCGTTCCTCGCTGCTTACGAGAGCGAGCAGCAAGAGCTTTTCCTGCGGCTTCTGGCCCAGGCGGACGCGGTGCAGGCCAGTGAAAGGCTTGCGGAAGAGGCGCTGTTTGCGCTTTTGGTGGTGCCGCCCCTGGCCAAAGCTTTGGGGGAGGCGGCAGCGGGGGTGCTGCCGTTGGGGGAGCTGGAGGCGGAGGTAAAGCTGCGGGTGGGGGAGATGGCGCAGCTTCTGGCTTTTTCCCACTACCGCGGGCATCTCGTGCGCTACGGCTTGCTTTACCTGGCGCGGCTGCAGCAAAAGCCCCGCTCGGCCAAGCAAACGCTGCGGGTGCTGCGCCACGAGGCGTTCCCGGTGGCCATGGACCTTTTGAAGGTCATGGCGGTAGCCGATGCAGGCGCGGCCCAGGCGTTGGCGCGTTGGCAGGACGTTCGCGCCCGGGTGGAGGCCGGCAAGCCGCTTGTCGAGCAGCGGCATGAGCGGCGCCGCTACCCCCGCCGCAGAAAGGGGGTGCGAGGATGAGCGAGCTGCGAGACGTGCGGGAGCGCATCGAGTGGTTGCGGCAAGAGATTCGCCGCCACGAGTACCTCTACTACGTGCTGGCCAAACCGGAAATCTCCGATTTCGCCTTCGATCAGCTCATGGCGGAGCTGAAAGCGCTGGAGGCAGCCCACCCGGAGCTGGTCACTGCGGATTCCCCCACCCAGCGGGTAGGCGGGGCGGTGCTGGAGGAGCTGCCCCAGGTGCGGCACGAGATCCCCATGCTCTCGCTGGACAACTCCTACAACGAGGGGGAGCTCGCGGAGTGGTACGGCCGGGTGGTGCGGGCCCTGGGGCGCGCTCCCGACCACCTGGTGGCGGAGCTGAAGATTGACGGGGTTTCCCTCAGCTTGCTCTACGAGGACGGGGTGTTGGTGCGGGCTGTGACCCGGGGCAACGGCGAGGTGGGGGAGGAGGTCACCGCCAACGCCCGAACCATCCCTACGATCCCCCTGCGGCTTCCCGAGCCGCTGCCGTTGGTGGAAGTGCGGGGGGAGGTTTACATGCCCAGGGCGGTGTTCCAGGAGCTCAACCGGCGGCGCCGGGAGGAAGGGGAGGAGCCGTTCGCCAACCCCCGCAACGCCACCGCGGGCTCCATCCGCCTGCTGGATTCCCGGGAGTGCGCTCGGCGGGGGTTGCGGTTTTTCGCCTACCAGATCCCCCGGGTAGTGGGGAAGAGCTTGCAGTACCACTCCCAGGCCTTGGAGCTTCTGGCCCAGTGGGGTTTCGCCACCAACCCCGGCTGGCGGCGCTGCGCCGACCTTCCCTGCGTGCACGCCTTCGTGGCCGAGTGGGGCGCCAAGCGCAAGAGCTTGCCGTTCGATATTGACGGGGTCGTGGTGAAGTGCGACAACCTGGCGGAGCAGCAAGCGCTGGGAGCCACCTCCAAGTTCCCCCGCTGGGCTATCGCCTACAAGTACCCCCCCGAGGGGGAGCGCACCCGGGTGCTGGGGATCGTGGTGCAGGTGGGGCGCACGGGCACGCTCACGCCGGTGGCGGAGCTGGCTCCGGTGCGCTTGGCGGGTACCACCGTCACCCGGGCCACGCTGCACAACGCGGACGAGGTGGCGCGGCTGGACGTGCGGGCGGGGGACTGGGTTTGGGTGGAAAAGGGCGGGGACGTGATCCCCAAGGTGGTGGCGGTGGACGTGGCGGCCCGCCCCGAAGGCACCGAGCCTTTCACCATGCCCACCCGCTGCCCTGCCTGCGGCACCCCGGTGGTGCGGGAGGCTGGCGAGGTGGCGATCCGCTGCCCCAACCCCGCTTGCCCCGCGGTGCAAAAGGCCCGGCTCAAGCACTTCTGCTCCCGGGCGGGGCTGGACATCCAAGGGCTGGGGGAGCAGCGTTTGGAGCAGCTGTTGCGGGAGGGGCTGATCTCCGACCCCGCCTCCCTTTGGGATTTGGACTGGCAGCGCTTGGCGAGCTTGCCTGGTTGGGGGGAAAAGTCCGCGGAAAACCTGCGCCGGGAGCTGGCCGAGGCGGCCAAGCGCCCGCTCTGGCGGCTTCTAGTGGCTCTCGGGATCCGCCACGTGGGGGAGCGAGCGGCCAAGCTCCTGGCTTCCCGCTTCGGCTCCCTGGAAGCTCTCTCCCGGGCAAGCCAGGAGGAGCTGGAGGCCATCGAGGGGATCGGCCCCACCATCGCTCGCTCGGTGGTGGCGTTCTTCACCTCCCCCGAAGGGCGGGAGCTGGTCACCCGCCTGCGGGAGCGGGGGGTAGACCCGAAGGAGGCGGGGCCAGCCGCGGAAGCCAAGCCGCTTGCGGGGCTTGTCTTCGTGCTCACCGGCACGCTTTCCCGCCCCCGGGAGCAGGTGGCGGCGCTTTTGGAGCGAGCGGGGGCCCAGGTCACCGACAGCGTTTCCCGCAAGACCAGCTTCCTGCTGGTGGGGGAAAACCCGGGCTCCAAGCTGGCCAAAGCGCAGGCGCTGGGGGTCCCCACCTTGGACGAGGCAGGTTTGAAGCAGCTTTTGGCGGAAAAGGGGGTCGGGTGGTGAAGGGGCTTCTGCTTTTGGTGGACGACGACGACGGCTCCCGGGAGGCCATGGCTGCTGGGCTGCGGAAGGCATCCTACGAGGTGCTCACCTTCGACGCTGCAGCTCCGGCGCTCGCCTACCTCCAGGAGGGCAAGCCCGCGGATGCGCTGATCACCGACGTGCGCATGCCCGGCATGGACGGCTACGCGCTGGTGGCGGCGGCCCGCAAGGAGCGGCCGGAGCTGGCGATCCTCATGGTCACCGCCTTCGGGGACGTGGACGGGGCGGTGCGGGCGCTGCAAGGCGGGGCCGATGACTACCTCACCAAGCCGGTGAACCTCCTGGAGCTGCGCCGCCGGGTCGAAACCCAGCTGGAGCGGCGTCTGCTGGCCCGGCAAGCGGCGGAGCTCAAGGAGCGCCTGGACCGCTACTACTCCTTCGAGAACATCGTGGGCCGCTCCCCGGCCATGCAGCGGGTGTTCGAGCGGGTGAAGGTGGTGGCGCCCGCCCCCTCCACGGTGCTGATCCTCGGGGAATCGGGGACCGGCAAGGAGCTCATCGCCAACGCCATCCACCAGCACTCCCCCCGGGCGGCCAAGCGCTTCGTGGCCCTCAACTGCGGCGCGATCCCCGGCGACATCCTGGAAGCCGAGCTCTTCGGCCACGAGAAGGGCGCCTTCACCGGGGCGCACCAGCGGCGCATCGGCAAGATCGAGTTGGCCCACGGGGGCACGCTTTTCCTCGACGAGATCTCCGAGCTCTCCGCGGATCTCCAGGTGAAGCTGCTGCGGGTGCTGGAGCAGCGGGTCATCACCCGCGTGGGGGGCAACGACGAGATCCCCGTGGATTTCCGCCTGGTGGCGGCCACCAACCGGGATTTGGAAAAGGAGGTCCAGGAGGGGCGCTTCCGCCAGGACCTGTACTTCCGCCTCAAGGTCGTCACCATCACCTTGCCCCCGCTGCGCGAGCGGCAGGAGGACATCCCCCTCTTGGTCAAGCACTTCGTGGAGCGGTTCAACGCGGAGCTGGGCCGCAACGTCACCCGCATCGCCCCGGCGCTGCTGGATGCCCTGCGGGCCTACCCGTGGCCAGGGAACGTGCGGGAGCTCAGGAACGTAGTGGAAAACATGGTGCTGTTCGCCCGAGGGGAGGAGCTCACGCTCCAGGACCTGCCGGCGGAAATCCGCAAGCCTGAGCGGGTGGCGGCGGAAGCACCAGCTGCTCCCTGGGTCCCCCGGCGCCTGGAGGACCTGGAGCGGGAAGCGATTCTCGCCACGCTGCGCTTCACCGGGGGGCACCGGGCCCGGGCAGCGGAGCTTCTAGGGATCGGCCTTCGCACCTTGCAGCGCAAGCTCAAGGAGTACAACCTCTCGGGCAAAGGGGTTTGACCGTGGTCGCCCAGCCCAGCCAAGCCCGCAACCCGCGAAACCGCGCCCCTGGACTTGCCGAAATCCCCTCCTGGGCAAGGTCGTTGTCGGGAGCTTGCGGCGCATGCTGAAGCTCGATCTTGGGTGCGGGAACGAAAAGCAGAAAAGGAAAGGTTTCTTCGGCATCGACATCAACCTAAGGTATCGCCCAGACCTGGTTTTAGATTGCGACAAGGGGTTGCCTTTCAAGGACGGCGTGGCTGACGAGATCAACCTGGACAACTCCCTCGAACACTTCCACAACCCGTTTCTCGTCCTGCAGGAAAGCTACAGGGTCTTGCGAAAGGGAGGCACGATCAGAATCGTGGTGCCCAACGTCCAGTTCGTCCCTTTTCTGATCTTGGCCTGGTTCGGTGACATTTTGAAAGGTGACTAGTGATGATCCTCCACAAATGCTTTGACGGCTTGCAGCATGCTTGGGAAGCAATTGGGGCGGTGGTTGTAGCGGAACTGGTGATCTTTGAGGTAGAGGGGGAAGTGGGAGACGGATATGCCGTGGA
>Ga0209018_1000476_pt1 | contig 36810 bp, 31 predicted proteins | sample YNPBryBLVA2012_FD_185814 | JGI IMG/M metagenome (GOLD analysis project Ga0209018, IMG submission 185814) | Anoxygenic and chlorotrophic microbial mat microbial communities from Yellowstone National Park, USA - YNP Bryant BLVA 2012 (SPAdes)... ...
CACGATGCAGAGTCGTTTGCACGTATTCACGCCGATGTGCGCAGCCTGCCGGGATTGGAACTGGCGTCGCTCGCCGGTCGTTTGCCTGCCGATGACCCGGTGGCGCAGCAGGCGCGTGATGCGCTTGCAACCTGGAATGGCGAGTTGAGCGCCGATAGTATTGGCGGCACGATCTATTCCCGGTTGCGCGAACGCCTGTTGACCACTGCCTGCGCCGATGCCGCCGACATGCTCAATCTCGTCGTCGGGTTAGGAGCGTTCGCATCGCTGCCGGGGCGTGATTTCGCCCATCGGATGTTCCCCGATCTTCTGCGCCGTCTGAGTGAACGTGATGATCGCTTCTTCGGCGAGCGCACGGCAGACGACATACTGGCTACTGCCTGGAATGCGACCATCGCCGAACTGCGCGCCGAACTTGGCGACGATGTCAGCGCCTGGCGGTATGGGCGCATCCATTCGCTGACGATTCGCCATCCGCTCGGTTCCTTGCCAGCGCTGGCGACGATCTTCAACCGCGGACCATTCCCGACCGGCGGTGATCTTGACACGGTCAACATGGGATTTCTGCCGCGCGAGTTCGCCGGTCCGCCCTTCTATGTCGCGCCATCGTATCGTCAGATCTGCGACACTGCCGACTGGGATCGCAGTCAGAGCATTCAGCCAACCGGTCAGTCAGGGCACCCTGGCAGCCGTCATTACAGTGATTTCATCCAGCCCTGGCTCAACGTGCAGTACCATCCGATGCCCTGGAGCCGCTCACGGGTCGAAGAGGTCGCTGCGTCGCGTATGACTCTGCAACCGGCGGAGGAGCAGGAAGTCGGCGCCGGTGTTCAGGCAAGGAGTGCGCCATGAAACCTGTTCGTCGCATCCCGCCCGGTCCGGGGCAGGAGTCGGTCTGGGATTATCCGCGCCCGCCACGGGTTGAACCGACATCACGCCGTGTGCGGGTGGTGTTCGGCGGGGTGACCATTGCCGATACGCGCCGTGCGCTGCGCGTTCTGGAGACGAGTCATCCGCCGACATACTATATTCCGCCCGACGATATTCGAATGGAATATCTGACGCCGACCGGCAGACGATCATTCTGCGAGTTCAAGGGATCTGCCAGCTACTATACCGTGCAGGTCGGTGAGAAGCGTGCCGATCACGCAGCATGGGCTTACGCTCGTCCATCGCCCGGCTACGAAGCAATTGCCGGATACGTGGCGTTCTATCCGAGCCGGATGGACGCCTGTTATGTCGATGATGAACAGGTCGTTGCGCAGGAGGGCGACTTCTACGGCGGATGGATCACGTCGGATATTGTCGGACCGTTCAAAGGGGGACCGGGGACGTGGGGATGGTAGCAGCACTGTCCATCCGCGCAAGGATGCCGCAGATCAGCGCAGTGAATGCCGGTCGCGCCGCATGACCGGCATCCAGCACTTCCTGATGACTGGCAGGCGGTCCATCCGGCAGCGCGAGGTTGGTGATCAGCGACAATCCCAGGCAACGCATCCCCATATGCCGCGCCACAACGACTTCCGGCGCGGTTGACATTCCAACCGCGTCGGCGCCGAGTATGCGGCACATGCGTAACTCGGCGCTGCTCTCGAATGCCGGACCGGAGAGCATCATATAGACGCCCTCGCGTAGCGATATACCCAGATCGATGGCCACTGCGCGCGCCACTGCCTGTAACGTTGCATCATATGCGCCGATCATTGGCGGGAATCGTGGTCCCAGTCGATCATCGTTTGGTCCGCGCAGCGGGGGATGCCCGGCCAGCCCCGGCAGAAAAATATGATCGGTGATCAGCATCAGATCGCCCACACGCCAATCGGCGTGCAATCCGCCCGCGGCATTGGTTACCAGCAGCGTGGTACAGCCGAGGGCATGCAACACGCGCACTGGAAATGTCACCTGTTGCATCGAGTGCCCCTCGTAAAAGTGGAAACGTCCACGCATCACAACAACCGGCTGCCCCGCCAGCAGACCGAGTACCAGTTCACCGCGATGGCCAACAACCGCAGGCTGCCCAAAGCCGGGTATCTCCGCATAGGGCACGGTGATGGCATCGGTGACGGCATCTGCCAGCTCGCCCAACCCGGATCCGAGGATGAGCGCAATGCGCGGTTCAATACGACTACGGGCGGTGATAACCGAACGTGCCTGTTCGATCCGGGGAAGAAGGTCGTTCACAATGTGTCCTTTGACTTCGTTGCAAAAACGTACCGCTGAGACGCCGGGAGCGCAGAGAACCCTGAAAACGGATCATGATGGATGCATGGCGAAGCATACGTTTGAGTGACGCGAATATTTCTCTGCGAACGCTGCGCCTCTGCGGTGAAATACCTTTTTGCAAGGGACTCGTCCCTGGTCATATCCCGACATCACGAAAGCAATGTCATATTCGGCTCAACAGTTCGCGTTTCTTCTCTTCGAACTCGTCCCGCGAAATCAAGCCACGGTCGCGCATATCCGCCAGGCGCTGCAACGCATGTGAGATACGTTCGACATCCGGGTCGCCAGCAAGCGCGTCTTCCAGTTCAAGATAGGCATTGATATCGTGCTGATCGAGATAGGCATAACCGCGTTGCAGGTCGCGCTGCGCTTCGCTCAGAGCGCGCTTGAGTCCATCAGGATCGGCAAGATGACGACACTGACAGATGCCGGACTCCGAAGCAGTAGTCATCTCAACATCGCCGAAACCAAAGATACGCCCTAACCAACTCTGGCGGAACTCAACCTCGTTTATTTTCTCAATCGGTATATCGACCGCTTCGATATTGAAGATGCCCCGCAGCACGAGCACGCGGCGATCGGAGACGACGTAGTGCGCATTTGACCAGCGCAAATAATCGAGCACAGCGCTGCCAAGCACAAGCAGGCTAATGATAACGCACACTATCAGGACCAGCACACCCACTTCCATTCCGGCAAGCACTTTGTCGGGAAAGGCAACCTGTGAAACGACGCCAGCCGCAATCAACACGCCGATCAGCACGAATTCGGTCAGAATATTGCTGATCAGAACGAACACGTGCTGCCGACCGATATAACGCACTCGTTCACCGCGCCCCAGGAGGGTCTCTATCGTTTTCATCGGTATCTCCCTGAGCGAAATAGCGAGTTGCGGACGAGTTGACAGATGCCTGACCAGAGGTGCGCAGCACCCGTCGAACATCATCAAGAAACGCCAGCGAACGCGGATCGCGTTCCAGGATATGGCGCAGGTAGGCACGCAACAACGATTCGGTTTCCGCGCTTGTAGCAGGTGATATGCGGAGTTCTCCAGAGATTTCCAGCGGTTGAGACTGAAGGTAGCGCAGCAGTTTGAATGCCGCCAGACTCATCGGCAATGCCTGACGATCCACCCCCGCGCAATCGGGGCAGAGCGCCCCGCCCGTTATCGGACTAAAACGATTGGTTGCTTCGGTCAACACCGCGCCGCATGCAGCGCATTCGTACAGCTGCGGACGGTATCCAAGGGCATCGAGCAGATGCAGTTCATACGCACGCAGGGTCAGATCGATCGCAGCGCCGGCATCGAGCGCGCGCAATGTTCCGAGCAGGATCGAAAAAGCGCGCTTGTTTTCGGTGTCTTCCTCCACCAGACGATCAACGAGTTCGGCAGCATAATATGCAGCGCCGATTCGCTCCAGATCGGTGCGTAGTCGCTCGAAGCGATCCAGTGGACTGCTCTGCGTCACGATATGCAGATTGCGCCCGATTGCCAGCATGAGCATCGTATGAGTAAACAGTTCGATGTGACCGGCCAGACGACTGTGGATTTTGCGCGCACCTCTGGCAACGACACGCTGCCTGCCATGCGGCGTCAGTATTGTTATCAGGCGATCCGCTTCACCTGCATCAGATCGTCGGATGACAATCGCTTCGGTACGGTAGACACGGTCACGCAATGTCGCAACTCACCCATGGAACAGTGCTTGCCAGCAACGCCAGCGTACCATTATAGACCCTGCACCAGGCGTTGGTCAATGACGACCGTCAGACTCCAAGCCACTCCGTGCGCAGGTGTGCAAAACGACCTTCGATAATACTCTGCCGAATGGCACGCATTAACTTGAGCAGGAACGCGATATTGTGCAGGCTGACCAATCGAATGCCGAGCAGTTCCTGGGCGCGAAACAGGTGATGAATATAGGCGCGCGAATAACGCTGGCACGTATAGCAGTCGCACCATGCATCCAGCGGCGCCGGGTCATCGCGCAACGCAGCGTTGGTGACATTCAATTTCCAGCGACGTTCCCCATCGCGCACCAGCGCTGTGCCATGGCGACCAAGGCGCGTTGGGCTGACGCAATCAAACATATCGATCCCGCGCGCCACACATTCGATCACATCATCAACATCACCAATACCCAGCAGATGGCGCGGCAGATGGTCGGGCATATGCGGCACGGTCATATCCACCACATCGCGCATCTGCTGTTTGTTTTCGCCGAGTGACCCGCCAATGCATAACCCATCGAATGGCAGTTCGCGCAGATACTCCGCGCTTGCCTGCCGCAGATCGGGAAAGACCCCGCCATGAACGATGCCGAACAACGCCTGATGCGGATTCGGTGGCACGAACGGCAACCCGCCCTCCTGCGTCTCCCGGTGGAACATCAGACAGCGTCGCTCCCAGGCGTGGGTGCGTTCCAGCGAACGTGCTGTATAGTCGTAGCCAGCGTGAAACGGTGGCAACTCATCAAAGCAAAGAATAATATCAGCGCCAATGCCCTTTTGAATTTCAATACTGCGCTCAGGCGTAAACACATGGGTTGAACCATCGATATACGATTTGAAAATCACAGCATCATCGGTTACTTTGACCATACCAGGCTGAACCTGTTGCGTTGGTCGCCGCCCTTTGATCTCATCGGCGATACCGCCATACACCAGGCTAAACACCTGAAATCCGCCGCTATCGGTCAGAATAGGACCGTCCCACCCCATAAAGTGGTGTAATCCACCCATGCGAGCGATCAATTCGTGACCGGGTTGCAAGTAGAGATGATAGGTATTGCCAAGGATAATCTGTGCGCCGTGATCGCGCACTTCATCGGGAGTCAGCGATTTTATCGATCCCCGCGTGCCAACCGGCATAAAAACCGGTGTCTCAATCACTCCATGAGCAGTGGTGATGCGCCCTGCGCGGGCGCGACTATGCGGATCGCGCGCTTCGATGTCGAATGCCAGTGTCATACAGGTGCGAAAGAACCGTGCCGTCAGTCAAAAGACGCTCTATTATACCAGTTCTGATCGGGCACAGGAGCCTTTGATCGCAAAGCGCATGGTACGAGGATACGGCGCCCGTTCAATGAGCGTGCTTACAGGTTGGCGCCATTTGCGCCTGAGTCATCTGGCGTTGGGTTCGGCGTACCTGACGGCTCTGAACTCGATGGTGTTGGCGTTGGAGTCGGCATACCTGACGGCTCTGAACCCGATGGCGTCACCGTCGGCTGTCCCGCCTCCTCAGTTGGTGTGACCGATGGGGTGGGAGGCGGTGTCTCAGTCGGGGTCGCGGTTGGCGCTGGCGTCGGCGTTGCGGTCGGCGCCGGAGGCTCAGTCGGCGTTGCGGTCGGCGCCGGAGGCTCGGTTGGCGTTGCGGTCGGCGCCGACGTTGGGGCTATCGTCGGGCGCGGTGTCGCCGTTGGACGCGGCGGACGCGCCGTTGGCGGCGGTTGTGGCGTCGAACTGCCTGACGGCGGCTCGGTTGGCGGAACACGTGTCGCTGTTGGTGGCGGCGTCGCTGTTGGTAACGGCGTGTTGGTCGGCAGCGGCGTATCTGTCGGCGGCGCCTCGGTTGGCGGCGTCGTCGGCGTCAGCGTTGGCGATGGGAGCGGCGTCGCCGTTGGTGATCGCACGGGCGTCGCAGTCGGCGCCGGGGCGCTGCTTGCGGTTGGCGCAATCTGACCGGGCGTTGGCGATGGGCGAGGCGGACGACTGGTCGGCGGCGGCGTTGCAATGGGGGTGGCAGCATCGACCTGTTCAGGCTCGCGCTCGATCTGAGGAATTACCTCTGTTACCGGGGCTTCCACGGGTGCAGTTGTTGGCGCTTCGACCGGCGTTGTCGGCGGCAATGAGGGCACAGACGACGCAACCGCTGTCGGAAGCGGCGACGCTGTTGGTTCAATCACTGCGTCGATCTGTTCCTGGACGTTTTCGAGAAGCGGAGAGGCGTCCGGCACTTTTGACGCCAGCTGCGACAGAGCGGTTTGCACCTCACCGAGAAGCGCAGTGACATCAACTGACGAGTCGGCGCCTTCCGGGTCACGACTTTCGATGACAGCGCCGCGAATATGACCGCTGAGAAGGGCGAGCGGTTCCCTGAGTGTCTGGGGATCGATCGCCGCATCACTGGCGAGCATCTCATTAATTTCCAGAAGGCGGCGGCGGGCGTAGGTAACGTGCAGTTTACTTCGCTGAACTGGATCAGCCGTTATGGAAAGCGTGAGATCTTCCCGTGCCACTTTCCAGACATAGAGCGGGTCGCCAGGCAGACTTTGCGCCGACGCGGTATCGACCGACGCAAGCAGAACTGCGACCGCCAGGGCGCCGACCAGGACACGTTGAACGGCAGCCTTACGCAGCGGTTTGAGCAGATTGCGCCGGATATGCCGACGCGCAAGCATCTGATCGGCAATTGCGGCAAACTCCTGCGCCCCGGTCGCCAGCCAGCGTTCCATTTCAGGCGGCAGCGGTTGCATCGCTTCGGCACGAACCATCCCTGCAACGCCCAGCAACGGTTCGAGTTCGTCTGCCAGATGCGGGTACAGATTCAGGCACTCATCGATGTCTGCGCCGTGCAACAGGCGATCAAGGGCGACATCGAGCGCCTCCATAAGACCTATCTGCTGTTGGCTATGACAGATCATTGCTTTCCATACCAGGCGACCATCAGGCAACATCGGCGCTGCCCAGCGCCCTGGACATCAGCGGTTCGCCCGGTTCCTGTTCAAGTATCTGCTGAAGCGCCTGAATTGCACGATGTTGCAGCGCCTTGACGGCGCCCTCGGTCTTCCCGATGGTCGCTGCAATTTCCTGGTTCGTCATGTCGCCAAAGAACTTCATCATCAAGACGTGTTGCTGCTCAGTCGTCAGTTGGGCGATCGCGTGCTGCAATGACAGACGCTCAAATAATAACGCCACCGCATCCTGTCCGCGTGGGTCGGTCACCTCGGTTGTATCGTCGAGTGATGATGCTGCAATCTGCCGCCGCCGCGCCTGACCGACCAGCACATTCCCGGCTATCGTGTACAACCACCCCAGAAACAGTTTCTCGCCGCGATACTGGAGCCCGCCAATCCCTTTGATGACACGAATAAACACTTCCTGGGTCAGATCCTGCGCCAGTTCCGGCTCACGCGTGCGCACATACATGTAGCGCAGGATGAACTTCGCATACCGTGCATACAACTCACCGAACGCTGCTGCATCGCCCGCCTGAGCGCGGGCAATGAGAGCTGGCAGTTCAGCGTTTGTATCAGCAACCATATTCCTGGATCACACGGTAGTTTTCGCCGGTGGTAAGAACAGGTTGCCTATTCAATACCAACGCGACGAAGCGGCTGGAAGTTACGCGCATACACCCGGTGCGATAACGAAAACTTCATCTTTGTAGTAATGCGCACTTCCTATTATAGTCGAACCGCAGGCGGGAAGAAAGACATCAGTTCGTAAAGGTTTGGTCAAAGTCCGGCTCAGATAGAAGCGTTCTCTACTACCATAGTGTCACATTGATCCTGCTAAGAGCACGAGAACGATGTCCTGACGCAGACGTAAACTGCTCCGAGCATCGGAGCGTCGCTCCTGCTTGCCGCGATGGAGCAGGTATACTATACTGATGCGGGGAAAAGACACAACGCGCGGCAGCAGTCGCGCAGGCGGCGCTATCCATGAAAATTGCGATTATCGGTCTTGCCAACAGCGGTAAAACGACGGTTTTCAACGCGCTGACCGGCGGCACAGCAGAAACGACAGTCTATAGTTCCGGTCAGTTGACTCCGAACCTGGCGACGGTGAAGGTTCCCGACTCGCGCCTGGAGGTTCTGGCGCGCATGTTCAATCCGAAGAAAGTAACCTATGCCGATGTGCAGTACATCGACATTGGCGGGTTGAGCAGCGGCGCACGGGAAAGCGGCGGATTGCCTCCGGTAGTGCTCAATTACATCAGCGGCGCCGATGCGCTGCTCCACGTCGTGCGTGCGTTTCAGGACGAACGGGTGCCACATCCGGATGGCAGCGTTGATGTGCAACGCGACATCGAAGCAGTCGATCTGGAACTCGCTTTTTCCGATCTGGCGATCATCGAGCGCCGCCTGGCGCGTTTGAACGCCGAGATTGGCAAGATGTCGGCAAAAGAGCGCGAGAATCGTCTGATCGAACGCGATGCGCTGGTGCGTATTCAGTCTGCGCTGGAGAGCGGCACACCCATCCGCGACATCGATCTGAGCAGCGAGGAAGAGCGTTTGCTGCGCGGGTATCAGTTTCTCACCGCCAAGCCGTTGCTCCTTGCGATCAATATCGGCGAAAATCAACTGACGAATCCGCCAACGATCCGCTACGATCATCGCCGCAGCGGGGTGGCGACGCTCTGCGGCAAAATCGAGGCTGAACTTGCCCAACTCGATGAAGACGAAGCCCGCGCTTTTATGGACGATCTTGGCATCACCGAACCGGCGCGCAACCGGGTGATTGCCCTGTCGTATGAATTGCTGGGGTTGATCAGTTTCCTGACAGCCGGTCCTGACGAAGTGCGTGCATGGACGATCCGCCGCAGTACGCCAGCTGTTGAGGCTGCTGGCGTCATCCATTCTGATATTCAGCGGGGCTTCATCCGCGCCGAAGTCGTGGCTTATGATGACCTGATACGCGCTGGCAGCATGGCAGAAGCCCGAAAGCACGGTCATGTGCGCATGGAGGGGAAGCAGTACATTGTGCAGGATGGTGATGTGTGCCACTTTCTGTTCAACATCTGACGTATGTTCCGACGACCGTGGCGCCTGCGCAGCGCTGAACTGCGCCTCTTACTGATCGCTCTGATCTTCTTCGCCACCGGCTACACCCTGGTCGTTCTGGCAGTGGATACAACCGATCCAACCGCCACAATCTCTCTGCCCCGCGTCGCCGATATTCTCTGGCCCTCGGTGCTGCCATTCCTGCTCTTTCTGGTCATGTCGCTCGGTTTGAGCTGGCGACTGCCCAACGCCGATCAGATGGTGCTGCCACTGGCGGCGTTGCTCACCGGTTTGGGGTTGATGCTCATTGCGCGGCTTGAACCCGATCTGCTCTCCATCACGTGTGAGCAGCGCGATGGAACGTTCGCTCCGTGCTTTGCCGGCATTGATGACCGTCAGGCGCTCTGGGTTCTGCTGGGCATCGCCGTCTGTTCGACGATCCTGTTTGTCCCGTGGGATGATCTGCTCCGACGGTATCAGCGCACGTCGCTGATCGACTGGCTCGACCACTACCGGTATGCCTGGCTGACGATCGGTGTGGCGCTCATTCTGGCGACGTTTCTCTTCGGAGTCGATCCCAACAACAGCGGCGTGCGCGCCTGGTTCAACTTCGGCTTCTTCCTGTTCCAGCCGTCCGAACTTTTGAAGATCATTCTGGTCATTTTTCTGGCATCATACCTGAATGAGCGCCGTGAAGTTGTTGCTGCCGGATACCGCATGGGACCACTGCCGTTGCCGCCCCTCCCGTATCTTGCGCCACTGATCGCCATGTGGGGGCTGGCGATGGGGTTGATCATCGCCCAACGCGATCTTGGGGCGGCGTTGCTGTTGTTCAGCGTATTCCTGGCGATGTTGTATGTCGCAACGGGGCGCGGATGGTATGTGATTGCCGGGTTGTGCGCCTTCGGCGCCGGTTCGTATGTGCTGTACAACGTTGTGGCAGTGGTAAAAACCAGAGTGTCGATCTGGCTCGACCCGTGGTCAACCGCACAGGGGAGCGGATACCAGATCGTCCAGGCGATCTACGCACTGGCGTCTGGCAGCGTGTTTGGTGCAGGGATCGGTCAGGGACTGCCGACCGTCATCCCGGCGGTGCATACCGATTTCATTTTTACGGCGCTGGGTGAAGAAATGGGACTCGCAGGCAGCCTGGGGGTGCTGATCGCCTACCTGCTGCTCATCTTTCGCGGCTACCAGATTGCAGCGCGCATTCCCGGTCGTTTCCGCGGCTTTGAACAACTCCTTGCCGTGGGATTGACCACGATCATTGCGATGCAAACCTTCATCATCATTGGCGGCAATCTGCGGGCAATTCCGCTTACCGGCATTACGCTGCCATTCATTTCGTATGGCGGTTCATCGGTGATCATGAACTTCCTGATCATCGGGTTGCTGCTGCGCATCTCTGCCAACGCGCCTACCCTCGCGGCAAAACAACGGTGAAGGCGCTGCCAGCGTTGACGGCGCTGCGCACATTTATCTGACCACCGTGCGCTTCGATGACATGCCTGGCGATGGCCAGCCCCAATCCGACGCCGGCGTATGGACGCGCCAGCGTATCGTCGATCTGATAAAACGGCAAAAAAATCTTTTCGTGCGCTTCCGCCGGGATGCCGATCCCCGTATCTTCCACCCGCACCAGCACCCGCGATGGTTCATCGATCACTGTGACGGTGATGCGACCGGGGGCGGGAGTAAACTTCACAGCATTGTCGATCAGAGCGCGCAATGCCTGCCCGATGCCGATCGGGTCACCCATATACACGGCGGTTGGCTGAATTGAGGAGGTCAGTTCGAGGCGTGCAGCGTGCGCCAGCGGTTGCATCTCGGCAATAATTTCACGCACCACGTCGTGGATCACCATCGGCGTCCGGCGAATCTCATTTGAACGCACCTCTTGCAGGTAGAGCAGATTGTTCAGGATGCGCGAGAGAATACGCGCATTGCGCGCAATAACCCCAATCGCCTGACCCTGCATCTCGGTGAGCGGTCCGAATGCGCGTCGCTCGAACAGTTCCAGGTAGCCCAGAATCGCTGTGAGCGGTGTGCGCAACTCGTGGGAGAGGGTGGCAAGAAAGGTGTTCTTCAGACGGTCGAGTTCCTGAAGTTCCGCGTTGCGCGCGCTCAACTCACGCACCTGCTGCTCGAGTCGTTCGACCAGGCGGGCGTTGTACTCACGCAGCATCGTCATTTCCATGCCTTTGGGGAGCAGTTCGCGCTTCCCGCCGAGAAATTCGGCGATCTGATCGGGGAGCATGCGCGGGTTGATTGGCTTGAGAATAAACCCGTCACATCCAGCGGTCAGTGCGCGTTCGCGGGTTCCGGGTCGGGCATCAGCAGTGATGGCAATGATCGGCGTTGTGCGCAGGTGCGGCAGGCTGCGCAGGCGGGTCGTCGTTTCATACCCGTCCATCCCCGCAATATTGATGTCGATCAGGATGAGCGCCGGTTGACTCTCGCGCGCCAGTGCGATGCCTGCCGGTCCGTCTTCACATACCTGCAGCGCATATCCGCGCGCCTCCAGAATGCGCCGCACCAGCAACTGATTATCGTGGTTGTCTTCGATGTACAGAATAGTCGTTGGATCGCTCATTGGTCGATGAGTGACGTTTGTACTTCAACATGCCTGACGCCCGCAGCATCCGCATGTTCCTCGTTGCTTTCCAGCCGACCATTGCGCCGCACAAACGTGCATGGAAGAATGAACGTAAAGACGCTCCCTTTGCCCGGTTCGCTCTCCGCCCAGATACGTCCACCGTGCGCTTCGATCAGACGCCGGCTGATCGCCAGACCCAGCCCACTGCCACGCTGTCGGTCGCCGGAACGCACCTGATGGAATGCCTCGAAAATGCGCGCCAGATCTTCTGACGCAATACCAACGCCGGTGTCGCGGACACTCACGGCAATGTAGGGATGCAGGCGCTGCCCGTTGCGCACGATCACCGCACCTGCGCCCTTTGTGCCGGGCTGTGTGTCGGGCGCCGCCACACACCGCGCGCTGATGCTGATACTACCCTGCTTCGTAAACTTGACCGCGTTGGACAACAGGTTCAGCAACACCTGACGAATTCTGGCGGCGTCGGCATACGCATACGGCAGGCGTTCAGGCAACGACAGGTTGAGGGTAATCGGGCGGTTGTGCAGCAACCCCTGCACCGTTTCGGTCACCTCAACAATCAGGGCGCGCACGTCCACCGGCGCCAGTTCCAGTTCGATCTTGCCCGCTTCGATGCGCGCCAGATCGAGGAGATCGTCGATCAGGTGCAGCAGGAAGCGTCCATTTCGGTTGATGATCTTCAAATCCTCGCGTTGCAGTGGCGTGACGGGACCATCGATCTCATCGAGCATGACGGTCGAAAACCCGATGATGGCATTGAGCGGCGTGCGCAGTTCGTGTGAAACTGCCGCCAGAAACTGCCCTTTCAGCCGATCCGCCTCCTGTGCCCGCGCCAGGGCGGTGCGCAACTCTGCGGTACGCTGCGCGACCTGACGCTCGAGATCGGCGTAGAGCATCGTATTCTCGAGCGCCAGACCGGACATACCGGCATAGGTCATCAACTGTGCGGCGTCACGCGCCGTCGGCACACGTTCTGGTTCGTCGAAGGCGGCTGCCAGCAGCCCAATCACCCGCTTTTCGTGACCAAACAGCGGCGCCTGCACACACGCGCTCCAGGGCGCCTGATCAGACGGTTCGCCGATGATCACCGCCTGCCCGCTGCGCACCACATCCGCCGCCATAGAGTCGCCATCGAGCGTGATTGGCGCTGCGTCCGCCAGAAGCCGGGCAATCTGATCGGCGTCACCCTCGCCGACCCACACACTCACCGGGCGCAGCGTGCGCTGTTCGATCAGGTACAGAACGGCGCGATTGAAACCCAGACATTCGCACGCCCCGCGCGGGATGGCGTCGAGTTGCTCACGCACCGATGCAATCGTGCGAAAGCGGTTGGACATATCATTCAGCGCCGCCAGTTGACGCAGGTTCAACTCCAGTTCACCGATCTTCTCGCGCAAAGCGTCGGTCATAGTGTTGAACGAGCGACCGACATTGGCAATTTCTGGAGCGCCCTCTTCCGGCACACGATAGGTCAGATGACCGGCGGCGACCCGCTGCGCCGCCGCCTGCAACTCACGCAACGGGCGCGTCAGGATCAGCGCTGCTGGCATGCTGAGCACCACCACCACAACAACGCTCAGCACAATCACTGCGACGATCTGACCGCTCAGCGTCTCCTGCCGCCAGGTGATCGCTTCGCTGACCTGCTGAACGAACCTGGTGACCTCTGCGACCGGCATCACGATCCCGACACTCCAGCCGGCACTGGCAATCGGCGCAAATGCCAGATATACTTCTTCATCCTGCAACATCATGCGCACAACGCCCTGATCCGCGCGCGTCATACGTGTGGCGGCATCGCGCAACTGCGGATTGGGATCGTTCAACAGATTATTGGTCGCAATCGGTTGATCCCATTGCCCCTGCTGCTTCAACAGGGTATTGTGGAGCAGCACATCGCCACGCTGATTGATCAGAAACGCCGAACCGCCGGGCGGAATGTCGATAGCAAGCATATCCTGCTGGATCGTCTCCAGCAGCACATCGAAGCCAACGACGCCGATGAAGGCGCCTCGTTCGTCGTAGAGCGGCGCAGCGCAGGTGGTTGTCAGTTTCTTGGTATTGGCATCGACATAGGTATCGACCCACACGGTTCTGCCAGCGTCACGGGCAGCGATATACCAGCTGCGTTTGCGCGGATCAAAGGGTTTGATCGCATCAAGAACATCGATAATATCGTGGTCGAAAGCGAGCACCCCGCCATCCTCGAACGCGACATACCCCAGGCTCACCATGCCATCCTGCCCGACCGAAGCGCGCAGGAGCGGGATGTACTGACGGGCAAGCGCCACGGTTGCGGCGTGGGAACGCAACGCCGCTGGCGTGGGACCATCCGGCGCAATCCAGACACGATCTGATGCGACAGCCGGATTGGAGATGTTCGCCGGTCGGTACGCGACGATAGTTTCAACCTGATGATGGATGCGGTCGAGTTTCGCGTCGTAGAGGTTGGCTTTATCGGTCACCCAGCGTGCAAGATCGCTTTCGGTCTGCTCGCGCAACGCTTCGGATGCGGTCTGCACCGCAATGCTGCGGGCGCGGTCGAGCGCGGAAAGGCTGAGCGCGCTCACGAAGAGCAGCGGCGCCAGCGCCAGCACGAGCGCCACCAGGGTAATCCGGGTGCGTACCGTCAGATGCCACGATCGACGAGATGCCATGATGACTGGATGCTCACAGGTTGTGGGTGATCTCCCAAAACACGGGGTTCAATGCGTCAATAGTACCACATCTCGCCACCGACGCTCAAGCAGGAAGATGAACATTGCCTTACAGCATCGAGTTGCATCGCGCGCCGGTTACCGGTATACTGCCCCTGGTTCAAGTCAGATTGAGGGTTTTATGGAGTACGCACTTGATCGCTTCGTTCGCGAAGCGCACGCTGTTGTTGCCAGCGCCAATCTGGTCGACGAACACCTGATCGAACTCGTCACGCCCAAGCCCAACATTCCGGCTGATCTGGCGTTTCCGACGTTCCGCGCCGCAAAAGAGGCGGGGATCGCGCCGCCGCAACTGGCGCAGCGTATCGTCGAAAAGGCGCAGGTTCCTGCCGGCTCGCTTATCGGCTCGGTCGAGGCGACCGGTCCGTTTGTCAATTTCAGTCTCAATATGCCACGGCTGGCGGCGGCGGTTCTCGACGAGGTCGAGCGACTCGGCGCGCGGTATGGCAGCGACGACCGGGGCAATGGGCGGACGATCGTGATCGATTATTCGTCACCAAACGTTGCAAAAACCATGCACGTCGGGCACATTCGTTCGACGATCATCGGGCAATCGCTGTATCACATCTTCGATTTCCTGGGGTATCGCGTCATTGGCGATAACCATCTGGGCGACTGGGGAAAACAGTTCGGCATGAATATCGCCGCGATTGTGCGGTGGGGCAAACCAGAGGGTGATGACGAAGACGCGATTGCTGCGCTCGACAAACTGTATGCACGCTACAGCGCGCTTGTCAAAGAGGATGAGGCGCTGCGTGAAGAAGCGGCGCGGTGGGCAAAGCGCCTCGAACAGAACGACCCGGAGGCGCTGGCAAAACGTGAATGGATCGCTGAATTGCAGGCGCGCGCAGCGCAACCGAACCACGACGATGAAGCCCGCGCCTGGTCGCTCAAACTCGAACAGGGTGATCCGCTGGCGCGCGAGTTGTGGCAATGGATGGTCGATCTGACCCTCAAAGCCAACCAGCGCAACTATGATCGTCTGGGGGTGCGGTTCGATTACGTCCTGGGTGAAAGCTTCTATGCGCCGATGCTGGATGCGTTGATCGAGGAAGCTATCGAGAAGCGCGTCGCCTACCGTGATGAGGATGGCGCGGTTGTGGTCGATGAACTGGCGCCGGAGTTGCCGACGTTCCTGTTGCAACGCAGCGACAGCGGCACGCTCTACCACACGCGCGATCTGGCGTGCATCGTCTACCGCGAGCGTGAGTTTCATCCGGCGAAGATTATCTATGTGGTCGATGCCCGTCAGGAACTCCACTTCCGCCAACTGTTCGCGCTGGCACGCACGATGGGGTACGCTCAGGACATTGAACTGGTCCACGTCAGGTTTGGAACGATCTTCGATCAGCAGGGTCGTCCGCTCTCAACCCGCGCTGGCAACATGGTATACCTGGCAGACCTGCTCGACGAAGCGCACGCCCGCGCACGCGCCGTTGTTGAACAGGCAAGCCCCGACCTGTCGGACGCGGAAAAAGAGGCCATCGCCGAAGCAGTCGGCGTCGGCGCGGTGATCTACAACGACCTGTATCAGGATCCGCGCCGCGACATCCGGTTGGATTGGGAGCGTATGCTGGCGATTGAGGGAAACAGTGCGCCCTACATCCAGTATATGCATGCGCGTTGCTGTTCGATCCTGCGCAAAGCGGCAGAGGAAGGCGTCGCCGGCGGGGAGGGCGACACTGCGCTCCTGACCCATCCTTCAGAGACGGCGGTGATCAAGCAACTGGCAAAACTTCCCGGCGCAGTCCGCGAAGCGGGTGAACGGTATGCGCCGTTCGTCATCGCCGAATGGTGCTATGAGACAGCACGGGCGCTGTCGGCGTTCTACCGCGATTGTTCGGTCCTCAGGGCGGAGACGCCCGCCCTGCGCGCTGCACGTTTGCGTCTGGTCGCAGCGACGGCGCAGGGGTTGCGTAACGGTCTGGCGCTCCTTGGCATCAAGGCGCCTGAGCGTATGTGAATGGAGACGTATGACACCCGAGTTGAACCACTTCACTGCGGTGCTCTTCGATATGGACGGCGTGTTGTACCGCGGGTCGCGGGCGCTGCCGGGGGTGAACGATCTGCTGGCGCTGTTCGATGCGCGCGGTGTGACATATGCCTGCTGCACCAACAACGCCACGATGACTCCTGCCCAGTACGAAGCCAAACTCGCAGCAATGGGGATCCGTATGCCTGCCGCGCGCATCGTCACGTCATCGGTAGCGACGCGACGCTGGCTCGAAACGCAGGCGCCGCGCGGTACGGGCGTGTTTGTGATTGGCATGGATGGTCTGCGCAGTGCGCTCTTCGATGATGGATACTTCGCGGAAGACGAGGAACATCCGGCATTCGTCGTGGTCGGCATGGACTTCGAGGTGACCTACCGCCGCCTGCGTAAGGCATGCCTGCTCATCCGCGCTGGCGCGCGTTTCATTGGCACAAATCCCGATACAACGTTCCCGGCGGAGGACGGGATCGTGCCAGGGTGCGGCGCGTTACTGGCGCTCCTGCGCGTCAGCACCGAAACCGAACCGTTCGTCATCGGCAAGCCCGGACCCACCATGTTCCGCGCTGCTATCGAGATTCTGGGGGCGGACGCTACGCGCACGCTGACCATCGGCGACCGACTCGACACCGACATCGCTGGCGCCCGCGCTGCGGGGCTTGCCAGTGCGCTGGTGTTGACCGGCGTCACGACGCCTGCCATGCTGGAACAGAGCGCCATTCAGCCGGATTTTGTCTTCCGTGATCTGATCGAACTGCGCGAAGCCCGGGCAGGCGCATAAACGCAATTCAACACTGACGGGCGTCATCGGTGCGGCGCGCCAGACATCGTTCGCATCAGGATGCAGCGCCGCACCGGTCAGAATGGTTCGATTCCCGCCTCTGCCAGTTCATCGGCGAACCGCTCGACATCACGGTTGTTTTTCAACGTCTCAATCTTGCGCAACAGCGTCTGACGATCGACTCCCTCGGCGATCACCGCACGCGCCACATACTGGCGCAGGTACGATTGCAGCAACCGCAGATCCTCCGGCGATAGCCGCTCGCCACTGAAATAACGCTCGACAGCGACCGACAGTTTGCCGGTCTGCTCGGTCATCCAGAAGTGCGGCGGTTGCGGCGTCGGAAAGGGATAGGGATAATCGGGATTGGGCACGTAGATCAGATCATCGATCTGCTCGGCGGAATCGGGCATACGCTCTACTCCTGATCACAGAAGACCTCAAATGCGCAAAATGGGGGCGCGTTGCAGAATAAACGGCTTTGGAGTATGATACCAGGGAAAGCAAATCGTTAGCAAAACATGAAAGGGGGTGGGCAGTCGTCCAGCACGGCAGATCGAGCGTAAAAAAAGAAGAACTGTCGTGATCATAGCAGGTATTGACGTTCGCTGAAGTCCATCGGCGCACATTGATCGTGTTGGCGCAGGGACGGGCAAACAAAACAGAGTATCAGAATTTCTCGCCTGGAGTGTTCTTTATGTCGCAAAATGGGAATGGTTCGTCAGGGGGAATGCGGTGGTTTCGAGCAGATTTGCACATTCATACTCCTGCTTCAGAAGACTATGCGGAACCAGAAGTCACATTTCTTGACATTCTGCAGGAGGCCGAACGACGAGGTCTCGATATCATCGCATTTACCGATCACAACACTGTTCATGGGTATGAATTGATGCGTCAGGAGATCGAGTTTCTCCAGACGCTTGAACGACAGCAACGCATCACGGGGGAGGAGCAGGTTCGTCTCAACGAGTACCGACGTTTACTGGCGCATATTACGGTTCTGCCGGGGTTTGAATTCACATCGCACTACGGTGCGCACATTCTGGGAATCTTTGCTCCTGATCGCCCGATCAGCCTGATCGAGGCGACGCTGTTGCAACTCGGCGTACCGCCGGATCTGCTCAAAAAGGGCGCCTGTTCGATTGCCGATACGCGGCATGTGACCGACGCCTACGAGATCATCAATCGCGCTGGCGGCATTGTGATCGCCCCCCACGCGAACGGACCGAACGGGGTCATTACCGAAACGCTGCGGATGGGCACCAGCGGTCAGGCGCGGGTTGCGGCAACGCAGCATCCGGCGCTCCACGCGCTCGAATTCATCAACTTCTACACCGACCACGAGAAGTTTACGTCACCAACGTTCTACAACGGCAAGACGGAGCACTATGAGCGTCGCATGTTCTGCATCCAGGGTTCGGATGCGCACCGACTGCGGCGGGTGAATGCCGGTGAGGGGAATGGCTGGCATCGCCATGGCATTGGCGACCGGTATGTTGAGTTGCTCCTGCCAGCGCCGACGTTCCAGGCATTGAAGGAACTGTTCGGTTCACAGGATTTCGATCGGGTGCGCGTTCCCAAGCGCGATCAGAAACAGTGGGAGATCGATACGCTCCGCTTCGGCGCTCAGAGTGATCGGCAGGCGTTGCGTGCGGAGACCGATGCCGAGACGCTCTGGCAGGATGTCGCAGCGCTGGCGAACGTTGGCGGCGGAACACTGATCGTCGGCGGTACGGGCGCCGAACTGACCGGCGTCGAGCATCCCGACCAGTTGAGCGAAACGTTGCGGCGCAGCGTGCAGGAAAACCTGACGCCTCAGCCATACCTGATATTTGAACTGATCACCTATGAAGGGCGTGATCTGCTGCGCGTCGAAGTGCGCGCCACCGAGTCGCCGCCATATGTCGGGCGCAACGGTGTGATCTACACCCGGCAGGAAGGCAAGACGACGATAGCCGATCGTGCCGAGATCATTCAACTCTGCCGGCGCGCATTAGCGGAGGGGGCTGCCACGCCGCTCGACAATGGGCAGGAACTGGACCTGCCGCGCAGCGGCGTCGAAATCGTCGATGCGCAGAAACGGGCAGGCGTCTGGTTGTACGAAGTGCGTGACCTGCGCACCACCTCAGGCGTCACGCGCGATCATGCGCAGGGGTTGTGGGCATATGCCATCAACCGGTATGAAGATGTGCGCGAAGGGCGGATCGACCTGCAAAGCCAGGTGAAGTGGAAGGGGCGTTTGGGATTGTGGCGCGCCTATCGTCAGGGAAACCGCACCAAGTACGACCTGGTGCATCGTGATGTCAATGGTGTCATCGACCATATCTTTTTTGGCGTCTCGGATTGGGGGTTGAGTCCCGCCTGGCAGGCGTTAATCAGTGATCGCGCCAGTGATGCGCTTGAACATGAGCCGCGTTCGTTCGGCGACGAGGCAACACCGGGCGATCCGGATCAGTTTGAAGAACCAACCAACGGTGAGGCGCCCTGGGGCGACCGCCGACCGCGCTGGCGCGGGCGCGGCGGGGTCTGGCGCATCGGGCGCGATGCGCAGGGTCATGTCTACTTCGACCTGATCATGCGTAGCAAAGAGGGGGACGAGATCAAGGAATACCCCGGCGTGCCCCGCGAGAAATTGACCGAGGCGTGGATGAACCTGATCCGCGTGCCACGTCCACGCACCGGCATCGAGGTCGTCGAAATCATCGTTGATGAGCACGGCGAGCGTCGCTTCGTCTTCCGCAATCTGCGCACCGGCGAACTGAGCAATGCGCCATGGCGCCTCCAGGATATCGAGGAGGGAACGGTGCGGCAGTATGCCGCCCGCATGGCGTTGCAGGATATGCCGCTCGATGAGAGCAAAGTGCGCTGGTGGGGCAATCTGGGGTATATGCGTCCGATGCGCAAGCAGGTCGATCTGGTCTATCGTGATGAGAACGGCATCGACCATATCTACTACGCTGCGCGGCGCGATGAGTTGTCGGGCGAGTGGCGCGAACTCCTCGATGAGTATGGCGACTTGTAGATCGGTGATCGAACACTCAACGAAGGGGTGACGTTCTGGACACATCGATGAAACACACACGGCTGATTTTCCTGGTGCTGATTGCGCTGCTGGCGCCTGTCGCGCAGCGCAGCGCAGCAGCGCAATCCTCGATCCTGCCCGCCACGGTCTATCCGTCGTCGGGGCAGGCAGGAACGCGCTTCGATTTTCAGGCGGACGGGTTCCAGAGCGACGAACGGATCGATATCTGGGTCAACACACCCGACGGTCGTGCTGTGGCTGCGCGTCCCGACAGCGAACTGCAACGGCGCGCCGCGCGCGACGGTCGCGCTGTCTGGAGCTGGACAGCGCCCAAAGATGCACAGTCGGGGAACTGGTCGCTGGTAGCGCGCGGTCAGCGCAGCGGCGTCGTGCGTGTTGGGGTGTTCACCATTCTTCCCCCGCCGGCGCCAGCTGCGCCGGATGCCAATGCCTACCCCGCCGTCGGACGACCTGGCACGCGGTTTGTGTTCTTTGCCGCCGGATTCGCCCCCGATGATCCTATCGGCTTCTTTCTGACTGCGCCGGGTGGCGAGGAAACGCTGGTTGCGGTCGAGCAACCGCGGATCTTCAACGGGCGCGTCGATTGGGCATGGACGGCGCCAGACAATGCGGCGCCCGGCATCTGGCGCTTCCGCGTCGTCGGCGGGAACAGCCGATTCGAGCAGACGCTGGCATTCACGGTCGAACGACCGGCAGCCGCCGTGGGGGTCAATCCAGGACGTGGACGGGCAGGTTCGCTCTTCCAGTTCTTTGCTGATGGCTTGCAGGGGCGAGAAGGGGTCATTTTCTGGGTCAACCGCCCCGATGGGCGCGCCGAAAAGGCGACTGTCGAGCGGGTAGCAGTGAACGATGGTCGGGCGGAATGGTCGTGGATCGCACCCGACGATGCCCCGCCCGGTCAGTGGTCGATGGTGGTGCGCGGCGTGAACAGCGGCATCGAGCGGGTGGTGCTGTTCGAGATACGTTGAGTATGAGCGACGTTGACCTGGCGCGATGGCTCTACGAAGGCGCGCTGGCGCTGAGCGAAGGACGACGCGAAGAAGCGCGCCGCCTGCTCATGCAGGTCATCGAGCATGACGAGCAGAATGAGCAGGCGTGGCTCTGGTTGAGCGGGGCAGTGGATGATCCGGCGGATCAGCAGATTGCGCTGGAGAATGTGCTGGCGATCAACCCGCGCAATGCTGCTGCTCAGGCGGGGCTGGCGTGGTTGCGTGATCAGGGTCGCAGCGCTTCCGCGTCCGAGCCGATACCTGTCGCGCCTGCCACGCCGCACGACCGGTCGGGTCCGTGGGTTCCGCCGCCGCCGTATGACGAGAATGACGTCGTCGAGATCATGTGCTGGCAATGTCAGGCGACGCTTTACAGCGTTGCACCGTTCTGCTGGCAGTGCCATGCGCCGGTGCATTCATGCAACAACTGTGTGTTCCGCGATGACCCGCGGTGCAAACCGTTGCAGGGACTGACCAACCCCCTGGCGTGGGCGGCGGTCAACGAGTGCCCGTGGTGGCGACCTGCGGCGCAGCGTTGATCGCGGCAGTATCTTCCCATCCTACCCAGAAATTGTTGCGTTGCACGTAACTGGCAACTCGCACCCGAATGTCGGGAAGCTGCACCTGATCCGCCTCGTTGACCAGCACGACGTTCGGGCGCGTTTTGAAATGCCGCACATAGGCAGCAACCGCTTCCTCGATCTTCCGCGCGACCGGTTTCTTGTTATTGTCATCGAACCACATCATATACATAGACGCTGCCTCCACGAACTGTGCTGCTGGCGACTGGCATATCCTGCTCACACCGGATTGGAGTACAGCGCCAGTATACAAGAACATATGTTCGATGTCAAGTCGCCAGCGTGCAACGGCGGCTGTAACCCTCTCGATCCTCCTTGACAAACCCCCGGTCCTCCCTTATCATACACATAATAGTGTCAATATAACAATAATAGGGATACAGGCAATGAGTATCTTCGATAACCGTCGCCTCACGAACGAGACGTTCAAACTCGATGCCGAGCGGATGCGGACCGGCTGGTACTCCGATAAGTACTTCGAGAACATTGTTGGCATGCTGAGTGCACTGGCGAAGCGTGGCTACCGTTTCGGCGGCGTCTCGCCACGGCTGGCGAACGCTGGCATTCCGCTCGACGATGTCGATATTGGCAACATCGAGGTCGAAATGCAATGGTTCACCCGTCGTCGTCCCTTCTCCGTCGTTGCAGGGGTCGATAAGGCGCTGGCGATGCTGCAACTCTGCACCGGCTACTTCGACGACCAGGGCAACTTTGTCAACACCTACGACCAGCTCGAAGTCGATGCCGTCCACGACGGCGTGATCGTGCGCTACGACGGCGATCCGCTCAATGTTCAACCGGTGCTGCGCGTGCGCGGTCGATACCGCGATTTTGCGCTTCTGGAAACGCCGACTCTCGGTACGCTCACCCGCGCCACACGGATCGCCACGAATGTCTACAATGTGCTGGTGGCGGCGCGCGGCAAGCCAGTGCTCTTCTTTCCGGCGCGCTTCGACGCCCACGAGGTGCAGGCAGCCGACGGCTATGCCTACAATATTGCGGTCCAGCGCTTCAATCTCGACTATCGCAAAACGCTGGGCGCCTTCATCTCGACCGATGCACAGGGCGACTGGTGGGGCGGTTTCGGCGGCGGCACGATTGCTCATGCCGCAATTGCGGCATTTCTCGGTGATACGGTCGAGTGTATGCTGGCATTTGCCGAAACGCGCCCGATCGAGATACCACGGATTGCGCTGATCGACTTCGAGAACGACTGCATTGGTACGACACTGGCGGTGATGGATGCCATGTTCCAGCGGTACCGTGAACTGATGGACAGCGGTCAGACCACGGAGGCGCGGCGCTACAAACTGTTTGGCGTGCGCCCCGATACCAGCGACAAACTGCGCGATGTGAGCGTGCCGCCGCTCGGCAATCGCAAACTGGATATGGGAGTGACGCCACGCCTGGTTTTCTACCTGCGTCAGGCGATTGATGACGCATGGAAGCGCTGGACGCTGTCGCCGGAGTGGGTGCAACCGGCGCAGCAGTGGTGCCGTGATGTCAAAATCGTCGCAACGGGCGGTTTCGGACCGAAGAAGATCCGGCGTTTCGAGGAACTTGGGGTGCCGGTGGATATCTACGGCGTGGGATCGTCGCTCTTCTCCAACAGTGATGAAGAGGGCACGAACAACGATTTTACCGCTGATGTGGTGCGGGTGAAGATCGGCGGCGCCTGGTACGATATGGCGAAGGTCGGGCGGCGCGCCTGCGACAACCCGGACCTGCAGCGCGTCCAGACGCCTCAACGCTGAGCGTTGACCGTTACGCGCCCGTCGGTGACCGCTTCGTGTGAAACATTCGTTGGTTGTGCGCCTGCCATGAGCAGCCCCAACTCCTCGCGCGTGGCGCTGGCGGCAGGCAGGGTCGCCACGATCTTCCCGTGGTACATCACGGCAATCCGGTCGGAGAGCGCCATAATCTCGTCGAGTTCCGCCGATACGAGCAGCACGGCGGCGCCCCGGTCGCGTTCGGCGACAATCTGCTGGTGAATGAACTCGATTGAGCCGACATCGATGCCACGGGTGGGCTGGGCAGCAATCAGCAGGCGCCCCTCGCGCGAAAGTTCGCGCGCGATAATGACCTTTTGCTTGTTGCCGCCAGAGAGCGCCGATACCGGCGTCAATGGACTGGGTGTGCGCACGTCGTAGCGTTCGATCAACTGGCTGGCATGGTCGAGGATCGCGCGATCATCGCGCACGATGCCGTGCGCGAACGGCGGCATGTAGTACGTATTGAGCACCAGATTGTCGGCGACGCTGTAGGTCAGCACCAACCCATCCTCCTGGCGATCCTCGGGGACGTGGGCGCACCCGGTTTCGCTGATGCGACGGGGTGACGCGTTCGTTACGTTGCGCCCATTGATCAGCACCCGCCCCGAACGAACCGGACGCAAACCGGTGATCGCTTCGACCAGTTCGGTCTGACCATTCCCCTGGACGCCGGCAATCCCCAGGATTTCACCGGCATGCACTTCGAGCGAAACCTCGTTGACCGCATGCTGTCCCCGATCATCGAGCACCGTCACGTGATCGAGGGTCAGCACCGGCGCTCCGGGATGCGCTTCACCCTTCTCGACCTCCAGCATGACGCTGCGACCCACCATCATTTCCGCCAGACTGCGTTCGGTGGCTTCACGCGGCGTCGTTTCACCAACGACTCGCCCGCGCCGGAGCACCATAATCCGGTCGGCAATCGCCAGTACTTCCTTCAACTTATGTGAAATGAAAATGACCGATGCGCCACGTGCTGTGAGTGAACGAATAATTGCAAAGAGTTCTTCAGTTTCCTGCGGCGTCAGCACTGCCGTCGGCTCATCGAGAATCAGGATGTCGGCTTTGCGGTAGAGCGCTTTGATGATCTCGACCCGTTGCTGCTGACCAACCGAGAGATCTTTCACATATGCATCGGGATCGACGGCGAGATTGTACTGCTGCGACAGTTCACGGATCTGCTGGCGAGCGATGTTGAGGTCGAGGAAGGGACCGTTGCCGGTTTCTGCGCCGAGGATGATATTTTCCGCAACGGTAAAGACCGGCACGAGCATAAAGTGCTGATGAACCATGCCGATCCCACGCCTGATCGAGTCGCTCGGTCCGCTGATCCGCACCGGCTCGCCGCGGATCAGCACTTCACCTGAATCCTGGTGGTACATGCCGTAGAGAATGTTCATCAGCGTCGTCTTACCGGCGCCATTCTCGCCGAGGAGCGCCAGCACCTCGCCGCGATGCAGTTTCAGGCTGACATTCTCGTTGGCAACCACACCGGGGAACCGTTTGGTGATATTGCGCGCTTCGAGAACAATCTCAGACCCGGCGCTCATGGTTATTCCTTCTCATACACTTTTCCAATTGCTGCGGGCGGACGGGCGCGACCGACGAACCCCGCCAGCACGGCGATCGTCAACACATACGGCAGCATCCCGATGAACTGTGGCGGCAGGTCGCCGATCCATGCCAGCCAGGGCGGCAGTTGATTTTTGAGAAACTGGATCTGCGATTGCAAAGCGTTCGCAAACCCGAACAGCAATGAGCCGCCCCACGCGCCAAACGGCGTCCACTTCCCAAAGATCATCACCGCCAGCGACACGAAACCGCGTCCATTGGTCATATTGCGCTCGAACGAGCCGACCGACTCAAGCGTCAGGAACGCACCGGCAAGCCCTGCGAGCATGCCGCCGATGATGACATTGATGTAGCGCACCCGATTGACCGCAATGCCAACCGTATCGGCAGCCGCCGGATGCTCGCCGACGGCGCGGGTGCGCAACCCCCAGGCGGTGCGAAACAGGAGCACGTGAATGACAATGATCAGGATCAGCGAGGCATAGGTGATCGGCGGATTGCTGAAGAATACCGGACCGATGACTGGAATGTCGGCGAGGAAAGGAATGCTCACCGGCGTCAACTTCCCGCGCGTTGTCAACCCCTGCTGGTAGAAATAGCCGGTTGTTCCGACTGCCAGGATATTGATCACCGTACCGGCGATAATCTGATCGACCTTGAGGGTGATCGCCATCAGCGCGTGGAACGCGCCGACCACCGCGCCGATCAGCAGCGCGCCGAGTGTCGCCAGGAGCAGATCGCCCGTCCATACATTGAACAGGAAGCCGAGAAAGGCGGAGATCAGCATCATTCCTTCGATGCCAATGTTGATCACGCCCGACCGTTCGCACATGATGCCTGCCAGCGCGCCGAGAATGATCGGCGTAGACTGACGGATCGTCGAGGTGAGCACGGCGGTTGTCGCTTGCGGTGCGCGCATGTAGGCGATCAGCACCAGGATCGCCAGCGCGCCCCACGCCCCGATTGCTAGCCAGGGAATCCGCGCTGCTGCCGGTCGCGCCATACTACCGGTGATCTGCATACCGCCCTCCCGCTACGATCCCCAACCACTGCTCAGCGTCACCCGTTCGCCCTCTTCGGCGCGGAGGCGCAGCACCCGGCGAATAATGCTGTCGGCAGCGACGAAGAACAGGATCAACGCCAGGATAACATCGATAATTTCGGAAGCCACACCCGAATTGAACTGCATACGACTGGCGCCCGCCTGCATCATGCCGATCAGCAGCGACGCAGGGATGACCGCAACCGGATTGGTGCGCGCCAGCAGTGCAATGGTGATGGCGTTGAACCCAAGCCCGACATTGAACCCCGGCTGAAACCGCCCGACCACGCCCAGCGTTTCGACGGCGCCGCCCAGCCCGGCGAGAAATCCGCTGGCAACCATCGCCAGCACCGTCATCCGGCGCACCGAAATGCCAGCATACTTTGCTGCGCTGGCATTCTGCCCGACCGTGCGCAACTCAAAACCGATCGTCGTGCGCCAGATCAGCCACCAGACCGCAATCGCCGCCAGCACTGCCAGGATGATCCCCAGCGGCGCCCCGGCAATATCGGGCAGGCGCGCTTCGGGCGCAACCGCCGGGGTACGCGCCACGATATTCCCCGGCGTGCGATCCTTCCAGGGTCCATCCGCCAGCCAGTCAGTCAGATTGAAGGCGACGAAGTTGAGCATAATCGTCGTGATCACCTCGTGCGCCCCGGTGAACGCTTTGAGCGCACCGGCAATCGCCGCCCACAAGGCGCCCAGGAGCGCCCCGACCAGCAGTGCCAGCGGAATGTGCAGCGCAGACGGAAGACCCTGCAGGCTGAAACCGATAAATGCCGCAAACACAGCGCCCAGGAGCAACTGTCCCTGGGCGCCGATGTTGAACAATCCGCACTTGAATGCCAGCGATACCGCCAGACCGCCGAAGATCAGCGGCGTCGCTTTTTCGAGCGTGCGCGAGAACGCCCGTCCGCTCCCCAGCCCGCCTTCGAACAACGCGCTGTACGCCACGAGCGGATTCGCCCCGGAGAGTGCAATAATCGCGGCGCCGATCACCAGCGCGACAACCACCGACGCTATCGGCACAATGGCGGCACGCGCCATACCCCATATCTGGATCCGGCGATCCATCCGGGGGGGAGATTGCGACTCAGCACGTTCCATCGCGCGGCTCCTGATGGGGATGGGTAAGATGGGAAAATGCCGCGCAGACAGCGACGCGAGGTTCTGCGCGGCGTACACGAACGATCAATCGGGCTATGTCCGTATCAGGAGATAGCCCGGGCTGTTTCACGGCTTATAGCCGGTCGAAATCGACCCATCGCGCAGACCCTTGTCGATCTCGGCGATCTTCGCCTTCACCTCAGCCGGAATCTGCGCATCGAAGTCGTGGAACGGCGCCAGACCGACTTCACCGACATAGTTGCCGGACGGGAAGTCTCCTTCCTTCGCCTTCGAGATCAGATCAAAGACGCCCGGCGTAATCAGTTTCATTGCGCTCGAAATCAGGCATGGGTGCGCTTCGGGAACCGTCTCCCACTGATCGGTATCCACACCGATGCAGTAGACGCCCTTATTCGCCGCCGTCTCGATCAATGCGCCGTTACCGGTCTTCCCGCCAGCGCCGAAGATCACATCGGCGCCCTGGTCGATTGCCAGTTTCGCCTGATCGGCGCCCCACTTCGGGTCGGTGAACGCCGTATCAAGACCGCCCGGATGGTAGGTTGAAATCACCTGGATGTCGGGTTTGACATACTTCGCGCCGTTTTCATACCCTTCCTTGAAGGCGACAACCGGCGGGACCAGATTCGTGCCGAGCACGGCGGCAATCTTGTTGCTCTTCGACATCTCGGCTGCAAGGACGCCAGCAAGGAAGCCAGCCTTGTCTTCCGCGAAGATCAGCCCGGCGACATTTGGAACCGCTTCAGCCTGGAACTGGTCGACGCCGATGAACTTCACTTCGGGATGCGCTTTTGCAGCCTCAATCGTCGCTTCACCCAATGCAAAGCCGACCGTCACGATCACATCGTACCCCTTCTCGACAAAGAGGCCAATGTTCGCAGCGTAGTCCTTGGCGTCTTTTGTCTCGACATAGTTGACGATTGCGCCGAGTTCGCGCTCAGCACGCTGAACGCCTTCCCATGCCGACTGGTTGAAGCTTTTGTCGTCAATTTCGCCGACGTCGGTGACCAGACCGACGCACAGCACTTCTGGTTTGGGGCAATCTGCTTCGGTGGGTTGAGCCGGAGCGGTGGTCGCTGCTGGAGCGGTGGTCGGTTGCGGTCCGGCTTGCTGCCCGCCACATGCGGCAATCAGCGCCGCAACGAGCAGCAATGTGATGAACGAGAGTGATCTGTGCATACTCGCCTCCTGAACTGGTGCACCCGCCAGGGTGCGGATAAGGAATCTGTACACAGCTTCATCCGTGCACGATGTGGCGCCGCCACACACTGATCTGCGCATTGAAGCCGTTGATCCGGAGTCGGCGCGATTATAGCATAGTCGCATCGAAGACGCCAACGGCAGTTATTGGGGGGTGCAACTTGTTCACACCCGGGTAACACACGTGCCTGGGAGCGAGGGCGTCCCTTCCTCATTGCGTCTCTGAGGGCAAGATGCCCTCGCTCCCAGGAGAAATGTGAGCGCTCAGGAAGATGCTGACAGGCGACGATGCATGCCGGGCGATAAATCGGTAACGATAGCGTTGATGAACGGCGCCGGGATGCACGCTCCTGACAGCGCTGCGGTAGTCAGTCCGTCGAGGTATAATGGTAGCATGAGAGTCTATCTGGACAACTGCTGTTTTCAGCGCCCGCTGGACAACAAGAGTCAGGTGCGGGTGCGGCTGGAGTCGGAAGCAGTCCTTGCTATTCTCTCACTCTGGGAACAGCACCAGATCGAGGTAATCTCATCCGAAGCGCTCGAGTTTGAACTGGCTCAAAATCCTGATCCGGTACGGCGCGCCTAGATTGTATCGGGCGCGGCGATCAGGGTGCAGGTTGACCATGCCATCTCGATGCGCGCAAAAGAACTCGAAGCTGGCGGCCTGCGCGGCATGGACGCTCTCCATATCGCCTGTGCGGAAGCAGCAGGCGCTGATTACTTCTGCTCGTGTGATGATCGCCTTCTTCGCCGGGCGCGCGTCATCGAAGGACTGCGCGTGAAGGTCGTGTCGTTATTGGTGTTAGCAGGAGAACTTGCACAATGACCGCTCAAACAGTCCCGCTTCAAGAACTAACCGTCTCTACCATCAAACTCTTATGCCGTGAGATTGGCGTGGTCAATACAGCGCGTTTCCTCAACCAGTTCATGGTTGGGTACGGTGACTATACCGAGGAGCGAGAGCAGATTATTGGTCACCTGACAGTGGATGACATTGTGTCTGAGATCGAGCGCAAACGTTCGCCTCAGACTGAATGAGTTGCAACCTGTGCACCTTTGCGCTTTGTGTGCTCCGAGCAGTGACGGCTAGCGCTCATTCTGTACAGCGCGCTGTTCCTGCCAGAGGTAACTGCCTGCCGCCGTGATCGCTGCCACGATGAACGCCAGCGCCAGACCAATGCGCATATGCGTTTCTGCACTCTGTTCAGCGCGCAACCGCGCTGCGCGCAGGTCGGCGGTCGGCAATCCTTCGATGCCGTTACGCAGCGCCGTGGCTGCTGAACGCACCAGTTCCTGATGTTCGATGAACAGGAGCGCGCCAGAAATGCCCCGTGCTACGATAAAGACAAGCAACCCGGCAGCGATGGCGAATGCCAGGCTCAATGCCACCCGACGCAGCCATGCGTAGCGGGGTGCAACGATCAACTCACGCTGCTGCTTGATCATCGCTCAACGCCTGGTAGACCACACGATGCACAATAGCGCGAAAGCGCCCCCAGTCGCGCCAGTTGCCGCCAATTGCAGCATCGAAGCGGTCTGGCGCCGCTTCGAGGGTTGCCGCAAGGACCGGCAGTTCCGCCACCTCGATCTCACGGAACGCTGCAATGCGCTCGTGCGGGTCGCGCGATCCGAGTTCGCCGCCGCGCTCGTCGAGCAGAAAGGCGAAGGTGGCGAACCGCTGCGGCGGGTACACGATGACAGCCAGAAAGCGCCGGATGACGGTCTGCAATCCGGTTTCTTCTTCGACCTCGCGCTGCAACGCGGCTTCAATCGTTTCACCATGCTCGACCCCGCCGGTCAACAGACGAAAGCATCCCACCGGGTAAAACGTCTTGATCGCTGTGATCAATCGTCCGTTGCTGCGCCGCACCACCATGCAGACTTCACCATAACGGTCAGAACGCGCAACCGGATCGAAGGAAGCGCCGTCGAGCGGCGCAACAATGCGGTACGGCGCTCCATAACGCATCGCCAGCGCGTGGATTTCGGCTTCGATGGCGGGGTCGAGAAGCATATCACGACATCGTCCCAACCGGTCGTCCGATCTGGCGTCGGCGTTCCTCCGCCAGGCGTCGCTTTTCTGCGATCATCTCGTCAGTCACATACTCGTCGAACGAACGGAGACCGGCGAGCTGGAGACCGTGCTTCTTCATCAGGCGATACATTTCCTTGACCTTTTCGATTTCAATGTTTCGACCAAGGGTGTAATCGCCGTACATGTGTTCCATGGTCAACAACGCCGTCTCAGAGAGGCAGGCATACGCCGTGCCAGGCGGCAGTCCGATATCGAAGCCAAAGTCGGGTTCGCCGGGCAGCAGGATTTCGCCCGACTCGATCACCAGCACATCGGGGCGGCGGGCTGCATCTTCTTTCTTCACATCCGGCGGGCGCGCCACATCGCACACGACGGCGCCGGGCTTGAGTTTATCGACATTGATCACTCTGCCGCTCAACGCCGATGTCGTGGTGACGATCAGGTCACATTCCGCCAGATACGCATCGGCGCTGGTCGTCGCCGTGACTCGCGCGCCGGGCGTTTCGGCTTCGATCTGCTTCTTGAGCGCCAGCAGTCGTTCCACGCGCGGCGCCACCAGCACCACGTCGCCGATCGCCTGCGCCAGCAGGCGTGCACAGACCGAACCAATCGAGCCGGTAGCGCCGACGACCATCGCTTTGCCGCGTGTCAGGTCGGTGGCGCCCATCTTGATGACCGCCTGCTTGGCGGCTTCGAGCGTGGCTGCCACAGTCAGCGAGTTGCCCGATGTGATCCCGATATCGCTCTTCTGCGCCACAGTGATGCCGGCATCACCCACGACCGACGTAAATGCGCCAAGCCCCATGATCTTTGCGCCCATGCGTTCCGCCATGCGGGCGCACTTGATCAGGCGGCGATAGGTGAATGAGGTGTCGTGACGCATCAGTTCGCGCGGGGTCGCTCCGAGGGTGAACAACAATCCCTCGATCTCCTCACCGGTCGCCTGCGAGCGGATGCCGCGCATCTTCGAGATATACATTGGCGGGAAGTGCGCCGCGACCCGTTCGACCAGGCGCTCCGGCAGGTAGCGGGTGAAGCGGAAGCGCGGGTGGTTGGCGATATACTTCGGGGAGAGCGGATGGATCACAAATGCGAACCGCGGTTTCTCCGCCGTATCGCTGAGGGTGATAACCTCCGGTCCCCACTCCGCCTCATCGATAAAATTGATAATGTCTCCTTCGGTCGGTGTCGGTCCCGACTCCAGGATCGCCACGACAATCGCTTCGAGCACATCGGCGGAAACGAATGATCGATGCGCCGGTTCCAGGCTTTCCAGACGTGGTGAAAGGGTGACCAGCGTGCGAACGCCGCGTGCGCGCAGGTCTTCGATCTCTTCGGGTGACGGGTCGTCGGTAACGATAACCTTGTTCTTCAGATCGCGTGGTGCGAAACGCCGAATGTAGGCAAAATCGCCAGCAATCACGTCCGCCCAGGCAAAGTGTTTTTTGGCGCGCGCATCATGCCCTTCGCTGCCGAGCGCCACCGGATGCAGCACGCGGTATGGCAGCAACGCCGCAATCGGCAGCGTCGTCGCCGCATACATATCGAGTTGGGCGATGGTACGCGGCAGCGGCAGGAACGGCAACCCGCTATGAACAACCGGATCGGCGAAGCGCAACTCAGCGTCGTACTGCGCCAGCGCCTGCGCCAGCGCATAGCGGTCGATTCCGCTGGTAACGAGAATCCGGCGGTAGTTGAACATGCCGCGCTGCGCCTGATTCGCCTGTTGGATGCACCAGCGGTCGAGGGTTTGCTTGATCAGATCGCCGGCGACAACCGGTGTGCGGCGCGCCTGGCGCGCAATCGAGATGGCTTCGTGGTGCGGGTATCGCGCCGCGCCAACATGGAAGACCGGTGTCAACCCGCCAAGACCGATAGCATCAACTTTGCCGTCAAAGTCGCGCACAAGTGACGCAGCCAGGGCGGTGTCGCCATTTGTGCCGATGCGGCGTATTTCGATCGGTTGCCCCAGAACAGTCGTAACAAATCGGTAATCGCGTCGTGCAGAACCAAGGCTGATACTCACAATCCGTTTCATGCGCGTCCCCTTTGTCGCTGCTGATCGTTCCGGCGTTCAGAAGAGCGGGTGGAGATTGCATAGCCAGTATACCACTACTCACACGCGTGCGCTAAAACGGTTCGGGTGGGCGCACACGCCACAGCAGCGCGGCAAGCCACGTGCTGACGGTCACCCAGAGAACGTATCCGCCAGCTGCGAGCGTCACCGCGCGCCCCGCCCATCCACAGCGCCAGAGCGCCGCCGCGCCCATCGCCGCGCTCAGTGCCACGAGCCAGGCGGAGAACATCAGCCAGCGCGTGGAGAGGGTGGAGCCGCTGAGAAATGGCAGCGCTGCGAAACCCCCGGCAATGAGGACCGTCCCAATCGCCAGGATCGCGGCAGGTCGCCGATGTTCGTTTTCTGCACCAGAAGACCGCGTGATCAACCACAGGATGCCTGCGGGCAGCAGCGCCAGCGGAAAAAAACCGTAGTGCTGGCGGAAACCCGCATTCCACAGCGTGTTCCACAGCGTCTCGAACGATGCCGGCGCCCGTCCTGCCAGACCGGTCAACCCTCCGGCGGCGGTTGCCGCGAGTTGTTGCGCAAACATGCCGGTGTAGGCGCTGTAGAAGAACAGAACAGCGATGACCTGGGCGACCACAAAGGCAATGCCATAGATGACAATCGCCCGGACCGGTACAGCGCGCCGTCGGTGCACCGTCGCAAGCAGGACGGCAAGCCCGAAGCCGCCCAGCAGCGACATATTCATCCAGAACCCAAAGTGTCCCAGATAGACGAGGAGTTGTGCGATCACCAGCATTGCGCACAGGAGAGCCGCAGAATGCGCTGCGTCCGGCGGTGAGCGACGCACCGACGCAGCTCCGCCAATCGGTTTCCAGAACAGGACCAGCGTGGTGATCAGGAGCAGATGCGCAAACTGGGTAAAGATATGGGTGCTGAAATTCCACCACGTCGTCAGGTACCCGGCAGGCGTAAACCCATACAGTGCGGCTGCAATCAGCGATATAGGAAAAGGATCGCTGGAGTTGCGACGTAATCGCTCGTTATGCGGCTTTGAGATCACCGCCGTTGTCAGTGTGTACACCAGCAGCGGGCTGAAGGCATCGAGGAGCGCCGTGCCGAGATGCAGCAGCGCGCGTCGGTCGATATCGAGCAGCGTAAAAGGCGCCAGGATCAGGTAGAATGCCGGCGGATAGGGAAAATCGACGCCGCGGTTGCGCGACACCAGCATCACCCTGCCCCCTGTCGTCTCGGCGAAGCGATTGGCGTGGAATCCAATATCGCCCGGCATCGAGTCGGGGTAGATTTTGCCGCCGTAGCGGGTAGCGAAGACGATCACGATGATCAGCAGCAACCAGCGCCAGTGCGCTGCCGGGATTGTGACTCCCAGACGCACCAGGGCGCGTGTCAGCGTCGGACGAATCGCAGCCGCGCTCAAGAATGCCAGCGCTGCCAGTCCCATCGCTGCGCGCACGCTGGCAGTCGCCCGTCCCAGATCGATCATCGGACCCTGCCATTCAATCAGCCAGAGCGCCGTCGTCACTGCGACCAGCGCCAGCCCTGCGCGTCGCAACGTATGTGGCGCGGCGCGCAGCGCGACAACCAGCATCCATCCGATAACCAGAGCAATCAGTGCAGGCGCAACGCCGGACGCGAAGCGCGGCGGATCGAACCAGGCGCCGCAGACAGCCAGCCCCAGGAGCGGCGCCATGATCGTCAGGACATCCGTGCCTGCGAACCCTGCCTGCCGCAGTGTGATCCACAGGATCAATCCTGCGACCGACCAGCCGAGGATCGAACGCCAGGGCGGCAGCGCCGGTCCGGATTCGACCGCGATAATCACGGTCGTCAGCGGCGTTCCGATAGCGCGGCGGTCGCCGGATGGCGTGACTGTCACGCTGCGGACCTCAATCTGATGATCGCCGGACATGTCGGCAGGAGGCGGGATCAGGACGCGGTATATTGCCCCGGATTGGCGCACCGGCAGTGACGCAATCTGCCGACCGGACGACCAGAGTTCCAGTTCGCGTGCGCCGCGGGTTGCCACCTCATCGCTCACCGGCAGCGTGCGAAGCATCAGCGCCAGCGCGCGTTGACCGAAGCCCGGCAGTTGCACACTGGACTGTTCAGTTGTCCAGCGGAATACGCCGAATGGCGACTCCTCGACGGGGAACATGCCGCGCACGAGCGGCAGATCGCTGCCCGGACCATCCTCGCGCCCGACATCGATGACATATCGCTGCGGCAGTTGAGCGACCAGCGTCAGCAGCAGAACGAACAGCGCCAGCAACCCGTACAGTGCGCGGTCATGCAGCAACCGGATCGTTTCGCTGCCGAAGGACGTTCTGATCATCTGTCTATCCATCGGCGCCGATTATCTCGATCAGTGGGGTGTCTGTCAACCGGTTGTTCTTTGACCTTCCATCGATTTTCGCAGCGTCGCGCCGTTGCGGATTCGTTCCATTCGTTGCGGGGCATCACGGCATCTGCTATACTTCCTACCTGTTGGAGTGAGCCTGCAGCGTTTATGGAACTATCAGCATGGCGGATCAGCAGCACATCCGAAATTTTTCGATCATTGCGCATATCGACCACGGCAAAACCACCCTGTCGGATCGTTTGCTCGAAATGACCGGGACGATCAGCGAGCGCGAGCGCCGCGAGCAAATGCTCGACGCGATGGATCTGGAGCGCGAACGCGGCATCACCATCAAGAGCAAAGCCGTGCGCATGCACTACACGGCGCGCGATGGGCAGACGTATCAGTTCAACCTGATCGATACACCCGGTCATGTCGATTTTGGCTTCGAGGTTGGGCGTGCGCTGGCTGCTGGCGAAGGCGCGATCCTGGTGGTCGATGCCTCGCAGGGCATCGAGGCGCAAACGCTGGCGAACGTCTACCTGGCGCTGGAAAACGACCTGACGATCATCCCGGTGCTCAACAAAATCGACCTGCCCGGCGCCGACCCGGATCACGTCGCAATGGAGATCGAGCAGGTACTGGGGCTGCCCGCCGAGGATGTGCTGCGCGTCTCCGCCAAGCAGGGCATTGGTGTCGATGAATTGCTCGAAGCGATTGTCGAGCGCATCCCGCCGCCGCATGGTCAGCACGACCGACCGCTGCGCGCGCTGATCTTCGATAGCCACTACGATCCATACAAGGGTGTCATTGCCTACGTGCGGGTTGTGGACGGCACGCTCCCTGTTGGCGCGCGTTTGCGCATGCTTGGGACCAGCGCCGAAGCGGAAGCACTGGAAGTAGGGGCGTTTCGCCCGCAAATGACGCCGCTCGACAGGCTCGACACCGGCGAGGTAGGGTATGTCGCCACCGGTCTCAAGCAGATCGGCGAATGCCAGGTAGGGGACACGATTACGCTTGCCGATGCGCCAGCAGAAATTGCGCTTCCTGGTTACCGCCCCGCCAAACCGATGGTCTTCGCAGGTCTCTATCCGGTGGACACGAATGCCTATACTGACCTGCGCGACGCACTTGAGAAGTTGAAACTCAACGATGCAGCGCTCTCGTTTGTGCCCGAAAAGTCGGCGGCGCTTGGATTTGGCTTCCGCTGCGGCTTTCTGGGACTGCTGCACATGGAAATCGTGCGCGAACGTCTGGAACGCGAATACGGGCTTGACCTGCTGATCACCGCGCCAAGCGTCGAATACCAGGTGCTCCTCTCCAACGGGGATGTCATCACTGTCGATAATCCTGCCGATATGCCGGATCCGGGGCGGATCGAGTCGATCGAAGAGCCGATCATGCTGATCACGATCATCACGCCGACGCGCTATATCGGCTCGATCATGGAACTGGTGACCGGCAAGCGCGGCGTCTTCGAGACGATGGAGCACCTCGATCCGCAGCGGGTCGCCCTGAAGTATAAAATCCCGCTCTCGGAAATTGTGGTTGATTTCTATGATCAGTTGAAGTCGCGCACCCAGGGGTATGCATCGCTCGATTACACCCTTGCCGGGTATCAACCCGCCGATCTGGTGAAGCTCGATATCCTGGTGAACGGTCAACCGGTCGATGCGCTTTCCCTGATCGTTCACCGCGACTCCGCCTATGCCCAGGGGCGCGCGCTGGTCGAGCGGTTGCGCAAACTGATCCCGCGGCAGATGTTCGAAGTGCCGATTCAGGCTGCGATTGGCAGTAAGGTGATCGCGCGCGAGACGATCCGGGCGATGCGCAAAGATGTGCTCGCCAAATGTTACGGCGGTGATGTCACACGCAAACGGAAACTGCTCGAAAAGCAAAAAGAGGGTAAAAAGCGCATGAAAATGGTCGGCAACGTCGAGATACCGCAGGAAGCGTTTATGGCGGTGCTCTCGCTGAACGCCGAATAGCGCCCGTTTGCATAACAGTGCATACGGTGAG
>Ga0209018_1000477_pt1 | contig 36784 bp, 32 predicted proteins | sample YNPBryBLVA2012_FD_185814 | JGI IMG/M metagenome (GOLD analysis project Ga0209018, IMG submission 185814) | Anoxygenic and chlorotrophic microbial mat microbial communities from Yellowstone National Park, USA - YNP Bryant BLVA 2012 (SPAdes)... ...
TCCCGCCCGGCGGGAGAGGGGCGGGGGCCAGGGGGTGGGGTGAGGGGCCGGCACACCGGCCCTGCCAGCAACAGGCCTGGTAAAGGGTAGGCAGTTACCCTCCAGCACAGAATCGGAGCTGATTATACCCTTGCGAGCGCGTCTTGTCAAAGACCCGCTCCCTTGACATCCCCCGAAACTGCGGTAGAATAGCCTCCAATGCAGAGGGGGCTGTAGCTCAACTGGGAGAGCGCTACAATCGCACTGTAGAGGTCAGGGGTTCGAGTCCCCTCAGCTCCATGTGATGGGCCCGTAGCGCAGTTGGGAGCGCGTCTCAATGGCATTGAGAAGGCCGAGGGTTCGAATCCCTCCGGGTCCACTCGCTTATCGCCAATCGCGTATCGCGTATCGTTCATCCACGGCCTGCGATACGCAATCGGCGATAAGCGATACGCAATCGGCGATAAGCGAATAGACGAAAGGCCGCGAACAGGAGCAGTAGGCCATCCCCTCAGCGAGTCGGGAAAGACCAGGTGGAAGCCCGGCGACCGGCGCCCCAGGGGAGCGCCAGGGGGTGAGAGTCCCCATGAAGGCTGAACTCGCCTGGGAGCCGCGGCGGCGAACGGGGGTCACCCGCCAGTAGCCGCCGACGCCTGGCCCCCGTTAGCGGGCCGCGAGCGGGAGGCCGGCCTGCCCGACAGGCCCCCTCCAACCAGGGTGGTACCGCGGAGTGCCCCTTCGTCCCTGTGACGAAGGGGCCTTTTCATTAGGAATACCTGGCGTCACTGCTCACCCTCCCGCAGGTTTGGGCGCAATTTGCGGCCCAAATCGCACTGCCATGGCCACGCCGATTCGTTGCTCGGTCACTTCCGAACCTGCGGGAGGATGAGCTGATCAGTTACTACCTGGCAACATTCCCGCCAGGCGAATGCGGTTCTACCGCAGCGAACGCCGAGGGCGCAGAGAAGCGATGTCTTCCTGGCGTTCTTCCCGCCCTGGACGGTCGGGAAGAAGCCTGTCCGAGCAGTGGCAGATGAGCAGGGCAGATGAAGACCATAGAACTGACCGACGGCATCTTTCATCTGGTTGGCGGCGTCAACATCGGGCTGGTCGTGCGTGAGGGCCACGCACTGCTGATTGACGCCGGCCTGGACGAGGACGCTGCCCGCCGGGCGCTGCGCGCCGCCGAGGAGCGCGGGGTCACGATCACCGCAGCCTTCCTGACCCACGCCCACGCCGACCACTTCGGCGGGGCGCACTTCCTGCAACGCCGCCTGGGGATCACCCTGCTCGCCCCCACGCTGGAAGCGGCGATGATGGAGAACCCGCTGATCGAGCCGCTCTACCTCTTCGGCGGGGCAGCGCCAATCGGCGAGCTGCGCGGCAAGTTCACCCTCGCCCAGCCATGCCAGATCGCCCGCGCAGTGGGCCCAGGCCCGCTGGAGATCGGCCCGTTCCAGGCGGACGTCGTACCACTGCCCGGCCACGCCCCCCAGCAAGCCGGCCTGGCCGTGGACGAGGTGCTCTTCTGCGCCGACGCGGTATTCCCGCCAGAGACGCTACAGAAACACAAGGTGACGTTCTGCGTGGATATGGACGAGACGCTGGCGACGCTGGAGCGGCTGCCCACTATGCCCTACGCCCACTTCGCCCCCGGCCACGGCCCGGCCTACGCGGCCGGCGATGAGATCGCCTGCGCCTGCGCCGCCAACCGGCAGCGGCTGGAGGCGGTGCGCGAGCAGGTCCTCGCCGCGCTGGCCACCCCGCAGGACACCGCCGCCCTGGTCGCCCACGTCGCCGACCACTTCGCCCTGCGCCTGACCACAGCCACATCCTACTTCCTCACCCAGACCACCATCCTCGCCGCGCTCGCCTCGCTGGAGCGGGCGGGCAAGGCGCAGGCAATCATCACGGACAACCGCCTGCTCTGGCAGCGCCCCTGAACGCCCTGGAATCCAACTCTGGACATTGGAACGAGGAGGAGAGAATGACAGACACCTACATCCCCCAGGAAATCGAACCGCAATGGCGACAACGGTGGGAAGAGACCGGCCTGTACGCCACGCGCGAGGACCCCGAGCGGCCCAAGTACTACTTCCTGACCATGCTCCCCTACCCATCCGCCGACTTCCTCCACGTCGGTCACTGGTACGTCATGGCCCCCTCGGACGTGCGCGCACGTTTCATGCGCATGCGCGGCTACAATGTCTTCTATCCCATCGGCTTCGACGCTTTCGGTCTGCCGGCGGAGAACGCCGCCATCCAGCGCGGCATCCATCCGGCCAAATGGGCCTGGGATAGCATCCATGTCATGCGCCAGCAACTGCGCATGATGGGCGCGATGTGGGCCTGGGACCGCGAGGCAGTCACCTGCCTGCCCGAATACTACAAATGGACGCAGTGGTTCTTCCTGCGCTTCTACGAGGCCGGCCTGGCCTACAAGAAGCTGGCCCCGGTGGACTTCTGTCCCAAGTGCAATACCACCCTGGCCCGCGAGCAGGTCTGGGGGGAGGACCGTCACTGCGAGCGTTGTCACACGCCGGTAATCAAGAAGGAGCTGGAACAGTGGTTCTTCCGCATCACCGACTACGCCGAGGAATTGCTCGATCATTCCCAACTGGACTGGCCGGAAAACATCTGCACGATGCAGAAGAACTGGATCGGGCGTAGCGAAGGGGCCAACGTCACCTTCCTGTCCGAGCAGGGTGACCCCATCGTCGTCTTCACCACCCGCCCGGACACCCTGTGGGGGGCAACGTTCATGGTGCTGGCCCCCGAACACCCACTGGTGGACAAACTGACCGCAGCGGAGTTCCGCCAGGCGGTAGCAGCCTACCAGTATCAGGCCTCGCGCCAGAGCGAGATCGAGCGGCTGTCCACCGAGAAGGAGAAGACCGGCGTCTTTATCGGCGCGTTCGCTATCAACCCGGTCAACAACGAGCGCATCCCGATCTGGATCGCCGATTACGTGATGATGACCTACGGCACCGGGGCGATCATGGCCGTCCCAGCCCACGACGAGCGTGACTTCGCTTTCGCCCAGAAGTACGGTCTGCCGATCCGCGTCGTCATCCGCCCGCCCGACTGGGATGGCGAACCGCTGCGCCAGGCGTTCGTGGACGTGGAGACGGGGGTGATGATCAACTCCGGCCCCTTCGACGGCACGCCAGCCCAGGAGGGCAAGCAGCAAGTGACCGACTGGCTGGCTGCCCAGGGCAAGGGCGAGTTCGCCATCAACTACCGGCTGCGCGACTGGCTGATCAGCCGCCAGCGCTACTGGGGCGCGCCGATCCCGATCATCTACTGCGACCGCTGTGGCATCGTCCCCGTACCCTACGAGGACCTGCCAGTGATCCTGCCCACCGATGCGGTCGTCCCACCGACCGGCGAGAACGCACTGAAGTTCCACGAAGGCTTCCTGCACACCACCTGCCCGCGCTGCGGCGGCCCGGCCACCCGCGAGACCGACACGATGGATACGTTCATGTGCTCCTCGTGGTACCAATACGCCTACGTGACTCCCTACCACCGGCAGGGCCAGCCGCTGCACCGCGACGACTGCCCGTGGGACCCGCAGGCCGGCCGCTACTGGCTGCCGGTGGATATGTACACCGGCGGGCCGGAACACGCCCACATGCACCTGCTCTATACCCGCTTCTTCACCAAAGTGCTGCGCGACCTGGGGCTGGTGGACTTCGACGAGCCGATGCTGGCGCTGCGCAACCAGGGCATCATCCTGGGGCCCGATGGCAGCCGCATGAGCAAGTCGGCAGGGAACGTTGTCCTGCCGGACGAGCTGGTGAAGCAGTACGGGACGGACGCGGTGCGTGCCTATCTGATGTTCGGCTGGCGCTGGGATCAGGGCGGGCCGTGGGATCCTCAGGGCATCGAAGGGGTATACCGCTGGCTGAACCGCGTCTGGAACCTGGTGCTGGAACCCGGCGAGACCTCCGCCGCAGCCGGTGAGAAGGAAGTCGCCGACCTGCGCCGTTGGACGCACAGGACCATCCGCCGGGTCAGCGAAGACGTGGAGAACTTCGCCTTCAACACGGTCATCGCCGCGTTGATGGAGCTGACCAACGCCCTGACGCGGGCCAGGCCCACGCTGTGGGGTACAGCGGCGTGGACAGAGGGGATCGAGACGCTGCTGCTGTTGCTGGCCCCCTGCTGCCCACATCTGGCCGAGGAACTGTGGGCGCGCAGCGGACACGCCTACAGCATCCACCAACAGAGCTGGCCAACGTACGATCCGGCCCTCATCGTCGAGGAGACGATCACGCTGGTCGTGCAGATCGGTGGGAAGGTGCGGGCGCGGCTGGAAGTGCCGGCGGACATCGGCGAGGAGGCCGCCCGCCAGGCCGCCCTGGCCGACCCCAATGTTCAACGCTACCTGGAGGGAAAGGAGCCGCGCAAGGTGATCGTCGTGCCGGGACGATTGGTCAACATCGTGGTCTGAAATTCCCCGCCCGTAGGGGCGGACGCCGTCCGCCCCTACACCGTCATCACCACCTGTGGGGCGGACGCCGTCCGCCCCTACACCGCCATCACCACCTGTGGGGCGGACGCCGTCCGCCCCTACACCGCCATCACCACCTGTGGGGCGGACGCCGTCCGCCCCTACGGGCGGGCGCCGTCCGCCCCTACGGGCGGGCGCCATCTGCCCCTACGGGCGGACGCCGTCCGCCCCTACGGGCGGGCGCCATCTGCCCCTACGGGCGGACGCTATCCGTCCCTACGGGCAGACGCCGTCCGCCCCTACACCGCCATCACCACCTGTGGGGCGGACGCCGTCCGTACCTACGGGCGGGCGCCGTCCGTCCATACGGGCGGGCGCCGTCCGCCCCTACGGGCGGACGCCGTCCGCCCCTACGCCGCCACCGTCACCGATGGGGCGGCGGACAGAGGTGGGTAATCCACCGCGCCGAAGCGGGTGAGAATCACCGCCCCCAGCACCCAGCAGGCGACCAGGAACCCGCCGATCCAGCCGATGCAGGGCAGCAGGTCGAACAACCCGCTGACCAGGGTGAGCAGGCCGGCGCCCAGCGCTGCCGACCAGAAGGGATGGCCGCGCTCACCCAGCAGCCGCTGGCCGATGAGGATGCCCAGGGCTGCCCAACCGAAGACGGTCGCAACCCCGGCGGCTACCCCCGCCACCAGGCCGATCACCGTCAGACAGAGGCTGACCAGCAGGACAATCACGATCAGTGCCGTCAACAGCCCCAGGCCAAAGGCCGGCAGCGGGGCGCGCAGGGCGCTGCGTCCGACCCGCGCCGCCGGCTGCGGCCACAGCACCGCCACCAGCCCGGCCAGCACGGCCATCAGCAATACGACCAGCATCATCCGCACCACCGCCCAGACCGCGCTCAGCGTCCACTCCACTGTCCAGCGCAGCGGGTTCACGGAGCGAAATCCCGGCCCGTACTCGCCGTGGAAGGGCACCACCACCGGCCCGCTCCACCACATCCCCGGCAAGCGCTCCACGACCTGTCCGCGCACCTCCGCGCCCTCCTCGCGCTCCAGGTTGCCGTCAGCCACGATCAGGTCGCGCTCGATCACCGCCGTGCTGCGCAGGCGCACGTTGCCGCCGAAGACCGCCAGGTCCTCCCCCACCGTCCCGCTGACCTCGGCGTTCCCGCCCCAGACGACCACGTTCCCGTCCACCCGACTGTCCTCCTCCAGCGTCACATTGCCGCCGAAGACAATCAGATCGCCGGACATGGTCTCGCCGCTGTCGAGGGTAAAGTTGTCGCCGAAGACCACCTGCCCGCCTGGTCCGCCGTCGTCTGCCAGCGCCGGAGCAGCCGGCAGCAACCAGAGCGCGGTCAGCAGGGCTACCAGAACGATTCGCACGTTACGCATGGGACCTCCTTCACTCGCCGATCTGTTCGATAGAGACCGTGCCCACGCCGACCTCCACGGTGACGTCGAGCTGGATGCTCGCCGTGTCGTAGGTGTCGTTGACATACGCCCCGTCCGACTCGCGGAACCCACTGCCGGCCCGCACGTTGCCCATACCGCCCTCCATCTGCACCCGCACGCCGACCTCTTGCGGGAAGCGCAGGGTGACTGCGCCGGTGCCGATGGTCACGTGGACGCGCGCCGACTGCGGCCAGGCGCCGACGAAGTTCAGCACCAGGTTGCCCGCCCCCGCCTCCACGGTCACGGAATCCGGCCCGGCGTTGCCGATCCCCTCCACGCGCAGGTTGGACGCCCCGGTGCGCACGGTCAAGTCGGTCATCCGTACCGGGTTGGGTTCATCGAACCCGACCTCCAGATCCGCCGCCCCCGTCTCCACCAATAGCTCGCTCAACGACAGTCCGCTGAAGTCCAGGTCGCCATCGCCGGCCCCGATCCGCATGGTCATCTCCATGGGCACGTCCGGAGCGAAGGCCAGTGTCCAGTGGTTCTCAGCGCCGGCGTCGGGCATTCCCTCGGCGCCGGCCTGGGTGACGGACAGCTCGCTGCCGTCCCAGGAGACCTCCGGCGCCCATTCGGCGATGTTGGTGCGGAAGACGCCGGAGAAGAAGTTCGCGGAGTCGCCGGCAGCCACGGTGATCTCCCCCGCCCCCATCACGACGTCCACCTCCGCTTCCGTGACCCCTGCCCGTGGCACCTGGTGGGTGTACTCCTGCATCTCGCCCACCTGCAGGCGGGGTACATCAATACTGGGCAGCGCCGGCACAGAGATCGTACAGGCCAGGGCACTGAGCGCCAGCAACAGCGCGATCAGAATCGGAACCGCTCGCTTCATTCTCCACCTCCTGATGTGCATTCAACCGATCACCGCCATCCGCCGGAGCATGCCCCACCACAGCAGGCCGGACAGCAGTGCCAGTGCCAGGCTGACCAGGGCCAGCAACAGAAGCGGATAGAGCAGCGCCGCGAAGGTCAGGCAGAGGGAGTTCAACAGCGGCACGGCGCTGGCCAGCAGACGGTCGAGCAGCAGATCGCCGGCCGCCAGGAAGGGGCGGAGGATCGAGAACAGGCTGGGGAGCTTCCACAGCGCGGTCGGCACCAGGAGAACAGCCATCGCCCCGCCGCCCGCCGTCAGGGCCAGGGCGCCCAACGCCGTCCGCCGCACGCGTCGCCGCCGGTCCAGGCGGGCCATCGCCCGCCCGAAGAAACCGGCGGGTGGGCGGGCCATCGGCGCGGCATGCAGCCACCGCTCCAGCGTCTGCAGCCGCTCCCACTCGGCGCGACAGTCCGCGCAGCGGGCCAGGTGACCGTCCAGCTCGACGCGCCCCGCCGCAGAAAGCTCCCCGTCGAGCGCCTGCATCATCCGCCCTCGTGTCAGTTCACAGTCCATTGGTTTCCTCTGCCATCACCGCTGCCAGCGCCCGGCGCGCCCGGTGCAGGCGGGACTTCACCGCGCTCACCGTCATCGAGAGCGCCTGGGCGATCTCTTCGTAAGAACAGTCGTACCAGTAGAGCAGGATGACCGCCGCCCGGTCGGTCGGTGGGAGCTCCAACAGCAGCCGCTGCACCCGCTCCTGCGTCTCTCGCCGCACCACCGCCATCTCCGGGTCGTGACAGCGGGCTGTCAGCACGACCTCGTCCAGCGACACCGTGGGTCGGCGTCGCCGCAGCCGATCCACGCAGTGGTGGGCGGTGATCGAGAGCAACCAGTGGCGGAACGGGCGCTGCGGGTCGTACCGACCCAGGTTCTGGAACGCCCGCAGGAATGTCTCCTGGGCCGCGTCCTCCGCTTCCATCCGATCGCCGGTCATCCGGTAGGCCAGATTGTAAACCGGCGTCTGGTAGAGCTGGACCAGACGCCCGAACGCTGCGCGATTTCCTTCTGTGGCCTGCTGAATCCAGGCGGCTTCATCCATCGTGTGCGCGCGCTCCCCGGCAGCTATATGGTATACGCAGGAGGAAGGTTTCAGGTTGCAGGTTACAGGGTTTCAGGTTGCAGGTTACAGGGTTTCAGGTTGCAGGTTGGCGAGCAGCTCATTGCGGCGCACTTCAGTGCAGAGATTACGCCCGAACCTGCGGGAGGGTAGGCCGTTACCCTGTAACCTTGAAACCTGAAACCTGAAACTATCCCGTGGGCAGCGTGTCCAGCGTCTCGCCGCGCAGCGCCCGGCGCATGGCCTCGCGGTCGTCCCAGGGGTACTCGACCGTGCCGAAGCACATGGACTGCTCGTGGCCCTTGCCACAGGCGATGACCACGTCGCCTGGGCGGGCCATCCGGCAGGCGAAGCGGATCGCCTCGCCGCGGTCGGGGATACGGAAGAGGTCCACGTCGTCGCGCTTGCCGGCCTCCCGCGCCGCCGCCGCGCTGACGGCCATGATCTCCTCCAGGCTCTCGGTGCGCGGGTCCTCGGCGGTCAGCACAACCACGTCGGCCAGCTCGCCAGCGCTGCGGCCCATCAGCGTCCGCTTCTCGCGGTCGCGCAGCCCGGCGCAGCCGAAGACGACGATCACCCGCCCGTCGGTCAGCGTGCGCGCCGTCTGCAGCGCGCGCACCAACGCGACCGGCGTATGGGCGAAGTCCACGATGGCCAGGAAGTCCTGCCCGGCCTCGATCCGCTCCATCCGCCCCGGCACGCCGCGCACGGCGGCGACCCCGGCGGCGATGGCCTGCGGCGGGACCCCCAACGCCACGCCAGCCGACGCCGCTGCCAAGATGTTGCTGACGTTGTAGGCGCCGACCAGGGCGGTCTCCACCGCCACTTCCGCGCCCGGCAGTCGCAACGTGAAACGAGTGGCGGCGGAGCCATACTCCACGTCGGCGGCTGTCACATCCCCTTCCCCGTCTACCGAGTAGACGATCCGTCGGTCGGCGGGGATGAGCCGCAGGTAGTCGTAGGAGCTGTCGTCGCGGTTCAGCACCGCCACCTTGGGCAAGCCGGGCTTGTGGAAGGAGCCGGTCAGTCCCTCGAACAGCATCGCCTTGGCCCGCCGGTAGGCCTCCAGCGAGCCGTGAAAGTCCAGGTGCTCGTGGGTCACGTTGGTCACCACCGCCACGTCGAAATCGCAGCCGGCCACCCGTTGTTGGGCCAGGCCATGCGAGGTCACCTCCAGCACCGCGTGGGTCAGACCGCTCTCGACCATCCGCGCCAGGTAGCGCTGCACGTCCGGCGGGTCGGGCGTGGTGGTGTGCAGGCCGGTGTCCACCTCCTCCGCGCCGATGCGCGCGCTGACGGTGGTGATCAGCCCAGCGGCGAAGCCGGCTGCCTGGAGGACGGCGTGGGTCAGCGTAGCGGTAGTCGTCTTGCCGTCGGTGCCGGTGACGCCGACCAGGGCCAGGCGGCGGGCGGGGAAGCCCTCCCAGGCAGCGCAGAGCCAGCCCCAGGCCTGGCGGGCGTCGGCGACGCGGACGTAGGTGAAGGAACCCCAGGGCAGCCCGCTCAGTTCGGCAGGGGCGCGCTCGCCGACGACGGCGGCCGCCCCCTCGGCCACCGCCTGGGCGATGAAGCGATGCCCGTCCACGTTGATGCCGGGGATGGCGACGAACAGGTCACCGGGGCGGACGCGGCGCGAGTCCGTGCAGACGCCGCCGACCTCCACATCCAGCCCGACCCGCCCGATGACGTTCGGGACATGCTCGATAAGCTCGTTCAGCCCTCGCACCGCACCTCCTCCTGCCGCAGCCGGAATGCAATAGACCACCGATGACGAACCACCGACCACTGCTGAACCGTGGTGGTCCGTCGTCGGTGGTCGGTGGTCCGTCGTCGGTGGTCGAAGGGGGAAAGGTCCCCAGTCCTACGCCAATGTCTGTCGCAACTGCTCCAACTGCCCGGCGACGCTGGCGTCCACCACCCGGTCGCCGGCGCGGACGATCAACCCGCCCAGGATGCGCGGGTCCACCTGGAAGGAGACATCCCCACTCCATTGACGGGCGGCCAGTTCGCGGCGGATCGTGGCCTGCTCAGCCTCGGTGAGCGGGACGGCGCTGGTGACCATCGCCGCGCCGGAGGCCCGGCCGATGTCCGCCGGCAGCACCTCGACGCGGCCCTCGCGGATGCCGCTGAAGAACGACGCGACCAGCGCGCGCTGACGCTGCTCGTCGAGCGACTCACCGACCAGCCGGTGGGCGGCGGCGATGGCCAGGGCAGCGATCTCGCCGCGCATCTGACCCATCACCCGCAGGCGCTCGAACTCCGCCTCCTGCTGCGCGCTAGCGCGGATGCGCTCGGCCTCCTGTCGCGCCTCCGCCAGCAGCCGTTCCGCCTCCTCCCGCCCGCGCCGCGCCGCCTCGGCCACGGTACGCTCCGCCTCGGCGCGGGCCTGGCTCAACACCGCGTTGCGCTCGGCAGCGATCTCCGCCCGCTCCTTCTCGGCAGCGGCGGCATCTTCCAGTCCTTTCTGGATGCGCTCCTGCCGCTCCTTGAGCATCTTCTGGATCGGCTTGTAGGCCACCAGGCGCAGGAGCACCACCAGCAGGACAAAGTTGACGATCTGAGCCAGCAGGATCCACGGATTGATTCCCAATCCTTCCATCGCTGGCCTCCTACACGACGAAGAGCAAGATCAGCGCGACCACCAGGGCATAGATGGCGATGGCCTCGGCAAAGGCGATGGCCAAGATCATGTTGGTCAGGATCGTCCCCGCCGCATCGGGGTTGCGACCGATCGCCTGCGTGCCGCCCAGGCCGACCAGGCCGACGCCGACGCCGGGGCCGATGGCCCCCAGGCCGATCGCCAATCCCGCTGCCAGCATCTTCAGAACCGTGAGATCGAGGGTACTGCTATCCATGGACTCCTCCCCTTGTCGTAGAACCGGTTACGCTCCGGTCTTGGGCTAATGATGATCGCCGTGCCCCATTGTGGCGATGGCGATGAACGCCGCGGTCAGCATCATGAACACCAGCGCCTGCACGGCGCCGACGAACAGCTCCAGGAAGTAGAACGCCACCGGAGCCAGGAAAGGCGCCAGCGACGAGATGACCAACAACAGCACCATCCCGGCAAAGATGTTGCCGAAGAGACGGAAGGCGAAGGAGACGATCTTGGCGATCTCGCCAACCCCCTCCAGCAAGCCAACGACGAAGTCCATCTTCTTCATGATCCCGCCGGAGACGAGCGCTGGCAGGTTGAAGAAGCGGTAGAAGTAGCCCCAGCCGGCGGCGCGGACGCCGTAGAACTGGATCATGAACACCGAGACCAACGAAAGGGCTAACGGAGTGTTCAGATCCGTGTTGGCCGCCCGCAGGAAGGGCACCAGCGTATAGTGGCCCTCGTCGGAGGTCAGCATGGCCAGCGGGCCGACCTGGCGCACGGCCAGGCCATGGGCGCCCTCCTCGACCTCCTCGATGACGCCGATGCTGTCGAAGCCGGGGAACAGTTCGATCCAGTTGGCGAACAGGATGAAAAGGAAAAAGGTCATCAGCAGCGGGATGAGCGCCACCGCCTTCTCACCCAGCACGTTGTGCAGCAGGCTGGACAGCGCGTCGTAGATCCACTCGACGAAGTTCTGCAGCCCCTTGGGGACAAGCGCTTCGGCGTGCCCGGCGCGGATGAGCCGGGTGCCCAGCAGCGCCCCACCGACCAGGATCAGATCGGTGATCAGCGTTGCTACCATGGAGTTGGGCAAGGAGATGGGGCCCAGGGGGATGCGCTCCGCCGGCATCTGAATGTGCGGCTGGACCACCAGCGCGCTGCCCAATGGCCCCATCATGCAGGCGAAGACACAGATGCCGATAGAGACCAGGATCACCAAGAGCGCTATGAGCTTCTTCATCCTCTACCCTCTTCGACACGGATTTCCACGGATTACACGGATTCGGGCCCACCCGATGAATCCGGGGAATCCGTGGAATCTGTGGTTCCCGATGGCTTCTCCCGAGTGGGGAGCTGCGCCCGCCGGGCGGTGGTCAGGGCCGCCCAGACCAGCGCCGCCGTGCTCACCGGGATGCTTCCCAGGACGAACGTCAGCGTCAACCACGGGCGGGTGCCGAACTGCCTATCCAGCCACAGCCCCAGCCCCAGCGCGGCCAGGATGATCACCAGGGTCAGGCAACCGATCTGGGCGGTGCCCTCCATGACCACCGCCAACTGTCGCCAGCCCAGCCCTGCGGCCTTCCACCTGTCAGCCGGCCCACTCATCGCGCCCCTGACCGTCGCTCATGATACCCGAAAGTCGCCACCGGCACAGTAAAAGTTGGCGGTTGGAAGCTAGAACCACCCCGCGCTGGCCTGCCAGATCAGGTTGAACACCGGCGCGCCCACGATGCCCAGCAGGACAATCGCTGCCATCGAGAAGCCCAGCACCCACCGCGAGGGCACCGGCACCGCCAGCGGTGCCTCCTCATCCTCCGACCGCCGCTGGAAGACGACCTTGACCACGTTCAGGTAGTAGAACAGGCTGATGACGACGTTGACCGCGCCGAAGGCCACCAGGGCGATCAGCCCGCTCTGCACCGCCGCCGCGAAGAGGATCAGCTTGCCGACGAAGCCGGCGAACGGTGGCACACCGCCCAGGGAGAACAGCGCCAACATCAACGACCAGGCCAGGAACGGCGACCGTCGGCTCAGCCCGGCAAAGGTGCCGATGTCCTCGCTGCCGGTCAAGTTGGAGATCAGCACCACCACGCCAAAGGCGGCGATGTTGGTGACGGTGTAGATCACCAGGTAGAAAGCCACCGCCGCCGCGCCCAGCGCCGACCCCGCCGCCACGCCGATCAGGATGTAGCCAGCCTGGGCGACGCTGGAGTAGGCCAGCATGCGCTTGATGTTCCGCTGCGGGATGGCGAACAGGTTGCCCAGGGTCATCGTCACCGCCGAAATGGCGACCAGCAGCACGGTCCACTCGTTCCCCAGCGCCGGCAGCATGAAGTTCAGCGCCCGCAGCAGCACGGCGAACCCCGCTGCCTTCGAGGCGACGGAGATGAAAGCCGTCACCGGCGTCGGCGCGCCCTGGTAGACATCGGGGGTCCAGAAGTGCATCGGCACCATCGCTACCTTGAAGCCGAACCCCACCAATACCATCATCAGGCCGACGATCCCCAGGTTAAAGGGGGCAGCCGATACCGAGATCATGGCAACCACCTGCTGTAACATGGCCGCCACCTGCCCATAGCCGGTCCCGCCGGTCATCCCGAAGAACAGGCTCAGCCCGTAGAGCATCACCGCCGAGGAGAACGCGCCGAACAGGAAGTACTTCACCCCCGCTTCAGTGGACAGCGGCGACTCCTTGAGGTAGCCCACCAGGACGTAGGCGCTGATGCTGGTCAGCTCCATCGCCACGTAGAGCATCACCAGGTCGTGAGCCACGGCCATCAGGCACATCCCCATCAGGGAGAAGATCAACACGCCGTAGTAGGGGCCGTCCTGCCGCAGGGGGCGGAAATCCATGGACATCAGCGCCGCCAGGACGCCGCCGAGGAGGAAGACGGCGCGCAGCAGCCGCCCCAGCCCGTCCGCCACGACCAGGCCGCCGAACGCGACGCCGGTGGGGGCCGGACCCCACAGCGCCACGGCCAGGATGATCACCAGGCCGCCAGCGGTCCACACCCCCAACGCCCGCTTCCGTTCCTTCGGCAGCGCCAGGTCCACCGCCAGCACCACCACGGCCAGCAGCAGCAGGAGAATCTCCGGCAGGATCGCCAGGAACCCGTTCGCGTTGAGCACCGTGTTGCCCACCTACGCACCTCCCAAGAGCGTCAGCACCGACTGCACGCCGCGCTGGATGATCTCGACGATCGGGCCGGGGAAGAAGCCGCCGACGATGAGGATCCCGCCCATCAGCGCCAGGGCGACCGTGTCCAGCGGGCCGGCCGGTTGGAGATCCGAGAATTGCGGTTTCAGTTCGCCGAAGAAGACGTGTTGGATCAGACGCAGGATGTAGGCTGCCGTGCCCAGCACGCCGACGGCGGAGACGATGGCGATCGCCGGGAACCAGGGGGCCAGGTTCGCTGCCCGCCACAGGCCCATGAAGACCTGCACCTCGGCGATGAAGCCCAGCAGGCCGGGCATGCCCATCGAGGCCAGGCCGGCCACGATCAGCGCCACTGCCGGCTGCGGCAGCTTGCGGATCAGCCCGCCTAGCTTCCGGATGTCTCGCTCGTGCGTCCGGTCGTAGACCATGCCGACGATGGCGAAGGACATCGCCGCGATGATCCCGTGGGCGAACATCTGCGTCACCGCCCCGGTCCAGCCCAGTTCATTCATCGCCGCGAAGCCCATCAGCACGATGCCCATGTGGGCCACGCTGGCGAAACCGATGATGTACTTCAGGTCGGTGTGGATCAGGGCGACGAATGTGGCGTAGATGACATTGACCGCCATCAGGAAAACCAGGTAGGGCATCCAGAAGCGCGCCCCGTCCGGCAGCAGCAGCATGGCGACGCGGAAGGCGGTGAACGCACCGACGTTCTTCAGCACCCCGGCGTGGAGCATAGAGACCGCTGCCGGCGCGGCGGCGTAGCCGTCGGGCGACCAGGAATAGAACGGCCAGAGGCTGGCCAGCACGCCGAAGCCCAGGAAGATCGGTAAGAACCAGGTGCGCTGGAACTCGACGCTGAACGTCGCCCCCTGTAGCGCCACCATGTCGAATGTCTGCAGGCCGGAGGTGAAGTAGACCGCCAACACGCCGACCACCGCCACCAGGCTGCCCAACAGCAGGTAGAGGGTCAGCTTCATCGCCCCGTACTCGCGCAACGGCTTCCAGCCCCAGTTGACGATGAGGATGTAGATCGGGAAGAGCACCAGCTCGTAGAAGAAGACCAGCAGGAACAGGTCGAGCAGGGTGAACGCGCCGAACACCCCCACGCCCATCAGCAGCAGCAGGGCGAAGAACTCGCGCGGGCGGTCGTCCACGTGCCAGGAGGTCAGCACGGCGGAGAAGAGGAGGATGCCGTTGAGCAGGACGAGCATCACCCCCATCCCGTTGACGCCGACGTGGTAGGAAGAACCGATCGCCGGCAGCCACGGCAGTTGCTCGACGAACTGGTAGCCGCCCGTCTCCCGCTGATAGGCCAGGAAGACCCAGAAGGCCAGCACCAGTGAGATGAACGAACCGACCGCCGCCAGCACCTTCGGCTCCGCCTGCCGGTCCTTCGGCAAGAGGAGGATCAGCACGGCGGCGACGGCCGGGGCGAAGATGATGATGCTGAGAAATGGAAAGCTCATAGTCACCTCAACTCGGATGGACGGCGAACCGTCTCAGGTCGGTTTGCTCTCTTCCGCGATGATCCGTTCGACCGCTTCTCGGAGCAGCGGCAGCTTGTTGACGACGACATCCCACACAATCCCATAGTCCACGCCGAAATAGCCGTGGATCAGCCGGTCGCGCATCCCGGCGATGGCTCTCCACTCGACGATGCTGTGCTTCTGTCTGAACTCGTCGGGCACTTTCTTGGCCGCTTCGCCGATGATCTCCAGACTGCGCACAAACGCTCTGCGCAAGGTCTCATCAGCCACGAACTCATCGTAGCTCAGGCCGCTGGCACGTCGGGCGATGTACTCCGTCTCGTCCAGGATGTGACGGAGATACTCAAGCGGCGAATGCGACATACTCGACCTCGCGGATCACGTAGGGCCGAATGTAGGGGCTGATGGACTCCGGTGTCACCAGCTCTACTCGTCTCTCGAGAATGTCCTCCAATAGGAATGCAAGCCGCGTGAAATTGTCGAAAGTCTTCTGGCCTTGTTCGAACTCCACCAGCAAGTCCACATCGCTCTCATCACCCGCTTGTCCACGGGCGAAGGAACCGAACAGGCCCAACCGACGCACGCCCAAGGCTCTGATCGGCTCCTGGTACGATTTCAACAAGGACAGGACACTGGACTTGCTTTGCGCTGGCATCACTCCCTACCCAATCAGTCGCATCACCGTAGCGTTGAACACGTTGATCAGCCAGCCGGGCCAGACGCCGACCAGCAGCATCAGTGCCATCAGCGGCAGCATGGCGACGACTTCGCGGAAGGAGATCTCTTTCATCCCCTGCCAGCGCGGGTTCAGCGGCCCCAGGAGCACCTTCTGGATCGTCCACAGCAAGTAGCCGGCGGTGAAGACCAGCCCCAGCGTGGCCAGGGCGGTGAAGAGGGTGAAGACCGGCCAGGCGCCGCGGAAGACCATGAACTCGCTGACGAAGCCGTTCAGCCCCGGCAGCCCCAGCGAGGCCAGGGTGGAGAAGAGCAGCACGCCGCCGTAGGCCGGCACGGCCACGCCCAGCCCGCCGAAGTCCTTCAGGCTGCGCGTGTGCGCCCGCTCGTAGACCATGCCCACCAGGGCGAACATCGCCGCCGAGGTGATGCCGTGGTTGAACATTTGCAGCACCGCGCCGTTGGCCGCCAGTGCCGCGTCCAGCGGGTTCACCCCGCCGCCCAGCGCCCGCGCCGCCACGGCGATGCCCAGCACCACGAAGCCCATGTGCCCCACCGAAGAGTAGGCCACCAGCCGCTTGAAATCGTCCTGCCCCAGCGCCGATAGCCCACCGAAGACCGCCGCGCACAGCCCCAGCAGCGCCAACACCCAGGAGAACTGCGCTGCCTGGGCGGGGAAGAGCGGCAACACCAGGCGCAGGAAACCATACGCGCCCAGCTTCAGCAACACCCCGGCCAGGATCATCGAGCCGGCGGTGGGCGCCTCGGTGTGCGCGTCGGGCAGCCAGGTGTGGAAGGGCCAGATCGGCACCTTGATGGCAAAGGCCACGGTAAAGGCCCAGAAGCCGATCGTCTTGACCACCGCGATCGGCAGGCCGAAGAGCGAGCCGCTGAAGTCGCGCCACAGCGTCCGCAGGCTGACGATGTCGAACGTCCCCGCCGTCAGCCCGATCACCTGGATCGCCAGCAGCAGCCCCAGGCTGCCGGCCATGGTGAACAGGAAGAACTTGTTCGCCGCGTAGCGCCGGTTCGCGCTGCCCCAGACGTTGATCAGGAAGTACATCGGGATCAGCCCGATCTCCCAGAAGGCGAAGAAGATCAGCAGGTCGAGGGCCACGAAGACCCCCAGCATCCCCGTCTCCAACATCAGGAACAGGGCGAAGTACGAGCGCACGTTCTCCTTGATACTGAAGGAGATCAACAACGCCAGCGGGGTCAGGAACGTCGTCAGCAGGATCATGGCCATGCTGATCCCGTCGATCCCCACGTGGTAGGACGAACCGATCTGGGGCAGCCAGGGCAACTGTTCCTCGAACTGGAAGTTCGTGTTGGCCGCCTGGAAGCGCGTCCACAGAAAGACCGCCAGGCCCAGCACGACCAGGCTGAGCAGCAGGGAGACCCAGCGGATCAGCCGCTCCTGGTCCTTGGGCAGGAGCACGACCAACACCGCCCCGGCCAGGGGGATGAAGGTGATCAGCGTCAACAGATGGGATTGGATGAACTCCATTCGCTCCCTCCCGACCCACGACTAGAATCGCTGCGCGAACAGCGGCAGGATGAGGACGAACAGCAGGATGAAGGCGCACAGGAACATCAGCACCTGCAGGAGGTAGTGCTGGACCTGGCCCGTTTGCAGCACCTGGCGCGTCGTCCGGCCCAGCCAGCCGGTGAGCTTGCCCAGGCCGTCCACGATGCCGCCGTCAATGATGTAGCGGTGGATCCAATGACTGACCGCGCCGATCAGTTCGCCCAGCCGCGCCGCGCTGTGCAAGATGCCGTCAATCAGGCCGCGGTCGAACCCCTCGTAGACCCCCTTCGCCAGCCAGAGGGTCGGGCGGATGAAGACGGCCTGATACAGCTCATCGAAATAGTACTTGTTGCGCAGCAGGGTGTGTACCGGCCCCAGCGCCCGCACCAGCGGGTCGGGCTGGCCCTCGCGCAGCGGGCGCAGGCCGTAGACCAGCCACCCCACCGCCAGTCCGCCCAGGGCGACTACCAGGGAGGTGATCAGCGGGAACGGGTCGAACCCTTCCGCCCCGTGCGGCAGCAGCTCGCCGATGGTCGCACCGACGAAGTGGTGGAACCAGTTGTGGCCGATCAGCGAGCCGAGTAGCGGGAACTCCTCCGGCACGCCGACGAAGCCGAAGAAGACGGCGAACAGCGCCAGCACCACCAGCGGCCCGCGCATCGTCCAGGGGGTGTCGTGGGCGTGGGCAGCGTGCTCCCCGCGCGGCTGCCCGGCAAAGGTCAGGCAGATCTGGCGCATGGTGTAGAAGGCGGTCAGGAACGCCGCCACAGCCAGCACCCAGAAGACCACCGTGTTGTGCGTCCAGGCCCAGGAGAGGATCTCGTCCTTGCTCCAGAAGCCGGCGGTGAGGATGGGGAAGCCGGAGAGGGCCAGCCCACCGGCGACGAAGGTCCAGAAGGTCACCGGCATGCGCTTGCCCAGCCCGCCCATCTTCATCATGTCCTGCTCGTGGTGCGACCCGATGATCACCGAGCCGGAGCCGAGGAACAGCAGCGCCTTGAAGAAGGCGTGGGTGACCAGGTGGAAGGCCGCCGCCACGTAGGCGCCGATGCCCAGCGCGGCGACCATGTAGCCCAACTGGCTGATCGTCGAGTAGGCCAGCACGCGCTTGATGTCGTTCTGAGCCACGGCGATGGTGGCGGCGAAGAGGGCGGTAAACGCGCCAATGAACGTCATCGCCGCCATCGGCGGCGTGCCCGCCCCGTGCTCCAGCCCCACCGCCAACAGCGGGAAGATGCGCACCACCAGGTAGACACCCGCCGAGACCATCGTCGCGGCGTGGATCATCGCGCTGACCGGCGTGGGACCCTCCATCGCGTCCGGCAGCCAGACGTGCAGCGGGAACTGGGCACTCTTGCCCACCGTCCCGGCGAAGAGCAGCAGTCCCACCGCCGCCGCCACCGATAGCCCCGGGATCACCGAGGCCGTCACCCCCAGCTCGTGCAGCACTGGATGGCTGAGCACTACGGCGAAGCTGAGCGAGCCGGTCTGAGTGTACAGATAGGCGATGCCCAACAGCATGATCACGTCGCCGATGCGGGTGGTGAGGAAGGCCTTGATCGCCGCCCGGTAGGCCGACGGCTTCTCGAACCAGAAGCCGATCAGCAGGTAGGAGCACAGCCCCATGATCTCCCAGAAGATGAACAGCATCAGCAAGTTATCGGCGACGGTCAGGCCGAGCATGCCGGTGGCGAACAGGCTGATGTAGGCGAAGAAGCGGCTGTAGCGCGGGTCGCCGTGCATGTAACCGACGCTGTAGATGAAGATCGCCAGACAGGTGATGGAGACGAAGAAGAGCGTGATCGCGGTCAGCGGATCCACCAGCACGCCCATGGTCAGCGCTGCGTCGCCGGAGGGCAGCCAGGGGATGCTGATGGCGAGCGGGTGCTCGGCCAGCTCCTCGCCGCCGCGCAGGAAGCCACTCCAGCAAACCACCTGGGCCATCAGGAAGGAAATGACCATCGCGCCGATGGCGATGGAGTGGCTGACCCGCTTCCAGCGGTTGAAGAAGAGCACGATCAGCGCGAAAGCCACCAGCGGCGGCAACGGGATCAACACGGTCAGGATCGGCAGCAGCGGTTGTAGGGTTTCCGTCATGAGCGGGGTCTCCTATCACCACTTCAACAGCGTGATCTGGTCCAGGTCCACCGTCTCCCGGCTGCGGAAGGCGGAGATGATCAAGGCCAGTCCGACGGCCACTTCGGCGGCGGCGACGGCGTAGACGAAAGCCGCGAACGCCTGGCCCGTGGCCCCCAGCGGGTCCTCGAAGCGCCAGAAGGCCAGCAGGTTGACGATGACGGCGTTGAGCATCAGCTCGATGCTCATCAGGATGGCGATGGCGTTGCGCCGCGCCAGCACGCCGTAGACGCCGATGCAGAACAGGACAGCCGAAAGCATGAGATACCAGCTGAGTGGAACCATCACCGCTCCCTCGCAATGGTCACAGCGCCGATGAGGGCCATCACCAGCAATACGGAGGCGACCTCGAACGGCAGGGCGTACCGCTGCGGGTCGGTGAGGGCCAGCCCCAACTGGCGGAGGCTGTCATCGGCCACCGATCCGGCGGTCGCGGGCCACAGCACCTGGCGGGCCAGGACGACCAGGACGAGCAGCAGCGCGGCGGCGAGCAGCCCGGCCAGCCACCACTGGTCGTTGGCCGGCGGCACCAGCCCACGCATCATCCCGCGGGTCATCATGATCCCGAAGATGATCAGGATGCCGATCGCGCCCATGTAGATGAATAGCTGCGCGGCGGCGAAAAAGGGCGCCTCCAGCAGCACGTAGATCACGCCCACGCCGAAGAACGAAAGCAGCAGCCACAGGGCAGCGTGGAAGAGGTTGCGCACGGTGACCACCGCCACGGCCGCTGCGACCACCACCGCGCTGAACAGGAGGAAGATGATCTGTTGAACGGTCATGCCCCTACCTCCTTGGCGACCCGCACCCTGGGCCGGAACGGTCGGTGTCGGCGCTCGCGCGCCGCCAGGATCGCCCAGGTCGCCAGGAAGATCACTACATTGCTCGCCAGCAAGGCGCCGGCCCGCGCCCAGGTCGGCGCGTCCAGGCCCCACACCGCCGTGACCCCCCAGTTCACCAGCGCGACGACGCAGAGGGTGACCAGGGCGAGCGGGACGAGGAATTTCCAGTTGAAGGCCAGCATCTGGTCAATGCGCAGGCGGGGAATGGTCATCTGGATGAAGGCCCACACCAGCAACATGAACAGGATCTTGAGCAGGAACCACAGCGTGCCCAGGAGCGGGAATTGATCCACCCACGGGCCGCGCCAGCCGCCCAGGAAGACGGTGGAGAAGAGCGCGGCCACGGCAATGGCGCCCATGAACTCGCCGACGTAGAACATGCCGAACTTCATGCCGCTGTACTCGGTCTGATAGCCGGCCACCAGCTCCGACTCGCACTCCAACAGCTCGAAGGGTCGGGCGTTGATCTCGCCCATGCTGGCCAGGAAAAAGATCAACGCCGGCAGCGGCAGGGCCAGCAAGAAGATCACCTCCTGCGCGCCGACGATGTCCTGCATCGAGAGCGACCCCACCACCACGACCACCGACAACACGGCCAACAGTTGCGGGATCTCGTAGCCCAGCAGTTGCGCCACGGCGCGGGACGCGCTGATGATCGAGTACTTGTTATCGGACGACCAGCCGGCCATCAAGAAAGCGATCAGCGCGGCGGAGGAGAAGGCCAGGACGTAGAAGATGCCGATGTTCAGCTCCGCCCCGACCAGGTCACGGCCCCATGGGATGACCGCCCAGACCATCACCGCGGCGACGACGACCAGGATCGGAGCCAAGTTATAGGGGACGACATCGATCCCTTGCGGGCGAATGTCCTCTTTCGTGAACATCTTGATCACGTCGGCGAAGGGCTGGACGATGCCCCCCGGGCCGGCCCAGGTGCCGGAACTGTTCGGCCCCAGCCGCCCTCCGATACGCGCCGAGACCTTGCGGTACATCCAGATCAGGAAGATGACGATCAGCATCGGGACGAAGCCGACCACGACCGCGCCGACAGCGGCCATGATCAGCCGGACCAGCGGTTCACTCAGCCCGGCGTTCGTCAGCAGCGTCTCGATCCACTGCCCGATATTCACGATCGCATTCGAGATAAAGGTCCAGAAATCCATCTCCCGGCCCCCTTACAAACCCTCACCTCACCCCTGCCCACTTGCCCACTTGCCTACTTGCCCACTTGCCCACTTGCCTACTTGCATACTTGCCTACTTGCATACTTGCCTACTTGCCCACTTGCCCACTTGCCCACTTGCCCACTTCCCTCACATCCACTCCAGCGCTCCCTTGCGCCAGACATACACCAGGCCCGCGCCCAGGAGGAGGACAAAGAGCACGCCCTCCAGCAAGGCATAGGCCTGCACCTGGTTATAGACGAGCGCCCAGGGGAAAAGGAAAACGGCCTCCACGTCGAAGACCAGGAAGGCGAGGGCGAAGAGGTAATACTGGTCCTTGAACTGCACCCACGCCTCACCGTGGGGCTGGAGGCCGCACTCGTAGAGCTCTTGCTTATACGGATTGGGCCGCTTGGGCCGGAAGAGCCAGGGCACGCCGATCATCACGACGGCCAGGAACAGGCCCACCAACAACAGGATGCCGACGAAGACGAATGGTTCCAGCAAGGGTCCGCCTCCTCTGTTCGTTGTGGATCAGGTCACGGCCAAAAGGCGCACAACGGGCGAGATTATAGCATGCTATTTTCAAATGACAAGCGCCACATCACCGCGTCCCCGCGTCTCCGCCTCCCCGCGTCTCCGCCTCCCCGCGTCCCCGCGTCTCTGCGTCTCCGCGTCCCCGCGTCTCCGCGTCTCATCTACACCCCCCGCTCCCGCGCCTCCTGCGCCGCCGGGATGTAGAACTGCCCGGCGTACTGGCGCACCATGCGTCGGGTGCAGAAAGCCGGCGCCGCGCTGCGTAGCGCCGCCTTCATGACCTGCACCCAGCCGCGCGGCACCCCGTCGGCGTCCTGGGCGTAGAAGAGCGGGACGACCTCTTCCTCCAGCAGTCGGTACAGCTCCTGAGCATCGTGGGCGTCCTGGTCCGCCTCGTTGCCCCCCTCCAGTGGCTCAATAGCCCAGCCGTTGGCGCCGTTGTAGCCCTCGACCCACCAGCCGTCCAGCACGCTGAGGTTAGGCACGCCATTGATCGCCGCCTTCTGTCCGCTGGTGCCGCTGGCCTCGTAGGGCCGGCGGGGCGTGTTCAGCCACACGTCCACCCCCTGCACCAGGTAACGGGCCACGTGCATATCGTAGTCCTCGACAAAGGCGATCCGCCCGCCCAGGGCCGGATCCTTGGCCAGCGCGTAAACCTGCTGGAGCAGGTGCTTGCCGCCCTCGTCGGCCGGGTGAGCTTTGCCGGCGAAGATGAACTGCACCGGACGGTGCAGGTCATGGACGATCCGCTTGAGTCGTTCCAGGTCGTGGAACAGCAACGTCGCCCGCTTGTAGAGGGCAAAGCGGCGGGCGAAGCCGATCGTCAGTGCCTCCGGGTCGAGAAACGCTCCCGCCGCCAGCACCTGGTCGGGGTCCATCTCGCCGGAGATGCGCCGCCGGCGCGCCCGCTCACGGATGAAACCCATCATCTTCCGTTTCTGGTCTTGATGGACCGCCCACAGTTCCCCGTCCGGCAGCGCGTCCAACCGTTCCCACAGCGTCGGGTCGTCGTGGCGCTCCCGCCAGTCCGGCCCCAGGTACTGATCGAACAGGCGGCCCAGCGGGCCGTAGACCCAGGAGGGGAGGTGGACGCCGTTGGTGATATGGGTGATCGGCACCTGTTCCTCCGGCCGGTCGGGCCAGAGGACATGCCACATGCGGCGGCTGACCTGGCCGTGCAGCCGGCTGACGCCGTTGCGGTAGTCGGCGAAACGGAGGGCCAGCGCCGTCATATTGAACTCCGGCCCGGCGGGGCCGTCGAACTGGCCCAGTTGCAGGAACTGCTCGCGGGTCAGTCCCAGCGAGTCCCAGTAGGACATGAAGTACTTCTCGACCAGGGCAAAGCTGAAGGCGTCATGGCCGGCGGGGACGGGCGTGTGGGTGGTGAAGACCGTCGTCGCCCGCACCGCTTCGGCTGCCTGATCGAACGACCAGCCGGCGGCGATCAGTTCGCGGATGCGCTCCAGCACCATGAAGGCACAGTGGCCCTCGTTGATGTGCCAGACCGCCGGGTTCAGGCCGACCGCCCGCAGCGCGCGCACCCCGCCGACGCCCAGGACGACCTCCTGGGAAATGCGCATCTCGCGGTCGCCGCCGTACAGCCGCGCCGAGAGGCCGCGATCCCAGGGGGCGTTCTCCGGCACATCGGTGTCCATCAGGAACAGTCGCGCCCGCCCGACGCGGAACTCGCACAGGGCCACGTGGACATCCTGGCTGGCCAGGCGGACGGTGAAGCGCACCGGCTGGCCGTCCGAACCCAGCGCCGGCCCCAGCGGTGTCTCCTCGCTGCGCAGCGGCGAGTAGATCGCCTCCTGCCAGCCGTGCGGGGGGATGCGCTGGCGAAAGTACCCCTGCGAGTAGATGAAGCCCACGCCGACCAGCGGGATGCCCAGGTCGCTGCACTCCTTGACATGGTCGCCGGCCAGCACGCCCAGCCCGCCGGAGTAGACGGGCAGGGACTGGTGAACGCCGAACTCGGCAGAGAAGTACGCCACCGGGCGGTCCACGAGCTCGGGATAGGCACGGGGGAACCACAGGTGACCGTTGGCCATATCCCGGTCGAAAGCCAGCAACACCGCATCCAGATGACGGAGGAACAGGGGGTCCCTGGCCGCCTGATGAATCTGCTCCGGCGACGCCTCCTGCAACATGCGCACGGGGTTATGATTGGTCGAACGCCAGAGCGGATAGTCGAACCGCTTGAACAGATCGCGCGCCTCCTGGTGCCAGCTCCACCAGAAGTTGCTGGCCAGCTCGGCCAGACGAGCGATCCGAGGCGGCAGTCGGTCCGCAACAGAGACGGAACATTCTTGCATGAGCATCCCCTGAGCACCCCCACCTTCCCCCCGCCCATCTCCTGCGAACGGGGGAGGGGAGGGGCAGAAGGGTGGGGGAAAAGTCCATCACGCCGGCGCGAAAGCCAGGATCAGGGCCAGGGCCGCGGCGGCGATGAGCACGAATTCGAGCACGACCCAGCGGTTCAGTTTGCCCAGCAGGTGCTGATGGGCAACGCCGGCGGAGAGATAGAAGACGACCAGCAGGAACAGGCTGCCGGTCCAATTTCCCAGCCGCCAGTAGTTGATCGCCCAGGTTGCCTCGCCCACCAGCAAGGCGACGACCCCGGCGTAGAGGGCCACCCGTCCCACCGTCACATCGGCCACGCTCAGCAAGTCGAGGGCGACCAGGAAGGCAAAGAGCATCGTTCCGCTGGCAGTGAGGATGCTGCGTACCCGCGTGCGGTAGACGAAGTAGAACAGGGCGAAGGCCAGCAGGTAGGCGAGGATGTTGAGCGCCAGACGGGCGCGGGCGTAGTTGGGGTCCTCCGTGGAGAGGGCGCTGAACTCCGCCGCCACCGCCAGGCCGCTCACCAACGCCATCCACAGCAGCCCCACCGCCCAGATGCCCTCGGTGGGGGCCAGTTCGACCAGGTAGGCGACCATCCCGCCCAGCAGGCTGGGCAGCACCCAGGAGAGGTAGAGTGGGCGGGGCAGGCGATCGGGCGCGTCGGGATGCGCCGCTAGCACGTAGCGGGTGCCCATCGCCATCAACGCCGCGACCAGGGCGATCAGGAACATCGTGCTGGTGATGCGGATCTCCAGCGGCGAGCCCAGGACGCCCAGGCTCCATGCCGCTTCCGGCAGACGAATGAAGCGTAACAGGACGCTGATCAGCAAGAGCAGGGCGATCAGCACCGAAAGCCGGTCGCGGTCCAGGTGGGGCACTCGTTCCACCATGAGCAGGCGATTGTACAGCGTGGCAGCCGTTTTGTCAACCCGCGCTTGCCAACTTGCCCACTTTCTGTTACTATCGGCCCTGAGGAGGTAGGCTGTGACATCGAAATGGATCGTTCGCCTCGTGGCGCTGCAGCGGCGACAACGCCGGCGCGTCCGCACCAACACGGGCCCCAACCGCCTCCTGCGGATCCTGGGGGCCATGATGCTGATGCTCCTGATGGCCAATCTGCTGTCCGTCGCCGGCCTCGTCGGCGGCGCAGTGAGTGTCTACGCCTACTTCGCCCAGGACCTGCCCGATCCACAGGACATCGAGTTCGTCGAGCAAGACTTCGAGACCACGCGCATCTACGACCGCACGGGGCAGGTGTTGCTGTGGGAGGTCATTGATCCCCACGCGGGCGATCGGGTGTGGGTGCCGCTGGATCAGGTGCCCGCCGATCTGATCTGCGCCACGGTCGCCATCGAGGACCGCACGTTCTGGGAGAATCCCGGTTTCAACGTGCGCGGCATGCTGCGCGCCTTCACCGCCAACCTGCGCGGTCAACAGGTGCAGGGCGGTTCCTCCATCACCCAGCAGTTGATCAAGAACGTGCTCATCGCGCCGGAGGAGCGCGTCGTTGGCGTCGAGGGGCCGGACCTCCAGGACTACGCGCGCAAGGTCCGCGAGCTGATCCTGGCCGTGGAGATCACCCGCCGCTACAGCAAGGAACAGATCCTGGAGTGGTATCTGAACACCAACTTCTACGGCAACCTGGCCTACGGGATCGAGGCGGCGGCGCAGGTCTACTTTGGCAAGCCGGTCAGCCAGCTCACCCTGGCCGAGGCGGCGACCCTGGCGGCGATCCCCCAGTACCCACAGATGAACCCGTTCGACAATCCCGAAGCCGCCCGACAGCGCCAGAACCTGGTGCTCGACCAGATGGTCACCCAAGGCTGCATCACGCCCGAAGAAGCCGCGGCCGCTGCCGTCGAGCCCTGGCATCTGGCCTCGGCCTCGGCGCAGTTCGATTTCCTGGCCCCGCACTTCTCGGTCTACGTGCGCAATCAGTTGGAGCAGATGTTCGGGCCGGACATGGTCTACCGCGGCGGGCTGCGCGTCTACACCACGCTGGACTACGAGCTGCAGCAGCAGGCCGAGTGCGTGGCGCGGGCGCAGGTGCGCCGCCTCTCTGGGGAGGACGAGCAGACGGTGCTGGCCGAGTCCCTCGCCGCCGGCTGCGCGGCCGCTCAGTACCTGCCGGCGCTGCGCGCCCGCGACGTGGGGGTGGACCACCACATCTCCAACGCCGCCGTCGTCAGCCTGCGTCCCGGCACCGGCGAGATCCTGGCCATGGTCGGCAGCCTGGACTACTGGAACGACGCCATTGATGGCCGCTACAATGCCGCCCTGGGCCTGCGCCAGCCCGGCTCTTCCTTCAAACCGTTCACCTACGTGACCCTGCTCTCGCAGGGGTACAACGCCGCGCAGCTCTTCTGGGACGTGCGCACGGCGTTCCAACAGCCTGGCCAACCACCCTACGTGCCGGAGAACTACGATCGTCGCTACCACGGCCCGCAGCGCCTCCGCCTGGCCCTGGCCCGTTCCTATAACATCCCGGCGGTCGCTGCCCTGCAACTGGCCGGCGTGGATAACGTCATCCGCACCGCCCACCGCATGGGCATCAACAGCCTTGACCGTGGGCTGGATTACTACGGCCTCAGCCTGACCCTGGGCGGCGGCGAGGTCAGCCTGATGGACATGGTCTACGCCTACAGCGTCTTCGCCAACGGCGGGAAGATGATCGGTCAGCCTATCCCCGTTGAGGAGATCCGTTCCGGCTACCGCGAACTGAACCCGGTGGCGATCCTGCGCGTCGAGGACCGCAACGGCACCGTGCTCTACCAGTACGACCAGCCTGCACAGCGTGAGATCCTCAGCCCGCAACTGGCTTACCTGATGGTCAACATCCTCTCCGATCGCCAGGCGCGGTGGGCTGCTTTCGGCCACCCCAACCCGCTGGAGCTCTCCAACGACCGCCCGGCGGCGGTCAAGACCGGCACGACGAACGACTTCCGCGATAACTGGACGATCGGCTTCACGCCGCAGCTCGTCACCGGCGTCTGGATCGGCAACTCCGATAACAGCGAGATGGAGAACCTGCCCGGTTCCGAAGGGGCAGCGCCCATCTGGCACGCGGTCATGGAGTACGCCCTGCGCGACCAGGAGATCCTCCCCTTCGTGCGCCCTGATGGACTGATCGAGATGCAGGTCTGCGCGGTCTCCGGGCACCTGCCCACCGACCACTGCCCGCGGGTCACCGAACTGTTCATCGCCGGCACGGAACCGACCGAGACCTGCACCCTGCACCAGGTCTTCCGCGTCAACCGCGAGACCGGTCGCCTGTGCACGGTCTTCACCCCGCCGGAGCTGTGCGAGGAGCGCGTCTACGAGGTCTACCCACCCGAAGCCGCCGACTGGCTGGCCAGCCTGGACGAGGAGGACCGCCCGCCCACACCGCCGACGGAGTACGACACGATCTACGGCCCCAGCGCGACCAGCGCCGAGGTAGCGATCCTCCAGCCGGCCCCCTATGCCTACGTCCCCTCCAGCGTCATCACCATCACCGGCAACGCCCGTGGAGGGGACTTCGCCTTCTACCGGCTGGCCTTCGGCGAGGGGATGAACCCAGCGACCTGGATACAGATCGGGCCCGACCACTACGAGCCGGTGGACAACAACATCCTGGAGTACTGGAACACGAGCGGGCTGTCCGGATTGTACAGCCTGCAACTGATGGTGGTGGACCACAGCCAGGCGGTCCGCCAGGCGACGATCCAGGTGACGGTGGACGACGAACCGCCGACGGTCAACCTGAACTACCCGCCGAACGGCCAGGTCTACACCTATGGGCAGGACGAGTGGGTCACCATCAACGCCGATGTGAACGACAACTATGCCATCGGGCGGGTGGAGTTCTTCCGCAACGACGAGGAAGCACCATTCGCCGTGCGCACCATCCAGCCCTATAACGTCAACTGGATCATCAACGAACTGGGCGAGCAACGCTTCCGTGTCATCGTCTACGACGCCGCTGGCAACCGCGCCGAGTCCCGCACCGTGACCATCCGCGTCCAGCCACAGCCATAAACGCCGGCCCCCCGCACCACGGACCCCGCATAGCTGTTGCGTGTTCCGTGTTGCGTGGCCATTGTTCATTGGTCATGGTTCCATTTGACACCTTGTCCCATCTGTGTTATCATTGTCCACGCTCGCGCCTGGGGCGGGCATTTCGATTTGACCAGCCAACAGCCGTCGTGAGGTAAGCGAAGATCAGAAGGAGACGACCGAAAAAATTCAGGAAAGACCTCCGAGGGTCTTACCGGATCAACCAACAGATCCGCGTGCGTGAGGTGCGGTTGATCGGCGCGAACCGCGAGCACTATGGCATCGTGTCGATCCGCGAGGCCCTGGAACGGGCCCGCGAAGCCAATCTCGACCTGGTCGAGATCTCCCCCAATGCAGAGCCGCCCGTGGCGCGGATCATGGACTATGGCCGGTTCATCTACGAACAGGCCAAAAAGGAACGGGAGACGCGTAAGACCCAGAAGTTGGTGGAGGTGAAGGAGTTCCGCCTGCGGCCGCGCACCAACGAGCACGACCGGGAGATCAAAATGGATCAGGCCCGCAAGTGGCTCGAAGAGGGGATGAAGGTCAAGGTGCGCATCCGCTTCCGTGGGCGGGAGATCACCTACCCCGAACTGGCCCACGGGCAACTGCTGGAGGTCGCCCAAGAGCTGGCGGACGTGGCGGTGGTCGAGCAGGAGCCGGACCTGGAGGGCCAGACGATGTTGATGATCCTGGCGCCCAAGAAGGGAGCGGGCGCTGGGGTAAGAAGCGACGAGGAATACGAAGACGAAGACGAAGAAGACGAATACGAAGAAGACGAAATCGAAGAGGACGAGGAAAGTGCCGAAGATTAAGACACACAAGTCCACGTCGAAGCGTTTCCGCTTGACGAAGGGCGGCAAAGGCAAGCTGCAGATGCCGAAGATCGGCAAGTCACACCGGCGGCGCATGAAGAGCCCGCGGGTGAAGCGCATGTTCGACGAAATGCAGGTCATCGAAGCCAGGGGGCTGGACCGGCGCGTCCGCCGCCTGGCGCCGTATTTGCAAGAGAAGGGGAAGTAGGGCCGTGAGAGTCAAGGGTGGAACCAGGACGCATTACCGTCACCAGAAGATCCTCCGTCAGAACCGGGGATACTACGGCTCCCGCCATCGGCTCTGGGCGCGGGCGAACGAAGCCTGGCTGAAGGCGCAATGGTACGCCTACCGCGACCGGCGCAACCGGCGACGGGACATGCGCCGGCTATGGATCGTGCGCATCAACGCGGCAGCGCGCCAGAACGGCCTCTCCTACAGCCGCCTGATCCACGGGCTGCAGCAGGCCCAGATAGCGTTGGACCGCAAGGTGCTGGCGGACATCGCCGTGCGCGACCCGCAGACCTTTGCCCGTATCGCGGCGGTGGCGCGGGAAGCGATATAGACCGTCCACTACCACGTCGTCCATCGGCAGCAACACGAAAGGGTGGGAGCGATACGCTCCCACCCTTGTTGTTTAGCGGTGAGTTCCGGTCATCCCTCGCCATCAACCATCGGGGGGGACAGCGGGCGGGAAACGAACAGGGCCGGCGTCGCCCGCCGGCCCTGCCGTGGTGGAGATGGCGGGAATCGAACCCGCGTCCGAAGAATTCGTCCAGGGACTTCTACGAGCGTAGTCGGCCCTTTCACGTCCCCTGGGGAGCCGCCGCCGACCGCGCTGCACCCAGAGCCAGCCGATATGTCTCAGGCGGCCGTATCGGCATCCGACCGCCGCCCGCCGGCATTATCACACCGGGCCCCCGGCCCACCGGCGCGAGACCGAGGGGGGCGGGACCGCACGCGGCGATCCGGTTTGTTCCCTTTCCGCACTAGGCGTAGACGGGAACGGATGCCCAGTTGTTGGCATTCTTGGGTTCGCTCAGTTGTTCACGGGGCCCGAGCGCCCCGGCTCGCCGTCCGTGGTCAGCCTTCCCCGTCGAAACCGTTCATCCCCACGGATACTTGTATCGTACCACACCCTCGGCTTCCTGTCAATGCCCGCGCCCCTACACCAGCCGCCCGAAGAGGGCGGCAGTCTGGCGGGCGATGCGCTCCCAGGCGAACTCGGCGGCCAGCGCCGCCGCCCCCGCCTCCAGGCGCGTCCGCAGCGCGTCGTCCGCCGCCAGGCGGGCCACCGCGTCGGCCATCCCCTCTACGTCCCGTGGCGCCACCAGCAACATGGTCTCGCCGTCGCGCACCTCCGGCAGCGGCACGGCCGGCCGCGTGGTGACGATCGCCCGCCCGTGCGCCAGGCAGGCGTGCAGCGTCCCCCGACGCAAGGAAACCCCGTCGCGGTACGGCAGCAGACAGACGTCGGTCGCCAGCAGTCCCGCCGAGACGATCTGCGGATCAGTGTAGCCGGTCCAGTGGACGCGCCCACCCAGGCCCAGTTCGGCGATCAGCCGCTCCACCCGCCCGGCGTAGGCGCGATTGGTCGGGTCAGAACTACCCACCCGCCCGCCGACCATCAGCAGGTGAGCCGGCAGTCCCCGCTCCACCAAAAGGGCCAACGTCCGCACCAGCTCCTCGCCGCCCTTGCTCTCGTTCAGGAAGCCGAAGTAGCCCACCAGCAGGTCGTGGGGGCCGACCGACCAGCGCGCTCGCTCGGCGAGGCGGTCGTAGCCCGGCGGGGGCGCCGGAGCGATGTTGCTGCCGATGGGGATGAGCGCCAGCCGGTCGCCGGCGACCTCCCGCTCCAGCCGCAGGTAATCCTCGCGGTTGGTGACGATGGCCGCGTTGGCGCAGCGGGCCAGCCGGCGCACGACCCACCAGCGCAGCGGCCCGGCCTTCGGGAAGAGGTAGGGCACCCTCAGGTCGTGGAACGTCACCGCCAGCGGCGGCCGCTCGTCCGGCGGCGGGACGAAGTGGATCGCCGGGTGCATCCCGTAGGCGACGGTCTGGTACTGCAGGTCGAGCACGTCCAGCGCCAGCTCCCGCGCCAGCCGCAGCACCTCCCGCCAGCAGCCCCAGCGCCACGTGGGGATGGCGCGGTGGATGGAGAGAGACGCGTCGGTGGCGCGATCCGCCGCCGGCGTTGCGCCGGTGAGTACGTGCACCTCGTGCCCCAGTCCCGCCAGCGCCAGCCCCAGCTCGCGGGTGAAATCACCCACCCCGCCCTGCATCGGCGGGTATTCGCCGCTTACCAGTCCCATGCGCATATTCCTGCTCCGTGCCTGTCAAGCGGACCCTCCTGCAGGCTTGAGGCCTGCGGGAGGGTCGTCCGTGCGGGACCGCAGCCCTGAGCGCAGCACCTGCCAGTAGGCGGCGATCCGCTGCGCCCGCAGCGGCCGTTTGTGACCGATCAGCCACTTGCCTCCCTCCAGCGCCGTCTGCCCGGCGTAGTTCGCCAGCAGGAACAGCCGCAAGAGCTGCCCGACCAGCGGGCCGTGGAACTTACGGAAGTAGCGCACCTTGCTGGTCTGGAAGTGAATGTGGCGGGCGGCGACGACCTGCTCGCTGCTCTTGCCGCGATGGTGGATGACCTGGGCAGTGGGCAGGTAGACCACCCGCCAGCCGGCCTGACGGAAGCGCCGGCACCAGTCCAGCTCCTCCGAGTACATGAAGTAGCCCTCGTCCAGCGGACCCACCTGCTGGATGGCCGTGCGGCGGGCCAGCAGCGCCGCCCCGTCCACCCAGTCTACGTCCTGCACCGCGTCGTCGGGCCGGTCGAGGACGTAGTAACGCCGCAGCAGGCGGCGCGGAGCGAGCGGCTGCAGCCAGGTGGACTCGAACAGGGCAGTCGCCAGGGTGGGGAAGCGGCGACGGGAGGACTGCACCGAACCGTCGGGGTGGAGCAGTTGCGGCCCGATCACCCCCACGTCGGGATGGGCGTCGGCGAAGGCGATCAGCGTGGTCAGCGCGTTGCCCACGATCTCGGTGTCCGGGTTGAGGATCATCACGTAGCGTCCCCGCGCCACGGCCAGCCCGGCGTTGTTGCCGCCCGGATAGCCCAGGTTCACTTCGCTGGCAATCAGGCGGACGGTCGGGAACTCCTGGCGCACCATCTCCACACTGCCGTCGGAGGAGGCGTTGTCCACGACGATGACTTGGAGGTTGGAGGTTGGAGGTTGGAGGATGGAGAGGAGACAGCGGCGTAGGAGGTCACGGACGTTCCAGTTGACGATGATGATGGAGAGGTCCGGTTCCATTTGTCGGGTACCCGGCGGATCAGAAGCGGCGGCGGATGGTGAAATCGGCCAGTTCGAGCAACGCGGCCCGATAGGGATCATCGGCGAGCGGGTGCAGCGCAGCTTTGGCCTGTTCGGCATGCTGGCGGGCGGTCTGCAGCGCCTGCCCGGTGGCCGGCGAAGCGGCGATGATTTGCACAGCCGTCCGCACCGCCTCGTCGGTAGGGTTCTCCAGCGCCCGACGGACGGCGGGGTCGTCGGGATGCTCCTCCAGGTAGCACAGGGTGGGCAGGGTGATCAACCCCTGGCGTAGGTCGCTGCCGACAGGCTTGCCCAGCGTCTCCTCGTCGGCAACGAAGTCCAGCACGTCATCCACGATCTGGAAAGCCAGGCCCAACCGTTCGCCGTAGGCGCGCAGCGCGCCCATCGTCCGCGCATCGGCGGCGGCCAGGATGGCCCCGGCCTCGGCGGAGAGCGCGATCAGGGAAGCGGTCTTGGCGTAGATGCGCTGCTCGTACTCCTGGCAGGACGCCTGGCGGCGCCGCCCGTCGAACAACTGGCGCACCTCGCCGTTGCAGATAACCATCAGCGTCTCGGCGAAGCGGCTCATCAAGCGGACGTTGTCGGTCAGCGAGACCAGGTAGGCGGCGCGGGCGAAGACGTAGTCGCCGGTCAGCACCGTCGCGCCGGGCGTCCAGGAGGCGTTGAGCGTGCCGACGCCACGGCGGACGAGCGAACCGTCCACCAGGTCGTCGTGGATCAGGGTAGCCGTGTGGAGCATCTCGACGGCGGCGGCGGCGTAGATCGCCTGTCGGAGGTCGGCGCCGCAGAGGCGAGCCGAGAGAAGCGTCAGTGTCGGCCGCAGCCGCTTCCCGCCGCCGCCGATCAGGAGATCGAGCGCCGCGCCGATCGCCTCATGCTGATCGACCGGGCGCTCGCGCAGGAGCGCCTCCGTGCGCTCCAGGTCGTCGCGGATCAAGTCGAGAACAGATACATGGTTCAAGCGTACGCCTCAATCCGTAACTGCCTACTCTCCCGCAGGTTTGGGCGCAATCTCCGCCTAACCTGCGGGAGGGCAGGGAGTAGGTAGATACCTCAATCCACAGGAATGCCAAACAGACGGGCTGCGTTGACGGTCGTGGCCTGCGCGATCGTCTCCGGCGCGGCAGCGCGGGTGCGGGCCACCGCTTCGGCCACGTAGCGCACGTAGGCCGGCTCGTTGCGCCGCCCGCGATGCGGCTCCGGGGTCAGGTACGGGCAATCGGTCTCCACCAGCAACCGTTCCAGCGGCACCGCCGCCGCCACGGCGCGCAGCCGCCCGGCGTTGGCGAAGGTCACCGGCCCGGAGATGCCGATGGAAAAGCCCAGCGCCAGCACCTCCTCCAATCGCTCCGGCCCGGCGGAGTACGAATGCAGGACACCCACCCTCTGCTCCTCCGCTCCCGGCTCGCCAACCTCCAACTTCCAACCTCCAACCCATTCATGCAGCACTGCCAACACGTCGTCGTGCGCCTCGCGGCTGTGGACGACCACCGGCAGTCCCCGTTCCGCCGCCAGAGCGAGCTGCTGCTCGAAGGCCCATCGCTGCGCTGGACGCGGCGAGAGGTCGCGATAGTAGTCCAGCCCGATCTCGCCGATGGCGACCACCTTGGGCTGGCGGGCCAGTTCGCGCAGCTCGTCCAGCAGGGCGGGGGTCACCGTTTTGGCGTCGTGCGGATGGACCCCCACGGCGGCGTAGATGAAATCGTGCTCGTGGGTCAGGGCCACGGCTGCGCGGCTGGAAGCCAGGTCCGTGCCGACGTTGAGAATGGCGACCACGCCCGCCTGGCGCGCGCGCCCGATCACGGCCGCCCGGTCGCGGCTGAACTGCGGGAAGTCGAGGTGGGCGTGGGAGTCGGTTAATCGCATATCGCGGATCGCTTATCGCATATCGCGTATCGCGGCATACTTGCCCACTTGCACACTTGCCCACTTGCATACTTGCCCACTTGCATACTTGCCCACTTGCATACTTGCCCACTTGCATACTTGCCCACTCTTACGCCAACCCCGCCAGCCTCAGCCCCTCGTCCAGCAGCGGCTTGACCTTGCTCGCATCCGTCGTCTCGCAGTAGACGCGGACGATCGGCTCAGTGCCGGAGAAGCGGATGAGCAGCCAGCCGCCATCCTCCAGCACGTACTTGTAGCCGTCCACGGTGACGATCTCGTTCACGCGCAGGCCGGCCAACTGCTCCGGGCGGGCCGCGTCCAGGCGAGCCCTGGCCTGCGGACGCTTCCCCGGCGGGAAGCGGGTGTCCACACGGTCGTAGTAGTAGGTCGCGCCCAGCTTCGCGTACAGGTCGGCCAGCAGTTGGGAGGGCGATTTGCCTGTGCGCACCATCATGTCGAGGAAGTAGAGGTTGCCCAGGATGCCGTCGCGTTCGGGGACGTTGCCGCGGAAGGCATAGCCGCCGCTCTCCTCGCCGCCGATCATCGCATCGGTCTCCAGCATCTTGGGGGCAACGTACTTGAAGCCGACGCCGGTCTGGTGCACCGGCACGTCGTAGAGCTGGCCCAGCTTCTCCAGCATCGAGGTGGTGGAGAGGGTCTTGACGATCGCCCCGCGCTCGCCGCGCACTTCCAGCAGGTAGTAAGCCAGCAGCGCGTAGACCTGGAGCTGGTTGACGAAGACGCCGTGCTCGTCGCCGATGCCCATGCGGTCGGCGTCGCCGTCCATGATCAGACAGACGTCAGCGCCCAGTTCGACCGTCCTGCGTAGGCCGACGTCCACGTTCGGCGGGATCGGCTCCGGGCGGGCCATCTCCGGAAAGAGCGGGTTGGGCTCGTTGTGGATCTCGGTGACGCGGGTGCGTCCCCCGTCCATCAGGCGGGGGAACCAGCCGATGCCGTTGCCCCACATCGGTTCGACCAGCAGGTGCAGCCCGGCCTGACGGATGCGTTCGATATCCACCAGCCCGCCGATATGGGCGATGTAGGCGGGGGCGGGGTCCCAGACCCGGATGCGACCCTGCGATTGGGCCTGCTCGAAGTCACTGCGCAGCACGTGGACAGCGGACGGGATGGCGGCCTCGATTTCCAGTAGTTGGTCGGGGGCGATGGCCGCGCCGTGCTCGTCGCGCACCTTAAAGCCGGCGTCCCACGGCGGGTTATGGCTGGCGGTGATGTTGATGGCCGCGGCGGCTTTGCGCTCGACGACGGAATAGGAAATGACCGGCGTGGGTGCGGGTCCCTCGGTCAGCCAGACGCGGTAGCCGTTGGCGGCCATCACCTCGGCGGCAGCGATGGCGAAGTGGCGGGCAGCGAAACGGCGGTCGTGGCCCACCACCACGTCGCTGCCGGCCCGCCCGTGGGCGGCCATGTAGTGGGCAAAGCCCTGCGCGCAGCGACGCACGTTGTCGAATGTATAGTCCTCGGCGATCCGTCCGCGCCAGCCGTCGGTACCGAAAGTGATGTCACTCATGGACTCCTCGCTTGTGTCGTGTTGCGTGTTGCGTGTTGCGTGTTGCGTAAACGGAACACGCAACACGCAACACGTCCTACCTCCGCAGCGTCGTCATCTCCGTCACATCGGGGAAACGCTCGCCCCGCTGCAGCGCCTGCAGGTCGGCGTCCACCATCATGCCCATCAGGTCGGCGAAGCTCACCGTCGGTTGCCAGCCCAGCTTGCGGCGTGCCTTGGTCGCGTCGCCGACCAGCACGTCCACCTCTGCCGGGCGGAAGAAGCGCTCGTCGCTGAGGACGAAATCGCGATAGTCCAGGCCGACGTGGCTGAAGGCGACCTGGCACATCTCGCGGATGGAATGGGTCTCGCCGGTGGCGATGACGTAGTTATCGGGTTGCTCCTGCTGGAGCATCAGCCACATCGCCCGCACGTAATCGCCGGCGAAGCCCAAGTCGCGCTTGGCCTCCAGGTTGCCCAGGCGCAGCTCCCTGGTCAGGCCGGTCTTGATCGCCGCCACGCCGAGGGCGATCTTGCGCTCGACAAACTCGACGCCGCGGCGGGGTGAGCCGTGGTTGAAGAGGATGCCCGAACTGGCGTGCAGGCCGTAGCTCTCGCGGTAGTTGACCGTGATCCAGTGGGCGTAGACCTTGGCCACGCCGTAGGGGCTGCGCGGGTAGAACGGCGTGCGCTCGGTCTGCGGCACTTCCTGCACCTTGCCGAACATCTCGCTGGAACTGGCCTGGTAGAAGCGGATGGACGGGTCCACCATCATGATGGCATCCAGCAGGCGGGTGACGCCGAGGGCGGTGACCTCGCCGGTCAGCACGGGCTGCTGCCATGACGTGGGGACGAACGACTGGGCGGCCAGGTTATAGACCTCGGTGGGGCGGAACTCGCGCAGCAGG
>Ga0209018_1000478_pt1 | contig 36767 bp, 28 predicted proteins | sample YNPBryBLVA2012_FD_185814 | JGI IMG/M metagenome (GOLD analysis project Ga0209018, IMG submission 185814) | Anoxygenic and chlorotrophic microbial mat microbial communities from Yellowstone National Park, USA - YNP Bryant BLVA 2012 (SPAdes)... ...
CCGACCATGATCGCTCGCGTCCTCGTCAAGTCGCCAACTTCCGATCACGCTTCGCCTCCCGCATCAGGAGGGCAGTCTGAGGTGCTAACGGCGATGGGGGTCCGGCCAGGCGTGGCCCAACGCCCGAATCCATGACAAGGCACCGAGGGCTGTGTCAGAACCGCAGGCCGAGCGCGCCGCCCGAAAAGCCGGGACCGATCACCGGAGTCGTCGAAACTTCGAGGGTCGGCCCGGCGGGAGCCTCTTGCGGTTGGTCTTTCTCCGAGTGGGAGCGCATCGTGGGGGCCTGCACCGAGGGCTGGTCGAAGGCGTAGAGCAGCACGCCCGTTGCACCGAGCACGACACCCGACCCCAGGCTTATGCCGGCAGCCAGACGCCATTGGTCGCGCAGACGGATGGCATCGTTGTGGTCGTCGATTCGCTCGGGGGGGATATTGCCGCTCCTGGCCTCCGCCTCGATGTCTCTTGCGTCGGCCTGCTGGCGGAAGGCCATGACGGTGAATGCGCCGCCGGCAAGCAGCGCTGCCGCGCTGGTGCTCATGACGACGTACGACGCGGTCCGCTGCCCCGTGGCGCGCAGGTCTTTGCGAATCTGGCGCTGCTCGCCACGGTGGAGTTCGATCTCTTCCACCTCGGGTTGCCGCCCATTCTTCGTGACCGTCAGCAGATGCACCCCAGCGGGGACTTCGACCGGCGCGGTCATCGGCGTCATACCCACCGGCCGCCCGTCGATTGCGACCTGCGCACCGTCTTCCAGGGCAAAGGTGATCCGCGCAGGCTTGTCACGCAGCGGGATGTCGAGTGCCACGACGCCACCCTCGGCAGCGACAATCTCCCGGTCTTCGTCGAAGCGCCCTTCCGCTGCGACCTTGATTCGGTGCTTGCCCGGCTTGACCTCCGCGATCAAAGGCAGGTCTTGCATGGGGCTGCCGTCGACCGATATCTTTGCGCCCTTGGTGCGCGACGACACCATGAGGCGAGTCGGCGGTGCGGCGGCGGGCGGCTGGACCGAGTCGGTCGAGGCGGCGAGCTGGGCGGCTTGGGGCTCGAGTTCCGCGATCGCCTGGGCGGCGTCGGCGCTTCGGCCACCTGTCGGCACCTTGGCAAGGTATTCCCGATACCGCTTCAGGGCCATGCGCAGGTTCTCGGGCTTCTTGTCGATGTAATACTGCCGCTTGTACGCTTGGGCGATGGAGAAGATGATCGCGTCGCGGGGAGCGAGTTTGTAGGCCTCTTCGAATGCCTGGATGGCCGCGGGGAACTGTCCTGCCTCGTAGGCCTGCGCCCCTGCCATGAAAAGGGTGCGCGCTTGCTCCACTCCCTGCGCGCCTGCTGGTATGGCCGCACCGAGTACCAGGGCCATCACTCCAACCAGGGCCATCCGCCTCATGGGATCACCGCCTTTCCCATCAGCAGCACCAGTCGATCGTCCGTGGCCGCAGCCATGTCATCGAGTCCGTCGCCGTTGATGTCGCGGGCAGTCAGCGACAGCACTCCGCCAGGGGTATCGAAGCGTCGCACGTTCACCAGCCGCCAGGCGGTCCGGTCCAGATCCGCGACATATCCGTGGTCCAACTGCGCCACCGCGATCTCAAGCTCCGGATCCCCGTCGGCGTTCAACAGGGCAATCGCCGTGGGGTTCTCGTCGTCCGGATTGGGGAGCACGATGGTTTGGGACGCATCGAGTGTTCCGCTCATCGCATTTCGCAGGAGCATGATGCCCGTGGTCAGGCCAGCCCCGCTCTGCGCGTCCAAGTCGAAACCTAACACTAGCAGGTCCTTGGCGCCGTCGCCGTCCACGTCGCCCACCTCGACGTCACCCGCGTAGGACCAGGCATTGTTCAGCGGCTTCTGGTTGACCGTCCCCAGACCCTCACTTCGGCCAAGCCGGTTGTTGAACAGGAGCGGCAGCGTCTGCGGCTCCCCTGCCACCCAGGTCTTCCTTGTCTTGCCATCAGGCCCCTCGACATCCTCGACGTGTGCCGTGAGCAGGATGCCGGTGGCTGTGCCTGCGTTCGTGTCGAATCGCGTTGAAAGCAGGGCCAGTTCGTCCAGGCCGTCGAGGGTTCCCGCCTGGGAGCCCAGGTCCAGGGCCACGATGGCTGAGGTATCGAACGCATCGCCTAACCCAAGACTGTCCGAACGCGACTCCATCGCCGCGTCGAGCGACGCCTCGCCGCTGGCGGGTATCACCCATAGATTGAGGTCAGAGGCGCTGCCCTGGTATTCAATCTGCCCGGTAAGGGATGCGGAGAGCGCTGCGACATCCGGGTGACCATCCGGGTCGCCGTCGAACTGTCCTATGGCGACTGCGACGGGCAAGTACGTTGTGTTGTCGTTCTCGATGGCGAGCGGGAACGGCGACACCATTGTGCGATTGCTGCCGCCCGGAAGTACTGCGGCGCTGGCGGTGGTTCCGTCCTCGGATCTGGTGATGACGACCAGATCGTGAATGCCGTCAGGGTAGAGCCAGGCGAGGTTAGCGCCGACGACCTGCTCGATTCGCGCGAGTCGGCCCATGTTCACCGGTTTCGACGGGGCGCCGAATCCATTGCCGAATGCGACGGCGATGGAGTCTCCCTTTTCCACGCCGGGCGCCACGTCTCCATGCGCGCCAGCCTGACGGAAGGCCACGTCCCAGACCAGGTCACCGTCGAAGTCGCCCAGCACGAGCTGGCTCGCGGGTGCGTCCAGCGGGATATCGAAAGCGTTGAACACTCCCTCCCCCGCGCCATTGAGGAACAGCATGTGTGTCGACGATGCGTCGCCCAGGACGACGTCCGGGATGCCGTTGGCGTTGAGGTCACCGATGCGTGCATCGGTCCAGAGATTCATTGTGGAGAACACGGTTTGGACGTAGCGAAGCTTCAGGAGAGAGTCGACACCACCCGGCGGGCAAGAAGGGCGGGTCAGGAATAGTCCATACGGCGTTACGATGTCTGCGCAGTCATCGCCGTCGAGGTTTCCCGCAGCGATGACCGAATACCAATTCAGGTCCATGACCTGGGTAGCCTGGTTGTCGCCTTCATTGGGGGCAGCCGGCAGCCCGGCCAGGTTGGAGTGGAACGTGCCGGTCCCGTTTCCGAAGGCGACCATCACACCTGCCATGAGTCCAGGTTCGTTGAAGTCTTCCTCGGGGGGATTGACGATCAGGTCGAGGTGTTGGTCGCCGTTGAGGTCTGCGAGCACTGGGCTGCCCGCCGTGGTGCCGTGGGGTAGATTGACTGGGGGCAAGCTGATGGCACCGGCACCGCGGTTCCAGACGAACGTGGTGCCGTCAGCGCGGCAGGGCGTGTAGACCCAGACGAAAGGCTGGTTGCGGAATGCAACGGCCATCTCCTGGCAAGGGGAGTTCGACTCGAGCAGGTCCCCGACGGCCACATCCCCGACGACCTCGGACGCCGAGCCAGGCATTTCCACGAGGGTTTTGTCCTCGTATCCGACAGATGCCAGGAGATTCGCCAACATCATCAGCAACTCATCGCCTCGCCACTGGAACCCCTCCCAATCATTGGTGCCGAGCTGGGTGGGCATCGCGTCGATTGCCACCGCGCGTGATGGCAAGGGGGGCAATACGTAGGGGGCATTGACGGTGGGCTGCAAGGTTTCGTCAGGCTTGCCGCGACCGACCACCAAGCTGTCTTGGGTGGATGTCACGGCCACCACATCATCGAGATGATCGGCGCTGAGGTCGCCGACCGCAGGTGCATAGGGGATGGGGGCAACGTCGATATGCGAGCCGAAGTCTCCGTTCGCGTCCGAGTACCAGAGGGCGCTCGCCTGGGTGCCGGCCGCGAGGATGTCGCCCAAGCCATCTCCGTCGAAGTCTCCCGCGTAGAGCCAGGACGCGCCCGACAGCGGGGCATCCCCTGCGAGCGTGAATTGTCCGGCGGGTTGCCGGCAGATATCGTCCGACCCGCAACCCCAACCGGGGGGGCATTGCGGCCGGGTGCCGTCGGTTCGTTGGGCGCAATCGAGACGGCATTGTCCTTCGGTGCCGGCAGGGCGGCACTGGTCTTCCGGGAATCCATCGCAGTCTTCGCCGGCCAGCGGCTCGACGACGCCATTGCCGCATACGTTCGCCTCGATGGGCGAGAGGGCGGCACAAGAAGCGACCGTGCCAGGCAAGACCAGGCACGCGATTCCAACAGCCACGCGCATCGTTTACCTCCACCCGGTGTGTCCCGGGCTCCTCCCTCGTTCAGAACGGGTTTTCGATTTCGCCTCCCCCGGGCTTCTTCTTGTCTCCCCCTCCTCCAGACCGGTTTGCGATTCGGGTCAAGGTGACCGATATCAGGCCGTCGGCGGTGGGCGTGACCTCCACGGTCTTCGGTTGGTAGCCTGGGGCTTTGAAAACCAATGCCACTTTCTCGTCTCCACGCGGGATCGCAATGGGCCCCGGCGCATCGCCGATTTTCTCGTCGCCACGGTACACTTCGACCCGTTGCGGCGCCGACTGGACCGTGAGCTTGACGTCGGCTGGGGCGACCACCACCGGCGGCGCCGATGGCGACTCGGCCGTTGTGGTGGAGGGCAAAGGCTCGGGTGACGCGACAGGCGGCGACGTGGAGCCGGCTTGCCTGGCGGGTGGATCCGTTGATGTCGTGCGAAAGGCATAAACAGCGCCGCCGGCGCCGAGCGCCCCTACGACCGCGACCACACCCACGATGATGCCTGTCCGCGAGCCGGCCGTGGGCCTGCTTGTCGACGCGGCCGGCGTGACAGTCGTGACGTCCGCCGTGGCACTGGGATGGGGGGCGGCTAGCGTCTGGGCCGATGCGATCGCGGCCTTCTCGGCGGGGGTCAGGTGACCTGGCGTGGTCACGACCTGTCCTGCGGCTGCGGCTCCCGGTGTGAACTGCCCGGGCCGGCGAACCGGGGCGACGATGACGTCGAAGCCGGCCTCCCGGCACGCCTGCGCGAGTGCTTCCAGCGCGGCCGACGCCGACTCGGGCCGCTGCTCTGGCAGCTTGGCCATCATGTGGGCGACCGGTGCATCCAGCAGCGCCGGGAGATCGGGACAGACGGACGACACCTTCGGGGGGGCGTCGTTCATGTGCATGAACATCACGCTCATGAGCGAGTCCGCAACGAATGGGAGCTGGCCGGTGAGCACCTCGAACACCATGACTCCAAACGAGTAGATGTCCGCGCGCTGATCCACGCCTTTGCCCCGGCATTGCTCCGGCGACATGTAGTAGGGCGTGCCGATCGGGATGCCCGTGCGAGTCTTGTGGCCGGAATGTGTCGAGTCGCCAAGAAGCTTGGCGATGCCGAAGTCCAGCAGCTTCGGAAACGGCGTCCCGTCGTCGTCGAACGCGAGGAACACGTTCTCTGGCTTCAAGTCCCTGTGCGCGATCCCGGCGGCGTGGGCCGCGTCCAGCGCGCGCGCGATCTGCCGGAGAACCGGGATCGCCTCCGACGGCGGAAGACGCACCCGCCCCTTGAGGTACTGGTCGAACGGGACACCGTCCAGGTACTCCATCACGAAGTATTGGCGTTTGTCCGGCAGTACGCCGAACGAGAAAATATCGATGATGTTCCGGTGGCGGATCTGGTTGACGGCACGTGCCTCCGCGATGAACCGCGAGACCATCTGTGGGTTGGACGAGTACTCTCGGCTGAGCACTTTGACCGCGACCTTCTTTCCGATGAGCGGATGCACCGCCCGGTACACGGTGCCGAAACCCCCGGCACCGATCTTCTGTTCGATTTCGTACTCGCCGACCACTTGGCCCCTCGGCAGGTCCGGATCCGCTCCGCTGAACGCCTCGTCGGCGAGCAACTCTTCGCCATCAGTCGGGCAAAACTTCACTTCGTCTGCAAACGTGTTTCGGCATTTCGGACAGGTCGCCATGATCTGCACCACGCAGGGGGAATGCCCGCGCAGTCGCCTGAAGCATCGCACGAGATTGGGGAGAACGCCACGGTGGCGTCCGCTGTTCGGCGCTGTCCGACATCGCCTTGCCGCTTCTGGCTGGCGGGTGCGTCGGCCTCGGAACGTGCGGGCCGAGGACCTCGGTGCCAGCGGCATGTTGGCCCGAGACATCCCTCGACCGCGCGAGCGCTCGCGCACTCGTCACGGATATCGACATGGCACGCACTGGCATTGCCTCGGTGTGAGGCGTCTTGATAGGGTTCCGTAGCGCGGTATGACGGACGCTTGCGACAATGGTCGGCTGATCGGTGGGCGCTATGCGCTCGAGAAGATCATTGGCGAAGGCGCCAGGGGAGAAGTATGGCGTGCGCGGCACACCACGCTGCAGTCGCTTGTCGCCATCAAGTTCTTGCACGGCAGCGCCGCGTTCCGGGAGTCCACGCGCAGGCGTTTCCTCAAGGAGGCACAGGTCGCGGCACGCCTCAACACGAGGCACGCCGTAAGGGTCTTCGACTTCGGCGTCACGGAGCAAGGCCGCCCGTACCTCATCATGGAGTTGCTCGACGGCGAGACGCTGGCGAGGCGTCTCGCCCGGCTCGGCCGACTGACGCCGGAGCAGACAGCGCACATCCTCAAGCTCGCGTCGCGCGCACTCGACCGCGCCCATGCGACGGGCATCGTGCACCGCGACTTCAAGCCAGAGAACATCTTCCTCAGCGAGAACGAAGACGGCGAGACGGACGTCAAGGTTGTGGACTTCGGCGTCGCCAAGCTCGTGGGCGACCTCGAAGGCGACCGTGACGACGACGAGGGGGCTGCGTCGCAACCGCCGATCGCATCGCCAGCGACCTTCACGAAGACCGGTGCGACGGTGGGCACGCCGAGCTACATGTCGCCGGAGCAGGCTTCGGCCCAGGCGCGCATCACGCCTGCCGCGGATATCTGGGCGATGGGCGTGGTCGCCTACGAGTGTCTCACGGGCGTGCGGCCCTTCCGCGCCCCCACGCTGCAGGAACTCTTCAAGAAGATCGCCGAGTGTGCCTGTGCGCCTGCGCACGAACTGCAACCGGACATCCCGCCAGCGTTCGACGAGTGGTTCAGAACCGCTTGCAACCCGCATCCATCCCGCCGGTTTCCCGACGCTGCCATCGCTGCAGCCGCACTGCTCGAGGCCCTGGGTGTCCAGCCCAATGCGAGGGCCATGCTCGACGCCGAGATCACGGGGTCGATCTCGCGCAGCTTCCACGCTCAGTTGCAGTCGCATGCCGCCGATGCTTCGGCAGCAGCCACGCCGACCTCGCATCCCCAGCTCTCGAGCAAGCCCGCCCCGTTCGTGCGATCCAACCGGCGCATCGACCGCACCAACCCAGCCGGCCGCATCCTCGTCAGAGCACTCGTGGCTGCAGCCATCGTGATCGTGGGGGGGCTCGTGTGGCACTGGAGCCGACGAACGGAATCCCAGCCGCCTGCGACAGCCAGCTACCGCGCGATGATGTCCGCGCCGTCGCTAACTGCCGAGTCCGCGCCGGGGCCTGTCGCTTCCGCCGTTGCAAATCCCGGCACAGACGCGGACGCTACACCAGCCAGCAGTGGCAACGACGCGCGGGACTTGCCGCGCGCACGCACCGGGACTCGCGCGGTGCCGCCCGCGTTGCCGGCGTCCGGCCCGATGGACGTTCCGGTGCCCTCGGCCGCTACGGAGACTACCATGAGCCCTCCATCACCCAGCGCTCCTCCCGCACCATCGGCGACGAAAACGGTGCCGTCGTCGCCCTTTCAGTTGCCCGACCTTGGTTTGTAGCCATGCACACCCGTCGTGTTGCGTGGCTGTTGGTCAGTTGCGAGATGCTGGCATGCTCCATGTCCGCATCGGTGCGTGCGCAGGATCCCGCCACCGAGCAGCGCAAGGCAGAGGCGCGCGAGCTGGCGCAGCAGGGTGACGCTGCGTTCAAGATTGGCCGGTGCGACCGGGCGATCCCCTTCTGGCAGCAAGCCTATGCGCGCTTTCAAGCGCCTACCATTCTTTTCCGTATCGCGCGCTGCCAGGCCTTGATGGGCAAGGTCGTCGCCGCCACCGCCACGCTAGAGCAGTTGCTGGCATTGCCTGACGACCCCGATTCCCCGCCTGCGTTTCGGGAAGCCAAGGGTCAAGCTGCGGCGGAGCTGCCCGCGGTGCGATCGCGCATCGCGTTTCTTACCGTCGCGGTCGACGCCCGCGGGGTCGACGTGCAACCGGACGTGCGGGTCGACGACCAGACGCTGCCGCTTGCGCAGGGCCCGGTTCCCATGGATCCAGGCACGCACCTCGTTCGCGTGCGTGCCCGCGATGCGGTCTGGGAACGGGAAGTCACGCTGCAGGAGGGACACTCCGAGACCGTGCGTGTGGCGATAGGCGTGCGAATGCCGCCGCCTCCTGCCAGGACGCAACGGACCGTCGGGTTCGTGATCGGCGGACTCGGTCTGGCGTCTCTGGCAGCCGGCGCCTACTTCGGTGCGTCCGCCTCCACCCTGGCGCGCCACCTCGAGAGTGCGTGCGGCCCGGATCGCAAGCAGTGCCCGACCGACCGCGAGGACGACATCGACAGGCTCAGGACACACGCGGTAGCTGCGGACATCACGCTTGGTGCGGGCGCTGCCCTGTTTGCTGCGGGGGCCATCGTCGTGCTCACCGAGCCTGCGCCGAAGCACGAGGAGCCGCGCTTGGTCCTGTTTCCGGTCGGGTTCGGCGCTGCGGTGCAGGGGCGGTTCTGACCATGCGTCCCATCCGGCGAGCCCCACGAATCGGCCTTGTTGCGACGCTGCTCGCCTGTGGCTGCGAGCGCATTACCCACTCCGGTGACTTCGAGACGGTCGACCCCCCGCGCTTCCATGGCGCGTGCAATGAGTGCCCGGCCAGCGGTATCGACCTTCGCCGTCCGTACTGTCCTGTCGACAGCGATGCCCCCGACATCGACGAGATGTTCGTATACGTGTACCGCGAGTATCACCTCGGTCATGACCGGACTTCGTGGACCGGGCCTGATGCGAGCGAGTTCAAGCTGGGCGTCGACATGGACTGCTCGGATCGCCCTGACCACGGGCGCCCGGTGCTGTGCCAGCCACGCACCTTGCCGGACGGATCCGAAGGCGAGCCATGGGTGGCCATGCCGCACGGCATCGACAACGCGTTCGCTCAGCGTCTCTTTGCACCTCTGTACGATAACGCGATTGCCGCTGGCGGCGATGTCGACCTGGAGCAAGGCATCAACGAGCAGATCGCAGCCGGCAACGGTAGCGTCATGATCGTGGTCGAGCGCTGGAACGGCACCCCGAACGACCCGAAGGTGAGCGCCAGGATCGTGTCGGTGGCGGGCATCTCGGACCGCAACGGCGGACCGCCGCGCTGGGACGGCAGCGACCTGTGGGATCCCTTGAGTGACGGGCCCGACCCAACATCGCCGCACGGTGCACCTAACACGACGTTCAAGAGTGATGACGCGTACGTCGCCAACGGCATGCTCGTGCTCGACCTGTCGTTCCTGGGGATCGCGTCGACGACGGTGGTCAACAACGGCGCGAGGCTGGACATGCCGATTCGCGACTTCCTGGTCCTGGGTGATCTGACGCCGGATACGATACGCGACATCTCGGTTTCGGGGCGGTGGGGCTATTCGGACATGGTGCGTGCCAAGACAGACGTTGCGAACTTCCTGTCTGGTTGTGACCCCCTGGCTCGTGCGTTCGTCCTTGGGGTCTGGCCCAACCTCGTCGAGGTCGCGCCGGACCTGCCGCTGGGGCGTGCAGCCACCCCGGGTGAGCCGTGCGAAGCGATCTCGGTCGGGTACGGAGGGTCGGCCGTCCGCGCGCGGATCGGTGAGAATCGCCCCGTCTCCACGTTGCCTGGAGGCTGTCCGTCGGAATGACTCGATGTCTTGCAGTTGTCCTCGGCGCCCTTGCGGACCTTCTGTTGCCAGCCGCGCTGGCGTCTTGCGCGTGCTTGACCCACGCCGACGAGTTCGATGTCGCCGACGCGCCGCCCGACGACCGACTGTGCATCGTATGCAGGAGCCGGCCGGACCTGCGTCACCCGCCGTGCTACGCCGGAGCGAACGCCGCGGAGGGCGACCAGGTCGTCGTGTTTGCACTCCGGGCAATCGACCTCGGGACACGAGCGTCGGGTTGGCAGGCCGACTACCGCGTCGGCTTCGACCAGGACTGCTCCGACAGGCCGGACGGCCTGCCCGTGTCATGCGCGCCACGCATTGACACCGGCTGGACCTCCCTGGCGAACGGTGTCGACAACGCACTCGCAACCCAGGTGCTGTTTCCGCTCACCGAGGCCTCGGGGGTCGACTTCCAGGCTGCGCTGAACGAATCGCTCGACGCAGGCCGAGGGACGATGGTTCTTGTGGTCGACGGCTGGAACGGGACGCTCGACGACGAACATGTCGGTGTGAGGCTGCTGGTGGGCACACGCCTGGTCAACGACGACGGGCGTACGAGGCCGTCGTGGCAGGGTGACGATGAGTGGGAGGTGGTGGCCGAGCGCTGGGATTCCGCGTTTCCTGCCCGCAACGTGCCGGCCACCGAGACGCACTCGGACGACGCCTACGTCACCGGAGGCGTCCTGGTCTGGGACGCTCGGTCGGTCCGTCCGTTTCAGACGACGATGACGCTGGGGGCGGCGCGCCTCGATTGGACCCTGTCGAACGTAGCCTTCTACGGGCAAATCTCGTTGACCGGTCAGCCCCGCAAGCTCATCAACGCGACTCTCGGCGGAGTCTGGGATTCGTTCCTGGCGTCGCGCAGTGCGTCCGCGATCGCGCAGATGGTTGCCGGTTGCGACATGTGCCTCGCAAGGCTGATCACCCCCACGGTCGAGGGGCTGCTGCAGACTGCGCCCGACATGCTCTTGCCGACCTCTCCCGGCCCAGGCGTGTGCGACGCCATCTCGCTTGGCTTGCTCGGTAGTTGGGTCGAGGTCCGCCGAATCGCTGCGATCGTCTCGAGCTCGAGTTTACCGCCGTCGTGCGTCGACGCTCTGCCGTGCTCGCGTTGACCCTTTGGGGTTCCTCCAACCCACGCCATTTGCTAGCCTCCGTGCATGATGGTGGTCTGCATCCACTTTCACGGAGCCATCGACCGGCGTGGGATCGAGCAGGACCACGAGCTGTTGGTCGAGCCTGGCACAACGGTCGGGCAGGTTCTGGCACGCCTCGGCTACTCGGCCAGCCATGCACGCTTCATCGTACCGATGGTTGCGGGCCAACGGGTACACGCCCAGCACGTGCTGTCCGATGGGGACCAGCTCGACTTGCTGGCCCCGGCGGGCGGTGGATAGCAACACCCGACCGCTGGCCCGGAGGCAGTGTGCGACTGGTACGAGCTTGGCCTGAGCGCGTGGCGCAACCTTGGCGAACCGACTCGCACCCGGCCCTGCGTTCGCTCGTTATCATCGCTTCGATCGCGGCGGTCGCCGTCTACCTGTTCGTCGCATTCCTCCGCATCCGCTATCCCTACGAGCTCGAGTGGATGGAGGGCGGCATGGTGGACCATGTTGCCCGCCTGATGCGAGGCCAGCCGCTCTACGTGCGACCGAGCCTCGACTTCACCCCATTCATCTATCCACCGCTCTTCTATTATGTGTCGGCGGGCGCTGCGTGGATCTTCGGGCTGGGATTCTTCCCGCTGCGTTTTGTATCCCTGGTCTGCTCCCTCGGCGCCTTCGTGCTCACGGCCGCTATCGTGCGTCGCGAAACCCGGAGCTGGACCGCTTCGGCTGCTTCGGTCGGAGTCCTGGCCGCCAGCTTCCCTGCCAGCGGTGCCTGGTTCGACGTCGGGCGTGTCGACTCCCTGCTCATGCTGCTCTTGCTCGGCGTCCTCTGGATCGTCCTGCGCCTTCGCAACGCGTACGGTGCATGTGCCGCGGCGCTGGTCCTGTCCCTGGCCTTTCTGACCAAGCAGTCGGCGCTCGTATTCGCCCCGGCCGCCGCGCTGATCCTCGCCCTGTCCGCAGTTCGCCTCGCGGTCCTGTTTGCATCGACCTTTGCCGCGTTGGTCGTCGCCTCCGCGTGGATGCTGGACCGCTCGACCGACGGATGGTACGGGTTCTACACTTTTGCCGTCGTTCGCGGCCACGCCATCGCCCACGAGATGCACGCCGTGTTCTGGCGCGACGAGCTGCTCAGGCCGTGCGCGTTCGGCGTGATGCTTACGGTCGCGTTCGCCATCACGCCGCGCGTTCGCCCGCCGGTGTCGTCGCGCGTGCCGCTGGCTATCGCCATCGCGGCGTTGGTGCTGATGTCGTGGCTGTCGCGCATCCATTCGGGTGGCTGGGTGAACGTGCTCATCCCTGCCCACATGGCGATCGCGCTGGGATCCGGGCTGGGGGTGCACGCCCTGCTCGAGCAGCCGAGCCAAGGCGCCGCGCGGCGATCCGCCTGGCTCGGCGTGACCATGCTGCTTCTGCAGCTCGCGGTGCTCGCCTACGACCCGCGCCGCTTGCTGCCCACCGCCGCGGACAAGGCGGAGGGCGACCGATTCATCACGCGACTTCGAAATCTCCCCGGCGACGTGTTGCTGACCCATCACGGGTACCTGCCCTCGCTCGCGGGCAAGCGTACCTTCGCCCATCACATGGCCGTGATCGACGTGATGCGGTCGACGGCCGATGTCGCTCACGCCAAGCAGTCGCTACGCGACGAGTTTGAGGCAGCGCTTCGCGAGCATCGATTCACCACCATCGTCATCGATAATGCGGACCCGCCATGCTTGCCGTTCATTGAGCGCTACTACCGTCCTGAGAGCCATTGGCCGTACGGTTCGCACGACACATGGTTCCCGCGGACAGGTGCCCACATCCGCCCGGACCTCGTGTTTGTTCCTCGCGATTGGTAGGCATCCGAACGCCCGTTGGGACCGGTTCGTTGGAATGCCTGGAGGATCGAGGACCGGTTGACGGGAAGCGCCCGTCAGTGCGATACAGATCGCGTCTGGGAGGTTTACCATGCGGGTGCGTTGGGTGGTCGGGTGCTTCATCGCCCTAACGATAGGCGTCGGAGGAGGCTTTGCCGGATGCGGCTCTCAGTCGCCTCCACCGGCTGCCGTGCCTTCGGCCGCTCGCCCGGCGTGCGCTCCGGGCCAAGAAGAGGTCGACGGCGTTTGCAAGGACGTTGCACCGCCCGAGCCATCCGCTACCGCAGACGCTGCTGCGGTACAGGACGCTTCGGATCGGCCCACAGACACGACCGGTCGGCCGTCTGCGGCACCCGTGTCGGTCAAGCCCGTCGCCATTGCGGACGTCGACCTGATGTGCGCGTTGATGATCGGTTGCGCGGACGTACCCGTCCCGGTACCGACGCGCGATCATGGCGCGTGCGTGCGCGAGATCCTCTCGACGTTGTCCTCGCCGGCAGCATTGAAATTCTCGCTGACGGTGCGTGAATGCGGTCTTCGGTCCGGCTCGTGCCAGCAGTTCCGCGAGTGCGCGCTGCGCGGCGCCGACCCTCAGAAGTGCGTCGGACGGGGCGTCAACACGTCCGCTCCCGTCGGCTTCTGCGACCTCGATGGACGAGCGGTACGTTGCTGGCACGGCAAGGTCTACTCGGTGCGGGATTGCCCGCGCGGCACCGAATCCTGTGCAGTCCGCGGCAGTGACGCTACCTGCATCCTGGGGCCCTGCTCCGAAGATGCCGGCTGGAACCAGCGCACCTGCTCTGCGGACGGTCAACGGATCCTGCAATGTGTCGACGGCAAGGTTGAGAGCATAAGCTGCGCGGCGTTTGGCCTGGGGTGTGAGATAGTCGATGGCAAGCCCCTGTGCGTGGCCACGAGCTCGCCAAGATGCACAAGCGCAACCAGGCGTTGCGACGGCTCCAACGCCGTCGAGTGCGTGGACGGCCACGAAGTCCGAGTGGAGTGCGGCGCCCAGGGCCTGTCTTGCGCGACGTCCCCGGCCAAGGGGGCGCTCGTCGTCGGATCCTGCGTAGCGCCCGAGCCAAGCAAAGCCAAGTGCGATCCCTCCACCTTCGACACGCGGTGCGATGGCGCCGGCGCCGTTCAGTACTGCGCCATGGGTACGGTGCAGAAGGTCTTCTGCAAGGCGCTCGGTCTCAATCGCTGCGTCGCCGCCGGCAACGCTGCCCACTGCGAATAACCCCCCACCTGAGTGTTGCCTGCACGTGTCCCGTCAGGTACGTCTCATGGGGATGACCGTTCGCTTCACGAAGGGGAACACCATGACCCGTCGTCGCCTTCTCGCCTCCGCCGTTGCGATCGCTTCCCTTGGATCTTCGTGCTCCACCGCTACCACCGACATCCATGGCTTCGACACGCCCGCGCATGGAAGCACGAAGGCCTGCTCCGCCGTGGTGAGCAGCTTCGCCCTCGGCAGCCCGGCTTGTGATGCCTGCCTGCACGACAAGTGCTCGGCTCCGTACCAGGTGGTAGCGATCGCGTGCAGCAGCGACGCCCTGGCCGCGTGCAAGACGGCCCATCCGTCGGATGTCAGCGGCTACTGCGAATGCGTGGTCAACCTGCGCGATGGCTGCGGCGACGCGATGGGCAACGTGTATGCGTGCTTCGACCAGCTCTGCTCGGCCGCATGCGAGACGGGCGTGGGGGGAGCGGGCGGTTCAGGAGGCAGCGGCGGCTACGGAGGCAGCAGTGGCTACGGCGGCTACGGCGGCAGCGGTGGCTACGGCGGCTATGGAGGCTACGGCGGCTACGGAGGCTACGGAGGCATCGGTGGGTACGGCGGCTATGGCGGTTCGGGTGGCGCCGGATGTCCGCTGAGCACAGGGCTTCCGGACTGCGACGACTGCATCAACTCGTCGTGTACGTACGAGTGCACCATGTGCCTGGCGTCGTCAGAGTGCTGGGGTCTGCTCGAATGCCTGATGAACTGCTACGACGCGGCCTGTCAGAGCAAGTGCATCGACCAGTATCCGGGTGGCTACGACCCGCTGATGAAGTTCGTCGGGGTCGACGGGTGCGTCGGCCAGTATTGCTATGGCCCGTGTAGCGGTGCTGGAGGTTCGGGAGGTTCGGGCGGGTATGGCGGTAGCGGCGGGTACGGCGGGTACGGCGGGTACGGCGGGTATGGCGGGTACGGCGGGTATGGCGGGTACGGCGGCTACGGGGGGTACGGCGGCACGGCCGGTGGACCGGTCTGCGAGTTGCAGAGCGGCGTCCCCGAGTGCGACGCCTGCATCAACGGCACGTGCTACACCGAGTGCGAGTCGTGCTGGTTGTCGCAGGGGTGCATCGACATCCTGATGTGCTCGCAGGATTGCACGGATTACGCGTGTCTGGAGGGCTGCTATCAGCAGCACCCGGACGGGGTAGACGAGTACGAGGCGTTTCTGGGCGCAAGTGGTTGTCTGATCCAGTACTGCCTCACCCCGTGTTCTGGCTGATCTGCGGGCAGGCGATCGCACGACGCGGCGCAGCGACCGGACGAGAGGCCTCGTGATGCATCCGTCCTCGGATCGCGGAACCGAGGCGGAACAATCCACATTCGATGCGATTCGCGCCTTGCTGTTGGCCTTCGCTCCGACGTATGGTCCAGCCAAGTGAAGCGCACAAGCGCGTCCCAGCGCGGTCCGGGCAGGCGGGTGAGGCATTCGCCGTGCGGTCGGACCCGCAACGTGGAGGTGCCGTCATGAACAAATCCATCGCCATTCGCCGTGTGCGACCCGAAGCGCGACGTGCCATCCCGACAGACACGTCGAAGCTTGGGTTCGGGCGCATTTTTTCGGATCATTTCTTTGCGACCGAGTTCGATCGTCAGAACGGGTGGCACATGACGCGCATCGAGCCCATGCGTCCGCTTCAAATCGACGCGGCGGCGATCTGCCTGCACTATGGGCAGGAAGTGTTCGAGGGCCTGAAGGCATATCGGGGCAAGGATGATGGCATCTACCTGTTCAGGTGGCAGAAGAACGCCGAGCGTTTGCGCAACTCCTGTCGCCGCTTGATGATGGAGACGGTAGACGAAGAGTTCTTCGGCCGTGCAGTCAAGACCCTCGTGCTGCTCGAGCAGGAGTGGATCCCGAAGGATCCGTCGTGCTCGCTGTACATACGACCCACGCTGATCGCCACGGACCCATTTCTCGGTGTGCGGCCTGGCGACGAGTACGCCTTTTACATCATCGTCGGGCCAGCGGGCGCTTACTATCCCGAGGGGTTCAACCCGGTTCGCATCTGGGTATCGAGCGAGGACGTACGGGCGGTCCGCGGTGGTCTGGGGGAGGCGAAGACGGCGGCGAATTACGCTCACAGCCTCTGTGCGCAGCACAAGGCCAAGTCGCTCGGCTACACCCAGGTGTTGTGGCTCGACGCGATCGAGCACAAGTGGGTCGAGGAAGTCGGAACGATGAACATCTTTTTCGTCATCGACGACGAGGTGATCACGCCGCCGCTGACGGGAACCATCTTGCCGGGGGTGACACGCGACAGCGTGCTGGCCATCTGCAGCCGGTGGGGGTTGAAGGTCACCCAGCGGCCAATCTCGATCGACGAGGTCATCGACCAAGCGTCGAGCGGAAAGCTGACGGAGGTGTTCGGGACCGGAACGGCAGCGGTGATCTCGCCGGTGGGCGTGCTGTCCTACAAGGGCAAGGAGCTGGTGATCGGCAAGAACGAGACAGGGCCGCTGGCGAAGCGGCTCTACCACTACCTCACGCGCTTGCAGCACGGCGAGGAAGAAGACGTGTTCGGCTGGGTCGAGCGCATCGACCACCTCGACATCGAGCAGCTCGCGGCCTGGAACGGCTGACGAGCACCTTGTTGCATCCGGTGCTAGCCTTGGCTGGGAGGTGACGACCGTGCGTGCTGGCGTTGTCTGGCTTGTGGGTGTGTTCGTGGCGGTTTCGTTTTCCTGCGGTGGCACGGTGGTGTCCTCGAAGGAGGACGCGGGAGCTTCCGGCGGGACCGCGGGAGGCGAGCCGGGCGGGTCCGGTGGCGGCATCGCCGGCACGGGCGGCATCGCCGGCACGGGCGGCATTGCCGGCACGGGCGGCATTGCCGGCACGGGCGGCATCGCGGGCACGGGCGGGGCACCGGTCTGTCCTCCCGTGCCCTCCTGCAACTGGTGCGGCGGATCTCCCCGTTACGATGTCAACGGTTGCGTCGTGGGGTTCGTTTGTGCGAACGGCGCCGACCCTTGTGTCACGCAGCCGTGCTACGATGACTCCGATTGCGGGGGCGGCTATTGCAAGGACAAGCTTTGCTGGGAAGGTGCGCCGTCCTGCGGTTCTCCCGAATGCATGGGGTCCGGTGGGGGAGGCTACGCCACCTGCGCTTGCGAGTGGAGTTGCAAGGATGGGTACACGTACTCGTTCGAGTGCTCCACGCAGGGCGGGGGGTTGACGTGTAGCTGCTACGTCAACGGGTTCCAGGAGGGCGCGTGCGGCGTAGCGGGGGGCGCTGGTGGTGCCCCCGATGTGTGCGACTCGTGCTGCGGTTTTCCGCGGTAGCTCACGGGTCCACTGCGGTCGTGCGCAAAGGAGCCTGAACGGCAGTCGTCACCACGGTCGTTGTTCGTGGCGGACGCACCCATGCGCATCTGCGGCGGCAGCCCCCGCAAGGGCTGCGCGATATCTTCTCTTGCACAAGGAGAACGGCGTCGTCACGCGGGCAGCCCGCTCTTGCCGTAGCTCGTCGTGTCTCGGGGGCTACCGGCCCTTCGACCGGATGGCGGCCAGCACTTTCGGAGGCGTGAAGGGAGTGTCGCGCAGCCGCACGCCCACTGCGTCGTAGATGGCATTCGAGATGGCCGGGCACGGGCCGTTGATGCAGATCTCCGAGACGCTCTTGGCGCCGTAGGGACCAGTGTCCTCCCAGGTTGGCACCAGGATCGTCCGCAGCTCGAGCTGGTCAGCCGTGCTGAATATCTTGTAGTCGGCAAAGCCCGCGTTGCGCATCCGCCCCTTGTCGTCGAACAGGTACTCCTCGGTGAGTGCGTAGCTAATCCCGTTGAGCACCGCCCCCTCGACCTGGCCCTCGGCGAGCTTCGGGTTGATTGCCGTGCCGCAATCGACGGCAGCGACGTACTTGACGACGGCTACCTGCCCCGTCTCGGTGTCGACCAGGACCTCGGCAAAGTGGGCGGAGAAAGGCGGAGGCGACTTCTTCGAGATCGCAGAGGCGATGGACGCGATCTGGTGCTGGTTGTCCTGGTACAGCGACCGCAGGGCCACGTCGCCCAACGGCACGCTGCGACCATCCGGTGCCTTCACTTGCTTGTCTTCGAGGACCAGCTTCGAGGGGTCGACATCGGGGCCCAGCATGGCAGCGGCCACCGCCTTGATCTGCTCGCCGATGTCTGCCGCAGCCCTACGCGCCGCTTCGCCGGACAGATACGTCGTGCTCGATGCATAGGCGCCAACGTCGAACGGCGTGAGATCGGTGTCCGACGACGTGACGACCACGTCGTCCACCGTCACCCCGAGCACTTCAGCGGCGATCTGGGCCAGCACGGTGTCCGACCCCGTGCCGAGGTCCGTGGCGCCGCAGGCGAGGTTGAACGAGCCGTCGTCGTTGAGCTTCATGCTCACGGACGCCATGTCGATTTCGGGGATGGACGATCCTTGCATGAGTGCACACATGCCGATGCCGCGGCGAACGACGCCATCGCCGGGCCTGCCGCGCTTGCCGGCCCAGTCGATGGCTTGGGCGCCGAGGGTGAGGCAACGGGCCATGCCCGAGGATCCGATGCGCTGCTCGACACCGGGCTTGCCCTCACCGAGCGCTGCGAACACGGGAGAGCTCTCGCCCGGGAGAATGTGGTTGCGGCGACGCAATTCGAGGGGATCGATGCCGAGCTTCTCCGCGACCTCATCCATGAACACCTCCATGGCGAAGGCCGCTTGTGTGGCACCATACCCACGATAGGCGCCGCCTACCGGCAGGTTCGTGTAGACCGCCTTGGCGTCGAAGGCCACCGCTGGCATCCGGTACAGGGGAAGCACCTTGGAACCGCAATTGCACATCACCGTCAGCGCGTGGGACCCATACGCACCGGTATTCGACAGCACCCTCATCCGGATCCCGTTGATGGTGCCGTCGGCGTTGAAGCCTCCGTCGAGGCTCACCTTGATGGGATGACGCGTTCGGGAGAGGAACTCCTCCGTGCGGGAGAGCCTCATGAGGATCTTGCGTCGGGTGGCGAGCACCAGCGCCGCCACGGCCTGCTCCAGGAGCACCTCCTGCTTGGCGCCGAATCCGCCGCCGATGCGAGGCTTGATGACCCGTATCCGCCGTACCGGGATCCCGAGGGCTTGCGCCGTGATGCGACGCGCGTGGAACGGTACCTGGGTGGACGACACCAGCACCACGCGGTCCCTCGGGTCCAGGTATCCAAGGCAGATGTGCGGCTCGATGGGGCAGTGCTGCCCGTAGTGCGTCGAGTAGGTCTGCGAGTAGGCGAGGTGCGACGACTTCAGCACGGCGTCGAGATCGCCCGCACCCATGCTGGCCGAGGCGGCCATGTTGATGGACGCATCGTACGGCACGGGGATGGGCATGTGCGCTTCCGGCTCGTCGTGGATCACGGGCGCCCCCGGCAGCATGGCCTTTTCGGGGGCGAAGACGGGCTCGAGAACTTCCCATTCGATGTCGAGGGCCTTGCCCGCCTGCTCGGCGATTTCGATCGTGTCGGCCGCCACGAGCGCGACGCGGTCGCCCACGAAACGCACCTTGCTGTCGAGGATGAAGCTGTCGTAGGGCGATGGCTCCACATAACCCTGGCCCGCGGTCGTGTGCACGTTGCGCGGCAGGTCCTGCCATGTGAGCACCGCATGGACGCCAGGGATGGCGCGCGCGCGGCTGGCGTCTATCTTCTTGATTCGCGCGTGCGCGTACGGGCTGGGCACCACGTACCCCACCAGGGCGTCCGACACGTCGTAGTCGCCCACGTACTGCTCCAGGCCACAGGCCATGCCCATGGCGTCGACCTTTCGCACCGATTGCCCGACGACCCGGAGGTTGTCCATCTGCTCACCGGCCATGATGCTGCCTCCCGTGCATGGCCGCCGCGGCGTTCTCCACGGCGTCGAAGATCTTCACGTAGCCGGTGCACCGGCACAGGTTGCCCGACAGCGCCTCGGCGATCTGCGCGCGGGTCGGGGACGGCACCCTGTCCAACAGGGCGCTCGCCGCCAGGATCATCCCCGGCGTGCAGTAGCCGCACTGCACCGCACCAGCATCGACGAACGCTTCCTGCAGCGGATGAGGATGGCTCGGGTCGCCGAGCGCTTCCACCGTGGTGATGCGGTGTCCCGCGGCGCGCGGAGCCGGTGTGATGCACGACAGCACCGCCTCACCGTCGAGCAGGACCGTGCAAGCGCCGCAGGTACCCTCGTGGTCGCAGCCTTGCTTGACGCTCTTGTATCCGAGCGACCGAAGCACCTCGAGCAGCGTGGCGCCGGGCTCGCAGTCGAACGTGCGCGCGACGCCATTGATGGTCGTGGAGATACGCATGATCACTCCTCCCCTCGGGTCGCCCACACCCGCATGGTGACGAGCGCGCGACGGGCCAGCACGATCGTCAGGTCGCGGCGATAGTCGGCCGGTGCACGGAAATTCGGGGCCACGGTGAGATCGCTCGCCAGCGCTTCGACCGCCTTGCCGACGCTCGCGTCATCGATGGCACGGCCTTCGAGCGCAGCCTCCACGGACGGCATACGGGTGGGGCGCGCGGTGACGGCGCCCACCGCGAAGAGCACGTCGCGCAGCACGCCATCGTCGTACCGCGCCGTGGCGCAGACGGTGGACAGGGAGTAGTCAGTGGCCGTGCGCGTCATGCGCTCATACCCAAAGGAGAAGCGCCCGTTGCGTCGAGGCACCACGATCCGCGTAATCAGGCCGCCGTCCCAAGCTTGCTTGCCGACTCTCATGACTTCGGCGATCGGCACCTGGCGCGCTGGTGCTGCACCGACCCGCACCTCGACCGCGCCGTCCAGCGCCAGCAGCACCACCGGCAGGTCAGCCCAGTAGACCATGTGGGCGACGTTGCCCCCCGCCGTGATCATGTTGCGAAGCGGCCGGGACGCCACCTGGCGGGCACAACGTCGCAGCAGGGCGCCCTCCATGCCCGGCAGCGCCTCGTTCGTCGCCAGCGCCTGGAGCGGCGTGGTTGCCCCGATCGCAATGCGATCGTCGTGAATTTCGATGCCCGCCAGGCCCAGGCCGGTCACGTCGACCAGCTCGGCGTCGCGACGGCATCCGCCAGCATACAAGCCAGTGGCTCCGGCGACGGGCACCGCGCCTCGCGCAACCAGCGCGATCGCGTCCTCGACTGCCGTGGGTTGATGGTATGCATGAATCATCAGCGGCTCTCCTTGGACGAAACGGCCGCCGCACCGGCCGGATGTTTGAGAAACGGCAGCCCCGTGCGCGCGTGGGCCCGCATCACCATCGCGCTCGAAAGATCGTTCGCCTGCCTGGTGAGCTCTTGCACATCGACACCGACCAGACGCCCTTGCTCGACGACGACACGCCCGTTGACCATCACCCACCATGCACGCCGGATCCCGGTCGTCAGCGCGAGCGCTGCCACCGGGTCGTGCATCGCACCAGCCAGGCCGAGGTCGTCAAGCGTGAACAGCACGATGTCGGCTGCCATCCCCGGAGCAATCGCCCCGATGTCGTCGCGTCCCAGCACGCGTGCGCCTCCCCGTGTGGCAATGTGCAATGCGCGACGCGCGGGCATCGCCTCCACCGACGTGCCCACGCGGTGCACCAACGTGCACGTCTGCAGCTCGCGAATCATGTCCGAAGCGTCGTTCGACGCGGACCCGTCCACCGCCAGCCCCACGGGAACGCCATGATCCAGCGCGCGTGGAACTGGCGCGATCCCCGACCCCAGGCGCAGGTTCGACGTCGGACAGTGCGCGATGCCCGTTCCTGTCTGCGCCATCCGCGCGAGCTCGTCATCGTCGAGGTACACCCCGTGGGCGTACCAGACATCGTCGCCGAGCCACTCGACCCTCTCCATGTAGGCCAGGGGGCGACATCCATGCGTCTCGATGCAGAACTGCTCCTCGTCTTTCGTCTCCGCAAGGTGGGTGTGAAGACGAACGCCGTGCTTGCGCGCGAGGCGCGCCGAGTCCAGCAGCAGGTCGTCGGTGACCGAGAAGGGGGAGCACGGCGCCAGCGCCACGCGGCACATGCTGAAACGCGATGGATCGTGGTACGTGGCAATCACGCGCTCGCTGTCGCGCAGGATGACATCCGGGGATTGGACCACGTCGTCGGGAGGCAGACCGCCCTGGGAACGTCCGCGCGACATCGACCCGCGGCTTGGATGAAAGCGTACGCCGAGCTGCCGGGCGGCCTCGATGGTTTCATCGAGCAGACGCTCGGTCTGCTGCCGGGGAAACACGTAAAAGTGGTCCGCGATTGTGGTGCATCCCGTGAGCAGAAGCTCGCCCATCCCCACCAGCGCGCTGACACGCACGTCCTCCGGACGCAGCTCCCGCCAGATCTCGTAGAGCCCCACCAGCCAGTCGAACAGCTTTGCGTCTTGCACCATCGGTACCGCTCTGTTGAACGTCTGGTACAAATGGTGGTGCGTGTTGACCATGCCGGGAATCGCAAGCGCACCGCGACCGTCGACCACGTCCCAGCCCTCGCCGGAAGGCGACGGACCCGAACCCACCTGCGTGATGGCCGGGCCGTCCACCGTGATCCAACCGTCGCGGACCTCACGCCCCTGGTCGTCCATCGTGGCGATGAAGGCGAGATTCTTGATGAGGGTGGTCATGGCTCTCCCGCGCCGCAGAGGTGCTCAGGACTGGCTCCGCGAACACAAGGCGCAGCATCCGCAGTAGTCGGACGGTCTGTGCGGGGCAAGGGGAACGCGTGCTTCGGGCAGGGGGCCGCAAAGCGCGCCACCGGTGGCGCCACTTGGGCATCCAACCCGGCAGACCGACTCCCATCATCATCCGTGAAAGTGTGCTCGACACGCGCACACAGGTGTTTCCCCTTTCCACGAGCAGCGTGCCCGCCGTAGGGTCCCACCAGCATGCGACAGGCCAACGTCATTGGCGCCAGGACGCTCACGCACAACGTGCGCGAGCTGACCATCGATCCCGGCCCCGGATTCGCCTTCGACCCGGGTCAGTGGGTTTCCGTGCGAATCCCTGCCGACCAAGGCGAAGACCTGGCTCGATCCTACTCGATCGCTTCCGCACCCCGCGAAGCCGGCACCTTCGACCTCGCCGTCACGCTCGTGGAAGACGGCCCCGGCAGTGGCTTCTTGCACCGCGTACCAGTCGGCACGCCCCTCTCGATCTCCCGGGCGCAAGGCTTCTTCACGATGGAAGCCTACGACCGTCCAGTCATCATGGTCGCAACAGGCACTGGACTGAGCCCCTTCCGATCCATGTTGCAGGCTCTGACTGCCCGCCATGACCGCTTGCCCTATCCCGTCACGGTCCTGCTTGGCGTTCGGTCGGAACAGGATCTCCTCTACGCCGACGAGCTTGCCACCTGGCAGCGCACGGTCGCCGGCTTCCGGTTCGTGCCCACGCTCTCACGCCCAGGCGATGCCTGGACGGGACGGCGCGGCTACGTGCAGACGCATCTGCCAGACCTGGTCCGTGGTCACGACCGTGATTGCGACGTCTACGTATGCGGGCTGAGCCGGATGGTGAAAGAGGTGAGGGCGATTCTCAAAGGGGACCTCGGCCTGCCCAAAGACAGGATTCACACGGAGCGCTACGATTGAGTCTCAACCGTCGCGTCCGAACTTCTCTTGGAACGCGGTCACGATAACCCGCGCGGCGTGGTCCGTGTCGAGCCCTGCGGTGTTCAAGACCAGATCGTAGGACACCGGATCGTCGATGTCCGACGCAAAGTGCTTGCGGATAAAGGCCGACCGCTCGGCGTCGGTGCGCTGGATGATCCGTTCGGCTCCGGCCTTGTCGACCTTGAACAGGTCTTCCACCCGGCGCAGCCGTTGCGTGAGCGGGGCGACCGTGCGCACCGCGAGCAGCTTCTTGCGCCAGACGATGTGCGTCGCGCCGCGCCCGACGAACACGCATGTCCCATGCGCCCACAAGCTCGTGATGGTGTGCGTCAGCGCCCGCACGTAGTCGCTCTGATCGAAGTTGCGCTCCCGGAACAGGTTCAGCACGTAGTCGTCGACCCGGCTCTGCACACGCTCATCCAGGCTCTCCACGACCTCGACATGCACCTTCTCGGTCGTGGCAATGTGCTCCACGATTGCCCGGTCGTAGACGGGCACCCCGAGCATCTCGCCCACTTTCTGCGCGACAGGCTGGCCGGCGGAGCCGAGCTGGTTCGAGATCGCGATGACAGGCGCGGGCGTGAACTCGCCGCCCTCGCGCTTCTTCTTCTCCTGTTGCTCGTGCTGCCAGCGCTTGACCTGGTCCTCGACGATGAATTCAATACTTCGCGCCACGGGTCGCTTCCTTCCTGGCCCCCTGCCGGAGCCCCTCCTCTCCACCACCATCTTCGGCAGAGTGTACGGCCGTTGCAAGCCCCGCGTGGACGCGGCATAGCAGGATGACGCCATGCGCCGTGACGCTGCCCTGCGGATTGCCCACCTCTCCGACTTCCACGTGGGCCACATCACAGCCAATCTCGTTCAGCTTCAGCGCCTCCTGATGCCCTCCGGAAGCGGCCATGGCGTGCTCGATGTCGCGGCGCGCCTGGTCGCAGGATCCTGGGCGGAACGCTCCTCCCTGCTCGAGCCGTTGCTGCGGTCCGCACACCTGATGCACCGCTACGAGACACGGAACCTGGTCGCCGTCGTGCAAGCAGCCCGCGCCCGCGGGGCCGCGCATGTGGTGCTCACCGGCGACGTCGCCAACCTTGGCGCTGCCAGCGAGCTACGCGAAGCCGCGACGGTGCTCCGCGCGTTCGGCTACTCGGGTTCTACGCTCACCGTGGTTCCCGGCAATCACGATGTCATCAACTTCCGAGGTACCCCGGGGTTTCGACCGCTGGTGACGCTGCGCGACTATCCTCACCTCGACATCATCAACGAGTCGGTTTGTGCAGTCTCGGTCGACACCACCGCGCACGCACCGGAGCTGGATTGGCGCGATGCGCTCGTGCTCAATTCCCGAGGCCTGGTCCGCGAACGCGACGTGCAAGCCGTCGACAAGCTTCTGAGCCAGGCGCCGGCCGGCGCGTTTCGCATCCTGTGCTGCCATCATCACCTCGTCGACCTGCCACCGGACGGCTACGTGGAAGCCTGGTCGGACCGGGTGGACCGCCGTCTGGCTGGGCCAGCCGCGAATGCCGACGCGCTGCTCGACGTTGCGCAGGCGCGCGGCGTCGGGTTGATTCTGTTCGGGCATCGTCACCGCGCGACCCACGATCGGTTCACCATACGGGGCATTCCGGCGGCATGCTCCGGCGCCGTCACCGAGCTCGGCGCAGACGGGCTGCTTCGATTTCGCATCTTCTCGTTCGAGGGCAACCGGTTGGTGGGCCGGGAGTGGGTAGAGGTGTCGCCTCTCAGCGCCAGCCTGGAGGTCGTGGCGCGAGCGATCGACGGTGTCTCCACGTTTCAGGACGAGGCGCAGACGCGGGTGAGCGCGCCGATCGAGGGCGGACGGATATCCGCGCTGGATTGGGGCAAGGTTCGAGGCAAGGTCAAGCAGCTCGACCGTGCGATGGTCGAGAAGGTGAAGTCACGGCTGGCCGGCAGGTAAGCGCGATCCATCGCGTGCGTACTGTCCTTCGTAGTGGTAACGCCCATCGGCGTAGCTCTTCCAGACCCGCACCGGGTCGCCAAACCGCAAGGAACGGTCGTCCATGGGCACGGCCAGCTTGCGCGGTCCAGGCTCGCCGTCGTCGAACAGTTGCACGATACCGATGTCGATGTGCCCGATCTCCTCGCCGCGACGACCCGGATCCGATGCGTACAGGTGCCTGCGCGTGCTCGCGATGTACTTGCCGTCCTTGGGAAACAGGGGGTTCTTGTAGAACCGCTTCCCCTGCGCGACAGGAGGCGTCTTCGGGACCGGGATGGGAGGGCGCGGATCGTTGTCGACATGCTCCATCACCACGACACCGTTGACACTGCCCGGGCCGCCGACGCTGTGCACGATCGCACTGCGCGGTTCGAAGGGATAGGGCGCCTTGCGCAGGTCGAGGCCGTTCGGTTCGCCCACGATCTGCAGGTAGGTTTCCACCATCTTGACGATCCCCGTGCCGCCCACGGGATGGCCGTCCTTCAGGCCGCCCGACGGGTTGACCGGAAACTGGCACGCAGCACAGGCCGGGTCCGTCCGTCCCTGGAGAATCGCGTTCTCGACATCTTCCAGCTCGAACATGCCCAGATTGACGAGGTTGATGAGGTACAACGGCCCGAACGCATCGTGGATCTCAGCGAAGCAGCCCGGAGGCCACTGCGACACCAGGAACGTCCCGTCGGGCCGCCGGTCCACAGGAATGCCTGCCATGCCGAATGCGCGCTGCGCCGCGACCTCCGTGGCAGCCAGCACCTCGATCCGCTCCCGGTGGATGATCCGGTTGAAGTCGTTGACGAGGGCGTGGCCCGTGATCTTCACATGCGCGCGGTGCCCGCACAAACGCTCTTCGCAACTCAACAGCACCGCGCCCGCGCCATCCGTTGTCGGGCACAGGTCGAAGAACGTGAGCGGGTCGCACCAGGGCAGATTCCGCGGGCTGCGATACAGCTTTCGCACCTCCTCCCGCCGGAACTTCGGGCCGCGTAGCTGCGCATACCGGTTGTATGACGCCGCGTTGTACTCGATGACCGCGATCTCCTCGAGCACACGCCGCAGCCGCTCCGGCTCGATGCCGTGTACCCCGGCGAACGCCGCTGCGATCAGCGCCACCGCGGCCGGCATCGTCATCCCGTAGTCACGATCCTTGGAAGGCACCACCTGCGAGATGATCTGCTCGCGGCGATCCGCCGTGATCGACGGTGCGTTCATCAGCTCGCCGCCCACCACGAGCACGTTGGCGCCACACAGGGCGTTCTTGCAGGCGAGCGTCACGACGCCGATGCTGTTGGACGCGTTCTCCACCCTCGTGGCCTCGATACCGACGAGTCCGAGATTGTCGCAGATCGCCGCGGCGAGGTGGTTGACCTGGTTGAACGAACTCGGATCCTGGCAGCTCACCAGCAGGCAGTCGATCATGCCGCGATAGCGCTCTACCAGCGGCCTAGCGGCCTCAGATAGCAGCGAGACGACGTCGATCCCGCAATTCTTGTATGACGGCGTTCGATGGGCCCCGTGGACGTAGACCGGAGAGGTGGACCTGCGCAGCATGAGGGCCTAGCATAACAATCAGTCCGGCCCGTCGATACCTTGGACCCGACGGCGCGTACCACGGTCGAAGACAGGACACGCGGTCGGTTGCTCCGCACGAACACGAACATGCACGTGGACCGCGCAGGTCAGTTGCCGCCGTCCCAGGGCGGCGCCTCGTATACGCCGTCCGGCTCCGTGTACGCATCCGTTTCGACGTCTTCGGGGAAACTGCCGTCCCACGGAGGAGCCTCGTACACGCCGTCCGGCTCCGTGTACTGGTCCGCCGTTGCATCTTCGGGGAAGCTGCCGTCCCACGGGGGCGCCTCGAAGACACCGTCGGGCTCCGTGTACTGGTCCGTGGAAACCTCGGGCGCCGCATCGTCGACGGTCTGCTGGTCGGCGCCAGCGTCGATTGTGGGCTGCGGCTGCTTTCCCGGTTCGGTGGTTCCGCCGCAGCCGAGTAGGCCCACCGCAAGGAGCACCGCCGCCGCATGGGGGGCGAGGCTTCGGACGCGGATCGGGCGAAGTCGGCCCGGTGCGGGCCGGGCCAGCCCGATCATGCGGAAGGACGTCTCATACAGGGCTACACGAAGCGCCTTGCGCCGCGCTTCGAAACGGTCACGCGAGGCATTCTCCCGCTGCGCCAGGTCGGCCACCAGCGCTGCGAGGTCCGGCGAGTCCGGTGCGCAGCTCTCGCACGCATCGATAAGCTCCTCGAACAAGGCCACGCTGTCCCGGTTGACTTCGAGCTGCCAGTCGAGGAACGACGCGACGAGCGCATCGACCTCCGGACCTCGATAGAAGTGTCGAAAGACCGCCGCGAGGTGGTCGAGCTGAACGACCCGGCCGAGCAGGTGATTGCAGCTCCAGAATCGCTCCCGAAGGGCACTGCGCGCGTGCTTCCAGATCACGGCCGTCAACGGATCGGTGAAGTCGTAGCCGCGGAACAGGTAGTCGCCCTCCGCTCTCCCCGCCGCAAGCAGCCGTTGCTCCAGCGGTGTGCCCGAATACGCTTCCGCCCGGCAGAAGCTCAACGGGTGCGCAAGGTGATCGCGCACGAACGCGAGGTCGGCCCGGATCGACGACGCCGTGGCCTCGGGGTGGAACGTTATCATCGTGTATTGAGCCGATATCCCCAGCGCCTCGCAGATCCGCAGCGCCCGGTGCGCCTGCTCCACCGTTTGGTGTCGCCCGAGCGAGCGCAGCCCCTGCTCGGAACCGGACTCGACCCCGAGAAACACGCGCAGCAATCCCATCTCCCGCAGACGCTCGAACACCTCGCGCTGCACGTCGCCGGGGCGGCACTTGAGCACGAGCCCTACCGGCCCCACCCGCCTGCGACGCAGCGCCCGGTCCAGGGCATCGATGCGCTCCAGGTTCTGCCCGACGTTCGCCACGAGGAAATTGTCGTCGTGAAATACGAACTGCCGCACGCCCCGGTCATGATACAGCGACGCCATCTCGTCGGCGATGGCCTCCGGGCTTCGCTGGCGAAAGCGCTTTCCGGGCACCAGGCGATGCAGCGTGGTGATGCAGCAATAGTCGCATGCGCTCTGACACCCGCGGCTCCCCATCATGTACGCGGTCGGGACACCCACCACCAGCCGCGCGGGACCTCGTCGGTCCGGCCAGGGAAGCTGGTCCAGATCCGCCAGGATCGGGCGCGGTGCAGTCGCCTGGATGCCCTGTGCGCTTCGGTACACGATGCCTCGGACACCCGCCAGCGCTTGCTCCGACAGACTCGGCAGCGACGCAAGCTCGACCAGCGTCTGCTCCGCCTCATGGACCGCGATGACGTCGATCGCACGGTGGTGTTCCAGCAGCGCCCGGGCCTCGCAGGAGGCGTAGTGCCCCCCGGCCACGATGGGGCGGCTCGCACAGTCTTGCTTGATGGCATCCGCAAGGTCGAGGAACTCGCGAGCCCGGATCTGGTAGCACATCGACAGGCCGACCAGGTCCGCTCCCCGAACCGCGGCACGGACCGTCTCGATGTCGGCGGCTTTCTCGAACGGGACGATCGTGGTTTCGTGCCCCGCTGCTTGGAGCGACGCCGACAGATAGCGCAGCGACAAGTTCTCCTCGAGGTCAGGTCCGACCAGCGCGACATGCATGGGAGCCTCCTTGGAACGGTGACAGGTGACGCGGCTGCGTGCCTGGCGCGCAAGCCGGACACCAAGATCCACGGTGCAGGATACGACACGACGCACCCATCGCAAAAGGGGACACGGACGGCGTTGCCCGATGATGTTCCGACCCCCGGCGAACGGCCCTGCTTCCAAAAGGGTTTCCGCGCGGCAGGTTTTCGATGATGGCGACCGTGGCCTCGCGGGGTGACCGCAGCCCAGCGCACTTCTCGTAGACCGTATCCGGCCGCTTTCGACTGGGTAGAAGCCACGACAACCTTCCTGCTCCGGCGCCGTGCGCGACGGGGGCCGACCGAGGGTTGAACCCTTCGGTGAGCAAGGGGCTCCAAACGGATGCCGGAGCCCAGGATGCTCATTGCCCACCCAACGCGAGCCACACCATGGATCTGAGCCTCATTTCCATCTTCGGTGCCGGGATGCTCACCTTGCTGACTCCCTGCATCCTGCCCATCCTGCCCGTGTGGCTGAGCCTGCTCATGGGGGCAGGTGTGGAGTCGGGGCGCTCGGGCGGTTCCCGAAACCGGCTGGTTGTATCGTCGTTGCTGTTCGTGGTTGGCTTCAGCCTGGTCTTCACCCTCCTCGGGCTTGGAGCGTCGACCGTGGGAAGCACGCTCCAGCAGCATCGGTCGTTGGTGCTGCTCATCGGCGGCGCGCTGATCGCGCTGTTCGGCCTCAAGTACCTTGGCCTGCTGAAGGTTCCTTTCTTGGAAAAGACCTTCCAGATGAACGCGGTCAAGACCGGGTCGGCCGCGCTCGATGCGGTGCTGTTCGGCGTGCTGTTCGCGTTGGGGTGGACGCCTTGCGTGGGGCCGATCCTCGGGTCGGTGCTGACGTACACGACCGCCACCACGACCAGCGCCTGGATGGGTTCGCTGTACCTGCTGACCTACAGCCTTGGGGTGGGCGTCCCGTTCCTGGTCGTGGCGCTGCTGGCCGACCGGCTCGTGCCCCGGTTGCGCAAGCTCAACCGCTACATCCCGTGGTTCGAGCGCGTGACGGGCGTGGTGATGGTCGCAGTGGGGTTGTTCCTGGTCGTGCCCGCGGCCAGGAGCGTGTGGTCCGGGCCGCAGACCTCGACCCCGCAAGTCGTTGCGGTCGCTGCCGATGGCTCGGAAACGACCGTGCGCCTGGGCGAGGCGTCGGAGCGCCCGAGGTTGGTCGAGTTCCACGCCAAGGGTTGTCCAGTATGCGAGAGAATGAAACCGTCGATGGCGCAACTCAGGCAGGACTGCCTAGGCAAGCAGGTCGACGTGCTCACGGTGGACCTGTCGGATCCCCGTAACGCGGGCGCCGCCGAGATGTTCGGGGTGCATGCGGTCCCCACGATCCAGCTTTTCGACGACCAGGGCAAGCGATCCGCCCAATTCCTCGGCGAGCATCCCATCTCGGACCTGCGCGCCGCGGCGGCGAGCTTGATCGCTTCGAATTGCGGTGGTGTCGACCACGGAACTCCCTTGCCCGCGTCGGAGGGCAAGCCCGGCTGCGAGGCAGCAAGATACACGTCCCCGTCGCAGCACGCACCGGGGGATTCCCCATCTGCCGAAGAGCCCACGCAATGTTCGCAATAGTGCTGCAAGACCGATCTTTCCAGCAAGGAGTAATGCAACGATGCCGATGTACGAATTTCGCTGCGTGCAATGCCATACCAAGTTTGAAGAACTGGTCTATGACACCGCAGGTCTTGCGGACGTGACGTGCCCAGCGTGTTCGTCGAGCCAGGTTTCCAAGCAGCTCTCCGCGTTCGCGGTGATGGGCGGGGCGAGCGGTTTCGCGGGCGAGGAGGCGTCGGGTTCGGGCGGGTTCGACGGCGATTGCGCCCCAGGAGGCTGTTGCTCCGGGGGCGCGTGCGGGTTCTGACTCGGGGCTCGCCGTTTTGGGTTGGAGTCCGTGCTCGTTGGGCAGCCAAGCGGTGGTCGTGCTCGTGCTCGGTGTGCACGGCGAAGGAGCGCGCTTGCGGGCGCGCAACGCGGACAGCGCCGGGCTGGGGGATGCTGGGGTTCTGGTCCCGGCGTGGAACGAGCACCCGGCGGCTGGGGTGCCGCAACCCATGCGGATCGATAGGCGGCGCCGATGCGCCGGTCGCTCGAAACCCGCCGGGATCGCGGATCTCGGCCGCGGGCACGAGTACGGAACCCGCATGCTCGACCGAGGCACATGACAGCGGAACCCGAGTCTGACAAGCGGACGACCTGCCAGCGCGGCCCATCGGGCGGTCTTTGCAAAGGCCTTGTCCACGAACAGGGTTGTGACGCGGCTGGCGGGGTGTCATGCCCTGCGCGGTCGGGTCCTGCGGCGAGGCCTGGCTTCCCGAGGCCGCCCCTTCCATCGGAGCAAGCCCGGCAGTAGCATCGGCTCTGCATCGCAGCGCAATGGACGCTGTGGTACGCGAGGTCGTCATGCGAAGACAGGTCGTGCTTCTGTCGTTCATTGTCCTGCTCCTGACGGGGGCGCTTGCGTGGCGGGTGCTTGCGGAAGGGAGGTACAAGCACGCACCCTCCGGCGGGTCTGCAACGGTGGAGGGAGTCGAGACCTTTGTCGCGGCGAGGGTGCCTGGCCGGATCACCGAGCTGCTCGTGCAGGAAGGGGACCGGGTCAAGCAGGGGCAGCCGGTGGCAAGGCTCGATTGCGTCGATCAGAAGGCCATGCTGGCGGCTGCGGAAGCGAGGGTGAAGGCGTCGGAGTCGACGGTTGCGGCGGCCGAGGCTGCGTACAGGGGGGCCCAGGACAACGTCGGCGTGGCGGCGGCGCAGGTGAGCGCGGCCCGCGCGGCGGCGAGCGCCGTGGCTGCGGAGAAAAGCCTGGTCGAGAGGAACAGGCAGCGTGCTGACGACCTGCACGGCACTGGCGCGATCAGCACGGCGCTCTTCGAGGAAGCGGAGACGCGCTATGCGGGTGTGGGAGAGCAACACAAGGCCGCTGACGCCAACGTGCAGACCGCGCGCGCACGAACCGCGGCGGCGCAGAGCGCGGCGAGTGCGGCAGCCGCCCAGGTCGATGTCGCGCGAGCCGGCCTTCAGGCCGCTTTGGCGGACAAGCAACGTGCGCAACTCGCCGTCGACGAGTGCGTGCTGGTGGCCCCGCGGGATGCGTTGGTCACGGCGAGGCTGCAGGAGCCAGGGGCCGTGGTGGGCCCTGGGACCCGCATTCTCACCTTGCTCGACATCACCACGGCGAAGGTCACGTTCTTCTTGCCCAATGCGGAGCTTTCGCGGGCGAGCATCGGCGCGCCAGCCGAAGTGCGCGTCGACGCCTTTCCCGACCGGGTGTTCCACGGCACGGTCCGTCGCATCGCCGCCGAAGCGGAGTTCACCCCGCGCAACGTTCAGACCCGCGAGGACCGGGATCGGCTCGTGTACGCGGTGGAGGTGCACGTGCCGAACGCAGACGGCACGCTGCGTGCCGGCATGCCTGCGGAAGTCACGCTGCCCGGGACGGCTCGATGACGGAGTTTGCCCTGCTGGAAGCCCGGCGGATCGGTCGTGCTTTTGGGGGGGTTCCGGCGCTTCGGGGGGTGAGCCTGCGGCTTCGGGCGGGGGAGCTGGTGGGGCTGGTAGGACCTGACGGTGCCGGCAAGACGACCCTGATTCGTGCGCTGGTCGGACTCATCGATGTGCACGCGGGGGAGGTGCTGGTTGGCGGCGTGAGCTGGAAGAAGGCGCCCCGTGAAGCCCGCGAACGATTGGGATACATGCCCCAGCATTACGGGCTGTACACCGATCTTTCCGTCGACGAAAACCTCCGCTTCTTCGCTCGCCTTTTCGACCTGCCCCGGCGTGTCTTCCAGGAGAGGCGCGAGCATTTGCTCGGTATCACAAGGCTGCACCAGGCGTCGGACCGCCCTGCCGGCGCCCTTTCCGGAGGGATGTACAAGAAACTCGCGATCGCCTGTGCCTTGCTCCACCGCCCGGACGTACTCGTGCTCGACGAGCCCACCAACGGGGTCGATCCGGTCTCTCGCCGGGAGTTGTGGGCCCTTCTCTACGATTTCGTGCGACAAGGCATGGGAGTGCTCGTCTCCACGCCCTACATGGATGAGGCAGCGCGCTGTGACCGCGTCGTCTTGCTGCACGAGGGCACCACGCTCGTCGAGGGGCCGCCCGCCAGCCTGCTTGCTGCCTTTCCGCATCGGGTCGTTCATGTCACGGCCCAGGACCGGCGGCCTGTCGACCAGCTCCTCGAGCAAGATCCAGACGTCCTCGCGCTGACGCCAGCCGGGGAGCGCATCCGTGCGGTTGTGCGCAGGGGCCGGGAGGACGCCGTGCGCGGGAGGCTCCTGCCGCTGGGCGCGCAGGTCGAACCGGCCCAGCCGGACTTCGAGGATCTGTATCTTTCGCTGGTCGTGGCTTCGCGGGGCGACGCATGAGCGCGGTCATCCAGGTTCGGGATCTGTCGCGCCGATTCGGCTCCTTCGATGCCGTCAAGGCCGTGTCCTTCGAGGTCCGCCAGGGCGAGATCTTCGGCTTTCTGGGCGCGAACGGCGCAGGCAAGTCCACCACCATCCGCATGCTGTGCGGCTTGCTAGCACCCAGCGGCGGGCAGGCCCTGGTCGCCGGCCATGACGTCGGGAGGGACCCGGAGTCCGTGCGGATGTCGGTCGGCTACATGTCCCAGCGTTTTTCGCTTTATCCGGACCTTACGTCGATGGAGAACCTGGACTTCTTCGGCGGCGCCTACCGAATACCACGCAGCGAGCGGTTGCGGCGTGCGCGGACCCTGCTCGAAGAAGTCGGGCTCGCCCGGCACGAACATGCGCTCGTGTCGTCTCTACCCGGCGGCATGCGGCAACGCCTCGCGCTGGCCGCAGCGCTCTTGCACAGACCGGCGATCGTGTTCCTCGACGAACCGACGGCAGGGGTGGACCCGGGCGCTCGACGCCGCTTCTGGCGCATCATCCGCGGCCTGGCCGAGGCCGGGACCACGGTGTTCGTCACGACCCACTACATGGACGAAGCCGAGTATTGCGGCCGCGTCGGGCTGATGGTGGACGGGCGCCTCGTGGCGCTGGACGTGCCCTCGGCACTCAAGCGCCGGTTCGTGCCAGGCAGGTTGGTGCTGGTGCGCGGTAGCGCGCTGGACCTGCCCGCAGTCCGCGCCGCTCCCGGCGTTTGGGAGGCCCATGCGTTTGGCGCCGGCCTCCACGTGCGCGGCGAACCCGGCGTCATGACCGACGACGCCCTGCGGCGTGTCCTCGAGGCTTCGGGCGCACGCCAGGTGACGGTCGAGGACCACGCTCCTACCCTCGAAGACGTCTTTCTCGCCGTGGCGCGGCAATCGGGCGACGACGCATGAGGCGCAGGAGCCGTGTGCTGCGGTTCTTCGGGCGCGTGCTGGCGCTGGCGCTCAAGGAGTGGATGCACGTCGTGCGCGACGTACGCACGCTGTACTTCGCGCTCGGCATGCCCGTGGTCATGCTCGTGATCTTCGGCTACGCGGTGTCCTTCGACATCGACAACGTGCCGACCATGATTGTCGACCAGGACCACACTCCGGAGAGCCGGGCGCTGACCCGGCACGTGTTTGCCGGCGAGACGTTCCGGGATGCCGGGCGGTGTGACCGTGCCGACGAGGTGGAGGCTGCCTTCCGCCGGGGGGATGCCCGGCTCGGGATCGTGATCCCACCGGGGTATGGACGGAAGCTGGGGCAAGGCGGCGCTGCCACGGTGCAACTGCTGGTCGACGCCGCGGACAACATGACCGCCACCTCGGTGCTTTCCTTCGCCACGCGTTTTACGATCGCTCGCAACCGTGCGATGATGGCCGAGGTTCTCGGCGCGACGCCCGAGCTGCTCGAGGCGCGGGTTCGCGCCCTGTTCAACCCGCGGATGCGCTCTGCGTTGTTCCTCGTCCCGGGCCTGATCGCCACCATCCAGGCGATGATGGCGGTGCTGCTGACCGCCTTGACCGTTGCCCGGGAGTGGGAGCGCGGGACGATGGAGCAACTTTTTGCCACGCCGGTCGGGCGCACGGAGATCGTGTTGGGAAAGCTCATGCCCTACTTCGGCGTGGGCATGCTCCAGATCCTGCTCATCCTCGCCGCCGGTACCTGGTTGTTCGGCGTCCCGATCCGAGGGCCGGTCGTGCTGGTCTTCGCCATCTCCTGCCTGTTTCTGTTCGCCACGCTGGGGCAGGGCCTGCTCATCAGCGTCGCTACCAAGAACCAGCAGGTGGCGACTCAGGGCGCGGCGGTCAGTTCCATGCTCCCTGCCACCCTGCTCAGCGGCTTCATCATGCCCATCGACAACATGCCGGCGCCGCTGCAGGTGCTCACCCGCATCATTCCGGCTCGGTACTACGTGCATGCGCTGCGGGCCATCATGCTGCGCGACGCCCCGCTCGAGGTGATCGTACCGGACGCTCTGGCGCTCCTTGTGTTTGCCGGCGTCATGGTGCTCATCTCGACGGTGCTCTTTCGGAGAACGATCGTACCGCGGCATTGAGCCGTTGGAGCTTGTCATGTCGCTGACCACGCTCGTCGCGTTGATTCGGAAGGAATTCCTGCAGACCCTACGCGATGTGCGCATGATGGCCATGCTCCTCGCGGTGCCCGTCATCCAGCTCGTGCTGTTCGGCTACGCGGCCAACCTCGAGATCCAGCACATCGACACCATCGTGGTGGACCTGGACGGTACCCCGCAGAGCCGGTCCCTGGTCGACGGGTTGGGCGCCGACGGCACCTATCGCCTCCAGCATGCGTCCGACGTCGACCGTGCGGAACAGACGATCGTGCGCGGCGAGGCGTCGCTGGCCGTCGTCGTGCCCCGCGGGTTCGCCCGCGACATGGCAGCCGGCAAGGCGCTGTCCGTGCAGGTGTTGGTCGACGGGTCGGACCCGTCGCGTGCGATTGGCGCGAGCGGTGTCGTCGAGCAGTACGTCGCGCAGGCCGGGCTGACGCGAGCGGCGGAGCGGATGGCCGAGGCCGGCGTGGGGCCGGTCGCGACGGTTCGCCTGGAGCCCCGTCTGCTCTACAATCCCGCGCTCAAGAGCCGCCGCTTCATGGTCCCCGGTACGGCGGCGTCGATCCTGCTCATCATCACGACCATCGTGACCGCGATGGGCCTGGCCAGGGAGCGCGAGGTCGGCACCATGGAGCAGCTTCTCGTCACGCCCATGTCTCCCTTGACCTTGATGATCGGGAAGATGCTTCCGTACGCCCTTTTCGGGTTCATCGACGAGGGGATCATCCTGGTGGTGGGCAATCTGCTCTTCGACGTACCGCTGCGGGGCAGCGTGGCGGTGATCCTGCTTTCTTCCGTGGCATACCTGGTGGCGACGCTCGGGCTGGGGCTTTGGGTGTCGACCGTGAGCCGCACGCAGCAGCAGGCGCTGATGGGCGGCTTTTTCGTCATTCTGCCGGCGATGCTGCTGTCGGGGTTCATGACACCGATCGACGCGATGCCAGGGTGGATTCGGCCTCTGACATGGGTCAATCCCATGCGCTACTTCGTGGAGATCGTAAGATCGGTGCTGCTGCGCGGGGCGACGCTGGGCGAGGTGGCGCGTCCGCTG
>Ga0209018_1000480_pt1 | contig 36739 bp, 33 predicted proteins | sample YNPBryBLVA2012_FD_185814 | JGI IMG/M metagenome (GOLD analysis project Ga0209018, IMG submission 185814) | Anoxygenic and chlorotrophic microbial mat microbial communities from Yellowstone National Park, USA - YNP Bryant BLVA 2012 (SPAdes)... ...
TACCCGCTGGGGTTGTTTAGACTCGGGGCCTACCTGCCGTCCCGTCCGAGTGTTCCCAGGAGGCCACGCAAGGGAATGCTTCCCGAGCCTCCTCGATGCTTGCTCCACGGCCCGTACGCTGCCGCTTCGCAGACACCGCTGCCGTTCCCGTAGGCAGCATCCGTGCCATCGCGTCACCCGTTGTTTTCCCGTGACTCGAGCACGAGCACAGGTGGCGACCCGCGACCCTGTGTTCACCCCAGCGCGCTTCCGACACCGCGTTTCTCTCGAGCAATCCCCAGCAAGTGGCGGAATCTCAACCAGACTGGCGGCCGCCACTTCGCGCACGATCTGCGCATCCATGAGCCGTCCACGCATGCGCCGACCGGTCACGACAGCATGCCTCGTGGCCGCCTGTGCCCCGCGCATGCGTCGACCGGACGTGATAGCCTGCTTTCATGAATTGGCCACACCGGGTCGCCGCGGCCGCATTGCTATGGTTGGTGGCGGGGTGCGACAAGCCACAGACCGCCGCCCCGCCACCTTCCACCCCTCCGGCCTTACCGTCCGCCTCTCGGCCATCCGACGCACCGTCCGCGCCAGCGTTTGCCACCACGCCTGCCTGGGGCCCGCCGGGCACGGACTACCTACGCGACGTTCCCTTCACGATGCTGATGCACACGGACCTGCCGTATCGCTTGATGAAGGGCGGGAGCGTCGATGACGAGCGTGACATGCACCTGAGCTTGCCGCGCGTGCGCAAGGGCGGGATCGGGGCCTTCGCCGCGGCACTATTCGTCGACGACAAGCATCGGAAGCAGGGTGCGGCGGCGTATTGCAAGCGAGCCACGCGCAGAATCGACGACATGCTGAAGCAGCACGAGCGGGAGCTGGCACCCGCGCTTCGGGTAGAAGATTTCGAGAAGAACTGGCGCGCGGGGCGTACGAGCGTGCTGAGGACGATCGAAGGCTCCTGGTGCTTTCAGGGTAGAGTCGACGCTATCGACGAATACTACGCGATCGGCGTGCGGATGGTCGGCTTGACGTGGCAAGGCGACCACGACTTCGCGACGAGTTGGACCGATGGTAGCGCTACGGGGTTGACGGCCGCAGGACGCTTGGCGGTGGATCGCATGAACCGTCTGGGCGTCGCAGTCGACGTTTCTCACATGAGCGATCGCGCGATCGATGACGTGCTGGCGTCCGCGAGAGCTCCGGTCTTCGCGTCCCATTCCAATGCAAGGGGCATATGTGGACACCTTCGCAACCTGACGGATGACCACCTGCGGAGGATCGCGGCCAGCGGCGGGGTCATCGGCATCAGCTTGTACCCGCTGCATCTGCGCATGGGAGGGAACGCCACGGTCGACGACGTTGTTGCGCATGTCCGCTACATTCGAGACCTGGTTGGCGTCGGTGCAATCAGCCTGGGCTCGGACTTCGACGGCATCGAACGGGGACCCAAGGGGCTCGAAACACCGGCAGAGCTGCCCGTCCTGCGAAGGGCGATGCTGGACGCGGGTTTCTCGGAGACGGATGTCGCCGCCATGTTTGGGGGCAACTTTCTCCGAGCCATGCTCGAGGTCGAACGACGTGCCCGGGAGCTGTCGACACCGCCCGAGCCACGCTGACGGATCAACACGGCAAGCAGCAGGGCCGATGGCGAGGGCGACTGGTTCCCAGCAGCGTGGCATGGGGCGTCGCGGTGCACGGCATCGCAACGCCCGGACGGGATGGAGGATACCGCAGCGCACCCGCCGGTGCGCGTTGCTCCGATGGCCGCCGGGGCCTGCCCCTCAGTTCATTCGCTCACTGCGCTTGCGCAGCAACTCTCGCTCGTGTGTCGTCAGCGTGTGGATACCGTCGCGCTCCGCCTTCTCGAGGGCGCGGGCTGTCTGGCGGTCCTCCCGACGGCGGCGCCACGCGTCGACCCAGCTGCCCTGCGCGATACGCCGTGACCGCTGGCGCTGCGGGGCTTCGTGGTAGCGGGTATCCGGCTCCCGCAACATCGGAATCCGCTTCTGGGTCATGGCCGCCTGCAGGAAAACAAACGCAGCTATCACCATGAGCATGGGCGAGAAGGTTACCAGCCCCACGATCCCCATGCCCCCCGCCACCACCTTCGCGATGGTGCAGCTTGTCGTCAGGCCCTGTCGATACCCTTTCAGTTTCCACAATGCTGCAAATACCATCCGCCCGCCGTCGAGCGGATAGGCCACCATCAATACGTTGAAGAGAAACAGCACCATCTGCATCTGCACGAAGTCGTACAGCAGCAGGAGCCCGATCCGACCGTCGCCCCACAAGCTCGCAAAGCCGTCGCTTGCGATGGGCAACAGCATGTCCCAGTGCAAGGGCCCTCCCATTGCGAGGTACGCCGCCGTCGCGATGGTCGCCAGGCCCACGTTGACCAACGGGCCGCACGCTGCAATCACAAACTCGCTACGAGGCGACCAAGCGCTGGCGCCAAGCAGCGCCACCCCCCCGATCGGCGTCAACACGATCTCGTCGACCGGCAGCCCGTAGTGACGAGCCGCAAACACGTGCCCGAACTCGTGCATCACCACGGTCACAAGCAGAACCACGTACGGCAACAGCACGAACAACCCAAGCAGCACCAATCCGCCGCCGTGCTGCGCCCCGCGCATCACGTAGTACATGAAGAACACCAGGAGAGACCAGTGGATGCGAACGTCCGTTCGAAACAGCCGGATCAGGCGGAAGGACCAATTCCAGTTCATGAAGGCTCGGCTCGAATGCCAAGTCTGCTGGGACCAAGCAACCGCGTCAAGCCCACGCTCTTGCGGGATGTGTTTGGCGCGACACCTCGCAGCATCTTCCCGCATCCAGCCGCCAGCGGGTCGGGTGGCACGTCAACGGTCGGCTCGTGCCTCCGAAACGGCCGGGGGCCCAGAGAACCTGCCAGGATCTGGGCCCCTGCTCTCCGCACGGCTGCCCTTCTCAGGCGCCCCTGCCGCGGGGCTTCCGGTGGTCACCCCTTTCGCCTGGCCGCCGACAGTCGTCCTGGTCTGCGTCTCCACACCCCGCTCGCGGCTGCCGGATTCTTGACAGCGAGAACATTCCGGCGACAGACTGACGGTATTGTGGTGTGACGCTCGCCGCCTCGCTTGCTGCAGCACATGGACCTTTCGCACATTGCGACGTGTCAGGATCTCACCGAGGACGACTTCGCCCTCGCCGCGTCCACACGCGACCACGCCTATGAGCTACTGAACCATCTCGCCCTCATCTGCGAGCCGCACAGCGGCGAAGAGCGCATCCTGCTTTTCCTGGCTCGCTGCGCGGTGCAAGAGTGGGTAGACGGCGACCTGCGCGTGGAGGTCCGCCTGGAATCCATGTTTGGGTGCCAACTGACCTTGCTCTGTGGCATCGGCGGCGAGGCGTTCGAGGTCATGAAGCGCGTGCACCTGTCGTCGAGCTTTCTGTCGTTCAAGCACCTGGCTGAGGATCCGGCACAGATTGCCCCCTTCCAGGTCACGGTCGACGACAGAGATCGCCTGGTTTTCGATGCTCCGGCGGCAGAACGGCGCACCAGCCTGCCTCCCCTCGACTTCCTCGACGCGCAACGTCGCCTCGAGCTGTCCGGCGACAACGCCGCCCGTGTGGAGATCATCGAGATCGATGTCGATGAAGACGCCCCGGCGTCATCGACCACGCCCTGCACACTACCGCGGTCTTCGGTCGTCCCCGACGTCCTGCCCCTCGTGATGCCGACCACGGACGGCTGCACGACCGTGGCCCGGATCAAGCTGGCGCGCAGACGCGCCGCCGACATCACCGAGGTTACCCCGCGCACGGACGAGCAAGCACACGGCCGCTACAGCGTACGCCCCATGTCACGTCCGCAGGGCCCGTCGTCACTCCCGCCCGACACCGACGCTCCGCCGTCTTCGCAAGCATCCAAGCGGCCGGCCCAAGGCGACCGCAAACTCGACGACGACGGGTGAATTGGAGGCAAGAATCTGAAGGAAGGCGAGGGCCGAGACCCGCCGGCGCGCGACGCTCACGGCTCAGCCGATGACGTCGAATCCGTAGCCACCGCTGTTGCGAGCCCAGTCGGCAATGGTCATGCGCCCAACGTCGGTGTTGCGCGCGAAGCCTTCGAGATTGCTCTGGAGGCGGGCCTCCGCGGGCAGAACGAAGGCCTTGGTCAGGTCGATCTCGCGCTGCGCCCCTTCCTCGCCACGGCGCTCGATGATCCGGCTCGTGCGGCTGATGCATGCAGCGATGGCATACAGGTCAATCGCCATATCGGCCAGACGGCGCTGCTGGATCTCCATCTCCGCGACCGCCTTGCCATACCTGCGGACGAGCTTTTCGACGCTTCGGGCAAGGTCGATGACGTAGTTCTCGAACACCTCGGTTTCGTGCTCGAGGGCCGGATGGGCGCCGGCTAGCCTTTCGCGCCCGAGCGCGGTGCGTGCTTTCCGGACGGCAAAGTCGCTGAGCAGTCCGAGGCCCTTGATGGGCTCCCGGATGGCCTTTGCGACCTCGTCCAGCTTCTTGCTCGGTCCCTGCATGCCGCTCAGGGCGACGAACAGCCTCAGGATCTCGTTGGTGCCCTCGAAGATAGAGTTGACACGAGCATCGCGCAGGAATCTCTCGTATGGCAACTCGCTCATGTAGCCTGCGCCCCCCGCCACCTGCAGCGCCTCGTTGGCGATCCGCCAGAGCGTCTCCGAGCCAAAGATCTTGCAGATGGCACTCTCCAGCGAGTAGTCACCCACGCGTGCGTCCACCAGCCCGGTGGTCAGGTACGTCATCGATTCGAGCGCCCAGGTCTCGGACATCATCCATGCAATCTTGTCCTTGATCAGCTCGAACTCCCCGATCGTACGGCCGAACGCACGGCGTTCATTGGCCCGGTTGATGGTCATCCGGGTGAGACGCTTGCAGGCGCCGAGGCAGCCGGATGCCAGGGACAAGCGTCCCAGATTCAGAACCTCCATCGCCACCTTGAAGCCCCTTCCCACTTCGCCCAGCACGTTGGCCGCCGGAACGGCGACACCATCGAAGCTAACCTCCGTGGTCGAAGTGGCCCGAATGCCGAGCTTGCGGTCGGGTCTGCCGGATTCCACGCCCGCCTGGCGCTCCACGACGAAAGCGGTGATTCTCGGCCGGCTGCCGCTCACGGCAGGCGCCGTACGCGCAAACACCGTAAACACGTCAGCGATGCCCCCGTTCGTCACCCATGTCTTGCGGCCCGTAATCCGATAGGTCGCACCGCTCACGTCGAGATCCGCCCTCGTGGCAATGGCAGACGCATCGGAGCCGGCTTCCGATTCCGTCAGGGCGAACGCAGCGACCAGCTCCCCGGTCGCCAACCTCGGCAGCCAGCGTTTCTTCTGCGCTTCCGTGCCGAACAACAGCACACCCATGAACCCGATCGCCTGGTGCGCGCCCAACGTCACCGCGAGCGAGGCATCATGGGCCGCGACTTCCTCCATCACCCGCGCGAACGCCGAGGTGGAGAGCCCGATGCCGCCATACTCCGTGGGCACCGTCATCCCAAACAGACCGAGCTGTTTCATCCCAACCATCACGTCTTCGGGAATGCGCTCCTCGACGTCCATCCGGGCGGAATCCACGCTTGTCTCGAAGAACCGCCGCACGCTCTGGAGGATCATTCGCACGTTGTCCTGCTCGTCGCGGTGCAGCGTGGGATAGGGAGTCACAAGCTGGTCCGCAATGATCCCGTGGAAGAGCGCCTTCATGAAGCTGCGTTGAGACATCACGTTCCTCGACGCGATTCAAACAAGCTTGCGAATCGTAGCGCACCCGCATCGGGGCGATCCGTGCTTTTTTCGATGACCTTCCGGTTGCACGCCGACGCGCAAGCCTGCAGCGCCAAGGCGAGGGCGAGCAGCGGATGGCCCAACCGAGCACAGCCCTGCGGCCTGGCGTCTCGTTGGCTCCGACTGCGTCGTCGCACGGTTGCACGCTCCTTGGATTCGAGGGCGACCACGATGGGTCGGGCGACCCTCCAACCGACCGTCGCCTTTCCGGGCTCCGGCGTGTCAGCCCGCTTGGCGACTGGCCGGCTTGGACGCAGGCACGTCCTCCGGCGGTGCAGGGGGTTGCGGCACCAGCGCCTGGACCTCGCGAGGGCGTGGTGTCGTGAAGCTCCTCGCGGGTCTCGGCTCGGATTGCCTCTGCCAGGGGTACTTGATTCGCCCATGGAACATGTTGACCAGCGCAGTCGTCGTTCTCGACACAATGATGTGCAGGTCCTCGACGGTCAGCCCGGACTGGTCGAGCTCCCCGGCCTGAAGCTTGGTGAACAGAATCCGTCGGGTCATCTCCTCGAACTTTTCCGCCGTGGGAGGCGACACCGTGCGAGATGCCGCCTCGATCGAATCGACGAGCATCAGGATGGCCGTCTCTTTCGTTTGCGGCTTCATGCCCGGATACCGAAAATGGTCCTCGGCCAGCTCGGGTGATGTGTTCTGCTCCCTGTACTTGTGCCAGAAGTACTCGACGAGCTGAGTTCCGTGGTGCGTGTAGGCGAACTCGACGACCGGCTCCGGGATGCCGTGCTCGCGCAGGATTTTCGTGCCGAGCACCACATGCGCCATGATGGCGTCAGCCGACACCTCGGGAGCGAGTTGGTCGTGGGGTGACGGCTCGTCCGGTGCGAGGTTTTCAACGAAGTACTTGGGTTGAACGGTCTTGCCGATGTCGTGGTAGTAGGCGCCCACACGGGTCAGCAGCGAATCCGCGCCGATCGCGGCTGCCGCGGCCTCGGCGAGGTTGGCCATGGCGCGGGAGTGTTCCCAGGTACCTGGGGCGTCATTCGCCAGCTTCTTGAGTAGCACATGCTCGATATCGGTCAGATCCAGTAGCTTCTCCCGCGGTACCTGTCCCAGCAACCGCTCTACCGGGTCGCGAAGCACGCTCGAAATCAGCCCGGCCAACGCGCCGCCGCCAGCGCTCGCCAACAGGTACGAACGCTCCGGCGCCATCAGATCCGCTATGGGATGGAACGTCCCTTCGAGCACGTAGACCAGCGCCATGTAGAGCAACGTCGAGGCGATCCCCGCAAGCGTTCCCGTCAGGATGAGGCTCCGCGGCCGCCGGCGGTTCACCACGAACAGGATGCCGACCATACCGCGCACCATCACCACGGTCAGGAACATCAGGTCGAAGCGCAGCAGTGACGCCGCCAGAAATGCCATCACCAGATTGAGAAGCAGCGCACTGCGGCGGTCGAATGCCAGCGCGATCCACAGCGGCACGACGCCGACCGGGGCCCAAAGCTCGGATAGGCCCGTGAAAAGGAGCATGGCCTTGGTCGCGGCCAGCACCGCGAACATCAGCACGAACAGGCCCACCTGCGTGCGCAGCAGCCGCAAGCGATTCTGCCCGAGACGCTGCAGGTACGCCAGGAACACGAGCGCCAAGGTCAGGTACACGAATCCCATCCCGGCGATCGACAGCACGCGAGGAGGGCGGCGCAGGGACTCGTAGGCGAACGCCTCCCGGTGATTCGGTACGCTCTCGTCGAGCACGGTGTAGGGCGGGACGATGACCCGCACCTGGCCGTAGGCCATGTGAGAGGCGTCCCCCTCACCCGTGTGCGTGATGCGCGCATGAAACGGGATGCGAAGCGCCACGCGCGTCGGCGCAGCGATCTGCGGCGCCCAGCGTTCCACCATCAGGTCGAACGAACTGACGACCGTGAACAGAACGGCGAAAACCGTGCTGATCACGAGCACCGCAACGGTTCCGGTTCGTACGCGCGTTCTCAGCATCGGCTCGTCTCGAAGTGTTTCTCGGCACCACGGCGTTGCGCATGCCTTGTGCAAACGCTAGAACCATCATCGGCACGAAGCAAGATCGCCCTGTTCGCATACAATCCGTGGAACGGAAGTTGCCCCCGCGAACCGGTCCTGCTACCCGTATCTTGTGAGCGTCCTCCGTACGCTGATCGGTCAGCGGAGCCCGCGGGACGGGCCTGCCATCATGGGCGTGCTCAACGCCACACCCGACTCATTTTCCGACGGCGGACGGTATCTCGACGAGCACAGCGCGCGGGCGCGTGTGGATGAGCTCCTTGCTCACGGCGCCGACATCATCGACATCGGCGGAGAGTCGACGAGACCAGGCAGTGCGCCGGTCCCCGCTCACGAGCAGATCCGACGAACCCTGCCCGCCATCGACTACGCCGTGGCACGCAACGCCGTCGTGTCCATCGACACCACCTCGCCACAAGTCGCCCAAACCGCCATCGATCACGGCGCGTCGATCGTCAACGATGTCTCGTGCCTGCGCGATGGCCCCGAGCTGGCTCGCGTCGCAGCCCGCGCCGGTGCCTCGCTCGTCATCATGCACGCGCGAGAGCCCATGAGCAGCATGCCCGGCTTCTCGATCTGCCCCGACGACGCCTACGGTGACGTGGTCGCCGATGTAGCGCGCGAATGGCTCGCGGCCGCCAGAGTCGCGCTCGAAGTCGGCATGCCCCGCGATGACCTGTTCCTCGATCCGGGGCTCGGATTCAACAAGAACGCCAGGCATTCCAACGAGCTCGTGGCCCGCCTGGACGAGCTCGTCGCCCTCGGGTTCGGTGTCGTCGTCGGCCCGAGCCGCAAGTCTTTTCTGGCTGCTGAAATCAAGACCGACCCATCTCGACGGCTCGGCGGCACCATCGCGGCCTGCCTTGCCTGTGCCGCTCACGGCGCCAGCGTGCTGCGTGTGCACGACGTGATCGACGTACGGCAGGCGCTGAGCGTGGCACGGGCCACTGGAATGCTCCCCGCTCGCCCGACGTTTCCAGAGGTCGCCCATGTCGTTTGACGGCCTCCTGCACATGTTCTCCGGGCGTTCGCCCCTCCAAATCGCGATCGACGTCCTCGATATCATCGTCGTATCCGTCGTCATCTACCGGATGCTGCTCGTCCTCAAGGGCACCAGGGCGGCACAGATCGGCGTCGGCTTCCTCCTGGTCTTCCTGACGTATCTGGCCGCGCGCTGGCTGGGCCTTGTCACCCTCGAGAGCCTGTTCTCGTGGCTGCTGTCGTCCGCCATCTTGCTCATCATCATCGTGTTCCAGAACGACATCCGCAGAGCCCTGCATCGCATCGGCGCCAACCCGTTGTTCGGCTCCTTCGGTCACGGGCTCGAGGAGCGCGTCATCGATGAGGTCGTCGCCGCGACGACCGAACTCGCCCGGCATCGCATCGGAGCCATCATCGCTTTCGAGCAGCAAGCCAACCTCGACGAGTTCCTCGTCGGCCAGGGAACCGTTCTCGACTCGTCGGTCACCAAGGAACTGCTGGTGACCATGTTCATCCCCGAGTCCGTCAACAAGCTGCACGACGGCGCGGTGATCATCCGCAACCTGCGCATCGCCAAGGCGGGCGTGTTCTTCCCCATGCCCGAAGCCCGCAACGTCGACCCCTCGCACGGATCGCGTCACCGCGCCGCCATGGGCATCACCGAAGAAACCGATGCCGTGGTCATCGTGGTCAGCGAGGAGCGCGGTACCATCAGCTTCTGCTTCAACGGCAATATCGTCAGCGATATGAACGGCGACGTGTTGCGCAAGACCCTGCTCCGGATCTTCGGACGCGCGGTCCCCAAGAAGAAAGACAAGAAACCCGCAGCCAGGGACCGTGATGGCGCTGTCGCCGGACGCGTCGCCATCGCCACGCCTCTCCCGCCTCGCACATCTGTCGTCCCTACGTCCGGTGCGGTCTCCGGCCGTGTGGCGATCACGCCGGCTCCGGAATCGTCACGCACCCCCAAGCTTTCCACCACGCCCCTGGCCGCTGCGGTATCGACCCCTGTCAGCACCACCACCTCGACACCCATGCCAACGTCGGTCTCCACTCCCGTGGAGCGTGGTGGAGGCAGCACGCCATGACGGCGGTCGCCTCCCGGTTGAGCACGGTCTGGAAGACCTTGCGCCCGATGATTCGCGAGAACATCGGCCTGAAGGTCATCGCCGTCGCCTGCGCCCTCGTGCTCTACGGATACGTGCACGGCGCCCAGAACGCCCAGCGCGTGATGGCAGTCGACCTGGTCGCCCTGCTCCCGCCTCCCAACGAAAACCGCACGCTGACGTCCGACCTCCCGACCTCCGTGCGCGTGAGCTTGCACGGTCCCCGCTCCCTGGTCTCCGACCTGCGCTCCGAAGACCTCGGCAGTCTCCAGCTCGACCTGCGTTCCGCCAAGCCCGGTCGCGTCCCCCTCGAACCCTCCATGCTCAGCATCCCCGGCGGCATCATCGTCGATTCCATCGACCCACCGTCCGTCGACGTCACCTGGGACGAGATCATCACACGCGACGTCAACGTCCAGGTCCTCGTCACTGGCGAGCCGCCTGCCGGCTTCGCCGTCAAGGGCCCGCCGACCGTCGAACCCCAGACGGTCCCGGCCACCGGCCCCAAGCAGGTCATCGAGGCATTGCGCGTGGTCGCCGCAGAACCGTTCGACCTCTCCGGCGTCGGCGAAGGCATCCATTCCCGCTCCCTCGCCCTGGAACGCCCTCCCAGGCGCGTCCGACTCGACCGCCAGAACGTCACCGCCACCGTAGAAGTATCACGCAAGCTCATCGAGCGCGTGTTCAGCAAGGTTCGCGTTCAGGTCGTCGGTGTGCCCCGCGCCACCGTCATCCCAGCCACCGTCGACGTCCGCGTGAACGGACCTCCTGGCATCGTCACCGCCCTGCGCCCCGAACAGATCGTCCCACGCGTCAACCTGTCCGAGCTCGGTGTCAACCTGGCCAAACCCAACACCGTCGCCCTGCCCGTCGTGCTCGAAATCGACAACGTCGATCTGTCGATCGTGCCCAAGACGGTCATCGTCAAGTGGTAAGCCGTGTCTGGCGTCGCCCCGCCTGATGTGCCTCGCATCCTCGATGTGCCTCGCATGCTCGTCGAGCCCGTTGCGTGCTTTTCCGACAACTACGCCTACGTGATTGCGCTCGAGGGATCCAGCTCAGCCGCCGTCGTCGACCCATCGCAGAGCGCACCCGTGGAAGCCCTGCTCGCGAGCCGCGGGTGGTCTCTCGCAGCCGTGCTGTGCACCCACCACCACCCTGACCACATCGACGGGCTCGAGGCCCTCGCTTCGTCGTACCCCGGCATCGAAGTGTTCGCTCACGAACGGGACCGTGACCGCATCCCCGGAGCGACCAGAACCGTCGAGCATGGCGACACCGTCGAGGCCGCTGGGATCTCGTTTCGGGCGATGCATGTACCTGGACACACGGTCGGTGCTTTGGCCTGGTGTGCCGGCCGTGAGGTCTTCACCGGAGATACCCTGTTTCTCGCGGGGTGCGGACGCTTGTTCGAGGGCACCGCGCAGATGCTTTACGAATCCCTTCACGATCGTCTCGCCGTGCTGCCGCCGGACACGCGCGTGTGGTGCGGCCATGAGTACACGGAGAGCAACCTGCGCTTCGCGGCCCATGTGGAGCCCGGCAACGCCGCGGTCAGGGTCAGACAGCAGGCGGTGCGGATGCTTCGGACACAGGGGCGTCCTTCGGTTCCGGCAACCATCGCCGAGGAGCTCGATACGAACCCGTTTCTTCGTTGCCACCAGCCTGGGGTCGTGGAGTATGCGCGGGCCGCCGGCGCCCAAACGGATGGCGCCTCGGTGTTCGCCCTGCTTCGCGACCACAAGAACACGTTCCGAGGATAGCCCCTTGCTCACCATCGACGTTGCCGCGCTCATCGAACGGCTCGCAACCGCCCTCGCTCATGCTACACGCCCCATCCTTGCAACCGACGCCGACGGCACGCTCTGGTCGGGCGATGTAGGTGTGGACTCGTTCGAAGCGTTGCTCGAACAGCGCGCGGTGCGCGCCGAGGCGTTGCCGCGCCTGGCGACGATTGCGGCGCACCATGGGCTGCAACCTGCTGCGGACGCCACCGGGACGGCGCGGGCGCTGTACGACGCCTATCTCGCGGGTGCGTTCCCGGAGCCGGACTGCTATGCGATGATGGCGTGGGCGTTCGCGGGATCCACGGTGGCGCAAGCGAAGGACTTCGTGCATCAGACGCTGCGTCGGACCGGCCTGAACAGCCGACTGCACCCCGAGATGCAAGCGGTGCTGAGCTGGGCACGTGAGCACGACGTGCGCATCGTCGTCGTGTCCGCCTCGCCTCAGCTCGTGGTCGAGTGTGGCGTGGAATTGCTCGGCATCGGGCCTCGAGACGTCATCGCCACCCGCCCCTCGATGCGGGGCGACACCATCGTGCCTGGGCTGGCGGAGCCGATGCCATACGGCGATGGCAAGGTGCAAGCCCTTCGCCGCGACGCCCCTGATACCCAGGTCATCGGCGCGTTCGGCGACAACGTGTTCGACCTGCCGATGCTACGGACTGCGATCCACGGTGTCGCGGTGCGGCCCAAGCCCAGACTCCTCGAGGCCGCACAGGGTGTCCCCGGGCTGCTCGAGCTGCTGCCGCGGAAAACTGCCCTGGTCTCGCACTAGTTGTAGCTGCAATTGCCCCAACACGGCGAGCCGGATTGCGGTCAGGGCTGGCAACCGTCCGTCGGTGCGTTGGGCGTGCCGTAGGACGTCCCCGTTCCGTAGGGCTTCTTCGACTCGCACCAGGCCGTACTCACATCGTTGCCCGTTGCAACCGGCGTGGCCGTGTCATATTGCATCGTGTGCCCGTCGGTGTGGTACGGCCACGAGGTCGACGCCGTCCACAGCACGCTGTCGATGATGGTCTTGTCGGGAAGCATGACACGTACGGCATCGGCATTGGAGTTCGAGAAGCTCATGCCGGCTCCATAGGCGTAGTCCGCGGCGAACCCCTCCAGGTTCGCACTGTCGGCACTGGCGCCGAACGTCGTATACACCCCCGGCCACAGAATCAGGTCCGGAGCCTGGACCGTGTGGGTGTTGGCGTCGCTCGAGTCCGCAAGGAGCAAACCGTTCATGCTCACCGGCTCTGGGGACGTCGCCACCAGTTCGAACCACTCCTTGTTGCTCTCCTGAGAGCCATACGCATTCACCATCACCTCGGTGATCACCAGTTCACCCACCTTCGGAACAGGGTATGTAGGCACGTACGGCGCTGCTGACGCCACCGTCTCCGTCGCTGTCGTGTTCGTGGTGGTATCGGTTCCGAACAGGTAGGTGGTGGCGTAGGCCGACGTATCCGCCGGCACGAGCTTGAAATAGTACTTGAATGTTCCCACCCGCCGCGACGGCATGGGCATGGACGCGCGCCAATAGTCGTATTCGCCGTCATGCGAGTCGTACACGAGTGGGACCGTCTGCGGGGGAGTCGAAGTCGCCCCGTTGCTCCACCACCACACCAGGGAGCCGTCGGCCACTTGGCCTTCCGGGCGGTACTCGCCAACGTAGACGTATACGTCCGTGGTCGTTGCCGCGGGCAGTACGGGATTCCGCATCGTGCTGCCGGGCGGCTCAGGGTTGGTCGGGACATGCCGCACGTTCAGGAGTGGCAGCGTGGTTTCCGGACCGGCATCGCCGCCCGTGCCGCCCGTGCCGGTTCCCCCGGTTCCCGTGCCGCCGACGCCGCCCGTCGCGGACCCGCCGGAACCAGCGGCGCCTGTGCCGCCCGTCCCAGAGCCTCCGGTTCCTCCCGTGTCCGTGCCGCCGGCGCCGCCTGTCTCGGTGCCTCCGGTACCGCCCGTTGGGCTCCCACCTGTCCCGCCTGGGGCGCTGCCCCCCGTTCCACCGGCCGACGTGCCGCCCGTGCCTGCCTGCCCGCCGCTTCCGGCCAAGCCCCCCATGCCTCCGGCCGACGCGTCCCGGCTATCGTCGAAGCCCCCGAAATCCGGGAATCCGCAGTGCCACATGGCCGCCGCGGACAGGACCGCGAACAGCACCCCAACCAGCCTGGGTTCCTGGCGATGCGCCCCGGTACGATGCTCTCGGTGAGTCATACGAGGTGTATATCCCGACCCGGCGCCGCTTGCCAACGGTCCGACGGGCAAACTTCTGTTGCCCCAGGTCCCGGGCTTCGCCGGATCACTTCCTGGCCGCTTTCGGTGATACTTGGAAGCTTCTTCTGCGTATCGTCCAGCCAGTGTTCGACCATCTCGCATCGTCACGCCGCGCACACGGTGGAGAAAAGGGAGCGTAGCGCGAGACGGGGTGATGCTTTCCCCATCACCCTGGGGCGCAAGCACACGGTGCCCCCAACTTGGCCGACCCGGCCGGGACCTGATACATGCGGCCCGTGGCCCAGGTTGTGCTCCAGGACATCAGCCGCCGTTTTCCGGGGCGTGCCGCCCCCGCCGTGTCTTCGTTCAGCCTGACCGTTGAGCCGGGCGAGTTCATCGTGCTCGTGGGCCCGTCAGGCTGCGGCAAATCCACCGTTCTGCGCATGCTCGCCGGCCTCGAGCCCTGCGACACAGGTCACGTATTCATCGACGGTCGCAGCATGGACACGGTGTCTCCGCAGGACCGGGACGTGGCCATGGTGTTTCAGGGTTACGCTTTGTACCCGCACATGAGCGTGCGGGACATCATGGCATTCCCGCTCAAAATGCGCGGCATGTCACGGCCTGATCGGGACAAGGCCGTCGCGAAGGCCGCCGAGATGTTGAGTATCACCCGCCTGCTCGACCGGCGCCCCGCCGAGCTGTCGGGTGGCGAACGTCAGCGGGTCGCCATGGGCCGTGCCATCGTACGCCAGCCCAAGGTCTTCCTCTTCGACGAGCCTCTGTCGAACCTCGACGCCGCGTTGCGGGCAGACCTACGAGTCGAGATTGGCTCCCTCGTTCGCCAGCTCGGCGCGACGACTCTCTACGTCACCCACGACCACGTCGAGGCCATGACCCTCGGTGACCGTATCGCCGTGATGCGCGACGGAACGCTTCAGCAGCTTGGCTCCCCCCGCGAGATCTACGAGCGTCCCGCCAACTCGTTCGTTGCGTCGTTCCTCGGATCGCCTGCGATGAACCTCAGCGAGGCCCGCCGCGATGGCGCGCAACTCGTGGCGGGTGGAATCCGACTCAGGGTCGCCGACAACACACGGTTGGAGATCCCGACGCGGCTGCTGGTGGGCGTGCGGCCCGAGCACGTCCAGGTCGGACAGGATCTTCCTGCCCATGCCGTGGCGGTCGACGCCGTAGTCACCGCCATCGAGCCGCTCGGAGCAGAGACCCATGTACACCTCGACGCGGGCGGCGCCCTGCTGCGCGCGCGAATGCCGGGTTTCACTGCACCACGGCGAGGCGATCACGTTCGCGTCTCCTTCGACCCGGCACAGGTGCATGCGTTCGATCCGCAGCGCGACGGTGCGCGCGTCGACCTCTCGCTGGAGGCTGCATGACGCCGCGGCAAGATCGGAGAGGATGGCTCCGAACCGCTGCGGGGCTCGCCCTGGGATCCACCCTGGGCTGTGACGCCCGCCCGCCAGGATCCCAGGGCCGCCATCTCGTCTCCTTCTGGTTCGCCTATGGAGGTAAGAACCGCGAGGCCCTCCAGAAGCTCGTCCACCGATTCAACACCTCGCAAACCGAAGTATTCGTCCACGCAACGTTCCAGGGCGACTACTTCGAAGCCCTCGCCAAGCTCCGGACCGCCATTGCGGCAGGCGCCGCCCCGACCATCAGCCACGTCGTCGGCGAGGTAATCCCCTACCTGCACGACGCCGGAGTGCTCGAGCCCCTGGAAGGCTATCCCGGAGCGGCCGACCTCGGACTCGTCGATGCCCTCGCGCAGTCCGGATCCTACCTCGGCGGCAAAGAAAAGCCGCTCGTCGGTTTGCCATTCAACCGCTCCACACCCATCATGTACCTGAATGGCAATCTGCTCCGCGACGCCCGCGTGCCCATTCCCACCACGTGGGAAGACCTCGAACGGGCGTCCGTCGAACTGACGCGCAGGGAGCCGGGGGGACGCGTGCAGGTCTATGGATTCGAATGTCCGATCTCGTGGTGGTTCTGGGTCGCGCTCGTGGGCCAGGCCGGCGGAACCGTAATGCGCCCCGACGGCTATCCGGAACTGGGTGGCGAGGCAGGCGTCCGAGCACTCGAGCACTGGCAGCGCATGGTCCACCAGACCCGATCGATGCGTCCACCGCCGGGACGCGACTACAATGCATGGGAGGTGACCAACCAGGATTTCCTGGCCCAGCGCGCGGCCATCATCGTCACCTCCACGGCGTTTCTTCGGTACCTGGAAGCCAACGCGAAGTTCCCCGTCGTGGGTGCCCCGCTCGCCGGCGACAAGCAGAGAGCCGTGCCCACCGGAGGCACCTTCTTCGTGATGCTGCGCGCGGCTCCGGAGGTCGACAAGCAGGCAGCGTGGCAGTTCCTGCGGTGGATGATGGCCCCCGAGCAGACGATCGAGTGGGCGACCAGCACCGGCTACATGCCCGTCGCACAGCAGGCGGTCCGCCAGCTCGAGCAATCCGGCTACTACGACAAGAGCCCGAATGACCGAGTCGCGATGAGCCAGCTCGCCTACGCACAACCGTGGCCCTGGGCCCCGAACCTGTTCCGCGTTCAACGCGAGTGCGTCGACCCGAGGCTCGAGGAGGCGGTGCTGGGCCCGCGCGACGCTCGCAGCGTAATGCAGGAAGCCCGTACCGCCGCTGTCTCGGATTCGTGACCCGGAGCCCTTGCCATGCTGCGACCCCGCCGCGCTTCCCACCCCTACCTGATGCTCGCGCCCACCCTGCTCATGCTGGGTGCCTTCTTCCTCCTTCCCCTCGCCGTGGCCGCGTGGCAAAGCCTGTATCGCTGGGATCTGCTCACCGCGCCAAGCTTCGTCGGCGCGCACAACTACCGCTACCTGCTCGCCTCCGGCCAGGTCTGGCAGGCCCTCGGCACCACCCTCGCCTACGCCGTCGTCGTGGTTGCCGGCTCGCTCGCCCTTGGCCTCCTGCTCGCCATCGCTGTCAACCGCCCCGGCCGATTCGTCTCCTTTGTGCGCGCTTCCGTCTTCAGCGCCTATGTCGTGAGCTGGGTGTCCGTGGCCCTCCTGTTCATGTGGATGCTCGACGCCGACGGCGGCCTGGTCGGACGCTTCTTCAAGGCGCACGACATCGCGCCGACAGGCTTGTTGTCCAGTCCCAGGACAGCTCTGTACGCCCTCGCGGCCGTGACCGTCTGGAAGATAACTGGTTACGCGATGGTGGTCTTCCTCGCCGGCTTGCAGGATATCCCCAAGGAGCTGTACGAAGCGGCAGCGCTCGACGGTGCGGGACGCCTGTCCCGGTTCGTCCATGTGACCTGGCCCATGCTCCGCCCCACCACCGCCTTCGTCGCCACCACCTCCCTGATCGTGTCGTTTCAGGCCTTCGACATCGTTCGCGTGATGACCCAGGGAGGCCCCACCCGCTCCACCACCGTGTTCGTCTATGCCATCTATGAACACGTGTTCCTCAACCTGCGGGTTGGGCGGGCCAGCGCGATGGTCGTCCTGTTCTTTGCCGTGCTGCTCGTCCTCACCGGCCTCCAGCTCTGGGCGTGGCGCAGTGGTGAGAGGAGAGCAACGTGAGAGAGTCCCCCGCAACACGTCTCGCCGTCCATGCTCTGCTCGGCCTGGTCGCGGTGGTCTGGCTCGGTCCCTATGTCTGGATGGTCCTCGGCTCCTTCAGGTCGCTGCAGGAGCTCATCGCCGCGCCCACTGCACCGCTTCCATCCTCGTTCCGACTCGACGCCTATCGGCAAGTCTTCGAAACCATCCCGGTGGGACGCTATCTGCTCAATACTACCGTCATGGCGCTGCTGATCGCCGCGCTCCAGATCACGCTGGTACTGCCAGCCGGCTACGCGCTCGGCAAGCTCCGCTTCACCGGCCGCCGATTCGCCTTCCTTACCGTACTCGCGTGCCTGCTCGTACCCGCCCAGGTCACCTTTGTCCCCGTGTTCCTCATGCTCGCCAAGGTCGGCCTGGTCAACTCCATGGGCGCCCTCGTGCTGCCTTTCGCCGCCAGCGCCCTCGGCACCTTCATGGTCCGTCAGGCCTTGCAGTCCGTGCCCGACGAGATCATCGAAGCCGCACGCATGGACGGCGCCTCCGAGATCACCATCGTATACCGATTGCTCGGGCCCATGCTCGCTCCCACGCTCGTGTCCCTGTTCCTGCTCAGCTTCGTATTCCACTGGAACGACTACTTCTGGCCCCTCGTCATGACCACCGACGAGCGCGTGCGCACCATGCCCCTCGCCGTGGCGCTGCTCCGCGAACAAGGCACCGGCGTGCGCTGGCACATCGTCATGGCGGGCAACGTGATCCTCAGCGCGCCAGCCCTGGCCGTGTTCGCCGTTGCCCAGAAGCACCTGCTCCGCGCCGTGGCCCGCCGCACCTGACCACGCCGCCCCTTGCCGCAAAGCGCGTGCCCAGCTATGCGCCCCGCCATGCAACCTGCCCAAACATTCTTCCTGTCGCATTGGCAGCCTTACGCCTACACGGCTGCCCGCGTCCTCGTCGTCATCCTCGGCGGCCTCGTGCTCGCCGCCCTGGTCAAGAGCGCTATCCGCCGTATGCGGGCCCGCTTGACCGCACGCGCCGAGGACAACATGGACCTGGTCGAGGGCAGCAAACGCGTCGACACACTCGCGCGCCTGCTCGAGCAGACCGCCATCATTGCCATCTGGGCCTTGGTCGTCATTATCGTGCTCGGCCAGCTCGGGGTCGCCGTCGGTCCCCTGCTCGCTGGCGCCGGCATCGCCGGCGTCGCCCTCGGCTTCGGCGCCCAAACCCTCGTCCGTGACGTCATCAGTGGCTTCTTCCTCATCCTCGAAAACCAGGTCCGTGTGGGCGACGTCGCCAAGGTCAACGGAACCGCGGGGCTGGTCGAGCGCATCACCCTGCGTACCATCGTGCTGCGCGACCTGTCAGGCACCGTGCACGTCTTTCCCAACGGTGCTGTCAGCACGCTCTCGAACATGACCAGCGGCTGGTCCGCATTCATCGTCGATCTGGGCATCGCCTACCACGAAGACACCGACGTGGTCGTGGACATCATGAAGCAGGTCGGCAACGAACTGAAAGCCGACCCGACCTTCGGTCCCCTCATGATCGCCGACATCGAAGTGTTCGGAGTCGACCGGTTCGACGACAGCGCCGTCATCATCAAGGCACGGCTCAAGACGCGGGCCGGCAAGCAGTTGGACGTCGGACGCGAGTTCAACCGGCGGATCAAGAAGGCCCTGGACGCGCGCGGGATCGAGATCCCCTTCCCCCAACGCACGATCCACGTTCTGCAAAGCCAGGGACCGACCGCAGGACCGAAGGCTTGATGCGACGCGGCATCGCTACTTCTTCCCGCCCATTGCCCTGCACTCCCACACTCGGCCTTTCGTGGCGTTGCGCACGCAATCGCTATAGACCCCGATGGCTTCGTTGTGCTTGCCGAGCTCCTGCAATGCACTGCCCAGATACAGATACGGCAGCGCATCCGATGGGTCTGCCGCAACGGCCGCGCGCGCGATCGGCACCGCGTCCTTGACGTTGCCCGCGTTCAGCAATCGAAGCGCTTCCGCTTTCGCGTCCCCACTGTGGTTCCCTTCCGATGCCGTGGCAGGCTCCGGCGCTGCTTCGTTCACGACACGTTCCGTCGCCTCCTCCGGTGCCGTCGTGGGCAACTCGGGCATGGGCGCCGGCACGTCGAACGGCGCCGCCATCGCACTCGACGGCGACGCGACGGAGGGGTCCGCCGCCGCGGGTGACACACGCACCGCGGCAACGGCCATTGCAGGCGGGCTCGACAGGTGGCGCCCAGCAACCAGGTTCTTGGCGACCCCGCTCACCACCACCACCGCCGCCAGCGCCACGACCGCGCCCACAAGCTTCCGATACCTCGACCGCCGGGCAAGCACCTCCGGTGATGGCGGCTCTGGCTGCCTGGGACCGGGCACGTCATCCGCAACCGGGGGGAACGACTCCTGCCGGACCCGAAGCGCCAGCTCCTCCTCGGTTGGGCGCGCGAAGAATGAAGCGTCGAACTCATGGAGGCTGTCGCGTTGCGGCCCGTCTGGTGCCTCCTGCCGCGCGGACGAGGCTGACACCGGATCGGACGCGCTCTCAACGACCGGCCGTCCACCAATCGCCTCGACGGAGATATCGGCGGGCCCGTCATCCGACGGATTGAGTCCGTCGGGGCTCGTCTCCGGGCTGGCAGCATGGGCCGCCGCAAGAATGGCCCCTGCCAGCGAATGCGGGTCCGTCGTTTCCAGGACGCTCCGCGGCGCATATGCGACCGGGCTGCGCGGATGAGACGACCGGTTGCGGCTTCCATGGGGTGCCTTGCGGTTGCGCTTCGACATGACGACTTCCCTTCCGTGACCGATTCCACGCCGTGACCACGGCGAGAACGCTTGCGGTCCTTTCAAGATCGAGGCCATGGCGCATGGCTCGAAACCTTGCGGGTTCTTCGCCATCTTGTCCCCGGCCATGTGCCACAACGTGCCAATCCTCCTGATGCCCCTGCCCGCTGCGACTCGCCGCCCCTCGTCCCGCGCGGCGAATCGTGTTCCACACCATCTCAACCACCGCGCCGCCGATGTCCCGGCCCCACGGCCCCCATCGGGCGGCGCCAGCGCCGAGCGTCGCGCGAATCGCACCGGCAAAGCCGGCCGCTAGCGCCGGAATCGCGCGGTTTCTCCGCATGTCATGGGGGAGTTGCCAGCCGCTTTCGCCACTTCTTTGACATCGACGACCGACGTCCCGTATCTCCTCGCTGCCGGCGACTCCAAAGGTCTCGACGGCAACGCGCCTGAAGACAAACGCGCCTGAAGATAGAAGACACGAAGCGGAGGAAGCACAGCATCATGCCCACCACCCGCAAGCATGCCACGTCGAAAACCGAAGCGCCCAGACCGCGAAAGGCCCGCAGCGGCTCTGCTGACCCTTCCGCGTCCAAGCCTCGCAAGCGCCGTGCTCCCTCGAGCACGGGCCCCATCCAGGCAACTCCACCACAAGCCCCCAGCCACCAAGCAGGGCCGTGCTGCCACGTCATTCCAACGAGGGAGCAGATCGCCGAACGGGCGTACTTCCGCTTTCTCGAACGCGGGGCGCAGCACGGTCATGACCTCGAAGACTGGGTGGCGGCCGAGCGTGAACTCACCGGAACCTTCGGGTGACCCCTGCCCTTGAAGTTCCCGGCCGACGCCCCGGTCACGCCGAAGAAGAAAGCCGAGCTGCTCGAGCGGATCGAGCGTCTCCAAATCGACCTCGCGCAGGTCGAGGAGCAATTCGTCCGGGGTAGCGGTCCTGGCGGCCAGAAGATCAACAAGACCGCCAGCACTGTCGTGCTCCGATACCCTCCTTTCAACCTCGTCGTCCGGTGCTCCCGCGAGCGATCCCAGGCCGTCAATCGGTTTCTCGCGCTGCGCGAGCTGCTCGACCAGATCGAGCTGCGCGTCAGCCCCGAGACGTCGGAGCGCCTGAAAGAGCGGGACCGGATTCGAAGGCGCAAGAGCAAGCACCGCAGGCGTCCCTCGCCGGAAACGCCGACTGGAACACACATCTCGCAAACGGCACGAAACGATCTCGATCCACGAGCCGAAAAGGGGTGCGACACAATCAAACCCGGGAAGCCCTATCATGCCTGACGGCATCTCCTTCAGGAGTTCAACAACCACACGCGCCTGCGACGACGAGCCCGCCGTGGGCCGGAAACCGGACCGCCGGTCCGACGTCGCGAACGCCCAGGAGCGGACATCCACTCGCCTCCCCCACGAGGAGCACATCGAGGCGGCGCTGGATCACCTGACCCGGAGTCGATCTCAAGACTTCGGGGTGTTGCTCGCGCAGCGTCACTTGCCAGCCGCCGAAGTCCATGTTGCGGCAGGAACGGGTGACGCGGGCAGAAGACGTTCATTGCCGGAACACAACGTGACACAGCGCGGATCGGCCCACGAACTGGGCAGTGCACAGGGTGCTCGATGCGTGGTCAGTGCGCAAACACCGGTCCAGTATCGGTACGGTGCCCGTGGCACCGCAGAGCACCTTAGGAACGCACTTGGCTGCGCACGCGTTGGAACCCACACATGGGAAGCCGGCATTCCCTCCCAGTTGCAGCGAGCAGGGTCGGTAGGCCGTGTAGATTCTTTCGGGCATACTGCGAGTGGATTCGTGTATCCTGGCGCGCCGTACGTTCTCAACCCCACCGTCGCCCAGCACATGGCCCGCAACATGCTCCCAGGCTCCCTTGTGGTCATCCACGGATGCGGCCCGGTTTCCGGCACGTATGGCAACACCGCTGCCTTCCTGAAGTGCTTGCCAAAGGGAACGACGCTCTACAACCACGTTGGACCGTCAGGGCCTGGGATGCCCTTCAACTGGGTGCAGCACCGCCTCGTCGAAAGAAACGGGAAGCTCGATCTGGAGTCGAGACCGCTCGACGGCCAAGCTCAAGTGATAGACTGGATCCTGCCTGAGGCTTTCGTGCAATGGTGGGTATCCGCGCAGTCCACGGACTACCTGAACCACTGCCTGTCCAATACGAATCAGTTCCGGATCACGGACGACGTTCGCATGGTCATGAAGGCCGAAGTCGATCGCCGACGCGCGTCGAAGCCACAAGATCGGCCGCAGACGCAATCGTCTCGGCAACGACAACCCTCAAGTCTGGCGCATCCGTGACAGCCCGATGGTGGTGTACAGAACCGAGCGAGGAGCGCTCCAAGTGAAGCAGATGTCTTCCATGAGCAACGGCCGGGCCTTCCGAAGGCTTGTTCTCCTGCTGGCCCTGTCGAATGCATGTTGCAGTGGCCCAAGGCGACATGAACGCAGCCCGGCGCCGTTCCAACCCGCCCCCGCGATCTCCGTCGACACTCGGACAGGACACGTCGAGCCTCCCGAGCCGTTGCCGGTCACCAGCGACACGGAGGCAAGACACGTCCGACAGAGCTGTCCGGACACCGGCACACCGGAGAAGGACGGGATTCCGCTTTCCGGCACCACGGGCCGAGACTGCCAATATCAGCCGGAGTGCAAGACCAAGGGGCTCTGCGCGGGCGAGCCTGGAAGCTGTTTTCGTGCTACTGCGCACGACTGCAAGAAATCGTTCGCCTGCGACTTTGAAGGGCTGTGCCAAGCATCGGGTGCGCTGTGCGTTGCGAAGTCGGACGACGACTGTGCGAATGCCGTCGTCTGCTTCGAATCGGGTCAATGTAGTGCGCAAGATGGTAGGTGTGTCGCGACTTCACAGCAGAAGTGTCAAGAGTCCCACCAGTGTGAACTTTCGGGGCTATGTACGCCTCGCAACGGCCGCTGCATAGCGGCGGAGTCCACCGACTGCCTTGATTCCGGTGCCTGCAAGGTCGTGGGGCGATGCCACGCTGTCGACGGCGTCTGCCTTGCCCTGAGCACCGCGGATTGCTCGGAGCCTTGTGTCCGCGCGGGCCTTTGTCATCTCAGGGATTGCCAATGCGAAGCCGTGTCGGAGGAAGACTGTCGGAATTCGGACGATTGCAGGTTGGAGGGTCTGTGTCGGCTCGTCGGTAACCAGTGTTGGTACTGACGCTGAGCCAGGCTCACAGGCACACGACTTCTTGACCGGGCGATGCCGCCGCCGTGCTACCGCACCGCACCAGAAGGGCACGCACTCTGCCGCGAACGTCAGGGCACCGCGAACAACCGAACCCCGCCGGTCCCCGTGCCGTCATCAATCGCGCACGAGAATACTTCATTCATGCTGACCGACAGGTCTCCGGGGTCGAGGTACTGCGCCGTGACCTCCGCAGTGCCGTCTTCCACGAGCTTGAGCTTCACGTAGTTGTACACCTTGCTGTTCTGAATCTGGATCAGCTTGTTCTCGGACGTCGCCAGATACGCCTTGGGGTTGTACACAACCCCCGCCGCGAAGTACTCCCACACGCCGATGTCCATCCCACCGATCGCGTCGGGTCCGGGGGCGCCTTCGAGCGTGCAGCTTGCATAGTGCAGTACCGCGCGCACGCGCTTGCCTTGCTTGAGCGCATCGATCATCTCGGAGAAGCTCCGCAGCGCCGTGGGCCCCTGCGGTTCGGTCGGTGCACAGTTGCATGTGCAAAGAACTCCTCCCCCGCTGCCGACCTCGCCCGCGTCAGGGTCGGCTGCCTGCGCTGGCGGTGTGCCGCTCGACCCGCCGGATGAGCAGCCGTGAGCGGCGCCCCAAGCGGCACCCAAGAACAAGGCGGTGAAGGCGATAGTGCGGTCGCGGAAGTTCATGAAAGTCCTCCAGTGCCGGGCGTGCGAGCACCCAGGCGGGTCGGTCGGGGAGTCGGATTGCGCTTCGCTAGCAAGCCTCGGACCATGCACGCACCGACCGAATCCCCGCCCCTCGCGGCGCGAAGGTAGACAACGTGGGCGGTGTGCCTGTGATTTGTCCGATCCCAGCCGGACCGGATCGTTCCGAAGCGCGTCGCCCTGCCAAGCCGATACTGGGCAGGACGGACCACGTGGCCTGCCCCGCCCGCCAAGCGCGTTCGAGTTGCGCCACGCGCTCACGCCGTTGCCACCAGCGACGTCCCTGCGCCAACCAGGAACCGTCAGATACCCTTCACTGCCCAGGGCAGCCGATCGAGGTCGACGTTGCCTCCAGACAGGATCACCGCCGCCTTGCGCCCCGGGTCGATTCTGTGGGCAAACAAGACTGCAAGAGGTACCGCCGCCGACGGCTCGATCACGATCTTCGCCCGCTCCCACACGAAACGCATCGCGCGCAAGATCTCGTCATCGTCGACCGTGATGATGCCTTGCAGGTGCTGGCGCAGTATCGAAAACGTCCGGTCGCTGAGCGACGTCAGGAGCCCGTCGGCTACGGTGCTGGGGTGCACGGAGGGGACAATCCTGTTTTCCCGCAGCGAGCGCGACGCATCATCCGCGCCCTTCGGTTCTGCGCCATAGAGCCTCACCGACGGGGCACGGCCTGCTGCTGCCAGGCAGGTGCCAGACATCAATCCACCGCCTCCTACGGGGGCAACGAGCACATCAATTTCGGGCTCCTGCTCCAGCAGTTCGAGCGCGGCGGTCCCCTGCCCCGCGATCACCGCCGGGTCGTCGTAGGGGTGAATGAACCGGGCGCCCGTGGCCGCCACCACCTTCGCCAGGGTTTCTTCTCTCGCCTGGAGCGTGGGCTCGCAGAACTCGATGTGCCCGCCATAGCTTCGCACCGCGGCGACTTTCACGGCCGGCGCGTTGCTCGGCATGACCAGGTACGCCGGGATTCCCCTGCGCAGCGCGGCAAGCGCGAGCGCCGCTGCATGGTTCCCCGACGAGTGCGTTGCAACCCCGGACCGTGCTTCGTCGTCCGACAGCGACGCCACCGCGTTGCTCGCACCGCGATACTTGAAGGCGCCTACCTTCTGGAAGTTCTCGCACTTCATCAGCACTCGTGCGCCAGCCATGCGGTCGATTGCGTCACACGTCAGGACCGGGGTCCTGTGCACCAGGTGCCGGATTCGATTCGCCGCCTGCACCACGTCGGAATAGTCTGGCAGCCGATTGGCTCGCTCTTTGCTCATGCTCGACCTCGCTGACGAATGCGTGATACCATCATTGCCTGCTCGTGCGGGAGGCCAGGATGAAAATGCGTCGAATCGTCCGTATCGCTGTTGTCGTTCTTCCCCTTGTAACGGAGGCCGCTGCATGCGGAGGATCCTCCAACGAATCCGCTGGCCCCACCAGCGGAACGGGCGGGTCCGGCGGCACGACCGGCCTCGACGGCTCGGCGGACAGCCCCGCAACCGGCGGGTCGGGCGGGCTCGTCGGCGAAGGCGGCGTCCCGACCGGCTGCACCCCGCCCTGCGATGCCCCGCAATTCTGCAGCGTGACGAACGTCTGTATCGACCAGGGCACCTGCCTCGACCCGGGCGACTGCCAGGAAGGCATGACCTGCGACACGCTCACCAACTCGTGTGTGCCGGGTGGCGAATGCGGGAGCCAGGAAGCAAAGGCCGAAGCCATCCCCCCCAACCTCCTCATCGTGCTCGACCGCTCCTGCTCCATGCGCAAGCCGGTTGGCACGCAAACCAAGTGGCAAATCGCGGTCGCGGCCCTCGACTACCTGACCACGCAGTTCAACGGCAAGATCAGGTTCGGGCTCACACTCTTCCCCGATACCGTTACGCCGAATTGCACGCAAGGCGCCATTCCCATCCCCGTCGCTCCTGGCAACGAGGCGGCCATCCAGACGTTGCTCGACGCCTCCCTCGCGCCATCGGATCCGAACTATCCCGACGGCCCCTGCGTGACGAACATCGACACCGCGATGACGCAAGCGGCGACGGAACCAGCCCTGGACGACCCCGAACGCGAGAGCTTCATCCTGCTCGTCACCGACGGCAAGCAAGCCGGCTGCTCGGCAGCGGGCGGCGACCTGGGCACCACGCAGACGATCACCGACCTGTACCAGAACCGCGGCGTGCCGACGTTCGTCGTGGGCTTCGGAGCCGGGATCGATCCTGCGCAGATGGATGTCTTCGCGGCGGCAGGGGGCGTTCCGAACCCGGATCCGAATCTGGATTACTATCAAGCCGAGGATCAGGCTTCCCTTCAGGCGGCGTTCGATTCGATCGCCACCCAGACGCTGGGATGCACGTACGTGCTCGACAAGACACCCGACGACCCGAACAAGATCTACGTGTTCTTCGACAACACGAACGAGGTCCCCCGCGACCCGTCCCACCACAACGGGTGGGACTACGATCCGAACACCAACCAGATCACGTTCTACGGCCAGGCTTGCGAAGACCTCAAGGACGGCACAGTGACCGACGTGGACATCGTGCTGGGCTGCAAGGCACCGACCCCGAACTGATCCTCCACAAAGCTGGTGCGTACGCTGCCGCGCATCGGTGATGGTGCGATCTGCTTCCGCGTGGCTGTCCTGATGAGTAGGATGCGCGCATGTCTTCGCCCGGAAAGCCAACGCTGAGAGGGACCTTCCATCCCAGGTGGTTCACCGTGTTTGCCGCGATCGCCGTGGTCGGCGCGATCGCTGCCGCTTTCGTAGGCTACGACGCCCTGAGCCGCGCAGCTCCGGACACCAAGACGGGCTGGTCGGCATCGGGCGCTGCCGGCGCCGCTGTAGTCGCCGTGGTGGTCGTGAGCACGCTGGTCAGGCGGGAGGTCATCATCGACGCGGACGGCATCCAGGAGAAGAGGCGGGGCCGATCGGTACGGATTCTGTGGTTCGAGCCGCACGACCTGTACTATCGCGCCTTCGACAGCTCCGGCACGCCCACCGTCGAGAAGGCCACGCTCACGACGCCCGATGGCCGGCGTATCGAGGTCGAGCAGGTGAACCTGCAGGGCGACACGAGCGCCAGTGTGCCGAAGCTGGTCGAGCAATACAGCTCCACCGCACTGCTGCCGAAGGTTCAGGCACGCCTGAACGATGGGGAACGCGTGCCCTTCGGAGCCGTGACGCTGTCGCGCGATGAGCTCACGGTCGGCACAGTGTCCTGCTCGATGGACGGCCCGGTCACGCTCCAGGTCGAGCAGGGCGAGATCAAGGTCGGAACCAAGGGCTCGTGGCAAGCCTCACATGTCTCGGTCCGCGACGTCGCAAACTACGCCGTGCTGCTCCGCGCAATCGGCCAGGTCACCCACGCGCGCGCACCGCTATGAAGCACGTTCGTCAGGGCATCGGGTGCGCATCGAAGAATCGCGCAAGCTCCACGGTCGCATCGGGCCCTTTCGGGTCGGACCACGCCTGGCCCGCCACACCCCCGGGCCATGCATGCCCCTGCCCTCGGATCGTCCAACTCTCCACGAACGCATCCCCCGACACCTCGTACATCGCTACCTGGTAGTCATACCCGTTCGGCACCGATCCGGAGGTCGTCGACGCCGGCGAGGGTGAAACCGATGCATTCGCCACCCCGTCGTCGATGCGGTCCGCAGCGCCGAGCCATTGCCCGACGAGCAGCGCCGCGTTCGCCGGGGGAACCGTCTGGTCCGCGTCGCCCTGCATGACGATCATCGGCAGCAGCCGGGCGCGCGATCCCATGGCGTCGACCACGTAGCCGGCGAGCTTCTCCGCCGGCTCGCTCGAAGGCGACGAGACGCAGGGCGTACCTCGATACGGACAGCCGGCCACGACACCCGCTGAAGCGAAGACATCAGGCCAGGTACTCGCAAGCACCACGGCCATCGCACCGCCTGCGGACAAGCCGAACACGTGGACGCGCTTGGGGTCGACACTGGCGAGTGAGGAAGCCTGTTGCACCACGCCGACGATCATGGTCGGTTCGGTTCCATCTCGTTGCTGCGCATCCGCAGCGAACCAGTTCCAACAGCCGAGCGCGTTGGCGGACGTCGATTGTTGCGGGAGGGCGACGTATGCTCCACGGGAGTCGGCGAGTTGCTCGAGGTGTGCGATCGCGGCGAAGCCGTCTGCGGTCTGCGAGCAACCGTGCAGGGCAACATACAGGGGCCGGGGGGTGCCGTCCTCGTCGGCTGGGCGCCGGAGCAACCAGTGCAGGTAGCCCTGCGGTCCGGACCAGTCGTACTGCTCGAAGCCGACCGCCGGCGGGGCGTCGGGTCTGGCGTCCGCGCCACCGCTTGCGATGGTTCCACCGGTCCCCCCGCCGCCCCCGGCGCCCGATGTCCCGGCCGCGCCGGCGTTTCCTCCGGTGGAGTTCGATCCCCCGGCACCCGAGCTGTCATGCACGTCCGGGTTACCGCACGCGCACGACAGCATGGCCCCCAGGGCGAAGGTGCCAAGAGACGCTTGGATGGCCCGGGCCGCAGGCAGGATGGTCAGCGTGCTCACGCCGTCATTCAAGCACGTTCACGCCTTCGGAGACATCATCTCGACGGCCCGACGGGCGGATTCGAGGGAGAGCTTGCGCCACTGGTCGGACATCTCGCTGGCGAAGGCGAGGCTCGCTTGGGACATCTGCGCGAAGTGGTCGAACATCGCGCGGGTCTGCTCGATTCCGTCGCCACGCATGTCGTTGAGCATGTCGCAGGCCGCGGCCGCGCTGAGCATCTGGTCCTCCGTGAGCTTCTTCCAGGCGTCGAGGTTCTTCTGCGTGTCGGCCATCTGCTGCACGCGCTGGACTTGATCCCACGCCAGCCGCCCGAACTGCTCGATGGCGGCGGACGCCTGCTCGACGCCCTTGATCTGCATCTTGGCGATCTGGTCGGTCAGGGTGGTGGCGAGCTTGACCTGCTGGTCGACCAGGGTCTTCCAGGCGTCGACGGAATGCTGCACATGCGTACGATAGGTGTCTTCCATGGGTTACCTTCCTCTCATGGCTTGGTCGCTAGCTGTCCGGGTTCTTGGCTCCGGAGATGGCGGGAAGGTAACGCGGCCCCCTCCGTTGTCAAGCCGTATTTTTGCACCGCACCATTTTCATCTTTACCTACGTTTCTTCGCCAAGAACTCCTTGATCTCGGCCAGCTCTTTTCGCAGAGCAGCAATCTCGGGGTCCGACCCCCACCCCGGCGGCGTCGGTTCCGACGGCACGTCAGAAGCCGCAGGCGCCACGCTCCGCCCCCCGTCGCCGAACGAAAACGACCCCACGAACATCCGCGCGAATGCGCTCGCTGCGTCGAACGGCACCGATGCAAACGGGTTGTACGCGCTGATGGCCTGCGCGCCACGCTTCGCCTGCAGGTACAACTCGAGCGCCAAGGACATGTACCGCCCGAAAAACTCCGCCAGCGCCGCGTCGCCCAGCCGGATGAGCTGCACCAGCAGCGGCACCGGCAGCAGCTTCGCCGCCCCTCGGCTCTCGATGATGATCTGCGTCAGCGTCGCCTGCGTCAGATCCTCGTTCGTCTTCGCATCCACCACCCGCACGTCGGCCCCGGCGCGGATGCGCTCCGCCAGATCCTGCAGCGTGATGTAGCGGCTATCCGCCGTGTCGTACAGACGCCGGTTGCTGTATCGTTTGACGAGAATTGCGCGGTTGGCCATGTTGCGTCGCATGACCGTACCGCAGCCGGCCCCCCGATGGAACCGCGCGATGCCCCTCGCCACGCGGTGACCTCGCCCCTCGTCGGCCTCGCCCCCCTCGCCTCCCGCTGCTACCATGCCCGCGTGCGTCGTCGCTTGCTCTTGCCCCTCATCATCTCCTCCCTCTCGCTCTCCGGTTGCGGCAAGAGCGCTCGCGACCCCTTCCTCCTCCCTGATGGCGGTGCCGACGCTGCGACCGGCGACGCGGCCGACGACACCAACAGGCCAGACGGCCCCGTCGACGACGCCGGCCAACCGCTGGGCAAGCCCTGCCTGGACGACCCGCAATGTGACGACGCGATCGATTGCACGACCGACCGTTGCGATCCGGACTACCGGCGTTGCCGCAACACGCCCGACGACCTGGCCTGCCAGAACCACCGCTATTGCGATGGGGTGGAGATCTGCGACCCGGTCCGTGGCTGCATCGAAGGCGTTCCCGTGACCTGCTCGGACACCGACTCCTGCACCATCGACCGATGCGTCGAGAGCCAGGCGATCTGCACCCATGAGCTGCGCGACGCCGACGGCGACGGCGACCCCGACTATCACTGCGCTGGCGGCAACGACTGCAACGACGCCGACCCGTTCACCAGTAGTCTCGTCGCCGAGATCTGCGGCAACGCGAAAGACGACGACTGCAACGGGCAGATCGACGAAGCCGGCTGTGTGACGGCCGCCCACGACACGTGCACCGACCCGGCCGTCGCGTCTGTCGGCCAGCAAGTCGTGCTCTCCACCCGAGCCGCGATCCTCGACTACGCGGCTTCCTGCGTCCCTTCTGGCGATCCCTCGCTGCGCGACATCGTGGCGGCGGTGACGGTCCCGCCCGGTCCGCCGATGAATGTCGACGTGGTGGCGAGGGCCGACGCCGGTTCCGTATACGCGGCCGCTGCATTGCAATGCAACGACGCCTCGAGCGAGCTCGCTTGCGGCCCCTCGGCGACCACGTCGGCGGGGCCCGTTGCACGCTTCATCGCACGCAACGTGCCCCCCTCCACCTTCCCCGTCTACCTGTTCTCGAACCTCGAGCAGGACATCCGCCTGACCGTCACGCTCCAAGCACCGGAGCCGGCGCCGACCAACGAAACCTGCGGTACGGCCCTACCGATCACGCCAGGCGTCCCGTTCGCCGCGTCCATCGTGGGAGCCACTCCTGATCTGCCGTCGGCCTGCTCATCCCCCCAGGGCGACCTCGTCTTCTCGTTCACCACCTCCGATCCGCACGACGTGTACGTCACGGCCACCTCGCTCGACGGCCTGGGCGACCCGACCATCAGCCTGCGCTCCGATGGCTGCGCGCTGGCCGAAGATGAGCTTGCGTGCACCTACGGCCCCGCTCCGCTGCTGTTCCGCCGCGCCTTGCCCCCTGGAACCTGGTACGTCTCGCTCGGTGCCAGCGGCCCCACCGACGTGCTCGCCAACGTACAGCTCGCCCCACCCTCCGTCGCCCCAGCCGACGAAAACTGCGAAGACGCGCCCGTCCTCGTGCCCAACAAGACCGTGTCCGTGCCGCTTGCAGGACACATGGACGACGTCCCCGGCACCTGCCTGGCAGGCGCCTCCGACGCTGCGTACCGCATCGACCTGTCCGAGCCCTCCGATGTGCTGCTCGTCGAGCGCATCTCGCAGAACGACTCCGGCGCACTGTCGCTGTTCGGATCGACCTGCGACGCCTCGACCTTGCTCGGCTGTGAGGTCTCGTCGCCGTCACCCGTGCGCAACGCACTGCACAACCTGCCTCCAGGCACCTATCACGCCGTGGTCGAAACCACCCTCGGCAACCCCACCACGCTCACCGCGTTCGTTCGTCCTGTCACGCCGCCCACCCTCGTGCTGTTCGCTGACGACTGCTCGGACGTCTTGAGCATTCCGGAAACCGGCGGCTCGTTCCAGGGCAATACCAGGAACGCGACGGCCCAGTATCCCGGATCGTGCGACCAGGGAGGCGGCACGCCCGAAGGCGCACCCGACCAGATCCTCCGCCTCGAGCTCACGGCCAGGCGGCGGGTGATTCTCGACATGCGCGGCTCCGGCTATCGCACGCTGCTCGACCTTCGGCGAGGTCCGTCGTGCCCTGGCGAGGCCATGACCTTCTCCTGTGCAGTGGGCTATTATCCGCAGCGCAGCTACCTCGATCGCACGCTGGACCCGGGCGTGTACTTCATTCAGATCGACGGCTTCGCGGGCGACTCGGGTCCCTGGTTCCTCGACGTGTTCACCGCCGATCCGTGAACCGCACCGGCGTGAGAACGTCATTTTGCCATGCACCATAGCACCTTGACTTCTCCCAAGAATCCGCCCATCCTTGACCCACCTCGTACCGATTGTGCGCCGCAATCGACGCAAGCCGGAGACGCCCCATGAGCCGCGCCCGCCCCCTCGTCGCTTCCCTCCTCGTCGCCCTCGCTCCGTTCGTTGGCTGCTCACCCGCCGACTCCGAAGTCGAGTGCCAGCTCGACACCGACTGCGCCTCGGGTGTCTGCCTCGGCAACGGCCGATGCGCCCCGGTCACCGGCGGGACCGGCGGCTCGGCCAACCTCGACGCGGCCGACGACACTTCCGGCCAAGACGTCACCCAGGAAGCTTCCGAAATCGACGCTGGTGCGGACGGTGACGCTGCCGACGACAGCTCGTCCACGGTTTGCCAGCCGAACCACGACGGAGTGCTGACGCGCGACGAGATCCCGCTGAAGGCAGGTCTGCACGCAACGTACAAGATTGCCGCCAACGTCCAGTGGGACACGGCCGGAACACCCGCGGCAGGCGGCGCCCGGCAGTGGGATCTATCGGGCACCTTCCCGGGCGATCACCTGTCACTCGTCGAGACTATCCCGCTCGACGGTCTGTGGTTTGCGCCCGACTTCCCCAATGCCACCTACGCATCGCGCCTCTCCGACTCCGAAGACCTCCTCGGCGTCTTCGAGATCACCTCGGACCGCCTGCTGCTTCGGGGCATCGCGTCGCCTGACGACGGCCTGACCCGCACCAAGCTCACCTACGACCCACCCGTGGTGGTTCTCCAATTCCCGTTCCAGCAGGGGTCCACCTGGGAGACCACCTCCACCGTGACCGGCCTCGCGTTGGGCGTCATGACCTTCTACACCGAAAAATACGCGAATCAGGTCGACGCGTCCGGCACCATGAAGACCCCCTTCGGAACCTTCGAGGTGCTGCGCATCCGCGTGGTGCTGACACGCACCGTCGGCGTGATGCCCACGACAATCCGGCAGTACCTGTTCGCCACCGAGTGCTTCGGAACCGTGGCCACGGTCGCGTCGAAGGACAACGAGTCACAGATCGAGTTCACCCAGATCAAGGAGCTCAAGCGCCTGTCGCCATGAGTAGGCTCCGTTCTCTTTTCCGCCTCGGGATGACCTTGCTGGCGGCAACCGCGGGTTGCGCGTCGTTCCACCAGGGCTCCATGCCTGGCGAGCCGCCAGGTGCGACGTTCGCGCAAGTCCAAGGCGCCCGCGTGCGGTACGTCGACCGGGGCAAAGGGCCGGCGGTCACCCTGATCCACGGCTTTGCGTCCGCGCTCGACACCTGGAACGGCGTGATGCCGCTGCTCGAAGCAAACCACCGCGTCATCGCGCTCGACCTCAAGGGGTTCGGCTGGACGGACAGGCCCCCGGGCGACTACTCGCCTCGCGCGCAGGCGGCCCTGGTCTGGGCTCTGCTCGATGCGCTGGGCGTCGACAAGACCGCCTTCGTGGCTCACTCCTGGGGATCGAGCGTCGCCCTCGCCGCCGTCATGCTCCACCCCGACCGAGTCACACGCATCGCGCTGTACGACGCATGGGTCTACGAAGAGCAGCTACCGACCCTGTTCGCCTGGGCGCGCGAAGAAGGCGTCGGCGAGATCTTGTTCTCTCTGTTCTACAAGGAGCGCCCTGACGAAAAGCTCGCCAACGCGTTCTACGACAAGTCGGTGGTGACCGAGCAGTTCGCGGAGGAGGTGGAGCGCGCGATGGACCGTCCAGGCACGGTCGCGGCCGCGCTGGCCGCGGTGCGTGGTCAAACCTACGAGCGCATGCAACAGCACTACCGTGCCATCCGGCAGCCCGTGCTCCTGCTGTGGGGACGCGAGGACACGGTCACCACGCTCGAGATGGGGGAGCGGCTCTCGCGCGACCTGCCGAACTCCAGGATGATCGTGTACCCGCGTTGCGGACACCTTCCCATGATTGAAGCTGCCGCCGAATCCAATCGCGACCTCGCGCAATTCCTCGCGGAGGACGTGAAATGAAGCGTCGCGCGGCACTCGCCTGCACCTTCGCCCTGGCCGGCGCAAGCGCACCGGCGCACGCCACCGGCTTCACCGACATCGGCCAGGACATCACGCCGCGCCAGGAAACCAAGGTTGACCTCGACGGTTCGTTCCGCCTGCGCTCCGCGTGGCTCTACAACCTCGACCTCGACCGGGGGCTGACCCCCTCCGGCCAACCTCTCTTCCCGGTCCCCCTCGCCGATCCCAAGGCGCAGATGCTGCGTCGCAACGACATGCGCCTGCGCACCGACGTCCACGTCTACGCGCCGGGCGGCGGCTTTGTGGTCAAGACGCGGCTCGACGTGATCGACAATCTGGCGCTGGGTAGTACACCCGACGGCATGCCGGCAGCGAGCACCACGCAGAAGCCGCCGGACGACGCATTCCGGATCAAGCGCGCCTATGCCGAGACGCTCACGCCCCTCGGACTTCTCGCTGCGGGTCGCATGGGGAGCCAGTGGGGCCTGGGCATGCTCGCCAACGGTGGAGACTGCGCCGACTGCGACTCCGGCGACGCCGCCGACCGCATCGCGTTCATCACCCCGCTCGCAGGTTTCATCTGGGCGGTGGCCTACGACTTCTCCGCCGTGGGTCCCCAGACCCGGCAGAACGCATCCTCGCGCCCCGTCGACCTCGAGCCCAGCGACGACGTCCAATCCGTCACGTTCGCCGTGCTGCGATGGCGCAACGACCTGGCGCGACAGCGCCGACGCAAGGCGGGAAAGACCACGTTCGAGTACGGCGCCTACGGATCGCACCGATGGCAGGACCGGGACATCCCCGCCACCTACCTCGACATCGCCGAGCCCGTGATGTTGACGCGCGGAGCGGTGATGACGCGCAACTACCGCGCGACCGCGGTGGACGGATGGTTCCGCGTCACGGCACCGGGGTTCCGCGTCGAGGCGGAAGCCGCCTACCTCCATGCAAACGTGGAGCAGGCGTCGTTGGTGCCCGGTGCGCTCTTTCGCGAGCCCGTGACGTCGAACCAGATCGGCGCCGCGCTCGAGAGTGAGGCCGGCGACCCCGACGGCGCGTTCGGCATCGGCCTGGACCTCGGCTACGCCAGCGGCGACGACGCCTACGGCTTCGGCGCTTTCCCCAACCCGAACGCCAAGGCCGCCAAGCCTGGAGACCTCGACGGCCCCCAGGCCAATCCGCCACGCGACCGCACCGTCGACAACTTCCGCTTCCATCCCGACTACCGCGTGGACCGCATCCTGTTCCGCGAGATCATCGGCACCGTGACGGACGCCACCTACGTCCGGCCCCACGCTCGCATTCGCCTGTTCCGGGCGGGCCCCGGCGAGATGGTCGCTTCGTTCGCCGCCATCAGCTCGTGGGCCGTCCAGCCCAAGTCCACCCCAGGAGGCACCAACGCCCTCGGTGTCGAACTCGATCCGACCGTCTCCTACGCCAGCCGCGACGGCTTCGGCATCGTCGTCGAGCAGGCGAGCTTCTTCCCGCAGTCCGGGCTCGACAATACCGTCCAGCACTTGCGTGCAAAACCGGCGCAGCTCTGGCGCGTGCGCCTCACCTACGTGTTCTGACCATGCGCAAGCCCATTCTCCTGCTCTTCGCCGTTGCCCTCCTGCCCGCCTGTAGCCAGGAAAACAAGACCTACCCGTCGTACGCGGCGTACGAGCCTCCAGCCGCAGAGCCGCTCGCGTGCTTGCCCAACCTCGACGGCCAGATCGTGTCGTCCGAACTGCAAGAAGCGATTGGCATCCCCGTGTCGTACCTCGTGTCCGCCCCCGGCACGACGCGTCCTGTCGACGTGGTTGGCCAGCTTGGCAGCGACGGGCGGTTGCATTGGGACTGGTCCGGCCAGTGGGCCGACGACCGCCTTGCTCGCCTGCAGGCGTCTGCCCTCGAAGGCAAGTGGTATGCTGCCTCGTTTCCTGCCGGTCAGTTCGTCGCGCCCTTCGACGCCGGAAACACCATCGAGTCGGTCTACTCGCGAACGGAGCAAGCCCTCTACCTGCACGGGATTGCGTCGATCGAGGCCGACCCGGCCGAGGGGCGTACGCTGATGGTCTATGACCAGCCCATCGAGCTGTATCGCTTTCCGCTTGCGCCCGGAGCGAGCTGGATCGCCGCAGGCAAGGTGCAAGACGGTGTGATACGTGGGTTGCCTTATGCGGGGCGCGATGTGTACGAGGTAGCGGTCGACGGCACGGGCGAGCTGACGCTGCCGGACGTGACGTTCTCGCAGGTGCTGCGCGTACGGACCAAGGTCACGCTGGAGCCAGCCGTTGGGCAATCGGTTTCCCAGTGGCAGGTATCGTTCTTTTTTGAGTGCTTCGGCGAGGTCGGTAGGGCCACGAGCCAGACAGGCGAGACGGAAGCGGACTTCACCGTGGCGCAAGAGATTCGGAGGTTCGGAATCCTCTGAGCCGGTCGGCAATCCTGCATCGGTGACGACGCACGGCACGCTGCCAGCTCCCCGGCGACGCGACGCGCGAACCAGCAGGTTCGCGTACGCCGATGTCGGGTCCGGCCCTCTTGCCGCACCGATGGTCCGCGCCGCTCCCCTTGGCCGCGCTCTCGTGCTACAGCATTCGGCCGGGATGGCCGAGCCCGATCCAAGAGGCTCTAGGCCGCCCTCACGACACCAGAAAGTACATCA
>Ga0209018_1000481_pt1 | contig 36738 bp, 22 predicted proteins | sample YNPBryBLVA2012_FD_185814 | JGI IMG/M metagenome (GOLD analysis project Ga0209018, IMG submission 185814) | Anoxygenic and chlorotrophic microbial mat microbial communities from Yellowstone National Park, USA - YNP Bryant BLVA 2012 (SPAdes)... ...
CAGCAGCGGCTCCGGGAGGCCCAGCCGCCCTGCTTCTCTGAAGCCGAGGCCGACACCGATTGGGCTTGACAAGGCCCCCGGAGGCGGTAAACAATTACTTTCGATTTCAGCGGCGAGAAGCACGGGGTGCTTTTCTCGAGTTCCCCAGGCGAGGAGGAATTGCGAGTGGCTCTCTTGCGTAGCTACCTCGGGAAGGAAATCGAGTTTGATCGGCTCCGTCAACAGACCTGGGATCTGCCTTTCATCGAGAAACATTACAGGTCGGTGGTCAAGCAGCTCAAGGAAGAGGGGCGCGTGACGATCACGCGTGTGAGTTCGAAGACGGATCGCGGACTTCGAGGAAGAGACCTTGTGCGGTTTCTCCCGCTGAAGGAACGAGACGGCAGATGAGCGAGAAATCGAATATCGAGTGGACGGACTCGACCTGGAACCCGGTGACAGGCTGCAACAAGGTTAGCCCAGGCTGCAAGCACTGCTACGCCGAAACTTTCGCGGAGCGCTGGCGCGGGATTCCAGGTCATCCCTACGAGCAGGGCTTCGACTTACGCCTGTGGCCCGACCGCCTTGAGATGCCTCTCGCGTGGAAGAAGCCGCGCATGATTTTCGTTAACAGCATGAGCGACCTCTTCCATGAGAACGTGCCTCTGGCGTTCATCCAAAGAGTGTTCAGCACCATGGAGAGAGCTTCGTGGCACACGTTTCAAATTCTCACCAAGCGGTCGGCAAGACTGGCCGAGCTTGCTCCCGATCTGCACTGGCCTCCGAACGTGTGGATGGGCGTGTCGATTGAGAGCGCGAGCTACCTGTGGCGAGCGGACCACCTGCGAAAGGTGCCGGCTGCTGTCAGGTTTCTGTCTTTGGAACCGCTGCTGGGCCCGTTGGGCGCTCTCAACCTTTCTGGCATCCACTGGGTCATCGTCGGTGGGGAGAGCGGGCCAGGTGCGCGGCCAATCGAGGCGGCCTGGGTCAGGGATATCCGCAAGCAATGCCGTCGGGAAGGCGTACCCTTTTTCTTCAAGCAATGGGGCGGCGTTCAGAAAAAGAAGAATGGTCGGGTCCTCGATGGCCGAACGTGGGACGCGATGCCGAAGGGCCCTCTGCTCGAACTGGAAATGCGCTGATCCCGACGAGCTCCTGGAACTTGGCCTTCTGGTCGGCAAGGTCTTCCAACTTGGCAATAGGCCGCAACGCCCGCTCGGTGATCGCGGGCCGGTGGACCGCGTCGGGCATGGTCAGGATGTGCTGCTGGATTTCGGGGGGCAAGCGGAGCAGCGACATCACCTGGGTCACCCGAGCCCGGGTGATGCCCTCGCGGCGGGCGATCTCGGCCTGATTGTGAACTTGGCCGGATTGGAGGAGGGCCTGCCACTCAAGGGCCTTGCGGAGAAGCTCGATGACACGGGGCGTTCGGGGTGTCTTGGGTGGCTTCCGGTTCCGGTCCTTGGGAGGAAGCGCACTGATGACGCGTTCGGCGGGCACACGGCGCGTCAGGATGCCGACGTTGCCATTTTCGAAGGCCCCCTTCGGGCCCAGGGCGATCTCGACGGTCTGTTCGCGGTAGGCGGCCACATGGGCGCTGTTCGGGCCATCTGCGGCCACGTGGACGATGCGGAACCAGATTTCCGGCTCGGCCCAGCCTGGGCGGCCACGTCGAGAACTGTTACGTTCGGGGAGCCAAGACTCCGCTGCCCGAAATAAAAATCCCTGCCAGTTAACGCGCGCCGAGCTCTCGTTGTCGCTGCGACTCGTCACCGTTTCTGCAACCTACGCAATCACTTACGGTGATGGCCGTGCTATGCCCCCCTTGAGCGGAGAACGGCGGCGAGTAGGCCGCCGGGCCCGCGGTGTGCCTTTCCTGCCGGTTTTCTCTCGTTCTCCACCCCGCGGCCTGCTGTGGTTAACAGGTTCGTCCGCCTCGATCGTCGAGGGAGACGCGCTTACGAACTTCCCGCATGTGCTTAAGGAGCGAGAAGGCGTCGAGGCGACAGGCACAGGTCTGGCCGTGACGCAGCCGCCCCATGGTGTTAGTGGCGGGGCGGGGCAGAGGGATCGCGGCAGTCGCGTCCAATGGCGTAGGCCGCGTGGATCTCGGTGGTGATGAACACGTCGCTGGCTGTCTGGGAGGATGGCCTCCCCACGACGGGTGCCGCTAGCGGTCCACGTCGCGGACCGCACCTTGACAATCTTCCTGGCGCCAGTTCGCCGGCGACCGTTCGGTAGACGAGATTCATTTGCGATCCGCACCTGCCCCACTCAACGACACTCAGCGGCCTGTGTAGACAGCGTAGTTGAACTCGTCGAGGCGTTTGAGCAGGGTGCACTCGTCCGAGGCATCCACGTAGCCGGCGACAGCCTCGGCGAGTTCCTTCATCTGCCGGCAGAAGACGAGGTAGTCGCCCGCCCACATGAGAGTGTGCCCATAGGCGGATGCAATGGCATTGTCCCAGAGGGGGAGGAAGCTTGGCGCCAGAAGATGCAGCGCCTTTGCCGTCGCAACTGTGCTCTCGCTCGTCCGCCCTTTCCCGCCACGGAGTGCCTTGGTGAATTCGCCGAAGAGATCCCGGATCGTCGGTTCGTCCTCCTGGCTCAGGCTTTGGATGGTCCTGAAGCGCAGTACCTCCAACGCCGGGAGGCAATCGGCGACGCATCCTGTCAGGGCGGCCAAGTCGAAGGGTCCGTACCGGTAGAATGCGTTGTGCCAGATTCCGAGCAGCACGCCGATGGCTCTGCTCATCCTCAACGGGTCACCCCAGCCCGCTTTGACGGCCTCAAGGGCAACATAGTACACGTATGCCCGGCGCTCCCTCCGCTTGAACTCCTCAATCGCAGCGCGGAACTCCTGCCTGGTGGGGATGAAAATCGTGCCCCGCTCGCTCATGCGACAGCAATGATACCCAAGCCCATCGAAGTCCGGGGCGGCCTCCGGGCCGGTGCAGATTCGGATCTGCTCGCAAGCCCCCGCCGGCTCACATCCCTTGCTCGCCGGCCAGATCTGTATGATAGTTCCCTTGGTGCAGTTCAGGGCACCAAGGTTCTGGAGGCGCCCATGCCGAGCCTGCAAAACATCTTCGAGCTCTGCCGCCCGCGCCCCGATGTGAAATCAGGGACCACCCGAGACGAGCAGTTCGCCGCCGACCTTGCCCAAGTCGTCAGAGGCGCCGCCCCGCCCGAGTACAGCGATCCGGCCGTCTTCTTCGAGCGCACGTATCCGACCGCCGGGCTGAAAGCGCTGCTGAAAACCGTCTGCCAGCGCCTCTCCGGAAAGGGCGGAGAGGCAGCCTCACTGATCCGGCTGCACACGCAGTTCGGGGGCGGAAAGACCCACAGCCTGATCGCTCTCGTTCATGCGGCCCGGGGGATGCCGGGGGTGCCCGAGCATCGCAAGCGCGAGTTCCTGGATCCAGCGCTGTTGCCTGCCGGCAAAGTCCGCGTAGCCGGGCTGGATGGTGAAAACTCGGACCCGGCCAACGGCTTGACCCTCGAAGGCGAAATCCGCGCTTACAGCCTGTGGGGCGAGATGGCCTACCAGTTGGCCGGGATCGAAGGGTACCGCCGTGTGGCGGCTGGGGACAGAGCTCACATTGCCCCCGGTGCGGAGACCATCCGCGAATTGTTCGGCGAAGAACCGACGCTGATCCTGATTGACGAGGTGGGCCCATACCTGAGGAAGGTGGAGCGGGCCTTCCCCGGTGCGGCCGGCCAGTTCACCGCCTTCCTCCAGGCGCTGTTCAAAGCCGTAGACCAATGCCCGAACGCAGCGGTGGTTTACACGCTGGCCATAGGCCGCGGCGATCAGGCTACCGATGCGTACAAGGAGGAGACCGAACGGGCCTTGGCGATCATGGCCGAGGCCGAGAAGGTTTCGGCGCGGCAGGCCACTCAGTTGAACCCAACCGAGGAGAAGGAAACCGCGGCGGTCCTGCGGACCCGACTTTTCGAGCACATTGACGAGCAGGGCGCCGCCTCAGTGATTGACGCCTACCTGGAAGGCTGGGACCGCAATCGCGAGATGCTCACGCCCGAGGCTATCCTCGCCGAGCGGCGGGAACGGTTCCTGAGGAGCTACCCCTTCCACCCGGAACTGCTGGCGCTGCTGACCGAGAAGACCGCCTCGCTGAGCACCTTTCAGCGGACCCGCGGAATGCTTCGATTGCTGACCCGAACGGTCCACCTGTTGTGGAGGGCCCGGCCGGCAGACGCCTTTGCCATTCACCCGCATCACATGGATCCGGGCTTCGGCCCCATCCGTGACGAGGTCACGGTGCGTCTGGAGCAGAAGGACTATGTGCCCGCCCTCATCGCCGACATCGCCGCCGAGCCGGGCGCCGAACCGGCCCTGGCACAGCAGCTCGACGCCAAGCTGTACGCCGGCTCCCCGCCCGTGGCTTGTTACGTTGCGCGGACCATCTTCTGGCACACGCTGGCCTATGGGGAGAGCGCCAAGGGTGTAGGCCCGGAGCGGCTGCGCTACTCGATTTGCTCTCCGGCGCTGGAGCCCGCCTTCATCGAGCAGGCCCGCCTGCGGTTCCTTGCCGACTCGATCTATCTTGATGACAAGCCCGGCGCTCCGATGCGGTTCATGGTGGAGCCCAATCTGAAGCAGATCATCCGCCGGACGATGAACGAAGTCGTGAAGGCTGCCGAGGTCCGGGCCGAACTTCGGGAGCGCATCGGCGAACTGTTCGGCGGGCGGTCGGCGCGGTTTCAGGCCGTCATTTTTCCCGCCGGCCCCTATGAAGTGCCGGACGAAGTGGGCGATGGCCGGCCGCTGTTGGTGGTGATGAACTACGAGGCCGTAGCCCTCTCGGCGGAGCCGGGCAGCCTGCCCGGCGACGTGGAAAACTGCTTCCTGAACAAGGCCGGTGACAAGCCCCGCGAGTTACGCAACAACCTGGTTTTCGTGGTAGCCGATGAGCGTCTCCGGCAGAACATGCTCGACAATGTCCGCCGGCGCCTGGCTCTTTACGAACTGCGCAAGCCCGAGCGGATGAAAGATCTGGCCGAGTACCAGCAGCGGGAGGTCGAGGAGATGTACAAGAAGTCCCGCTTCGAGGTGGCCGTGGCGATCCTGCAATGTTACCGGAACGTGTTCTATCCCTCGCAAATGAGGATGCCGGGGACGAACGTGCCCCTGGCGCACACGGTCATCGAACTGCCCACCAGCAGCGAAGATCCCGGCCACGGTCAGACGCACGTGGAGCGGGTCTTGCGCGAGCAGCAGAAGGTGCTCTCCAGCTACGACCAGCCCAATGCTCCGGCCTACGTGCGCGACCGGACCCCGCTGAAGACCAAGGGCGAGATGACGACCCTGGCGCTGCGCAACGAGTTCCGCCGGGCGCCGGAGCTTTCCATACTGCTCGACGATCAGCCGCTGGTGGCCTGCATTCATGAGGGCATCAAGTCGAAGGTCTTCATTTACCGCGAGGGGAATCAGGTTTGGGGACCCGGGGACCCCTCGCCCGTGATCCAGATCAGCGAGAACGCGGTCGTGCACACCATGGCCGACGCCGAGGCCAAGAAGCTCTGGCCGAGGCCCGAGCCGCTGGTCGCGCGCATCGTTGCTGACCCGTCCACGATCTCGGCGGGCGGCAGTTCGGAAATCACGGTGACCGTGACGGGCGGTGTGCCGCCGTACACCTTCGCCTCGGGAGAGCCGGGATTGAACGCCAAGGCGACGCACCAGGCGGTGCTGCGGGCGCGGGTGAGTCCGCAAGGCTCGGCTTCCTATCAGGTCGAGGTACTGGACAGCAAGGGAAACCGGCAGTCGGTGACAGCGGCAGTCTTTGTGAAAGAAGCTGGCGAAGTGCGGCCGCCGCCCCCAGCCCCGCCGCCTCCGGAGGCTGAGTTCACCGCCACCGGACCGCTGGGGCAGGCCCTCACCGAGTTGTGGGAGAAGGCACGGGCCTCGAACGCGACTCGCATCCAGAAGCTCTATATCAAGCTCTACGAGGCCTCGGCCACGCGGAAGGTCCACCAGGGCGTGGCGACAGTGAAGTGCGCCCGGTCGGCTTGCCGGTTCGAGGCCGGCCTGCACGCCGAGGGCATTGAGAAGTTCGAAGTGCGCTATGAGGGCAGCCTGGACAAGGGAAGCACGATCATGAGCTTGCTGGAGCCGCAGATCCGCGCCGCCCAAGACCACACCTTCGAGGCGCAGTACACGCTGGAGTTCGATCCGGGCTTGCCGCTGCGGGACGAGTCGCCCGAGAACCTGACCAAGAACCTTACGCGGTATGGTGGCGGGGAAGCCTATGTCGAGGCGCATGCCGCGCCGCCGGAGGGGAAATGACGCCGGAGACCAGGGCGAACAACCCCTATGGCCCAAGCTACGAGTTGCGGCTCATCGTGCCGAAGAATCGAGACTGGCGCCTGGAAATCTGGCAACTGCCCTCGCCTGCCACGCCGCGTCTGAGAGGGCCGGAGCAGGTGGCGGCCATCAAAGGGATTCCTCTGCGGATGCTGGAGCCGCGGTTGATGAAGCGATTGAGCCGCGCCCGGATCAACCTCGGCGCTCTCCAGCCGGAGAAGAACCGGAGGTGGCGGCTCGACGAGGAACTCGCGCTGAACCTGGGGCTGCTGTTCCGCGTGCTGGCGCCGATGAAGAATCTGGACCGCATCCGCGAGGTGGCGGACGGCGTGGAGGGAATGAGCCGGGAAGAGGCGAGCTACTGGCTGGGGATGGCGATGCACCGGAAGAACCCGCGCCGGGTGCTGGCGGCGCTAAGGACGATGCTGACCAGCCCGCCCGGCTACTGATGGGAGGGGAGCGATGAACCGGCCGCGGTTGCTGATTGAGGAGTGGTTACCCACGGCGGAGCTGGGCATCGAGAGTGTGCGGGAGCGGACTCCACTCACCCCGTTTCCGGCGCCAAACCGACTCCACGTGTGGTGGGCGCGGCGGCCGCTGGTGGCCTGCCGGGCGGCAATCCTGGGTAGCTTGTTGCCCGCTGACGCCGACCGCGAGAAGTTCATGCACGTGCTGGGCATTCACGGCGATCCGCTGGCCTCCCAGAGGCGCATTGCCGAGGCCCGACAGAAGGGGGAGCGGTTCGAGGGCGAGGCGTATGGCTATCCCAGGGCGTTCAAGTGCTGCCCGACGGGAGCAGAACAAGCCTGGCTCAAGAACGAGGCCACCAGAGTCGGTTACTCGGCATCTCCCTCAGTCCTGGACCCGACGGCGGGCGGGGGCAGTATCCCTTTCGAGTCGCTACGTCTTGGACTGCCAACAGGAGCGATAGAACTGAACCCCGTCGCGTGGCTGGTGCTCACGGCTACTGTAGACCTACCTGCTCGATTCGGCCAGGACCTTTTAAGACGTTACGAGGAGCTTGCGGCTGAATTCGTCAGACGCAGGGATGAACGTCTCCAACCACTGATCCCACCGGAGCCTGTGGAGAAGGCGTTCCCGACGAACTGGCTGTGGGCACGTACGATCACCTGCCCCTACTGCGGGGGCGTGGTGCCGCTGTCGCCGAACTGGGTATTGAGCGGGGACGGCGCCGGCGTGCGCCTGCTGCCGGATTTCTCCGATCCGGCCGAGCGCCGGATCAGGTTTGAGATTGTCCACTCCGTGCGGGAGCACGGCAAGCCGACCGTAACCGGCGGCACGGCGACCTGTCCCTTCCCGGATTGCGGGCGGGTGATCAACGGGGATGAGATCAAGGAGCAGGCCCGGGCCGGCCGGATGGGCCAGCAGCTTTACGCCGTGATCTTCAAAGAGGAGAAGGTCGTCGGCTATACGAAGGCCGGAAAGCCCAAGAAGAAGCTGGTGCGGGGATTCCGCGCGCCTCGGCCAGAGGACGATGTGGAAGCGCTGGTCCGGGCGAAGCTGGCCGAGAAGATGCCCGACTGGCAGGCCCGCAACATCGTCCCGGATGAGGCATTCCCGGAACAGAGCAACGACGACCGCCCGCTACAGTACGGGATGCGCTTTTGGCGTGACATGTTCTCGCCTCGCCAGCTTTACGGCCACTGCACGAGCGTCGAGGTGTTCCAGGAACTTGTCGAGGAGATCCGGCCGAACAACTCCGGTGCCATCCCGGAACTGGACCGCGCGGCCTTGACGTATCTTGCGCTGGCGTTGGACAAGATGCTCAACTACAACGCCTATCAGGTGCGGTGGCATAGCAATCGGGAGGTGCTGGCAGGTGTCTTCGACCGGCACGACTTCTCGTTCAAGTGGAGCTACGCCGAGATGGCGCCCACGGTGACGGGCGTAGGCTATGACTGGGCTATCGAGCAGACGGGCAAGGCGCTGAAGGAGCTGATCGAGTTGGTGGGGCACGATGACGGCAAGCCGGGGAACCTCTTCCAGGAGGGGACCGGACTGCCGGCGATTGAGCTTCATTGCACCTCTGCCGACCGGCTTCCGCTGGCCGCTGAGAGCGTGGACTTGATCGTGATGGACCCGCCGTACTACCAGAACGTGATGTACGCGGAGTTGGCCGACTTCTTCTATGTCTGGCTGAAGCGCACGGCGGGCCTGCTGTATCCGGAGCAGTTCGCGGCGTACCTGACGGACAAGGACCGCGAGGCGGTGGCCAACCCAGCAAGGTTTGCCGGGCAGCGGGGAGCGCAAGAACTGGCGGCGCGCGATTATGAGGATCGCATGGCGGCGATCTTTGCCGAATGCCGCCGCGTGCTCAAGCCGAACGGCGTCATGACGGTGATGTTCACGCACAAGTCCACCGACGCCTGGGATGCGCTGGCCGCGGGGCTGATGAGCGCCGGCTTCGTGATCACGGCGTCATGGCCGGTTCGAACCGAGTCGGAGGGCAGCCTGCACATCAAGGAAAAATCCGCCGCGCAAAGCACGATCTTCCTGGTGTGCCGGGTGCGCGAGGAACGCGCCTCGAAGGATGAGGTCCGGTACTGGGAAGACGTGGAGCCGCAGGTGGCCGGCACGGTGCGAAAGTGGCTTCCGCGGTTCCAGGCGGACGGCTTGCGGGGCGTAGATCTGTATCTGGCTTGCTTTGGGCCGGCCTTGCAGGTGTTCAGCGAGAACTGGCCGCTGACCCGCGGCCGTGCCCGCCCCGAAGACCCCCGGCGGAAGCAGGTCAGCTTCCTGCCCGCGGATGACCCCTACGCCGTGAGGCCGGAAGACGCCCTATTGGCAGCCCGGCGCGAGGTGAAGAACTGGCGCATGGCCCAGCTCGCCACGGTAAAGCGGCAGCACCACCTGGACCCGTTGACCGAGTGGTTTGTCCTGGCTTGGGACGCCTTCCAGGCTCCGCGGTTCCCCTCGGACGAGGCGCTGAAGCTGGCGCGCGTGGTCGGGCTGAACTTTGACGGGCAGATTCGCAATGTCGTCTGCGAGACGAAGGGCGAAGACGTGATCCTGTGGGACTCGAAAACGCGGCGGTTGAAGGGGAGCCTGGGTCACGTAAGCGACGAGTGCATGCTGGATACTTTGCACCAGGCGGCGCTGCTCGGGCGAGAGCAGAACACGGGCGTGGCCCGCGACTTGCTGGAGCGGGCGAACCTGCTTAGTGATCCCACGCTGTTGACCGCGCTGGAGGCACTGCTCAACGTGCTGCCGCCGCCTTCGGCGGCGGGGCGGAAGGCGGAGTCTGGTTTATCGGGGGCAACCGCGGATTTCGTGGCGCTTGAAAAGCTGCGCCGCCTGGCCTTCGCCCAAGAGGTCCCGGCGCCCAAGCTGCCCGAGCAGCTCCTGCTGGCTTTCGAGGAAGGGGAGATTTGATTCCGTGGGCGCGGAGAACGCTCCGAGCGCGACACCGCTGTTGAGCCATCGCGACTGGAAGCCGTGCTACCGGCATGAGGACGGCGACCTGATTGACTTGTTCTACGTGCCCGCCCTCGCCTGCGCCGTCCGTTACGACCGTAGCACCGGCTTCTTTTCAGCCAATGCGCTGGCGCTGGCCGCCCGCGGGGTCCACGGCTTGATCCTCAACGGTGGCAAGATGCGGCTGCTGGTGGGCTGCACCCTGGACGATGATGAGATCGAGGCAATCGAACGCGGCTACGATTTGCGGCAGAAAGTCCAGGAGAAGCTGGCCCGGATTGATTTGACGCCACCCAACGAGCGGGTGCGCCAGGGACTGGAACTGTTGGCATGGATGATCGCGGCCGGGCATCTGGACGTTAAGATCGCCGTGCCCGTGGATTCGAAGGGGAAGCCGATCAAGCTCGGCGGCATCTACCACGAAAAGGTGGGCATCATCGAGGACGCCGCCGGGAACGTGCTCAGCTTCAGCGGGAGCATCAACGAGACCGAGGCGGGTTGGATTGACAATCGCGAGAGCTTCCACGTGCATTGTACATGGCTCGGAGAACGCGAAGCCGAGCACGTCCGGATCGAGGTGGACGCCTTCGAAAAGCTCTGGGAGGACCAGGCGCACAGCACCCGCGTTTACGAGTTCCCGGAGGCGGCCCGGCAGAAGCTGCTGGCTTTCCTGCCTTCCGAGGACCGCTTCATCACGCCGCCCACCCCGTCGACGCGGCCGGCAGGCGAGGAGCCGGGCTTCCGTCTAACGCCTTCCGAAGTGCGCCGTATCGTATGGACGTTCATCCGGCTGGCGCCGCGACTGTGGAACGGGCTACGGGTGGGCGAGGCTACGGCGGCGGTTGAACCCTGGCCGCACCAGGTGCGCATCTTTGACCGCTTCCTGAAGAGGTGGCCCAACCAGTTGCTGATCGCCGATGAGGTCGGTCTGGGCAAGTGCATCTCGGCGGGCCTGATCCTCCGCCAGTTGTGGCTGGCGGGCCAAGCCAAGCGGATCTTGGTGATGGTGCCCAAGGCGGTCCTGTCGCAGTGGCAGAACGAGCTGTACGAGAAGTTCAACCTGAACGTGCCGATCTACGACGGAGGCAAGCTGGTCTGGAGGCCGATCCACGGGCTGCCGGGGCCGTGGGAGAAACCGGTGGGCCGCACCACGTGGCATCGGGAGCCGTTCGTGATGTGCTCCAGCCAGTTGATGCGGCGCCGGGACCGCGCAGACGAGCTGCTGGCTGCCGAGGACTGGGACCTGGTGGTGCTCGACGAGTCGCATCACGCCCGCCGGCGGAGTGCGGGGAACCCGAGGGATGAGCGTCCAAACGCCTTGCTGAAGCTGATGCGGCAGCTCCGGCCCAAGACCAAGGCGCTGCTGATGCTGACGGCGACGCCGATGCAGGTTCATCCCATCGAGGTCTACGATCTGCTTGACCTTCTAGGCTTGCCGCCCAAATGGAAGCGGAGCGGTCAGGATTTCTGCCGGTACTTCGAACTGGCGGCCGGGAATCCCGGCGAGGCCGACATGCGATTCCTGGCGGAGATGTTCCGGGACATGGAGGAGGCGTTCGACCCGGTGCAGGACTCGGAATTGGAGCGGTTCTCTCCAGGGCTTTCCCATGTGGCCCGGCAGCGCATTCTGAAGGCTCTGCGCGACAACAGCGGGATTCCGCTGAAGAAGCTCGGGGGCGAGGACCGTGCCGCGTGCCTGCGGCTGCTCCAGCGGTTCAGCCCGATCAGACACCTGATGGCCCGGCAGACGCGGGACTTGTTGCGAAGGTATCACCAGGAGGGTCTGCTGAAGCAGTCGGTGCCGAGGCGCAACGTGATCGACGTGCCAGTCGAGATGACACCCGCCGAGCGAAGCCTCTACGAGGCGGTCGAGGACTACATCTCGGAGACTTACAACAAAGCCGCCGCAGACAAGCGCACCGCCATCGGCTTCGTGATGACCATTTACCGGAGGCGGCTGGCCAGCAGCTTTCGGGCTTTGCAGCAGACGCTGAACGATCGGCTGGCCCGGCTCCGCCAGGGGGCCGGGGCGGAGGCGGCGACCGAGCGGCGGGAGATGGAGTGGGAAGAGGACGCCGCCGCGGACGAGGTGAGTCGTGAAGAAGTGATGGACGCTGCCGAGGCCGCCGAGCTTGCCGAAAAGGCCCTCGGGGCGGAGGAGGCGTCGGAGATCGACCGGCTGCTTCGGATGATCGCCAGGGTGGGCGCGAACAGCAAGGCCCGCAAGCTGGTCGAGAAGCTCAAGGAGGCGTTCGCAGACGGCTACGACTCCGCTATCGTCTTCACGCAGTACACGGATACGATGGAGTTCCTCAAAGAATACTTGGCGGCGGAACTGCCGGGGTTGCCGATTGGCGCCTACTCGGGGCCGGGCGCGGAGCGTCAGGACGCGGGCGGCAACTGGGTCGCGGTCCCGAAGGAACAGATCAAGCGCGACCTGAAGGCCAAGCGGATCAGGCTGCTGGTGGCGACCGACAGCGCCTCCGAGGGCCTGAATCTACAAGCCTGCGGCGTGCTGGCCAACTTCGATCTGCCGTGGAACCCGATGAAGGTCGAGCAACGTATCGGCCGTATCGACCGCATCGGCCAGCAGCACCCTGAGGTCCGCATCCTGAACTTCGTCTATGAGAGGACGGTCGAGGCCGACATCTACTTCGCCCTCCGGCGCCGCATCCACCTGTTTGAGGGCGTGGTAGGCAAGCTCCAGCCCATCCTGTCCCGGCTGCCGCAGCGGTTCGAGCAGGTGGTGCTGGAGCCGAAAGAGCGGCGGGAGGCCACGCGGGAGCGGGTGCTGGCCGACGTTGAGCAGATGGCTCAGGAAGCCGAGCGAGCCGCCTTCGACATTGACGCGGCCGCCGAGGAGCCGTTCGTCCCGCCCGACCTGCCGGAACCGGCGATGACCTTGGCGGAGTTGGATGCCGCGCTGAACCGCACGGAAGCGCGGCCAGCGGCACTGGAGTGGAAGCCACTGGACCCCGGTTCCTACGCCGTCTCGATGCCGGGAATGCAGGAACCGGCGCGAGGCACCACCAGTGCGGAGGTCTTCGAGGACCACCCGGAGAGCATGGTCTTCCTCAGCCCGGGTGGGAAGCTGTTCGAGGAGATCGCGGCCCTGGCCGCCTCCGATGCCGAGCACGGCGAGGGCGACACCGGCGTCTGCTGGATCACCCCGGGCGCCCATGCCGCGGGGAGCCGGTTCTTGTTCCGCACCAGGCACGGTGTGCGCTGTGTGGAGCGCCTCGGCGAGCTTCTTTCTCTGCTATATGAAGCCGAACCCGGCCCGCTGCCGGAGGAGTGGAGGGGCAAGGGGGCGAGGGTGGTGGCATAGGCGGCCGCCCCATCGTGCGTCCTGCCGGTGAAGCGGCGGTACATACCGAAAGCAGACGGCAAGCAGCGGCCGTTGGGGATCCCGACGGTGCGGGGCCGGGTGACGCCAATGGAGGCGAAGTTGGTGCTGGAGCCGATCTTCGCGGCTGGTGGACTTGAGACGCGGCAAGGAGAGCTTCGTGTTCCTGGGATGCACGATTCGGAACAAGCGGAGCATCCAGCGAAACCCCCGCAAGTCTTACATGCAGCGGCGGCCAAGGCCGAAGGCGACGAAGCGGCTCCGGGAGCGTCTGCGAGAGTTGACCGGCAAGCGGCAGAGCGGGAAGTATGTGAAGCAGATCATTGCGGCTGACAAGTCCTTTAGAATCAATGGTGGGCGGTAGAGGACTCGAACCTCTGACCTTCTGCTTGTAAGGCAGACGCTCTGACCGGCTGAGCTAACCGCCCTCCTGCGCGAAAACTTGCCGCCTGCTGCGCACGGCCCGCTCCGCCTGACCCATCATATAACAGCCGCCGGCCGGCCCTCTCGCTCCGTGGTCCCAGTTCGGCACGCCATTTTGAAACAGCTTGTTCGGCATCGGTGCGGCTGCGCCCGCAGCCTCGGCTGGGCCGCCCCGCGGCGTTCGGGGCAGGGCCCGCCAAGTGGCTGTCCCGGCTAGGGGAAACGCCGGCGCGTCTCTAGGAACAATCCCCAATGGGAATCCGAAGCCCTTGGAGCCACGCTTGCTATTGTGTCTGCCCGAATGCGGACCTCGAACTCAGCTACCCCGACCAACGGAACCCAGCGAGCGGCCCGCTCCCGGCAGTCTCAGTCCCAGGAGGCCCAAGCCCGGCGGGACCGCGTCATCCTCGAGCATCTCCCCTTGGTGAAGGCCATCGCCGTCCGGGTGCATGAAAACCTTCCCGTGCATGTCGAGCTGGACGACCTGGTCCACGCCGGCATCCTCGGCCTGTTCGACGCCGTGGCCAAGTACAACCCTGAGAAAAAAGTGGCCTTCTCCAGCTACGCCAAGCACCGCATCAAAGGCGCCATTCTGGACAGCCTGCGGCAGCTCGATTGGGCCTCGCGCGATATGCGCCGCCGCCACAAGCAACTGGAGGCGGTCACACGCGACCTGGCGGCCATCCTCCAGCGCAACCCCACCGAGTCGGAGATCGCCGCCCGGATGGGCGTGGACGTCGAGCGCTGGCGCCACATGATGGCCGGTTTTCAGCATGTCGGGCTGGTCTCGGTCTCCTCCCGCCGCGAGGGCGACGAGCTGCCTCCGCCCGACGTGCCCGCTCGTCCCGAAACCCAACCTGATCGCCTCTGCGCTCAAAGCGAACTGCGCCAGGCACTGGCCCGCGCCATCGAGACCCTGCCCGAACGCTATCGCAAGGTGGTCGTGCTTTACTACCGCAACGACCTCACCATGAAGGAAATCGGCGGAATGCTGGGCATCAACGAGAGCCGCGTCTCGCAGATTCACAAGTCCGCCCTGGCCAAGATGGCCGTGGCCCTGGAATCCGCCGGCCTTCGCCCCGCCCACTTCCTGGCCTCCTGAGCCAGGGACCGGGCGCCAAGTTCTCGTCGCCCGGCGGCGAAAAACTGGCAGGGACCGGCCCGGAGCCGGCTCCTCAGAACACGCCGCCCTCCAGAATCCGGTCCACCCGCCGGCTGACCTCTTTCAGGTAGTCCAAGTCCCCGCCCGGCAACTCGACCGTGGCTGTCCCTTGGTAGCCGATCTCGCCCAGCGCCTTGTAGACTTCCGGCCAGTTCACATCCCCTTCGCCCAGCGCCACGAACTCCGCCAGGCGATTGCGGAACCGGAAGTCCTTCAAGTGCACGCGCACGATCCGTTTGCCCAGCGTCCGTATCCAATCCTGCGGAAAACCGACCAGGACCACATTGCCCACGTCGAAATAGGCCCGCACCCAGGGGCTGTTGAACTGGTCCACGTACTGGGCGAACTCCAGCGGGCTGAGCAGAAACTTGTTCCAGACGTTCTCGACCGCAATCCTCACCCGATGCTTTTCCGCCAGCGGGATCAGTAGCCGGATCTGCCGCTCCGAGCGCTGCCAGGCTTCCCGGTAGCCGGTCTGGGCGTTGACCACCGCGGGCACCAGCAGCACCACGTCCGCGCCCCAGTAGCGCGCGTTCTCCAGGCTGGTCTCCATGCCCTTCATGCTCCGAGCCACCACCTCAGGATCGCTCGAGGACAGCGGAAACTTCCAATGCGCCTGATTCATCACCGAGTGGATGCGCAACCCGGCCGCCTCGGCCGCCTTCTTGATTTCCTCGGCTTCCGCCGGGCTTTCCACCGTACCGCACTCCAGCTCTTCGAAACCCGCTTCGCGCGCCAGCCGGCAGCGCTCGGCGTAGCTCAGATTCCTGGGCAACATGCCGAGCAGCACGCCCTTGCGGATGGGAAGACGCGCCGCGCCCGGCGCCGCCGCGCCCGCCGCCGCACTGCCCAGAAACGTTCGTCTGTTCATCGCCTTGCTCCTTCAAGCCAGTTTCAATCCCAAGCTCCGCGCCACGCCTTGGATGTACTGCTTGCCCTCTTCGTACTCCCCGGCGGTCTTCAGGTGTTCCAGCATCAGGGGCGCCTCAACGGGAAGCTTCGCCAGCTCTTCGAGATAGGCCCGGTAGTCGAGCTGGCCTCTGCCGGGAACCACCTCCAGGAAGTGTACGTTCATCTCGACGACCCAGGCCAGATCCTTCGCGTGGCAGGAAACCACCCAAGGCCCCAGCGTCCGGAAGCACTCCCGGATGAACTCGCGGTTGCGGTAGAAGCGTCGCGGACTGTTGATGCCGTTGGCGATGTCTATGTGCACGCCGAACTGCTTGCGGTCCACCGCCTTCACCAGTTCCAGATAGCTGTCCGGCCCGTCTGGGATCGCCCAGCCCATCATCTCCAAGGCGAACTTGGTCCGTTTAGGCCGAACCTCGTCAATCAGCCGCCGCGAGTTCTCCACCGTGGCGTCAAAGAACTCTTTGGAAACATTCGCGGGATGGGGGCCGTACCAGACCGTGGGGTTGTAGGACCCGGCGATGTCCACCGCGCAACGGGCTCCGACCGCCTCGGCCAGCGCCAGCCGGTCCCGCACGTAGGCGAAGTTGGCGCGCCGCTTCTCCGCGTCCGGGTCCAGCAGGTTGCGCCAAGCCCCTACCTCGGCGATCACCACGTTCTGCGCGGCGAAAGCACGCTCGATCTCGCGCAGCCGGACGGTGTCCTCCAGCCGGGCCTCCGGACAGTACGCCGCACTGTAACCCAGCCGGCGGTGCTCGCGGGCAAGCTCGGCCGGATCGTCGCTTTTGAGGAACACCGGGCCGCCCAGGCGGATGGAGCGGCCGGAGGAGGCCGCCGCGGCCGCGCTCCAGCTCAGGCACAGCGCTTGACGGCGGGTCGGTCCGCTCGGCATGGCTTGATTGTACACGCCCTCGGCGAGTGATTGCCGGCCCTGGGCGCCCTGCGCCGCTCGGCCGCCCGCGGCCGAGCGCATCCCCCATCGCCCGGCCGGCCCGCTGCCCCGGGCCGATCGGGCACCGCCCCCTCAGTCGAGCGCATCCCCCATCGCCCGGCCGGCCCGCCGCCCCGGGCCGATCGGGCGCCGCCCCCTCAGCCGAGCGCCGGGATCTTGATGATCTTCTTCTGGATGGCGTACTGCACAAGCTGGGCCTTGTTGTGGATGTCCAGCTTGCGCATCAGGTTGAACTTGTGCGCTTCCACCGTCTTGACGCTCAGGTTCAACTGGCAGGCGATCTCTTTGACGGAATTGCCCTCGGCTAGCAGCTTGAGAATCTCCTTCTCGCGCGCGGTGAGCGTGGCGAAGCGCGGCACCCGGCTGGCGGAGCGCAGGCGCGTGCGAAAATCGTCCACCAGTTGGGAGAGCATGCGCGGACTCAAGTAACTGCCGCCCCGGCAGACGTCGCGGATCGCGGCCAGACACTGGGCCGCGGGGGTATCCTTAAGCACGTACCCGCTGGCGCCCACCTCCATGCCCTCGACCAGATAGTCCTCGTCGTCGTACATGGTGAGCATCAGGACCTTGGTCTCCGGCCGGTTCTTTTTGATCTGGCGGGTGGCTTCGAAACTGGAAAAACCGGCCATGCCGATGTCCATGAGCACCACGTCGGGACGCAGCTCGGCTGCCTTGTTGATGGCTTCGGCCCCGTCGGCGGCTTCGCCGACAACCTCCATGTCGGGCTCCGCCGAAATCAGGGTCTTCATGCCCTGGCGGAAGAGCGTGTGGTCGTCCACCAGCAGGATGCGGATCTTAGGCATTGGACTTTTCGCCTCTCCGGCCCCGCGCAGGCGCCGCGGACCGCCCGGACTCGCCCGGCGCCCCGCCCGCCCAGCCTCCCGCTCGGGAACCTTCGGGTATCGGCAGCTCGATGCCGATCCGGGCGCCTTGACCGGGCGCACTTTCGATCTGGATGCGTCCGCCTAGCAAAGCCACCCGCTCCTGGATCCCGGCCAGACCGAAGCCCTCGGTCTGGGCCAGCGCTTTAGGGACCTCAAAACCTACTCCGTCATCTTCCACACGTAATCTGAGCCACTTATCGTCCGCTCGCAACAGAAGGTTTAGATGGGCGGCGGAAGAATGCCTCCCCGCGTTGTTCAGACACTCTTGCACGATGCGGTACACCACCCGTTCCAGCCGCTTGGGGATCCCCCGGCCCAGATCCATCCGCAGCCGGACCTCGATCCGGTTCAGCCGCCGGAACCGGCTCACCAGACGCCGCAGCGCCGCCGCCAGCCCCAACTGCTCCAGCACCGCAGGGCTCAAGTCCGCCACCAGCCTGCGCAATTCCTCGATCGTCCGCTCCAGCAGCCGCCGCCCCTCGCCCAACGGCGCCCGCAGCGCAGGCCACGCCTCCGCCCTCTGCTCCAGCATCTCCAGTTGCAGCCGCAAGCACAGCAGCGACTGGCCCGCCTCATCGTGCAACTCCCGGCTGATGCGCCGGCGCTCCAGCTCCTCGACGTGGACCATGTGCTCGGCCAGCCGCCGGATCTCACCCTCCCTCCGGGCCAGCTCCTCGTGGAGGCGCGCCTTCTCAGAAGCCTCCAGGATCCGCTCTCCGGCCGCCCCCAGCAGGCGCAGCTCGCGCGGCAGCCATTCATACCGCTTTCGGAACCCCAGTTGGAGCAACCCCTCCAGGCGCCCGTTTCGGCGCAAGGGAACCGACCAGCAGGAGGCAAGGCCGGCCAGGCCCGCGGCCTCCGCCCGCAACCCCTCGACCACCCGATGCCCATCCAGATGGCGCGGGCGGGCCAGACGCCGCTCCAGCCGGGCATCCAGTCGCAGCTTTCGCTCTCGGTTCGGACCCGGCCAGACGCCGGCCTGAACCCATTCCTGGCAATCCGGCGCGCGCAGCCAAAGCCAACCGGCGTCGGCCCGCGAGTAGCCCGCCAGGATCTCCAGACAGCGCCCGATCAGCTCTTGATGGCTCCGGGCGGCCAGCTCCGCCTGGAACAGAGCGTGAAGGGCGGCTGCTTCCGCCTCGCGGACCCGGTAAAACGCGTGGTTCAGCGTCAGCAGCGTGGCGAAATCGAGCTGCCTCCGCGCCCAGCGCAGCTCCGACGCTTCCTCCGGTTCGGCCCGCTCCAGGGAGGCGTCCACCTGGCGCCCTGCCCGCGCCAGCTCTCCCAGAATGGCGGCCGGGGCCAGATCCAGCTTGGCCAGCCGCCCGCCGTGATAGTCCACCTGCTCGAAGAACGCCGCCAGGGGCCGCCTCTCAGCCAGCAGCCGGGCGGCGGCCAGGCAGGTCACGGCGCTCAGCGCCTTGCGCTGCTTGGCATCGTAGCCGCGCCGCCGCAGATCGCGCTCCAGCTCTGCCTCCAGCCTTGCACGCTGCGGGCCGATGAGCTCGGCCACTCGGGCCAGCCGAGCTTGCAGGCGGCGGCTGAGCATCCGGGCGGCCGCGGCCAGCGTCAGTGGCTTTGAGTGGGCCACTGCCCGCTCTATCGTGTGATGCGGTCGCCGCCTTTAGGGTCGGGCCTCCGGCCCGCGAGAACCGCTCCCGGTCCGGCCCGGCCCAACCGGCTCAGGGGCTTTGAGTCCCCTGGATCACCACCGTGCGGATGAGTTCGCCCACCTGGATGCGGAACGCATTCCGCCCGGCCTGCGGCCCCAGCCGCACGCTGATCGCGAAGACCCCCGGGTACTCGCTATCCACCAGCGAGACGTCGGTAACCTCGCCGCCGCCGGCCGTGACGCTCACCTCCGGCTTCACGTCTCGCACGGGCACACCCGTCGTGTCCGTCACTCGGAAATAAATCGCGCGCCGCAGCGAGGCGCCCGCCGCCCCCTCCGTCCGCGAGTTCAGCACGGTCAGATAGGCCGGAACCCCTGTCGGTACGGCGTACCAATAAGGGACTCGCATCTGAGCCGCAGAACGGGTCCCCCGGATTCGCAAGAACCCCTGGTACTCCCCGGGCGCCAGGGCCGTCCCCGCCCACTGCACGCTGAGGCTCCGCGAAGCGCCGGGCTCCAGCTCGATCGTGTTCGCCGACACGCTCGGCGCCGGCCCCTCTCCGATCGGCTCCGCCGAGATTGTGAAGATGTCCGGCGCTGAGTCCAGATTGGCCAACCGGAGCTGCCGCGTGAACTCGAAGGTCCCGCCGCCGCTGCCAAAGCTCAACGAGGTGGGGTAGGCGGCCAGGGTTCCCGCCAGCGCCGCGGCCAGATCCAACCGGCCGGCGCCCACGCGCTGCACCGGCCCCGGCTGCTGGGCCCCGGCTGGGAACGGAGCGGCGGTGTTCACCAGCAGGGAACGGTACTGCTCCGGCGTCAGCCCGGGACGGGCGGACTTTAAAGCGGCCGCCGCCCCGCTGACCAGCGGCGCCGAGAAGCTGGTCCCGCTCTCGGCGGTGTAGCCCGATGCGTCGTACATCTCGCCTTCGGGATACCAGCTCTGCGTGGCCGTGTAGAGATTGGCCCCCACCGCCACCAGGTCGGGCTTGACGGCTTCATCCGGGTTGGGACCCCGGCTGGAGAACGAGGCCAGCCGATCGGGATCCGTGGGCACCGGCCCGGGCCGGAAATTCACGGTGGCGCGCAGCTCGGGGTTTTCTCGCAAGCGCTTCTTGATAGCCAGACCGTCGGCGTTGCCGATCATCACGGCCGGCAGGGTGGCCGAACCGACGCTCATGATGGCGATGGGCCGGTCGTCGGTGTAAACGACGGCCGCCGCGGCGCCGGCCTTCTGCGCGTTGTTGAGCTTGTCCTCGAAGTAGCAGGTGCCCCGCAGGATCAAGGCGATCCGGCCTTCCAGGCTTCCGGCGGGGAGGGCCGCGCAGGCCAACCCGTCCTGATCCAGCGCGGCGACGTCGGCCAGCGGCCCGCTGATCGGCTCCTCCGGATTGGGTCCGTTGCTCGGCGTGGCCGGATAGATCCCGCCGCCTTCGAGCGCCACCGCCGTGGCGAAGAAGCGATCGCTGCCGCTGGCGCCCACCCCGAGGGCCGAAGGCGCAGTGGCATAGGAGTTGATGGTCTCCGGATCCGGCCCCTCGTTGCCCGCCGCGGCCACCACCAGCACTCCGGCGGCAAAGGCCCGCTCGACCGCCTGCACCGAGATGGAATCCGCCGGCCGCGGCGTCAAGCTTGTTCCCACGCTCAGGTTGATGACGTCCATGCCGTCGGCGACCGCATCGTCCATCGCCTTCAGGACCACGGCCGTGGTGGTGGTCTCGCGGGTGGCCGTGAAAACTTTGTAGTTGCCCAGCCAGGCCTTGGGCGCCACGCCCGTGATCTCGGCTAGCGGGCCGCGGTTGCGGATGCCTGCGGCGGCCATCGCCACGGCGGTGCCGTGCCCCATCTCGTCGCGGGGCGTGCCGTTGGAGTTGCCCAGCAGGTTCTCGTAGGTCCGGGCCACGATGATCTTGTTGTTGGTGTACTTGCGGTGCTCCTCGCGCCCCACCTTCGGAAAGCCTTCCGGCACGGCCAGGTCCGCATCCTGGAAGCCGGGGTGCGAGGAGTCAATGCCGGTGTCAATGACGCCGATCTTGACGCCCGCCCCGGCCCGCTCCATGCCGCCCATCTGTTCCCAGGCTTCGGGAACACGCAGCAGGGGCAAAGCGCGGTCCAACAGAAGGCGCACCTGGTAGACCGGATGCACCCGCACCACGCCCGGAACGGCTCGCAGCTCGCCGGCCTGCGCCTCGCCCGCCCTCACCACCAACGCGTTGGCCACCGTCTCCAGCGAGTCCAGCACCTCGATGCCGCGCTCCGCCAGCGCCGCCCGCACCGCCCCCTGCTCGGCCCGGACCTGAGCCCGGCGTTCCCAGGCCGCTTCCCGCCGCCCTTTGGAGGCCCGCGCCACGGCCGTCGCCGCCGGCTCGCCCGCCAGCTCGACGATATACTGATCGGGCACCACCTGCCCCCCGGCCAGGCTCGCCCAGAGGAAAAACCAGCCCCAGCTTCGCCGCATAGTTTCCTTATCGGATTTTACGTCCTAACGCCGCTTTCAGGGCCCCCTCTCATTCCACAGGCAATAGCGCTGCCTTGGAACTGACTCCTCCCGCCGTCACCACCACCTGCTGCACGCCCGCCGGCGCATCGGCCGGCACGGTGACGTTGATCTGGTACAGCCCCACCATGAAAGGCGCCAGGCCGCTGAAGGCGACCGCCGCTTTCCGCCCCCCGATGGTTACTTCCGGTAGAACCCGCGTCACGGCGTAAGGTTGCGCCGGCGTGGGCTCGCCGCTCGGCGGGCGGTTGTCCACCGGCCCCAGCCCGTTGGCGTAAAGCTGCACCACCCGCCCCCGCCGGGCCGGGTTGGCGCTGCCGACCAGCCGGTAGTTCTCATCCAGCGCGGCGATGAACCGGCGGCCCGTGGCCTCCTGGTACTCGAACAACGCCGGGGAGTAGTCGGCCAGGGGCAAGCTGTACACGGCGCTGGAAATGTCCCCGATGCTCACCTTGATCCGTACCGCGGTCTGCCCCTCCAGCTCCCAGGGCGCCTGCACGTTGACTTGCGAATCGCTCACGAAATGCAGCCGGCCCGGCAGGCTGATCCGCCGCTCGGGCACGTCGAAGCTCACGCTCACGCCGGCCAGCGAAAGCGGCAGATAAGGCGTCGAGAACACCCGCACGGCGTCGCTAAGGCCCCGCCCGAAAATAGCGATGTATGAACCCGGCGCCACCGCCTTGCCCGGCTCGAAGCTGGCGGCGTTCACCACGCCGCCGCTCAGGATGGTCGGACGCAGTCGCGCCCAGCCGTCGAAGTAGACCGTCAAGCCGCCGGCCTGCGCGGCGAACTCCTGATCGCCCAGCCGCGGCCCCAGCACCACCCGCGCAGCCGCGATCCCGTAGACGTCGGTTCGCTCGTCGGCCGCCTCGATATATCCCCCGCCCACGGTGGCGGCGAAGCGAACCGGCGCATTCCCCACCGGCGCGCCGTAACGGTCAATCAATTTGAAAGCGATCAGCCGCCCGGGAATGGGCGCGTTGACCACGCCCGTGAAATCTTGGCCCAGGATCGGAAAGGCGTTGTAAGCGGCGCCGTCGCCCACCACGTACAGGTAGGGCACGCGCAGCGTCCTGCGGCCGCCTTGGACGGCGATGAAGCCCTCGTAAATGCCCGGCAGCGGCAGGCTGCCTTCCAGGCGCACCGCCACCTGCGCGGAAGCGCCGGGCGCCAGATCGAGGCTCGCCGGCGCCAGGGTGAGCCGGGCGCGCGCGTCCTGCGTGCGCGGCGTCACCGAGAGGCTCAGCGAGAGGCGCGAGGCGCCGGTGTTGCTCACCGTCAGCGTGCGCGAGCTGCCCAGCGCGGCCTGCGTCAGGATGCCGAAGGAAAGCGCCGCCGGCTCGATCGCCGCGTCGCTCTCCAGCGCCGCGGCCGCGTCCAGCTTGCCCGCGCCTGCCGCCGTGACCGAAGCGGTCCGCCCCTCGTCGAGGACCTCCGGATTGGCCGTGTTCACCAGGGCCGATTTCAACTGCTCCGGCTTGAGGGCGGGCTTCTGCTGCTTGACCAGGGCCGCCGCCCCGGCCGCCAGCGGCGCGGCGAAGCTGGTGCCGTCCCCCGTGGTGTAGCCGCTCGGATCCCAAAGCTCCGAGTTAGGATCGTAGCGTTGGGTGGCGGTGTAAAGATCGGTTCCCACCGTCACCAGTTCCGGCTTGATCCCGTTCTCCCCCAGCGAGGGACCGCGCGAGCTGAACGAGGCGATCTCGTCGGCCGGCGCATCCACCGGAGAAAGCGTCGGATCCATCGTCGCTTCGCGCTCCGGGTTGGCGGCCAGGAAGCTCTTCAGTTGCTTGCCCGCGCTGTTGGGGATCATGGCGGCCGGGATGCCGGTTCCCGTCAGCCCGGCAGGGCTGAAGATGCTCTCCAGGCCCTCCAACTGGTAAATGATGACCCCGAGGGCGCCCGCGTTCTGCGCGTTGGCCACCTTCTGCGCGAACGAGCAGTCGCCCCGCTGGATGAGGGCGAGGGCGCCCGCCAGCGAGCCGGAAGCCAGCGGCGAGCAGGCCCGCCCGTTGTCCTGCAATCGGGTGACGTCGCGCAGCGGCGCGCTCAGGGGCGCCGCCGGCCGCGGGCCGTCGCCGAACAGGGCGCGAATGTTGCGCAGCGCCTCGGGCGCGTCGCTCCCGCTCACGCGGACGCTGGAGAACCAGACGTGGGAGTTGGTAACCGCCCCCACGGTGAGAGCCGAAGGGGCTGTGCCCGGCGTGTTCACCGTGGTCAGCGTGGGGTAGCGCAGGCCGGTATCGCCGTCGTTGCCTGCGCTGACCACCACCAGCAGGCCGGCCCTCACCGCGTTCTCCACCGCCTGGGCCCGCACGTCGCAGGGCTGGGAGGCCGGCTCGGCGCAAGCGCTGCCCGTATCCAAAGGCCCGTAGAGCGCCGAGCTGCCCAGCGACAGGGTCACGATGTCCATGCCGTCGCGCAGAGCGTCCTCCAGGGCGGCGATCACCACGTCGCTGAAGGTGGTGTCGTTGACCCCCGGCGAGCCGAAGATCTTGTAACTGCCCAGGAAGGCCTTGGGGGCTACGCCTGTGATGGTCGCTGAGGGGCCCGCTGCGGTGGCGCCGGCGGCGATCATGGCCACTGCCGTGCCGTGGCCCACGCGATCCCGGGCGCTCAGGTCGTCCGGGCGGGAGTCGGCCGCGGGATCGTCCGGGCTGCCGGCCGCCACCAGCTCGACGTAGCTGCGCGCTACGATGACCTTGTTGTTGGTGTAAGCGCAGTCGCCCGGGGTGCACTTAGGGTAGCCGGGCGGCGGTCGCAACGCGTCGTCTTGGAAAGCCGGGTGCCGGTGGTCTATGCCCGTGTCAATCACGCCGATCTTCACGCCCGCGCCCGCGTTGGAAACTCCGCCCACCCGATTCCAGGCGGCGCGCGCGTTGGCCAGATCGAGCGCCCGGTCCATATGCCGGCGGATGGGGGGCAGATAAGCCACCCGCCGGACGCCCGGCAGGCGGCGCAGCTCCTCCAGCCGGCTTTCCTGGGCCCGCACGAACACTGCGTTCACCAGCAAATGCGCCGCGCCCGTCACCGGCACCCGGCGCCGCGCCAGCTCCTCGCGCAGGGCTTGCTGCGCGGCCAGCAGCCGCCGCGCGGCGCTTCGCGCGGCCGGCCCGTCCAACTCCTTGCGGGAGGCCACCTGCGCCGCCACCGGCGGCTCTTGCAGGATCAAAGCGTAGCGGTCCAGATCGCGAGGGGCGGCCCACAGGGCAACCGCCAGAACCAGCAGGGCAAGCACTACCAACCAGCGTCGCATGGACTCTCTTTCTCGGACGGCCCAGCCCGCCGCCGCGTTACCCTCGGTTTCTGCGCCCCCGGCCGCCGCGCGCCGCCCGGGCCGATCGGCTATACTGGTAGCGGATCCGCTGGGACTGGAACTTTATGTGGCGCGGCCGCAAGCTCTTGTTCTTGATTCCGCTGGTCGTGGTGCTCTCCTCGCTGGTGGGCGGAGTGCTCAGCCCGGCGGCCAACGCCCCCGCTTCGGCCTCCTCGGAGGACGACATCAAGGCCGGCGTCAGGGCCTTCACCGGCATTTACAGCGTGGTCGAGCAGCATTACGCCGACCGGCTCGATCCCGATCGCGCCATTTACAAAGGCGCCGTGCCCGGCATGTTGCGCACCCTGGATCCGCATTCCAGCTTCCTGGACCCGCGCGACTTCCAGTTGATGCGCGAGGAGCAAAAGGGCCACTACTTCGGCGTGGGCATGCAGATCGGCCCGGACCGCCATTTGCGCAGCGGCAAGACCATCGTGATCGCTCCCTTCACCGGCTCGCCCGCTTACAAGGCGGGCATCCGCCCGGGCGACGTCATCCTGGCGGTGGACGACAAGCCGGTGGACGGCCTCTCGCTGGCCGAGATCGCCGACCTGCTCAAGGGCCCGCGCGGCACCCGGGTCAAGGTCACCATCGGCCGCGAGGGGCAGGAGCAGCCGCTGGTGTTTCACCTGGTCCGCGACGAGATCCCTCGCAAGAGCGTCGAGGACGCCTTCTGGATCCGGCCCGGCGTCGCCTACCTGGGCATTTCCCAATTCAACGAGACCACCAGCCGCGAGGTCGAGGAAAACATGAAGCGGCTGGGGGAAAGCCAGATCAAGGGCCTGATCCTGGATCTGCGATCCAACCCGGGCGGCTTGCTGAACGAAGGGGTGGCGGTGGCCGACCGCTTCCTCCAGAAGGGCCAGACCATCGTCTCGCACCGCGGGCGCGCCTCGGCGGAAAAACCTTACGTCGCCCGCCGCGGCAGCACTTACTCCTATCCCATCGTCGTGCTGGTGGATCGCTACTCGGCCTCGGCCGCCGAGATCGTGGCCGGCGCCCTCCAGGATCACGATCGCGCCTATATCCTGGGCGACACCACCTTCGGCAAGGGTCTGGTCCAGACCGTCTATCCCCTCTCGGAGAATACCGGCCTGGCCCTTACTACCGCCAAGTATTACACTCCCAGTAACCGGCTCATCCAGCGTGATTACTCCCACATGTCCTTTTTCGATTACTACTACCGCAAGAAAGAGGACGTGAAAAACCCGCAGGACGTCAAGATGACCGACAGCGGGCGCACGGTCTACGGCGGCGGCGGCATCACCCCCGACGAAAAGTACGTCCCGCCCAAGCTCAACCGCTTGCAGACCGAGCTGGCCCGCCGCTACGCTTTCTTTAACTTCACCGCGCGGTATTTGGGCGCCCGCAACCCCACCCTGCCCAAGAACTGGGAGCCCGACCAGGAAATCCTCAACGAATTCCACCGCTATCTGCTGGAGGAAGGCTTTCGCTTCACGGAGGCCGAATTCGCCGAAGCTCACGATTGGATCAAACTGCAACTGAAACTGGCCGTTTACTCCAGCGCGTTCAGCGTGGACGAAGCCCGGCGAGTGACGATCGAAACCGATCCGGCGGTGGCTCGGGCCATCGAATGCCTCCCCAAGGCCAAGGCGCTGCTGGAGAATGCGCGGCGCGTGGTCGCCCGGCGAGCGGCGCGGTAAGTTGACCGGCGCTCCCGCCCAGCCCCAGATCACGGTGCTCGACGCCGGGGGCCAGTATTGCCACCTCATCGCCCGTAAGGTGCGTGAGGCGGGCGTCTATGCCGAAGTACGCCCCAGTCAGGTCCCGGCCGCCGAGCTGGCCGGCTGCCGCGGTCTGATCATCTCGGGCGGCCCCTCCAGCGTTTACGAGCCGGGCAGCCCGACGGTGGATCCGGCCATCTTCCGGCAGGCGCCGGCGGTGCTGGGCATCTGTTACGGCCACCAGCTCATGGCGCACTTGCTCGGCGGCGCGGTGCGCAAGGGCGAGCGCGGCGAGTACGGACTGGCCATCCTCGAGCAACTCGAACCCAACCCCTTGCTGGCCGGCTTGCCCGCCCGCCAGCAAGTCTGGATGAGCCACCGCGACCTGGTCGCCTCCCTGCCCCCCGGCTTCCGCGCCCTGGCCGCCACCGAGACCTGCCCTCTGGCCGCCATGGGCGACCCGGGGCGCCGCCTCTACGGCGTGCAATTTCACCCCGAGGTGGTCCACACCCGCTACGGCCGCGAGATTCTGGCGAACTTCCTGTTCGGCATCTGCGGCTGCCGGCGGGACTGGGACCCGCGCGGGCGCGCCGCCGAACTGGAGGCCGCCGTCCGCCGGGCGGTCGGGGAGCGCAGAGTGTTCTTTTTCGTCTCCGGCGGGGTGGATTCGGCCGTCGCCTTCACCCTGTGCCTGCGCGCCCTGGGGCCCGAGCGGGTGCGCGGTATCTACGTGGATACCGGCCTGATGCGCGAGGGCGAAACCCAGTTCGTGCGCGAGCTGTTCGATCGCCTGGCCCCGGGCGCCGTGCACGTGGTCTCCGCCCAGGCGCGCTTCCTCGGCCCGCTGGCCGCCATCGGCGATCCGGAAGGCAAGCGCCGCCTGATCGGCGACGAATTCGTGCGCCTCCAGCAGGAGATCCTCGAGAGCGAGCGGTTCCTGGAGGCGGACTGGATTCTGGGGCAGGGAACCATCTATCCCGATACGATCGAATCCGGCGGCAGCGGGCAGGCGGCCGTCATCAAGACCCACCACAACCGCGCCCCGGGCATCCAGCGGTTGCTGGAAGCCGGCCGGGTGATCGAGCCGTTGAGCTCGTTCTACAAAGACGAGGTCCGCCAGATCGGGCGCGAGCTGGGCCTGCCCGAGGAGCTGCTCGAGCGCCATCCCTTCCCGGGTCCCGGCCTGGCCATCCGCTGCCTCTGCGGCTCGACGGAGGCCCCCCTGCAGCAGCGGCCGGAAGGCTGGCTGGCGCCCCTGCGATCCGTGGGCGTTCAGGGCGATTCGCGCACTTACCGCGCCGTGCTGGCGCTCGATGAGTTTCCCGTACCCGATCAGGGCCTGGAGGAGCGCGCCGCCGAACTGGTCAACCGCCTGGCCGGGATCAACCGCGTCGTGGCTTATGTGGCCGGCCACGCGCCGCTCGCCCGCTTGCGCGCCCGCGCGGCCGCGCTCACGCCCGAGCGCCTGGCTCGCCTGCGCCGGGCCGACGCCCTGGTGCGCCGCCTTTCGCACCAGGCGGGCTTCGACCGCCAGGTCTGGCAGTTCCCCGTCATCCTGGTCCCCCTCGGCGATTCAGCCCGGCCGGATTCGGTCGTCCTCCGCCCGGTGGATTCCGTGGACGGCATGACCGCCCGCGCCGTCTTGATGGACCGCTCCCTGCTGGAGGAAATGGCCGCCGCCCTGCTCGGCCTGGAGGGCCTCTGCGCGGTCTTCTACGACCTGACTCACAAGCCGCCCGGCACCATTGAGTGGGAGTAGCCGCTCAGCGCATCAGGTAGTCCCAGCGCCGGGCGCAAGCCTCCACCACCCCGGGCACGTCCCTTTCCAGCAGATAGCCCTGGCGGGCCAGCTCGCGCGCGGCCGCCGCCGCTTTCTCCAAGTAGTCCTCCCGGCTGCCATAGCGCTCCTGGATCGAGGGCCGCGGATCGCCGGTTTTCCGGCGCTCCGCCCGCGTGCGCGCGAAAGGAATGAACGAGCCGATCATGCTGGCCGGCTCCTCGGGCGCGCCCAGCTCGGGCGCGCGCAGGTTCCATCCGGTGTAGGTCGCCAGCGGCGCCGCCACCTCGGGCAGCCGGATGCCCGAGAGTTCGTTGCCGTCGGCGTCCACTTGCGGGACCAGCACGGGGAATTCCTTGCCCATCTTGGGCGGCTCGAAGGCGACGATGCCTTCAGTGCGGAACTGCGGGCCGTAGTCCACGCGCCAGGCCTTGTGAATCCGCCCCGGGAATTTCACCGAGGGGACCTTGGGGAAGCGCACCGCCTCCAAGGGCGCCAACTCGCCCGCCGCAAGCCTCGGGTAGCGCGAAGGCGGCGGCTCGACGCCTTCGGCCAGCCAGCGGTTCATCGCCGCCAGCAGCGCCCGCATCGCCCAGCGATAGTCGTTCGGATTGGCCGGGTTTTGGGTTCCGGCGCGGGAGGGCGGGAAGGAAGCCGGCGAGTGCTGCGTGCCGGCAAACAGGTAGATGCGCGTCGTGGGCGGCAAGGGTGCGTCGCGCGTGCCATCCAGGGTCGTGTGCGTAAGAGAGGCCGCCCGCCCGTAGTATTCGTAGGAGGAATTGGTGTAGAAGATCTTGGGCGTCACCCCGGCCTGCGTGGCTCGCGCCAGCAAGCCGTCGGTCAGCCCGGTTTCCGGGTCGCTCTGCTCCAGGTCGCTGAAGGGAAAGATGTCGGTGGGGTAGAACTGGTTCAGAAAGGGGTGCGCGTCGCGGGAAGGCTGCGCGAAGCGATGATTGAAGCTGCCCCGCCCGCCGCCCGCCACGTGCGCGATCACCCCGTCGAAGACCGGCCGCCCTCGTTCGTCGGCGTTGAAGCCGTAATAAAGAAACGTGCGCAGGAAGCGCCCGCTTTGTGAGGCGCCGATGCCGATGGCCCGCCGCAGGAACCGCGACTGGTCCGAGAGCATCAGGTGCTCCGGCGCGCCGCGGTACTTGAGGAACGAAACCAAGTCGCGCACCGCCGCCGGTCCCAGCCCGACCACCGGGGGATCCTGCGCCCGATAGACGACCTCGTAAATCTTGCCGGGCTCGAACCCGGCCGCCATCCAGACGCGCGTGGGATCCGGCCTCGGGGCGCCGAATTCCTCCCGCGCGAAACGCCACTGGCTGCGCGGGATCGGCCGCCGGGGCCCTTCCACCCGGTCACGAACCGTCAACTGCGCCTCGGGATCCTCCAGGTCCGCCGCAGGGTAGGCGATCATGTTGCGATCGGCCAGCGAGAACTCCCTCACCGGGCGGTCCGGGACATACTCCGAGCGCACCAGACCGCGGATCGGCCCGTCCTTGCCGCGCGCCGGCGGGGCCAGAAGCCGCAGCAGCTCGGGCTGGTCCGGCACGTCGAACTGCCAGCCCAGCCAGACCAGCGTGTAGCCTTCCTCCAGCAGCCAGCCGTCGCCGAACTGCGCCTCCGAGCGAGGATCGTTCGAGGGCGCCGCAAAGTTGAATTGCCGCAGCAGGTACTTGTTGCCCCGGTTGCAGACCTCCAACAGCAGGGCCCCGTTGCCCTGCCGCGGATCGCGCGGCTTGAGCAGGTACAGATCGGCGCTAAACTCCACCCGGCCCCTTCCGTTGCGCGGCGCCAGGGCCACATCCGTGATGATCCGGTTGGCGGGCAGCGCCGGGTCCACCTCGAAGAACGCCCGCCCGGCCAGCCGCTCATAGGGACCCGTGCGGCCGAAGGGGCGGCCCTCCAACACGTCGCCCCGCTCCCGAATCTCGATCCGCACCAGCTCTGCGCCGGCCGCGGCCGCCAGCAGCAACCACCAAACGCCCACCCGTCCGAGCATGCTGCTATTACACGGCCCCGGGCGCGACCAAGTCAAACCGGGCCGCCCGCCCCTACCACACCAGCAGGAAGTCTCCCACTCGCCGCTCGCCGCCGGTCTCCGGCAGGTCGCAGAAGGACACCGAGTCCATCTGCCCGACGACGAACTGCTCCCGCAGGCGCGCCGGCAAATCGGTCTTCGGGTTCAGCAACCAGACCAGCCGTCCGCCCCGGGGCAGGGGGATTCGCAAGGGCGCCTGCCCCTCGATCCGCTGCTCGATTCGCGGGCCCCGCCAGACGGTCACCACACGCTGCTGCGGCCCGGCCAGCGTCTTGCGGTCCAACACCACCACGGGCAGGTAGGGGTAGTAGTAGGCGGCCTTGCGCCAGGAAAGCAGCCCTCGTTCCCAGAGGATCACCGCCAGCCGAGGATGCTTTTCGGTCAGATGCCGGATCGCCCGCAGGGCGCGATCGTCCACAGCGGCCGTAGTGCGCACTTGTTCTAACGTGGTGAACGCCAGGCCGCTGTGCAGATCCTCCAGCACGGCATGCCAGACCCCCGGCGGACCTTTGTAATACCAGATGGGATGCAGGAACATCACCAAGTGCAGGAACAGCGCCGGCCCCAGCAGGAAAGCGACGGCATGGCTCCGCGGGGGACAGCCCGGAGCGGTGCAAGGCGCCTGCCGCATCGCCCAGCCGGCCGCCAAACCAACCAGGGGGACGACCAGCAAAGCGGCCCCTGCGCTCAGGAAATGCAAGGCTGCCGCCAGCGTCCCCGCCGTCAGCGTCCAGATCAGGCCGTGCCAGCGCGAGGGACGCTCAGCGATCCGGTCCGCCGCCCGGCTCACCAGCCACCCTCCCGCCAGACAAACCGCGGGAACCATGCCCAGCGTCTGGCCGGCGTCGGCGACGTGCACCGACAGCGCAAAAGCCGCCGGCGGCAACAACCACAGGGCCAGGAACGCCGCCCGTCCCGGGTCCCCTTGCCGCACTCGCAAGCCGCCCCAGAGCAGCGCCAGCGGCAGCGTCCAGGCCGGCGTTCCCGCCAGCAGCCAGACCAGGAACCGGCAAACCGTCGTCCGCCACAGAACAGGGTCCGCGCCGAAAGCCGGGGAAGTCAGCGCCGCCTGATCGCGCAGGTACTTCCAGCAGAGCTCCAGATAGACGCGCGGCCCGCCGGACGCCACCATCGTCGGCACAAGCCACGCCAGTGTCGAGCCCGCCAGCAGGCCGAGGCCCAACAGCCAATCGCGCCCCCTCGCCCGGGCGCGCAGCGCCGAGCCCGCCCACAGCGGGAGCAACATCGCCCCCAGTTCCGGGCGAACGCCCGCGCCCAGACCCAACACCAGCGCGCTCAGCGCCACCCAGCGCTTCTCTCCCCTCCAGGCTCGGTAACACGCGGCCGCCGCCGCCAGGGAAACCACCGCAAGCTGCACGCGCACCGCCGAGGTCAGCCCCGCGTACCAGAACGACGGGTACAACGCCAGCAGCCACGCGGCGCACAGACCGGCGTCGCGCCCCAAAAAACGGTTCCCGAAGCGTACCGCCAGCAGCAACGCGGCGACGCTGCCGAGCAAGGAGAGCGCCAGCAGATTGCTCTGCGCCCGTTTGAATCGCAACACGTCCAGCAGCCGCATCTGGAGCACGAACAGCGGATAGCCCGGCGGGTGCGGCTGGCTGTCCCTGACGTCGAACCGGCCGATCGCCCAGGCGAAGTTCACGTCGTCGAAGGAAAACAATTGCCGCGGCGCCAGCGGCCAGCGCGTCGCCAGGACCGTCGCCGCCAGGACCATCCCCAGCCACCAGCGCTGCGCCCGCCGCCTCACGCTTCGCGCCTCCTGCGCGGCCGAAGCGCTGCGAGGAGGCCCGCCAGCAAACTGCCCCAGCTTGCTGCTTGCGCCGCCCGCATCTCCCGGCCGCCCGTGTAAACCAACTCGATCCGGCAGGGGCCTTCACACTGCGGCTCGATGACCATCAATCCCAATCCGTCGCTCTGCACCGTTGCCCGAGCGCCGTTGACTCGCGCCTCCCAGCCCGGGTGGTGGCTGATGGCGATCGAGAGAGCGTGTTCCCGGCTCAGATCCGCCGTGATGAGAGCTTCATGCCGGTTCAGCCAGCGCCAGGATGCCGTCGGCAGCGAAGGGTCATCCAGCGCCGCCACGAAGGGCGCGAGCGACTCCACGTCCACCGCGCTGGGGGGCGGCCGGCGAACCAGGTCCTTGCGCCGCACCACGCGCGCCGGCGAAACCGTGCGTTGAGGCACTCCGTAAACCACGTCCTCGCCTTCGCGCCAAAGCTCGGGCAGCAGCCCGCGGAACTTCTCCGGATTGCGGAACGGCTTGTAGTATTCCCGGCTGGCGCCCCCTCCGACCGCCACGGCGTGCACTCCGAAGGCCTTCAGCCACAGCAGCGCAATCTCGCCCTCGCGCTCGCCCGCGTTCATCCCGGAGTAGACCTGAAAGATCACGGCCGGAATCTGCGGGTTCGTGATCCCCTGTTCGAAGCCGCCTCCCAACTGCGGCGTGTCCGTGAAGGCGTTCATCCAGAAGGAAATCGAACCGGGCGCCATCACCCGCCTCTGCCCCAGGTGCTCGCCGAACCAGCGGGCGGTCTGATACTCGATCGTGCCTGTCATCTCAATGGGCCGGATCAGCTCGCGCGCGAACCGGCGATACCGGCCTAGCTGCGCCGCGCCGGACGCCAGCAGCAGGGCGGTGAGCGCCACGGCGGCCGCACGGCGCTTGGCCGCCAAGGCCCTGCGCAGGCCCGCCCCCGCCAGCAGCGCCAGACCCATCTCCATCTCCAAGTGATACCGGTGCGGCTGCGGCAGGAGCATCACGCCCAACCACTCCGCCCCCAGCGTCACGCCGCCGGTCAGCCACGTGAACAGCCCGGCGAAACGCACCAGGCGCGAGGCGCCGATCCGCCTCAGGCCGGCGTGCAGCCCGAGCAGCAGAACGGCGATCAGCATCCAGCCCAGCCATTCGTCGAGGCCCGGGCGATATTCGCCGCCCACGCGCCGCGCGTTGCGGTTGATGGCGGCCAGCGTCGAGGGCGGGATCCAGGGCGAGGCCAGCAGATAGCCGTAGACCGCCACGCCCAAGGCGCGGCCCCACGTGCGCAGGTCCGCGTCGTTAGCCAGCAGCCAGGCCGCTGCGGCGGCTGCCAGCGCCGCCCCGCCCAGCCAGTTGGTCAGAACCACCGACGCCAGCCCCAGCGCCGCCGCCAGATACCATCCGCCGCGCCCCTTCTCCAGCGCCAGGCTGAGCAGCACAATGGCCGCCGGCAGCAACGTCAGCGATGCAACGTGCGGCCCCTCCCCGTAATGCACCAGGGCATGCAAGCGCCGCGCTCCCCACACGCTCCCCAGATCGCCCGCCACCGCCGGAATCAACAAGGCGGCCGGGGAGAGCAGCGAGAAAACCAGGCCCGCCAGCAGGCCGCACCACCGATCTGCGCCCAGCCGCAACGCCAGCCAGACCACCGTGACGCTTCCCAGACAGTACAGCCCCGCCGTCACCGCGTGGTGGGCCAGGGCCGGCGAGAAGCCCCCCAGCGCCGCGACTCCCGCCACCGTCAAGTGCAGCAAGGGGGGATAGCTGTTCTGGAAGGGGATCCCGCCGTACCACAGCGGAAACCAGGTCAGATCCCGCCAGTTCTCCAGCACCCAGCGGCTGATCGCCACGTAGGCCGCTTCGATCGAGCCCAGGTGCCGGGTGTACTCGCTCCGGAACAGCTCGCCGCAGATCCAGACGTTGATCGCTACGAGCAAGGCTGCGCAACCGGCCGTGCGCAAGGCGCTGGGGCGCATGGCAGCCCGCCATTATGGCAAAGCCGGCCGCCGCCCCGCGCCCCTCAGCGCAGGGTGAGCAGCAACAGCCAGTCGCCCTCGCCGGGCGTCTTCAGCTCCACCGCGGGGGCGGGTTTGAAGCGGCCCGCCGGGCGGCGCCCGCCCGTGCGCGGATCCATCCACACCGCCCGCACCGAGCCGCGGAAGCCGCTCAGGTTCAGCTTCACCGAAGGATTGCCCGGCAGGTAGATCAGCGCGAACTCGCCCGTCTGGGAGCGGGCCGGCATCGGGTAGCTTTGAAACTCCGGATCCCGCGGGTCTTCGGCCAGCAGCGTGCGATCCGGCCGCAGCCGCCACCAGGCCAGCGACTCGAAGATCTCGCGCAGCACCTTCATCTGGCGCGCGCCCGGATAATCCAGGCACTGCCGCCAGGGCTCGGCCAGGCCGCTGTTGGGGTGGTCCAGCGGCGTTTCCGGCCGGCGCGCCCAGGCCCAGATGCCGTGCGCCCCGTAAGTGACGCCCGCCGGCGGTCCGGCCAGCAGGCTGTAGTAGGCCGCCCGGCGCACCTGCGCCTCCCGGATCGGCTGCCGGGTCCGGTAGTCTGCGTGTCCCTCGTAGTTGATTTCGCCGTCAATCACCGGCCGGGGAGGTTCCAGCTTCCAGCCCGCCGCGCATCCCTGCGTGGCGTTCCATTCCCACTTCCGGGCGTTGTTGCCGTGGCCGCTCTGAAACATCAGGAAGTCCAGCCAGGGCTCGTCTTTCAAATCCGGCCAGGGATTCTGCATGCCTCGCGGGTGCAGCGTCACCGGACGCCTGGACCGCCCCTCGGGAAACACCGCCCGCCCGATGGCCTTCCAGCGCTCCGCCTTCGGTCCCCGATAATCGCCGTCGCCGCCCAGCACCCAGAGCACTCCGTAGGCCCCGTAGCGCGCCGTCATGTAGCGGGCCAGCAGGATGGCTTGATGCTCGGGCAGCGCCTCGCCCGGGCTCTCGCCTTCCTTCGAGCTGAGAGCCCACAAAAGCACGCAAGCCGCCACCAGGCCGTGGTCGTTCACCGCGCGCACCTTGCGGTCCATGCGCTGGAAGAAGGCGGGGTGCACTTGAATCCGGTCGGCGCCGCTGAAGGCGGTCTGGCCAAGTTCGTCCCGCCGCCCGGCCCGCCACTGGGTCATCACGATCTGCACCACGGTGAAGCCCTTGCCGGCGCGGTCCTTCAAGTACTCCGCCCATTCCTCGTCGGTCGAAAGCAGAGCCCCGTTCCAGGCGGTGTCGCCCAGCCAGAACCACGGCCGGCCGTCGGCGTGGACGAAGTAGCGCCGGTCCGGCGCCAGGCGCGGCGGGCCGCGCCGCGCCAGCTCGTGGGGGCCGCCGGCCGCCACCGCCCGGAATGCGCCGCTCTGGTTGTGCAAGCCGGGGTCAGCGAGTTCCGGCGCGCGCACCGTGTACTTCCACAAGCCGGCGCGCTCGGGCGAGAAACGAACCTTCCAATGGCGGCCCCCGTCCCAGAAGGCGGGGACCCGCTCGACGGCGCCCTCCGGCCCGCGGAACTCCACGACCACTTCCTGCGCCAGCGGATCGGCAGGATCACGACCGGCGGTAAAGTCGGCCTCGAACACCCCATAGCGCCGCACTTCGCCGGCCGCCAGCGGCGCCAGAGCGACCAGCGCCAGCCTCAGCGCGCGGGCCGCGGGCGCGGCGTGGCGTCGCCCGGAACCAATCCCATCAGCCATTTCACCTGCTCCACGATCATCTTCTGGATGTCCGGGCGATCCCAGACCGCCTCGACGTGTCCCAGGCCGTTATACAGCACCCGGCCCTTGCCGTAGTTGCGGGCCCAGATCACGGCGAAGTCCTTGTCGGCGCGCCGAATGTTGGGCCGCGAGTAATCCAGCTTGCTTTCGTCCAGGCGCAGCAACACGCGCACCCGCTCGCGCGAGAAGTCCTTGGCCTGATAGATCTCGTCCTTCAGGTTGAAGGCGCGAGGCAGGAACTTCATGCCCGGAAAATCCGGGTCTTCGACCACCAGGGGCGCCTCGAAAACGTTCCAGGGATGAGCGTCGAAGTAGCCGCCGATCATCTCCCCGTAGGCCGGCCATTTGTAGAACGTGTCGGTGGCCGAATGGATGCCCAGGAAGCCCTTGCCGTCGTCCCGGATGAAGGACAGCAGGTCGGCCTTCTGCTGCTCGTCCATGTCCAGCTCCCCGGTGGTGTAGAAGGCCACCGCGTCGAAGAAATTCAGGTTCTTGGCGTTGCCGGTGAGCTTCTGTTTGGTCACCAGTTGGCAGTCGGTCTTGATGTAGGTGTCCCAGATGCCGGTTTCCTGCCCCAGCTTCCAGAGGGTGCCCGCGGCGTAGGAGACCGAATCGTGCTGGAATCCCTTGGTCTGCCCGATGAACAGCAGCTTCTTGCGAGCCTGCTGCGCGGGCAGCGGGCCGCCGAGGGCCCAGGCGATCAGAAGCGTCAGCGCGATGCGTCGAGTTTTCATCCGAGCCTCCGATCAGGAATCTTCTCACCCCGCGCGCAGCGGGCGCAAGGGCCGCGGCCGGGGGCCTGCCCGGCGCCCCCGCCGGGCAGCAATTTCCCAAACTCCTCTGAGCGGCGGGCGTAAGTCGTAGTCCGCCCAGTCCGTTGGCCAGGCGGCGAGTTCGGGGGTCATTTTTGCAAAT
>Ga0209018_1000483_pt1 | contig 36668 bp, 33 predicted proteins | sample YNPBryBLVA2012_FD_185814 | JGI IMG/M metagenome (GOLD analysis project Ga0209018, IMG submission 185814) | Anoxygenic and chlorotrophic microbial mat microbial communities from Yellowstone National Park, USA - YNP Bryant BLVA 2012 (SPAdes)... ...
CAGGTGCTGAGGCGGGGGATTGATCCCCCCGCCGGATGCGGAGAGAAAGTTGCCAGATTATTTTGTTAAACTCCATAAGCGGACTGTGTCTGGCCGCTGGCGTCTGGGGTCGGCTTCCAGCCGACTTTCAGGTGCTGAGGCGGGGGACCCCCGCCGGATGCGGAGATAAAGTTACCAGATTATTTCGGTAAACTTCATTATCCGACTTCTGCGCTCTGAGGCAGGGCTTCCAGCCTGCCGAATCAGGCGATGCAAAGATGTGGGCGAATCACCAGTAAATGCGCGCTTTCAAAATTGGGAGGCATAGGGTATAATCGGCTGGCTATTCAGTCCCCTCGTCCCCAGTGGAGGGCAGACTTCAGTCTGTTTATGACAAGCAGCCTGAATTTTGCGCTCTTGGGTTTTGGACAGGGTCGAAATCAGAATGAGGTGAACATGACCAAACGAACTTACCAGCCCAAAATCCATCGTCGTCTGCGGGTGCATGGTTTTCGCGCCCGCATGGCCACTGCCACGGGCCGCCGTGTGTTGAAGGCCCGCCGACTGCGCGGCCGCTTGCGCTTGACCCCGAAAATGAACAACCACGTCAAGCACATTAACTGGAAGAGTTGACCCGCCGGGCAGTAGTCTGGCGGCGTATTGCTTGCCGGCCAGATTACTTTCACTGCATGGGTGATCCGCCGATTCCGTCTGACCAGTTCCACCGATTTCAAACGGGTGCGGCAAGCCGGAAGAGCTTACGCCCACCCGTTTCTGGTGTTGATTGTGTTGCCCAACGACCAGCAGCGCTTGCGTTTTGCCGTGTCGGCTGGCCGCTCGGTGGGTAAGGCTGTCGAGCGCAATCGTGCCAAGCGCCGCGTGCGCGAAGCGTTGCGACCGCTGATTGCAGCTATCCCCGATGGTTGGGATGTGGTCATCCTGGCTCGCCATCCCATCACCCGTGCAACTTTTACCGACATTCAGGCGGCTTTATCCAGCTTGCTTCACCGCGCCCATCTTGTCCGGCCTCCCCATGTGCCCTGATCCATATCCGCAAGAGGACCCGTTCTATGAACCGCGCCTGCGTGATTTACCCTTGCGCTGGGTTAACCTGGCGCGCTTCCCCGTTCTGTTGCTCTTCCGCCTTTATCAGAACACCCTGGCGCGTCTGTTGCCGGCCAACACCTGCCGCTTTTACCCCACCTGTTCTCATTACAGCTACACCGCCGTCTATAAATACGGCGTGCTCAAAGGCGGTTTGATGGCTGTTTGGCGGGTGTTGCGCTGCAACCCTTTCAACCCCGGCGGCCTAGACCCCGTTCCGTGACCTTTCTCTTTGGCGCGAGCAAGCGCTTTAGCCTACCCACCATGAAAATCAAATCCCTCCTCGCCTTCCTTGCCCTGCTTGTCATCACCAATCTGCTGACTGCGTGCGGCGGCAATGCTTACGCCGCCACCAGTTGGCCAGGGTTGACCGTGTCCAACGATGTGGCCTACCTGGCCTACAACCAGCAGGTTTATGCTGTAGACCTGACCAACGGTAGCGAGCTTGGCCGCTATCCGCAGAAAGCTGACCGCAACAAGACCTTTTACGCTGCCCCAGCCTTGACCCCGACGGGTGACTTGATTGTCGCCGGTTACGACAAGGTCCTCTATAGCCTGGACCCGGCCACGATGACCGAGAAATTTACCTTTGCCCAGGCGCATAACCGCTACATCGCCAGCCCTCTGGTTACCGCCGAGGGTATTTTTGCTCCTAACGCTGATGGCTCCCTCTACGCCTTAGATTTCGAATTGAAACCTCTGTGGAGCCAACCTTTCCAAGTCCCCACTCGGCAGGCGCTCTGGGCCACGCCGGTTACCCAGCCAGGTTGTCATTGCCTGTACTTGCCGGCGATGGATAAATTCCTCTATGTTTTGGATATCCAAACCGGCGAAGAACGGGGGAAGGTCGCTCTGGGGGCTGCCAGCGTGGGTACACCGGCAATTGCGGACGGCATCTTGTATCTCGGCACCTTCAACCGCGAGATGCTGGCCATTGACCTGACCACGCGCCAGATTATCCACCGTTACCCGACCGATGGGATGGTCTGGGGGGGAGCGGCGCTGGCCGATGGCCGCCTATATTTCGGCGACATCGAAGGCGCTTTTTACATCTTGGAGACCCCCACCCTGACTGAAGTGAAAAAGACGGCCACCGATGGCGCCATTGTAGCCCCGCCGCTGGTGACGGCCAACGCTGTCTATGTCACCACCGAGAGCGGCTCGCTATATACCTTCGACCTTAACGGCGTCGAACGCCGCCCCCCGCAGAAATTTGGCAGCAAAGAAACCACCAAGCTCTATGCTCCCCCCATCCTCTACGGCGATTTCATCCTTCTTACCCCCATGGATACCGATGAGCTGCTCTACGCAGTTGGGGCCGACGGTAATCAGCTCTGGCCGCCTTTCATACCAGAACAATAAGTGCAACAGGATAATTTCCTATGTTCAACACCTTCATTGTTTACCCGCTGGTCAACCTTTTGCTGGTGATTTACGATGTCGTTTTCAACAACTTCGGCTTGGCCATCATCGTTTTCACTATCCTTATTCGCCTGGTGACCCATCCCCTCATGCTTCAGCAGATCAAGAGCAGTCAGGCCATGCAAGAGTTGCAGAAGTCGAAGGAGTGGCTGGAGATCCAGAAAAAGTATAAAGATAATCGCGAGAAACTGGCCCAAGAACAGATGCGCATTTATCAGGAGAAGGGTATCAGCCCGTTTAGTTCTTGTCTGCCGCTGCTGATCCAACTTCCGATCATGATCGCTTTCTACCAGGCCATTGTTCAAGCCCTGGCGGCCACGCCGATCCAATTCTTGGCCTTCGTCAAGAACATCTACCCCTTTGTCAATGTCTCTCAAGTTGTGCCGCTCAACAGCCATTTCCTGTGGATGGATCTGGGGCAGCCAGAACGCTTGCCGATCTTCGGTGTTGGTATACCCGTCTTGGCTATTCTGGTTGTGATTACCACTTACTTGCAATCCAAGATGACGGTTATGCCCTCCAGCGGCGCGCCCAATGATCAGAGCGCTCAGATGGCCAGCATGATGAACCTGTATATGCCTTTGCTGATGGGCTACATTTCCTACACCCTGGCTTCTGGCCTGGCGCTATATTTTGTGGTCAGCAACATTTTCTCCATTGGGCAATATGCCGCCCTGGGCAAGCTGGACGTAAAGAATGTGATCCCGGCTCGCTGGCGTGGCAAGCTTCCGCAGGCGGCGGCATCCCCCTCCCCTGTGGCCGTCCCCGTACCGGCTGACGATCCGCCTGTGGTGGAAGAAGCGTCCACGCCCAACGACGGACGGCCAACCCGCCGCGTGATGCCCAAAGCGCCGCGCAAGAAATCGGCCAGGGGCCGCTCGCGATAATCCTCCGCGGTCACCGCCTCAATCAGGAGAAAACCCCATGAATTTGCAGCGCACCACTCTCGAAATTATTGCACCCTCTGTCGAAGAGGCCATCCGCAAGGGTTTGGCCGACCTCGCTCTGCCTGCCGAAGCCGTGGATGTCGAAATCCTGGATGAAGGCAGCCGTGGGCTGTTTGGTATTGGTGCCCGTCAGGCGCGGGTGCGTTTGCTGGTCAAAACAAGCGACGCCGAGCGCTCTGACGACGCTGGTTCTGTCCCCAAAACCCCTGCCGAAATGGGCGCGTCTCTCTCTGTGCCTGTGACCCCTGCCGCTGAGACCGTCGCGCCCCAATATGCGGCTGTGTCTCCCGGCGAACCAACTCTCTCCCCTGAAGACGAACAGGCTTTGCGCGTCGCTCAAGACACGGTTGCTGAACTGCTCGCCAAAATGCGCATCCAGGCCAAAGTGACTGCCCATTATGGTCAGGCCGAAGAACCCAAGAACCGCCCCCCCCTGCTGGTAGACATCGAGGGCGACGATCTCAGCATCCTTATCGGCAAACGTTCCGAAACCCTAAACGCCCTGCAATACATTGCCACGCTCATCATCAGCAAAGAACTTGGGCATTCTGTCCCTTTGCTCATTGATATCCAGGGTTATCGCGCTCGCCGCAGTATGCAAGTTCGTCAAATTGCTCGACGCGTGGCCGAACAAGTGGTCAAGACGGGCCGCCGTCAGGCGCTCGAACCCATGCCGGCTAACGAACGCCGCCTTGTTCACATGGAATTGCGCAATCACCCCGACGTCTATACCGAGTCCACCGGCGAAGAACCCTACCGCAAAGTCAATATCCTGCCCAAGAAATAAGCCTTGTGGCCGCTTCTCTTTGCCCCCATGGATGCAGACCTTGTCTGAGTCGTGGGGGTGTTTGTGTGCATCGGCTTAGGCTTTGGCAACCTTTTGTAGCAGAGCTGGGCTGGCAGAGCGTCAGACATAACGAAAACCCCACGGATTTCTCCGTAGGGTCTTGGGCAGCTCGACAACCGAGCAGATGTAGTGCGCTGGGGGGGACTTGAACCCCCACGGCTCTCGCCACATGGCCCTCAACCATGCCTGTCTGCCAATTCCAGCACCAGCGCGGGCGGATGTATTATAATCGGGTCTACTTTGTTGTCAACCCTGGAGGAGTATATGCGTATCGTTCTTGATGCCATGGGCAGTGATACTTGCCCAGAACCAGAGATTGCGGCTGCTGTGGAGGCGGCGCGTCTCTTTGGTGATGAGATTATCCTCGTCGGCCCGATGGAGCAGCTCCAGCCGCGCTTGCGTGCCCTCGGCGGCGAAATCCCATTGGTCAGGATTGTCCATGCCCCCGATGTCATCACCATGCAGGATAAGGGGCTGGCGCTGGCGTTGAAAGCCAAGCGCCGCGAGGCTAAAACCTCCATGGCGCGGGGGATTGATTTGGTCAAAGATGGCGCCGCCGATGCCTTTGTCACCGCCGGCAATACGGGCGGCGCCATGGCGACGGCCTATTATCGCTTGGGTACCATCCCTGGCGTCGAACGGCCTGGCCTGACCGTCCTGTTCCCCACCAAGACCGGCTTTTGTAATGTGATTGATATTGGCGCCAATCCTGATTGCAAGCCGGAACACTTGTTGGTCTTTGCCGTCATGGGGTCGGTGTACGCCCGGCAGGTGCGGGGGATTACCTCGCCGCGGGTGGGCCTGGTCTCGAATGGCGAGGAAGCCGGCAAGGGCAACGATTTGGTGAAGGGAACCTACCCGCTTTTGCAGTCCAGCGGCTTGAATTTCGTCGGTAACCTGGAAGGGAAGGAGATTTTTGGGGGAGAAGCCGACGTGGTGGTGACCGATGGCTTCACCGGCAACGTTCTGCTCAAATCGAGCGAGGCCGTAGCCAAGCTGATGGGCGACCTCATCAAGGAGGAGATCAAAACCTCGAAAAGCCTGCGCGCCAAGTTAGGCGGCCTGCTCATCAAACCCGTGCTGAAGGGGATGTTGAGTAAGAAGATGGACCCTGCCGAAGTGGGCGCGGCGTTGTTGATGGGGGTCAATGGGCTGGTCTTCATCGGCCACGGGCGCTCGGACTCGCGCGCCCTTGTTTCTGCCATCCGTGCTGCACGGCAGGCGGTCGAATCCAAATTGCTTGAAAATGTCCGCACGGCCATCCAAGAGCAATTGAGCCTTCAAAAACTTCAGGAGGTAGCATGAAACGACCCAGAGTCGTCATCACCGGGCTGGGGGCGGTAACTGTCCTCGGCTCATCTGTCGCCCAGTTCTGGGACGGTTTGCTTCATGGCCGTTCGGGTATTCGACGCATTACCCAGTTCGATGCTTCAGGATTGCCATGCCAAATCGCTGGAGAAATCCCTGATTTCGATGTCTCCAAATACATGGATCGCAAGGAGGCGCGCCGCGTGTCGCGCGCCGCGCAAATTCAGTTGGCTGCGGCGGTACAGGCGGTGGCTGATGCCGGTTTACCCGAAACAATGCCCGACGCAGAACGCAGCGGCGTCGTCTGCGGAACGGCGATGGGCGGTGTCGAGCGCGTAGATGAAGGCATCCATACCCTGCGCACGCATGGCATCGAGCGGGTCAATCCGTTTACCGTCGGTTCAGGCATCCCCAACCTGGGGGCTTTCCTCATTTCTCATCGTTTCCACATCCTCGGGCCAAGCAGCACCATCACCACCGCCTGCGCTGCCGGGACGCAGGCCGTCAGCGAAGCAGCCGAGATCATCCGGCGTGGGGCCGCCGATACGGTCATCGCCGGCGGGGCCGAAGCCTTGATCCAGGATTTCGCTATCGGCGGCTTTTGCGCCATGCGCGCTTTGCCGGTCAATTACAACGATCACCCCGAGCAGGCCTCCCGTCCTTTCGACGCCAGACGAGAGGGTTTTGTCTTTTCGGAGGGCGCCGCAGCCCTGGTGTTGGAACGACTGGAGACAGCCCTGGCGCGCGGCGCACACATCTACGCCGAAATCATTGGCCAGGGAGCTTCGTCCGATGCTTATCACATTGCTGCTCCCGACCCCGAGGCCGCCGGTCCAGCGCGGGCGATGCGCTGGGCCTTGGCCGATGCCAGCATTGACCCCACCGAGGTGGATTACATCAACGCCCACGGCACCTCGACGCCCCTCAACGATGTCACCGAAACGCGCGCCATCAAGATCGTCTTTGGCGAGCATGCCTACAAACTGGCCATCAATTCCACGAAATCCATGATCGGCCACGCCATGGGCGCTTCGGGAGCGTTGGAGGCCATGGTCTGTGCTCTGACCATCGCCAACGGCATCATTCACCCCACCATCAACTACGAAAATCCCGACCCGGAGTGTGACCTCGATTATGTGCCTAACCAGCCGCGTCGTCAGGCGGTCAACGTGGCAATCTCCAACTCCTTTGGGTTGGGCGGTCAGAACGCTTGCCTAGTCTTGAGAAAATATGAGGCCAGTTCATGAAAATTGTCGCCAATGAGAAATTGATCCGCCGTAACGCCACGCTGGGGCAAATTGCCTCCATCTCCAGCCTGGTCATCCTGATAGGCTCCTTCGTTCTATCCTTCCAGCGACCCGACCTGTTTGTTATCGCTTACGGCGGGTTGTTGCTCGGTTTTGTCCTTACCCAGATGGGCATCTACTATGGCAGCCGCTGGGGACGCAGCCCGCGCCCCGATGAACTGATCAACCAGGCTCTCAAAGGGATGGACGACCGTTACGCTCTCTATCACTACATCCTCCCTGCCGCGCATGTATTGATCGGGCCGGCTGGTGTGTGGGTGTTCTTGCCCAAACAGCAGGTGGGCAAAGTTACTTACGAGAAGAACCGTTGGCGCATCAAGGGGGGAGGCTTCATCCAGGGTTACCTGCGCATCTTTGGGCAGGAAGGGATCGGCCGTCCCGATCTGGAGGTGGCCAGCGAGGTCGAGGCGGCGCAGAAATACTTCAAGAAAAAACTGCCTGACGATGAATTGCCAGAAATACAACCTGCCCTGGTTTTCACCCACCCCAAAGTCGAGATCGAGGCCGATGCAGCCCCTGTGCCTACCCTGTACGCCTCCCAATTGAAAGAGTTTATCCGCAAAACGGCCAAAGGTAAGACATTACCCCCTGAAACGGTGAAGATGTTACAGAAAACCGTGGATAATTCTTGAGCGGCCTAGCCAAATGCCGATAGACGAACGGGCGAGCAGTCCACTGCTCGCCCGTTGCCGTTGATTGACACAGCGTTTAGCTTTTTAGGAATTCTTCCAAGGCTTCCTTGCTGATGCGAAAAGCGCTGCCAAGCTTCTTGGCTTTGAGATCGCCCGCGTTGATGGCGGCAATCACGTCCTCTTCGGAGACGCGCAGGAATTGAGCGGCTTCGGCAGGGGTCATCACCGCCGGCATGGCGCCCGCCGGAGGGGGTGTGCTGCCGCCTGGTGGGGTCGGCGGTTGCGTTGCAGCAGGGCCGGTGATGCCGCCGAGCGCTTGCCCCATGATCTGGCCAATGCCAACGCCAGCGCCAATCCCGGCTGTCAGGCCAGCGCCGCCGCTGGGGTTCTGCGCTGCGTCACGCAAGGCATCAGCCGCCTGCAATTGAGCGTAAGTTTGCATATCGAGCATGCCCATCGCCCGCAGTTCCTCTGCTGATTTGCTCGAAGGCTTGAGATTCTCGATGTAGAAAGTCTTGAGCGTCAGGCCAATAGCGGCAAAATCGTCCTGCGATTTAGCGCGCACGCCGGCGCCCAACTCTTCGGTCAAGCCGATGATCTCAGGTACGGCGTGCTTGGCAGCGGTTTCGCCGAGCAAGTCTTGCAGCTTCGAGAGCAGCATGGCGCGCAAACGGGCTTCGATATCCTCCGTGCGCAAGATGCCCTGCGCTCCAACAATTTGGGTGACGAATTGCTGCGCATCCTTCACCTGAAAGCTGAAAGTGCCAAAGCCTTGCAGTAAAGCCACCCCCAGTCCCATCCCTGGGTTGCGGACAATGATGGGTTGGGGAGTGCCCCATTTCTGGTCGGCAAATTCACGCATCGAGACGAAGTAGACCTCTGCCGGGAAAGGGGTGCGCTCGCTGAAGACCGCTTTGCCAATCTTTTCGATTAGCAAGGGAATGTTGGCGGTCATGATGGTGTGTCGGCCAGGACCAAAGGTGTCGAGCGCCACACCATCGCGGTAGAAAACGGCCATTTGACCGTCGCGGACGATCACCTGTGAGCCGACGCGGAAATCGCCGGGGCCTGTCTCAGGAAAACGATGCACAATCTCGTTGCGCATCTCATTGGGGTATTCAACAATATCAAAAATCCTAGCCATGGCAGTAACTCCTGATAGTATAGAAATCCTGTTGTTCGATAGGGAGGTGGTTATGCTGCGACAACGATTGCTTCGCGGCGGTCGTATGCCTCGATGCACTGCTGCGACACTGTTTCCAGGTTTCGTAGCGCCGCCGCAAGTCCATCTGTGCCGACAGAAGCCTGCACGTTGTCAATGGCGCGGCTCACTTCATCGCCCAGTGTCAACAGTGTGTTGTCGTACTCATACAGACGGGCCAGCTCTTCTTCGTTGATTTTGACGGCTTCGAATAGGCTGGAATAACCTCGTGGGGCCGTGCGCACCCGGTCGGCAAAAGTGCGCAACTTGATAGCCGATTTTTCCAAATTGTCCACGTAGCCAATATCGCCGGCTTCGATGAATTCGGTCTGCAAAGCAGACACGCGGCCTTCCAACTCGCGGAAACGGTTGAAGATGGTGTCTCGCAACAGTTTGTCCGAGTCGCGGCGCGCCTGGCGCTCGACGTAGCCTTTGAAACCGGGGATTTTGCTGGCAATTTTCTTGAAAATATCCATGTCGCCGCTAACCGCCCCAAAAATTTGGTCTTTTAAGTTGCCTAAGTCGCTCATCGTTAACTCCTTGTTGGGTCAAGTCATTTTGTTCGAGATCCGCTCTGATTATAGTCTCAGTTGCATGCTTGCGCAACCGATTGCTTGTTGATCTTCACCCAATTTATACGTGATTTCAACCAGCGGGTTTCACCTGGGGTTAACAGGGCTGTGGCAACGAGTTGCGCTCGACGTTGATGGCAAGAGATGGCAATGCGTAAATCCGGAAAATGCCTTGACTTTGTTTTGGCTCGCGCTTATAATCCCCTGCGCTCAATTCCTCGATAGCTCAATTCGGCAGAGCGGGCGGCTGTTAACCGCTAGGTTCCAGGTTCGAGTCCTGGTCGAGGAGCTAAGCATTTTGTGATGGGTCCGCCGCCGGGTAACCGGCGGCGTTTTTCCTATCACTCGTATCTCACCGCCTCCACCACCGGCAACTGCGCCGCCTGGCGAGCCGGGACGATGGCCGCCAGCGCTCCGAAGAGCAGGCCGATGGCCACCGCTGCCAGCACACCCGCCAGCGGGAAGGTGTAGGGGATGGGGAACATCACGCTCAGCCCCTTGACGATGACGTAGCCCAGGTACAGCCCGGCCAGGATGCCGAACGCCGCCCCAACCGCAGCCAGCAGCAGCGCCTCGGCGCTGATCAGACGGCGGATCTGTTGGCGGGTAGCGCCGACGGCGCGCACCAGGCCGATCTCGCGCCGCCGCTCGATGACGTTGATGGCCAGCGTGTTCATCATCGCAATCAGCGCCGGGAAGGCCAGGAAGGCCAGCATGAAGTACATGCCGGCAAAGGTCGCTTTCATCATCACCAGCATCTGGTCAATGTACTGCTTGCCAGCCAGGACGGTGAATTGCGGGTAATCGGCGGCAACGGCCTTGATGGCGGAGTCCACCTGCTCCAGTGTAACACCGGGGCGCAGGTTGAGTTGGATGAAAACGTCGTCGCTGCGGCCAAAGTCGGCGGCCAGATTCTCCTGTGAGATGTAGGCCGTGACCACTTTGGCGTTCAGCAGGTCCGAAGCGTGGGCGACGATGGTGTAGGTCTGTGGGCCGTTGGGGGTGGCGAGTTCGACCGTATCGCCGACTTTCACGCCGAGCGTCATCAGGAACGAGCCGTTGACAATCATGTTGCGCCCGCTGGCGAGGGCCGCGTACGCCGTGGCCTCGTCGCCTTCTTTGAAGTCCAGGCCGCTGACCTGCGGGTAGGTCTGCGGGTCAAGCCCCAGCAGGGAGACCGGGCTGCCGTTCACGGCGCTGGAGGCGAAGCGCAGGGTGGTCACTGCCTCCACACCCTCAATCTGCCGCAGGCGGGCGGCAAACTCCGGGCTGGCGCCCATGTCGCTGTTCCAGACGGCAATGGACGGCGGGATGAACAGGTAATCGCTGCCGAGAGTCTTGTGGAGCAGGTCGTCCATCATGCCGCTCAAACTGGTGGTCATCCCGCCCAGGGCGACGATGATGGCCAGGCCGATCATCGTGGCGCTGACCGTCACGGTGACGCGCCCCGGCTGACGGGTGAGATTGCCCTGTGCCAGGTCAGCGATGCCCTGCCGGGCGTAGAACCAGGCCAGCAAGCGGCCAAATGCCCAGGCGATCGGGCGCAGCAGGGCCGGCGTGACCAGAATCAGCCCGCCCAAAAAGAGCAGACTACCGAGGGCGATCGCGTTTAGGTCCCCCTTGAACAGGCCGAGCAGCGCCAGGCCAACCAACACCAGCCCGATGATGAAATCGGCGCCGACGCGACGCTTGTACGCCACCTCTGCCAGTGATGGCCGCAGCGCCTCCAGCGGCGTGACGCGACTGGCGCTGCGCGCTGGCAGCAGGCTGGCCAGTACGGTCACGCCTACGCCGAGCAGGACGGAGGTGGTCACTAGGGTCGGTGAAACGACCGGCGCACCCAGTTCAAGGTTGATGAACGCTTTCATAGCCGGTTCTGCCAGGCGAACGATGAGCGCCCCGAACAGGTAGCCCAGCAACAGGCCGATGGCTGAGCCGATGATGCCTTGTAACAGACCTTCGGCCAGGATCATGCCGGTGATGGTGCGGCGGGTGGCGCCCAGGGCGCGCAGCATGCCGATATCGCGCCGCCGCTCGGCGACGATGGTGCGGAAGGTATTGAAGATGATAAAACCGCCCATGAAGAGGGCCAGCACGCCGAACATATTCATCGTTGCCTGGCCGAGTTTGATGCTGGCGAACATCTCTGAGCCGGGCGCCACCGTCCCGACCTGATAGTCGCTCCCCAGGGCGGCCTCGATGGCAGCGATTGCCTCGTTGCGGGCGGCGTCATCCAGACTGGTCAGAGCGACGCAAAGGGTGTTGATCTGCCCGGGCTGGCCGGTCATCACTTGCACTTTCGGCAGAGTCACCAGCACTTCCTCATTGCCGGGCAGGGTGCGCGGCGGGAGGATGCCGACGATGGTCAATTCGGTCAGGCCGTCCACCGAGGGGATGCGGATGCGGTCGCCGAGGCTCACGCCCCAGGCGTCAGCCAGGGACTGCGAGATGACGGCCGCGTCGCGATCATCCTCCTGCAGGAAGCGCCCGCCGTTGCCGATAAGGTAGGCCTGCAACGACTGCGCCGCCTGTGGCTCGATGCCGACCAGGTTAATGGCGCTGATGCGGTCGGGGCGGGAGGGGGCGCCGTCCACGAAATCGGGCGGCAGGTTGACGGTGCGCTCCAGCGATGCGGCGTAAGCGCGGATGCCGGAGAGGCTCTCCAGGCGGCGGGCGGTCTCTTGCGGGAATCCGCCGCCGGAGACGTGGGTGATGGTCACGTCCACTGCACCACTGGCGGCCATCATGTTGGCCTTGAAGGCCTCCAGTATGGTCGGCACGATGATGTTCATGCCGAAGATGATCAGCACGCCGAAGATGACGGCGAGCGTGGTCAGCAGGGTGCGCAGTTTACGCCCGCTGAGGTAACGCCAGGCAAGCGTCAGTTGGAGGTTCATGCCTTAATCTCCAATTTCTTTTATCTTGTCGGCCAACATCTGGGCATTGTCCTTGTTTTTGCGCTCCAGGTTGGTCTCGTCCACCACCTTGCCGTCTTTGAGGAAGATGATGCGGTTGGCGTAGGCGGCGATGCGCGGGTCGTGGGTGACCATGACGACGGTGCGGCCGTATTTCCTGGTCACGTCGCGCAGCAGGGAGGCTATTTCATCGCCGGAGCGGGTGTCGAGGTTGCCGGTCGGTTCGTCAGCCAGAATCAGGCTTGGCTCGGCAACCAGGGCGCGGGCGATGGCGACGCGCTGCTGCTGCCCGCCGGAGAGTTGGTCGGGGCGGTGAAGTAGACGGTCGCCCAGCCCGAAGCGGCTCAGCCATTCGGCGGCGCGCCGCCTGGCCTCGGCGGGCTTGACGCCGTCCAGTGTGACCGGCAGAGCGGCGTTCTCCACCGCGGTCAGTACCGGGATCAGGTTGTAGAACTGGAAGACGAAGCCTATCTTCTGGCGGCGCAACCGGGTCAGATCGTCGTCTCTCATCTTGGACAGGGAGACGCCTTCGATGTGCACGTCCCCCTCGGTGGGACGGTCGAGGCCGCCGGTGAGATGCAGCAGAGTGGACTTGCCACAACCGCTTGGCCCCATCACGGCGACGAACTCGCCTTCGTTCACGGTGAGGTTGACATGGTCGAGAGCGGTCACGGCAGCCTCGCCGCGGCCGTAGATTTTGGTCAGGTTTTCGGTTTGGATGATTGACATGGAAAACTCCAGGGTGATTTGCGATTTGCGATTGGCGATTGAGGTTGGATTTTGACGCCGAAGTGGATCACGGTTCACGATTGACTGTGGCCGGCGGCGGGTAGGTGGAGCCTTTGTCGCCTTTTGTTGGGCGGCCGCGGCGGCGCAGTTCTGGTTCGGGCAGCGGCTGGCGGCGGACTTCCTCCAGGCGCTGCTCGGTGATGTCCAGCCAGCGCAGGTCGGCCTCGAGGTGCATGATGGCCTTGTCGAGCAACAGGATTTGCACCATTTCGGTCTGCGGGTTGCAGGCCTCGCGGCGGGTGGTTAGGTCGTGCAATTCCTGGTAGAGATGCGCCCGTTGGGTCTGGATGAGGCGCGACGGGTCGGCCTCGCCACAGGCCAGCGCCACCATCAACTTGACGAAGAACTCATCGCGCTGGTGGTCGGGTGTCACGCCAGCGGCAAACCACCCGGCCAGAGCGGCGCGGCCCGCCTCGGTGAGGGCGTAGACGCGGCGGTCGGGCGCCTCGCCCTCGCCCAGGTCTGAGATGCACGTCACCAGCCCGGCCTGCTCCAGCCGTTCGAGCGTGGTGTAGATTTGGGCGGGCTTCACCTCCCAAGTGGTATCTCCGCCGACAATAGCCTCAAAGGCCGCGTGCAGTTCGTAGCCGTGGCGCGGCTTTTGGGCGAGGAGACCGAGGATGGCGTGGCGGACGGACATGGGGGGCAGGTAAACAGGTAGACAGGTAGGCAGTTATGATCGAGAAAATAATAAACGAGTTAGTATTTTTTGTCAAGAGCAGTTTGTCAAGAGCAGTTTGTCAAGAGCAGATTGATGAGGCAACCTGTGTTGACGACTCTCTGGCCTCAAGGTAGAATGGCGCAAATCGGACATTGGAGGTCGAAATGTCGGTCAAAGTGTTGTTGCGCAACAAAGAATACGAGGCGCGAGCGGGCACGAGCGTGGCAGCGGCTTTGGAGAAGATCGGGGTATTGCCCGAGAGCGTCATTGCTACTCGTAATGGGGAGGTTATCACCGAGGATGAAATTCTACACGAGGGGGATGTCATCAAGTTGGTGCCGGTCATCTCTGGCGGCTGAAGTCTGTTGATTGGGAAGCGTGCAACATGAAATGCCGGAAGTGCGGCGGAAAAGCCGCAATCAACATGCGTCATCACAAACTGGGTTTGTGCAAGGTTCATTATCTGGAATGGTTGCCTGAACAGGTGCAGCGTACGATCGAGAAATACCGCATGTTTGGGCCGCAGGATGATGTGCTGGTGGCGGTCTCTGGGGGCAAGGATTCTCTCTCGCTGTGGGATATCCTGCATCGGCTGGGCTACCGCGCCGACGGTTTGTACATTGACCTGGGGATTGACGGCGGTGTGAACTATTCAGCGGAGTCGCGGCGTCTTACAGAGCAGTTTGCCGCGGCTCATGGCCTCACGCTACACGTCGTGGATGTGGCCGAAACGTATGGGGAGTCTGTGCCGGCGCTGGCGGCGCGCACTGCCCGCGGGCGTCATAAACCGTGCGCGGTGTGTGGCCTGACGAAGCGACATATCATGAATCGCATTGCCCACGAGAGGGGCTATACCGTGCTGGCCACCGGCCACAACCTGGACGATGAGGCAGCAGTTTTGTTGGGCAACACCTTGCAGTGGGCAGGCGGTTACTTACGGCGACAAGCGCCTGTATTGGAAGCCGACCGCCCTGGGCTGGCGCGCAAAGTCAAGCCGCTGTGCCGCATTTATGAGCGTGAGATGACGGCCTATGCGCTGATGCGCGGCATCGAGTACATTCAAGACGAATGCCCCTTCGCCGAGGGCGCCACTTCGATCGAGTATAAGGAATTGCTCAACCGCCTCGAAGCTGACAAGCCCGGCTCGAAGCTGAACTTCTATCTTTCATTTCTAAGAGCCAAAGAGAACGGCCTGTTTGCTCCGCCGGGCGCGATGGATGGTGATGCCATTCATGCTTGCCCCACCTGCGGCCAGGCGACCTCGGCGCCGGGCGAGTGTGTGTTTTGCCGGATAGCGAAGAGAAGCTCGTGAGCGTGAGACGCAGGCAAAGCGCCTGGCTTAGCAAGTTGTCTCAGCTTATCTTATCTCGCCCACGGTGTGCAGCAGCGCCATGTTGGTCGGGCGGGCGGCATCTACCGGATAACCGCAAGTCACCACCACCTGTTGACCGCGCCGAATGGGGGTCGTTTCCATCATGGCTGCTTCGACGTTGACGAGCATGGCCTGCACTGTCTCGACTTGCGGTACCACATGCGCCCGCACGCCCCAATACAAACCCATACGCTGACAAATGCACGGATCGGGGGTGAAAGCCAGGATGGGCACATTGGGCCGCGTTTTCGACATCAGCAACGCTGTGCGGCCCGTACGCGTGAACACGGCAATAGCCGCCACATTGCGGGCGTGGGCCAGCTCGCGCGCGGCCAGTGTCATGAAATAGGTGTCATCCTGTGTCGTTTCGGCGGTGGGTGTGCCTTTCCATTTGCCAAACTCGGCTGCGTGCGCCTCCGCCTGCCGCACGATGGCATCCATCATTTGCACGGCCTTCACAGGGTAGTCGCCCGCTGCAGTCTCTCCAGAAAGCATCACTGCATCCGTGCCGTCGAAGATGGCGTTGGCCACGTCCGATGCCTCGGCTCGCGTGGGGCGCGGGTTGTGCATCATCGAGTCCAGCATCTGCGTGGCGGTGATGACGATTTTGGCGTGACGATTGGCGCATTCGATGATGCGTTTTTGCGCGATGGGCACCGCTTCGGGCGACATCTCCACCCCCAGGTCGCCGCGCGCCACCATGACGCCGTCGGCTACTTGCATGATCTCGTCGAGGTGGTCGAGCGCTTCGGGGCGTTCCAGCTTGGCGATGATGGGGATGCCGTAGCAGTGGGGGGCGATGCGGGCAATGGCTTGTTGCAGGCGGGCAACATCTGCCGCGGCGCGCACGAAGGAGAGCGCAATGGCGTCAACGCCGTGCGCCAGCCCAAAGGCCAGGTCAGCTTCATCTTTCTGCGTGAAGCTGTGGATGGTGAGTTTGGCCCTCGGCAAGTTGATGCCCTTATGGGGTTTGAGCGTCCCCCCCAATACCACGCGAGTTTCCACACGCGTGGCCGAGATGTCGGTTACAACCAGCTCGAGATTGCCATCGTCGAGCAGGATGCGTCCGCCGGGTTCCACGCTGCGTGGTAAGTCATCGAAATCCACCGAGACCAATTGCTCGTCTCCGGCGACCCGCTTGGTGGTGAGCGTCAGCGTTTGGCCGGGGGTGAGCGTCACCTGGCCAGCAGCCAGCTCGCCGGTGCGGATTTTGGGCCCTTGTAAATCTTGCATGATGCAGATAGGCCGCCCCAGCTCTTTGGCGATTTTGCGCAGGCGCTCGATGACGAGAGCGTGGTCCTCGTGGCTGCCGTGCGAGAAGTTCAAGCGGGCCACATTGACCCCGGCTTGCAGCATTTGCCGCATGGTGGCCTCATCCTGGCTGGCCGGCCCCAGTGTGGCGACGATTTTGGCGCAGCGCTCCATTTCAACCTCCCAGTCACGAAGACACTACGTTTCTACAGGCGCTCTTTGTGTCTTTGTGGTGAAAAATAATCCATGATACTTAGGGTTTGTAAAGCGCAGAGACGCTGAGAACATCGGCGATAGCTTGGGTTCTCTGCGTCTCTGCGATCGAAGCGGGCTGAGTGACGCTTACAGGTAGATATTGCGATGTTCGCCCGATTGTCGGCGTAATTCCTCGCGGAAGTCGGGGTGGGCAATGTTGATGAGCGCCTGGGCGCGCTGCCGCAAGGTTTTGCCATAGAGATCGGCCACGCCGTACTCGGTGATGACGTAGTGTACGTGATTGCGTCCTGTGACCACGCCTGCGCCGGGTTTGAGCATCGAGACGATTTTGCTGACCAGCGTGCCATCTTTCATCGTGGCTGTGCTGGGCAGGGCGATGATGGGAACGCCGCCTTTGGCGCGCGAAGCGCCGTAAATGAAATCGAGCTGACCGCCGATACCGCTGAACATCTTGGGGCCGATCGAATCGGCGCATACCTGGCCGGTGAGGTCCACTTCGATAGCGGAGTTGATCGCCACCTGCCGCTCGTTCTGGGCGATGACGAAGGGATCGTTGATATACTCGGTGGGATGCAACTCGATGAGGGGATTGTCGTGCACCCAGCGGTAGAGACGATTGGTGCCGATGATGAAGCCGGCAGTAATCTTGCCGCGATGGATGCTGCGGCGGGCGTTGGTGATGACGCCTGCTTCGACCAGTTCGATGACGCCATCCGAGAACAGCTCACTGTGGACGCCCAAATCTTTCTTGTGATACAGGTATTTGAGCACGGCGTCGGGGATAGCGCCGATGCCCATCTGCATCACGGCGCCATCGGGAACCAGATCGGCAATGTACCCGGCAATCTTCTCGGTCACCTCGTCGTTCCCTTCGCTGCCCATTTTCATCTCGGGGAGAGTGTAGTTGGTGGGGACAATCCAGTTCAGGCGGCTGACGTGGATGAACGAGTCGCCCAGGGTGCGCGGCATTTGCTCGTTGACCTCGGCGATGATCATCTTCGCCGATTCGGCCGGGCTTTTGGTCAGGCCGACTTCGATGCCCAGGCTGCAGAAGCCGTGCTCGTCGGGAGGGGAGACGTGTACCAGGGCCACATCCAGGGGCAGGATTTTGTTGCGGAAGAGCAGGGGAAATTCAGAGAGCAGAACGGGGGTGAAGTCGGCGCGACCCTCCTGCACGGCCTTGCGGATGTTGGCGCTGATGAACATGGTGTTGACCCGCAGGTGGCCTTGCATTTCTGGGGCCACATAATCGGCCGGGCCAACCGAAAGCGCCTGGCAAATTTCGACATCGTGCAGGTTGGGTGCGTATTTCACCAGGGCTACCAGAATCTCCTGCGGCACCGAGCAGTTACCGGTTAGGAAGACGCGGTTGCCCGATTGGATTTTGGTGACAGCCTCTTCAGCGCTGACAATGCGGGATTGATAAAGCTTGTTCCAGTCCATGATGTACCTTCCGGTTAACGTTTGGGGCTTAAGCGAGAGACGTTGCGTAGTTCTCCCTTGAGGACGACTGCTCCCGCTTCGATAGCGACATTTTCTGCCACGGCGGCTTCCACCCCTTTACAGGCAATTTCCTCGATGTAGGGGAAAGCGGCGTTGACAAAGGCGTAGGTCGAAGTGCGGGCGACGACGGCGGGGATATTAGGCACGCAGTAATGCACGACGTTTTCTTCGATAAAAGTGGGGTGCTCATGGGTGCAGGGGCGCGAAGTTTCCACGCAGCCGCCCTCGTCAATGCTGATATCCATGATGACGGAACGGTACTTCATGTTGCGCACCATCTCGCGGGTGACCACGATGGGAGCGCGCTCGCCGGGGTTCAGTACCGCCGCAACAACCACGTCGGCATAGGAGGTGGTTTTAGCCACGGTGACCGGGTTGGAAGGCATGGTGACCACACCCGGCAGGTGTTCGTGGACAAGGCGTAGCTGTTCGAGATTGGTGTCGAGCACGGTGATATGAGCACCCATCCCCAGGAAGGCCCGCGCCGCGTATTTGCCCACCACGCCGGCGCCGATGATGACCACTTCTGCCGGCGGTACACCGGCCACACCGCCTAGCAGGACGCCGTTGCCGCCCTCGTTGTTTTGCAGCAGCCGCGCGGCAATTTGTGCCGTCAGCCGGCCGCCAATTTGGCTCAGCGGGGCGCGCACCGGCACGCTGCCGTTGGGCAAGGTGATTTGCTCGTAGGCAATAGCGGTGATGCCTTTCTCTTGCAGAAGGTCCACCTTGTCCTTGCGTGAAGAGGACAGGTGCAGCAAGCCGCACAGCGTGATGCCCGGGCGCATCCATTCCAGCTCCTCGTACAGCGGACGAGCCACTTTCAAGAGTAGGTCGGCGCGGCCAAAGACCTCGTGCGCCGAATACGCCAGCCTCGCCCCGGCTTGTTCGTATTCATAGTCGCTAAAACCGGCTCCCACACCAGCTTCGTGTTCCACGTAGACGGTGTGCCCTTGCTCGACAAGCATCGAAACGCCTACCGGTGTCATCCCGACGCGGAATTCGAAGGGCCTGCGTTCTTTTGGGATTCCAATGTTCATGGTTTTTCTCCTGTACCAGAATCGAATACGGGACATGACATGTTGGTCATATACCGTTCATTTCATCAGCAATACTTCGCGGATGCGCGGCAGCGCCCACTCAATAGTGGCTTGGTCAATCACCAGCGGCGGCGCAAAGCGAATGACGTGCTGATGGGTTTCCTTAGCCAGGATGTTCTGCCGCGCCAACGCTTCGCAGAAACGCCGCGCCCCGCCAGCTTCAGGCTTCAACTCAACGCCGATGAGCAAACCTTTGCCGCGCACCTCTTTCACGTGTGGGCTAGGAATCTCGGCCAGTTGTTCCTGGAAATATTGACCCAGGGTGGCGGCGTTCTCGACCAGTTTCTCTTCGACGATGACCCGCAGAGCGGCGCGCGCCACGGCTGCCGCCAGGGGGTTGCCGCCAAAGGTTGAGCCGTGCTCGCCCGGTGTGAATAGTCCCATGACCGGCTTATCGGCCAGCACTGCCGAAACCGGATAGAACCCCCCCGATAGCGCCTTGCCCACAATCACCATATCGGGACGGACGTCCTCGTGTTGGCAGGCGAAGAGTTTGCCGGTGCGTCCCAAACCGGTTTGGATCTCGTCGGCGATGAAGAGAACATTGTGGCGGGTGCAAATCTCGCGCACCGCTCGTAAGTAACCCGCTGGCGGCACGATCACCCCTGCCTCGCCCTGAATAGGCTCTAGCATGATGGCGGCGGTGTTAGGGGTAATTGCTGCCTCCAAAGCCTGGGCGTCGCCATAAGGCACGCTCACGAAGCCCGGCGTGAAGGGGCCAAAATCGTCGCGGTAGAGCGGTTCGGTGGAGAAAGACACAATCGTCACCGTGCGCCCATGGAAATTGTTGGCACAGGTGATGATTTCGGCCTGATGGCGGGGGATTTTCTTGACCTGATAGGCCCATTTGCGCGCCAGCTTGATGGCCGTCTCGACCGCTTCGGCCCCGCTGTTCATCGGCAATGACATCTCATAGCCCGAAAGCTCAGAGAATTCTTTGTAGAACAGGGGCAACTGGTCATTGCGAAAGGCGCGTGAGGTGAGCGTCACTTTGCCGGCCTGTTCAATCAGCGCTGCCAAAATCTTGGGGTGAACATGCCCCTGGTTGAGCGCAGAATAGGCGCTCAGGCAATCCAAATGGCGGTTGCCTTCCACATCGTACACCCATACCCCCTCGCCTTTGGCAATGACTACATCCAACGGATGATAGTTGTGTGCGCCGTAACGTTCTTCGAGAGCGATGTAATCCTGCGTTTTCATGACGCTCCTTTCACGCTGCGCCCAACAATCTCGCCACAATGGCCTTTTGGGCATGCAGACGGTTGTGTGCCTGGGGGAAGATGACCGAATGCGGCCCATCGGCGACTTCGTCGGTCAGTTCGTGGTTGCGGTGGGCGGGCAGGCAGTGCATCACGATCACGTCTGGGCGCGCCTCCGCAACCAATTTGGCGTTGACCTGGTAGGGAGGGAAGACTTGCTCCCGCCGGGCAGCTTCTTCTTCCTGGCCCATGCTGGTCCAGGTGTCGGTGTAAATGACGTGGGCGTCGCGCACCGCCTCGTGCGGGTCGCGCAACAGGGTGATTTTGCTCCCGCTCTCGGCGGCAAACTGGCGAGCGGCCTCCAGCGCCTGCGGCTTCAGGTCGTAGCCTTCGGGGCTGGCCAGGGTGAAATTGGCCCCCAGCTTGGTGCAAATGTGCATCAGGGATACTGCCACGTTGTTGCCGTCGCCCACGAAGGTCACATTGAGTCCTTTGAGGTTGCCGAACTTTTCCTGGATGGTGAGCGCGTCGGCCATGGCCTGGCAGGGGTGGTTGTAGTCGCTCAGGCCGTTGATGACCGGAATGCTGCTCCAGCGAGCCAATTCCAACACGTGTTCGTGATCGAACACACGCGCCATCAGGATATCCACATAGCCCGACAGGACGCGTGCCACATCGGCAATAGACTCGCGCTTGCCCAGGCCGATCTCGTTCGGCGAGAGATACAGCGCATCCCCCCCTAGGTGGCGCATGGCCATATCGAATGAGACGCGCGTGCGCAGACTAGGCTTTTGGAAGATCATTCCCAAAACTTTACTTTTCAACAGCGGCGGGTTGCCTCCGCTGCGCCACTCTTCCTTCAGCCTAACTGCCAGGTCGAGCAGGTCTTGGATCTCGCTAGGAGAATAATCGGATACAGCTAGAAAATCTTTCATAAGTTCACTCCTCCGCACGTCAGTATGATTTCGGCATCAGGCCCGTGCTGAAGTATATCACACCCGCTCTGGCGGCATAATTGCCATAGGACAGGGGATAGATTTGATTAATGTCACGTTTTCGGCAAAATCCGGGCGTAGAAATGCTATAATGCAAGTGGAGTGGGCATGTGATGACGAAATTGACCCAACCCTGGACGATGCAGTTGAAAGAGGCGTGCAAGGCTGGCAATGTGCGCTGGGCGGCATGGTTGGCGCGCGCCGGTGGCGGTTGGGAGATCGGGGTGGCGCACGGCCTGAACAAATCTCACCAGGCTGCCTTGCGGGAGTGTTTGCAGGACGCTCAGGTTGCGGCATGGCTGGCCGGCGCGCTGAGCAGTGGGCGGGTGCGCTGGCGCGAGGTTGCCCAAACCTACGCCGCTTTAGGCTGCCGACGCTTGTATCTGTTCCCTAACCCCAGCGCGCACGCCCTCTTGCTGGTCGCAGCGCAGTCATTGGACAAGAACGCCGAGATTGTCTTCCGCGCCTTGTCTCACGTGGCGCCTCAGGCTGGCTATCCCGAAACTCCCCTCGAGGAACAGGTGCCGCAATGGTTGCTTGAGACAACGCTCGAGACCACTTTCGACGCCGATGAGATTTTCAAGAACATCCTCGATTTTCTGGCGGATACCTTGCGCTGTGACGCTGCCTATTTGGCGGTGCGCTTTGGTGATATTTTCCGCATCCAGGCTGTGCGGCATTGCCCGCCCGTTTTCAAGGGGCGCGACATCCCCTTGCAAGCCGAGGCTTCCTTTGCTCGCCTGATCGCCACGCGGCAGGGCGTCATTCTCGATGAGGCCGATCTCGACCCGCACACCGCCCTGCACGAGGCCTTTTCGCCGCCGCCGCGCAATTGGCTAGGCGTGCCGATCGTCATCGGTCAACGCGTCATCGGCCTGGTGGGCTTCCTCGCTTACCACCCAGGGGTTTTTTCGCCCACAGATGCCAAACGTATTGCCCATCACCTGAGCCGGCTGGCTTATGCCATTGAGAATGCCATTGTGTTTGCCGAGGCGGCTCGCTATTTGCAGCAATTGGCCTTGCTCAACGAATTGGCCTCGGCGGTTTCGACCGGTGTGGATATTGCCGAAGTGTCGCAACGCCTTACTCAGCGTCTTGGCCGCACCTTCGGCGCCGGGCGGGTCAGCGTTTTCCTGCTCGCCGCCGATGGCAAAAGCCTGCGCGCTTATGGGAGTGAGACGCCAAGAACGCCCCTGCCAACGGAGAGCGTTGAGGCCCGTTTGGCGGAAACGGTCATTGCCAATGGCCAGCCATTACGTTTCGATAGTCCGGCCTCCTTGTCTGAAGCTGCCAGCGGGCTTGGCCCCCGCTCGGGGCTGGCTGTGCCGCTCAAATACCGCGGTCAACTGATCGGCGCGATCACCCTCGAAAGCGCCGAAAGCAACGCCTTTACAGCCCAAGATGAGCAGTTGTTGGGGGTTATCGCCAGCAATCTGGCAGGGCTAATCGAAAATGTCCGTTTGCATGAGGAAACGCGCCAGCGCGCTCGCACCTTACAGGATACGGTGCGTCAACTCCAGGCCGCCCGTGAGACCGCCCTGGATATCAGCGGCGATCTCGATCTGGATACACTCATCCAGCGGACGGTGCATCGCGCCCGTGAGCTGGTGGGGGCGCGCGGCGCTGAACTCGGCTTGCTCGACGCCGCAGCCGGCCTCATCCGTATCCAGTATGCCGAGACGCCGTGGAATTTCAGAAGCGGCGAGGTCATTCCTCTCCTGGCGGGTGTCGCCGGCTGGGTGGCCGCCTTTGGCGAGCCTTTGGTGGTGGCCGATTACAACAACTGGAAGGGGCGGCTTTTCCCCGACCGCCGCGCCCCCTTTCGCTCTGTGGCGGGCGTCCCTCTGCGTTTCGGTGGCGAGATTGTGGGCACCCTCACCGTCATGGATGACCGCCCGGACAAGAATTTCCACGATGAAGACGTGCGCTTGCTCGAACTGCTGGCTCCCCAGATTGCCGTGTCCATTCGCAACGCCCGCCTCTACCAGGAATTACAAGAACGCATCGAGGCGCAACGCCTCGCCGAAAACCGCCTCTTGCTCTCGGCCAGGCTGGCCGCAGTGGGCGAAATGGCCGCCGGCGTGGCTCATGAACTGAATAATCCCCTTACCACCGTGACCGGCTTCGTCGAACTGGCGCTGGAAGAGACGCCGCCAGACTCCTCCCTGCGTGAAGACCTGACACTGGTGTTGCAAGAAGCCCAGCGGGCGCGCCGTGTGGTGCGCCGCCTGCTCGATTTCGCCCGCCCGGCAGAAAGCCAGCGCTGCCGCACCGACCTCAACCACTTAATTCACGAGACCATCGAGCTGGTCAACCATCTCATCCGCACGCATGGCGTGACACTGTATCTCGAACTCGATGACAATCTCTCCTGGGTTCAGGTGGACCCCAATCAGATCAAGCAAGTGCTGCTCAACCTGATTCACAATGCTTTGCAGGCCATGCCTGACGGCGGCGAGCTGCGCATCGGCTCTCATCTCTCCTACCAAGATTCGCGCCGTTGGGCCGCCATTGTCGTGGCTGATAGCGGCGAAGGTATCCCTCCTGAGAATTTGAACCGCATCTTCGAGCCGTTTTTCACCACCCGTCCGATCGGTTACGGCACCGGCCTCGGGCTTTCCATCACCTACGGCATCATCACCGATCATGGCGGATACATTGACGTGGAAAGCCAATTGGGGCAGGGGAGTCGTTTTACCGTTTATCTGCCGGTGGATGATGGAGACGCCGATGCCTGAGACTGTCTTGGTTGTGGATGATGAGCCAGGGGTTGTGCGCCTGTGCCAGCGCGTCCTCGAACGCGCCGGCTTTCGAGTCGAAACTGCCACCCAGCCGCAAGAGGGCCTGGCCTGCTTGGAACGTCGGGTGGTAGATTTATTGCTGGTGGATATCCGTATGCCGGCTGTGGACGGCTTTCAGGTGATTGATCTGGCCCGCCAGCGTCAACCCGATTTGGCAGTGGTCATCATGACTGGCTTCGGCACGGTCGAATTGGCTGTCCAAGCTCTGCGGCGCGGCGCCGATGGACTGATTCTCAAGCCCTTCGATGTGGCTGAGTTGGTGGACAGTGTGCGCCGCGCCCGCCAGGAACGCCAACGAAAACAGGATGCCGCCCGCCTCGAGGCGCTGCGCCCTCTCTTCGACATTACCGAATCCCTCTTCACCGAGACAGACCCGGAGCGCTTGCTCAATCTGCTGGTGGACGCTGTCTGCGGCCACTTGCGCTGCGCGCACGCCGCTTTCTATCGCCGTGAGGGCGGCGAGAGACGTTTGCGCCTGATCGCCCAGCGCGGCGTGCCCCTCCCCGAAGAAGACAGCCGCATGGATGGGGGTATCATCGGGCGCGCCGATGCGCTCTCTACTCCCCTACTGGTGCAGCGCGATAGCTCCGCCTTCCCCGAATTGCAGGCAATCCTGGTCGAACACGGCCTGGCCTCGGCTATGGCTGTCCCTTTGGCCGCTTCGGCGACGCTCAAGGGGGATAGCGGCGTCTTGCTTGCCGGGCGCGACTTGGGCGAACCGCTCTTCGGCGATGCCGATTTGGAAATGTTTGTCATCCTGGCGCGTCAGGCTGCGGTGGCCCTCGAAAATGCCCGCCTGCACGCCGAATTGCGCGCCTATATCCGCCGGCTCGAAGATTCTCAGCGGGCGCTGGTGCAGGCTGAGAAAATGGCCACTGCCGGACGCCTGACGGCCTCCATCGCCCACGAGATCAACAATCCTCTCCAGGCGGTGCAAAACTGTCTGCATCTGGCCGCCCGCAAGGAACTTAGCCCCGAAACCCGCCAGAACTACCTCGAATTGGCCCAGGCCGAACTGGAACGTTTGATGACTACCGTCCAGCGGATGCTGGACTTTTATCGTCCAGGCGGCCTAGACCGCAAGCCGGTGGATGTGGCCGAGCTGGTGCGGCGCGTGCTGGCCCTGGTGCAAAAACAGCTCGAAGACCAGGGAATTGCTCTCAAAACCCGTTTGCCTGTCCGCCCCGTGTTGGCCCTGGCCGTGAGCGACCAGCTTCAACAGGTTTTCTTGAACCTGATTTTGAACGCCATGCAGGCCATGCCAAACGGCGGCGAATTATCCATCGAGCTGAGCTTGCAACGCAAAGAAATTGCTATCGTCTTCGAAGATACCGGCCCTGGCGTGTCGCCTGAACAACGTGAACATCTCTTCGAGCCATTTGTCAGCACGAAGGAAGGCGGCACAGGTTTGGGCCTGGCGGTCAGTTATGGCATCATTGCGGCCCACGGCGGCAACCTGGAATTGATCCCCGCTCACGGGCGCGGCGCTTGTTTTCGTGTCACTTTGCCTGTTGGAGGAACGTCATGAGCCTGGTTGGGAAAGTGCTGGTGGTGGATGACGAAGAAGTCACCCGTCAATCGTTGGCCGACATCCTCAAGCTCGAAGGCTGTCAGGTATGCACGGCTGCCGACGGCGCAACTGCCCTCGATTGGTTGCAACAAGAGCCTTTCGACTTAATTCTGCTCGACCTGAAAATGCCTGGCATGGATGGCTTGGAGGTCATGCGCCGCGCGACCAAAATCTCCCCGGATACACAGATCGTCTTGCTCACGGCCCATGGCTCGCTCGAATCGGCTATCGAAGCGCTGCGGCAGGGTGCTTCGGACTACCTGCTCAAACCCGCCTCGCCCGGCCAGGTGATCCACAGCGTGGGGCGGGGGCTGGAGCATCACGCTGAAACGCGCCGCAAACGGCAGTTGATTGCACAACTCGAAGCCTCCTTGAGCCAGTTGAAGAACGTGAGCGAGGCCGCGGCTTCTGGGGAAGCTAAACAGGCCGCCGAGAACATTCTCATCATTGGCGGGGGAGTGTATGCCGATACAGCCCGCCGCGAGATATGGGACGGCAAGCGACGCGTGAGCCTCACCCCGGCTGAAGCCCGCCTCATTCAGGTGCTGGTGCAAAATCCCGGCAAGGTTTTCAGCCACCGCGAGCTGGTGCAGCGTGTGCAGGGTTACGAGACCACCGATTGGGAGGCGCCGGGCATCCTGCGCCCGTTGGTGAGCCGCCTGCGGCGCAAGCTGACCCAATTTGCCGGGGGAGAATGCTGGATTGCCAGCGTGCGCGGCAGCGGTTATGTGTTTCAGCCGCCCAAAAAGGGTTGAAGGGGGAGCTTGTTCACGCGCCGCCGACGATTTGGCGCGTGCGCGCTGTGCCGCGCCGCCGCATGATGGCCAGCAAGCGCGGCAGGGTATGCGTGTACAGCCGGTAGAACAGCGGCTGAGCTGGAAAATCCCAGGCCCCAATGGTTTGCACCAGCCGCCCACCCAATCCCTCCTTGAAGCGGTACACCCCCCACATCGAATCGCTCTCGTCGAGCGTATCGGGAGCGCCCCACAAATCGTAAAGGCGGCAACCGGAAGCCTTGGCGCGCCGCATCGCTTCCCATTGCAGCAGGTGATTGGGCATTTTGTCGCGGTGAACCTGGCGCGACATGCCGTGCAAATAGTAGGCCCGGCCTGCAAAGCGAAAAATCACCACCGCCGCGGCGGCTTCGCCGTTGACCTCGGCGATCAACGGTTCACACAGCGGTTGTTCGGCGGAGGGTGAATCCTGCCTGCTGAAAATTCCCCAGACAGTGCGGTAATAGGCTTCGTCGCGGATGACAAAGCCGTCCCGCAGACTGGTTTCGGCGTACATGCGGTAAAGCAGAGCAAAATCAGCCGGCCCGCCCACCCGCACGCTGACGCCTTTGCGTTCGGCCAGGCGGATGTTGTAGCGGGTTTTTTGTTTCATTTGGGCTAACAGCGTCTCTTCGGGGAGGGATAAATCTATCAGCAAGGTGTTGCGGAATTGGATTTGTTCCTCCGAGAATCGCCAGCGGCGCGCCTGCAAATCGGCCAGGGTCTCCAGCCCGAGGGGGTCGTGGTGAGCGTCGGCAGAAGCTGGCAGGCCGTAGCCGATGGGGATGTGGGGGTCAATCTTGATGAAGATGGCATGACGGCGATGGGCGAGTGCTTGCAGGTCGTTGAGGACGCGTCGGCGCAGGGGGACATTCGACCAGTTGAGCAAGGGGCCTTTGGGGATGTAGAGTAGGCGCAAGCGGGCGGCGAAGCCGCGCAAGGGGAGGGTGCGCTGGAGCAGGAGGGCAGCGGCAAGGGGTTGGACATCTGTTGTGAGCTGCGTATAGTCAGAAAGGGTCAGGCGGCCATCTGGCGCCGTGTGCCATACGAGCGGGGACGCTTGCCAGCCCAGCCGCGCTTTGACCTGCCCCCATTCCCACGTTTGCAGAAGGTGGGGGTCGGGCAATAATGCGATCAATGCGTTCCAGTTCTGTGCCAATGATGCAGACACGCCAGCCGTCAACCTTTCAGTTTCCTGACCTTGAGCCACAGCGTATAGAGTCGGTACAGCGCGGGGCGGTACACGCGGTCCCATGCGCCCACGCTGCGGCGTAATTCTCCGCCAAAGCCGCGCTTGAAGCGGTATACCCCCCATAGGCCGTCACTGCGCTTGGTGAATTGTGCTTCCAGCGTGGTTTCGTCGGCATCGGGGACGCCCCATAGGTCGTAGGTGTGGCAGCCTTGCGCCCGCGCCCAGCGCATGGCCTCCCATTGCGCCAGATAGGTGGGCATACGGTCACGATGGGTGTTGGAGGATGCGCCGTAAAAATACCAGGCGCGTTTTCCGTGGGCAAAGACCATCAATGCGGCCAGTGGTTCACGTTCGTATTCGGCGACGAGCAGTTCGCAAGCTCCTTGGGGGTGGAATAATTCGTAAGCGCGGCGGTAATAGGCGTGGCTGTGGATGCCGAAGGCGTCGCGCTCGCCGGTGGTTCTCATCAGACGGTGGAAGGTGGTGAGGTCGGCGCTGGGGCGCACTACCACCCCTTTCTTTTGCGCCAGTTTGATGTTGTAGCGGGTTTTCTGTTTCATCCGGTTGAGCAGGCTCTCTTCGCTGCCGGAAAGGTTCACCACGAGGGTGCGGCGGGGCTGGATGGTCTGCGGGCTAGGGTAAAACCCGCTGGGTGGCTGCCCCGCTTGGCCGAGGCCGTTTTCCCACTGGTCAGGTTCTACTTTCAGGAAGACGACGCCTTGCCGATGGCAGAACTGGTCTATCTCCGGCCAGAGTTCATTCCAGTCATCGCCTAGCGGGCCGCGGGCAATGTAAGCCAGGCTAAAGCCGAACGGCAGAGGCCGCAGGAGAATTTGGGCGCCGCTATGGCCTGCTGCCAGGCGGGCTACCTGCCAACCAAAGGCGGCTTTCAACTCGCCCCAGGCGCGGGTTTGCAGCAGGTGAGCGTCGGGATGTTGGCTGATGAATTGATCCCAGTCGGCGGCAGAGAGTTCGGGCATGGCAGTGATCTCGCTCAGACGGTGGCGGTCAGGTCGGTGGGAGGAGCAAGACGGATGGATGCGCCGGGAATGACGGTCTCGAGGCAGTGCAGGATCGCGGCGGTGTCGCCCCTTTGGGCCAGATTGGCCAGCTCGTCGAGGGTGTCTTGCAGGGCGCTGCCGTTGAGTAGATCGTCCTCGACAAGGCGCAGGATGTCGGGATGAGGGGTGGGCTGGTAGTTGGCGCCTTCATCCCATAGGGTTTCGCTGAGTTTCTCGCCGGGGCGGATGCCGGTGTAGACAATTTCGATGTCTTTGCCGGGTTCGAGGCCCGACAGGCGGATGAGGTCTTCGGCCAGGTCGCGGATGCGGATTTGTTCGCCCATGTTGAGGACGAAGATTTCGCCGCCTTGCCCCATGGCCGAAGCTTGCAAGACAAGGTGTACAGCTTCGGGGATGGTCATGAAATAGCGTTTCATGTCGGGGTGGGTGACGGTGACCGGCCCCCCCTGAAGGATTTGGCGTTTGAAGCGGTGGATGACGCTGCCGCGGCTGCCCAATACGTTGCCAAAACGCACGACGGAGAAGGGGCGTCCGCTGCGCCGGGCGGCGTCTAGGACGATCGCTTCGGCCAGGCGTTTGGTGGCGCCCATGACGCTGGAGGGGCAGATGGCTTTGTCGGTAGAGATCATCACCAGTCGTTCGACGTCGAACGCCAGGCAGGTTTCGACAAGGCGGCGTGTGCCGAGGATGTTGTTGGTGATGGCCTCTTCGACGTTGATTTCCATGAGAGGGACGTGTTTGTGTGCAGCGGCGTGGAAGACGATTTGCGGGCGGCGTTGGGCGAAGATGGCGTGCAGCCGCTGGGGGTCGCGCACGTCGGCAATGACGGGGTAGAGGGGCAGGTTGGGGGTGTTGTCTTGCAATTCGAGCAAAGTCTCGAAGATGCTGTTCTCTCCATGGCCGAGCAGGGTCATTTCTGCGGGTTGCCAGCGCGCCACCTGGCGGCATAATTCGCTGCCGATGGAGCCGCCTGCACCGGTGACGAGGACGCCTTTGTCACGCAGGCTGAGGCCAACCAGTTGGCTGTCAATTTGCGCCGGCTCGCGGCGCAGCAGGTCGGTGATGTCCACTTCGCGCAGGCGGTTGACGCTGACCTTGCCCCCTAGCAGTTCGTGCAGGCCGGGCATGGTGCGGAAGGGGATGTTCTCTTGGCGGCATAGTTCGGTGACTGTGCGGACGAGGCGGCCGGGGGCGCTGGGGATGGCAAAGATGACTTCTTCAGCGTGCAAGGTGTTCACCAGGCGGGGGAGGTCTTTGATCGTCCCCAGGACGCGCACGCCGTGAATTTCCTGTTTTTGCTTGGCGGGGTCGTCGTCGGCAAAACCGACGGGGATGAGGCCGACCTGGGGGTTTTTGCGCATCTCGCGGACGACGAGCGCCCCGGCGTCGCCGGCGCCGACCACCAGGACGCGGCGGGTGCGTCCGGCGGTGCTCTTGCGGCTGGTGCGACTTTCGGCCAACAGGCGCAGGGCAAAACGCAGCCCGCCTGCAAAGGCCAGCGAGAGCAGGTAGTCAATCGGCACGGCGGCGCGGGGGAATTCGGCGAAGATGCGTAGCGCCTGGATGATGGAAATGGCGGCAAACATGACCAGCGAGGCGGCTGTGACAGCAAGGGTGATCAGCTTCAATTCCTGGGTGCTGGCATATTCCCACACCCGCCGATACAGTCCGAAGTAGGCGTATATCGGCGGTTTGATCGCCCAGCCAATGACAATCATGGTGATGATTTGTGGGGTGAAATCGGCCAGACGGGCGCCGAAATTGAGGCGCAAGACGAACGCCGCCAAGACAGAGACGGCGATCAGGAACAGATCGCCGAAGAACACGGCGCGGTTAGGCGTCACCAGGTGAGATTTCATGTTGGCCGTTGGGTTTCGTGCAAGCGCGCGGGTTGCGAGCGCGTCGGGCGGGTGGGCGCCGGCTGGCTGGCCTGGCGCTGCGACTGCATCCATCTCACCACCTGAGCCAACCCTTCGCTCAGGCCGACCTGGGCGCGGAATCCGAGGGCTTGGGCGGCGTGAGAGGGGTCGCCCAATGAGCGGTAAATGTCGCCGCTGCGCGGCGGGCCAAACTCGGCGGCAGGGCCGTCAGGGAGCAGGTTGGAGAGGGCTTCGAGCAGGTCGAGCAGGCTGGTTTCCCGCCCGTTGCAGACGTTGAACACGCCGCCGGGCGCGGCGGGGGATTGCGCCGCCAGCAGGTTGGCGCGCACCACATCAGCGACGAAGACGAAATCACGTTTCTGCTTGCCGTCGCCGTAAACCACAGGCGCTTGTCCGTCCAGCAAACGGCTGACAAAGATGGGGATGACGGCGGCGTAAGGCGAGTCAGGTCGCTGACGCGGGCCAAAAACGTTGAAGTAGCGCAGCGAGACCACCGGCAGGTCGAAGGCGCGGGTGTACATACCGGCATACACTTCGGTCACCAGCTTGGATGCGGCGTAAGGAGAGAGCGGCGCGACCACACTGTCCTCGCGCAAGGGTAAATCTTGCGAATTACCGTACACCGCACAACTGGAGGCGATCACCACGCGGGCCACGTTGGCCTGCCGGGCAGCCTCGAAGATATTGAGCGTCCCCTGAACGTTGATCTCGAAACAGGTTTGCGGGTCGAGCATGGATTGCGGCACCGATATCATGGCGGCCTGATGGAAGACAAAATCTACTCCCCGTGTGGCCGAGGTCACACGCTGTGTGTCGCGGATATCGCCTTCTAAGATGGTCAGGGGTCCGTCCAGCCCCGCCAGGTTTTCCTCGCGGCCGGTGGAGAAGTTGTCCAGCACACGCACCGTATCGCCGCGCGCCAACAAGGCGCTCACCAGGTGTGAGCCGATAAAGCCACAGCCTCCTGTGACCAGACACGTTGCCATATTACCGTCCTTTTAGTCCAAATATCATTGCCGGGGTGCGGAACAGTATCACCAGATCCAGCAACAGATTGCGTCGTTTGATGTAGTAAAGGTCATATTCCAGTTTGATGATGGTCTCTTCGATGGTAGAAGTATAGCCATAGTTGACTTGCGCCCAGCCGGTGATGCCTGGCTTGACCAACAGCCTCGAACGATAGAAAGGTACGTGTTGTTGGAACCAGGCAACCAGTTCAGGACGTTCGGCGCGGGGGCCAACCAGGCTCATCTCTCCCCGCAGGACGTTGATGAATTGAGGCAACTCGTCCAAATGGGTTTTGCGCAGGAAGAGGCCCACGCGGGTGGCGCGCCGGTCGTTCTCTTCGGCCCATTGCGGCAAACCGTTGGGTTCGGCGTTGCGGTGCATGGTGCGGAATTTGAGGATTCTGTAGGGCTGGCCACCTTTGCCAAGACGAACCTGCGAGTAGAAAATCGGGAAACCTGTGTCTAGCAAGATAGCGGCGGTGATGAAAGGAAAGAACGCCAGCATCATCCCCATGCCCACCAGACCGCCCAGGATATCCAGGAGACGTTTACCCAACTCGTAGAAGCCGCTAACGCGGGTTTGATCGGCGAAGGAGCGTAACACCCAATCGGCTTCGAGGTAGCGGATGGGGACACGCCCCAACAACTCTTCATAGGCCACCGGCATACGGGTAATTTCCAGCCCCATCTCTTGCGCGTCGAGCAGAGCCTGGAACATGGCGCCATTCATCTGGCCGGAAATGGCAACAATCAGGTCGGTGATGTTGAGATTGGTCACCATTTCGAGCAATTTGTCGCTGCCGCCAAAAACGCGAAACCCTTGCATGGTCGTGCCGATTTTTTGAGGGTCATCGTCAATGATGCCCACCAGGTAAAAAGGCGGCGGCCAGAGTTCGTTGACCAGTTTCAAGATGATCTGCCCGGTCTCGCCGGCCCCCACCAACAGGACGCGGCGCATGAATTGGGGGGCGGTGAACACCCGCAGGTAGATCGAGCGCCATAGCAGCGTCAAAAGCGATGCAGCGATGACGAAACCGGCCACGCCGCGGCGCGGCAACGATTTGGGTTCTGAGGTGAAATAGACCAACATATACAATCCCAAACCGATGATTGCCGCCGTTGCCACGCCTCGCACCGTGGCACGCCAGTTGCCGGCGCGGTGAATATCATACAACTCAATCAGCAGTAAAGGCCAGAAAAACGGCAGAACGAAGAACCACCCTGGCGTTTGGCGCAGAAATTGCCATGAGAAATTGAGCCAGGCGTCGTAGTTCGACCAATAGTAAAGCGCTGCCAACAACGCCAACGTAGCCATGATGAAATCGCCAATGAGCAAAATGGCGCGGCGCTCCCCCGGATGCAAGCGCAGGTAAGTTCGTGGTGTGGTAATTGTCGAGTTCATGGTGCTTTTCCCAATACGCTCACTAACAGCGCTGTACCCCAGGTGAGATGCATGACGGCTATTGCTGCCGGTACGCCAATCACCAGGGAGGGGGAGCGTTTCTTTACGGCCAAATGGATGCCTGCGCCGACCAGCACAGTCAGATAGAGAACGCTTTCCACGGCCAGTATCAGCCGCGCCAGGGGCAGCCAGAGTGAGAGGATAACAAGAATCACGAGGCTGATGACGAACAAGGGGGGTAAGGCTTGCCGCCAGCGCAAGGTTTGGGGATAGCGCCGTAACATTTGTGCTTTCCAGTAGCCGTAACGCCAGTACTGACGCGCCAAATCGCTCAGCGTGGCACGGGCAAAATAGACCGATCGGATGGCCGGATCGAGCCACACCACCCCGCCCGCTTTCCGCACGCGCACGTTGAACTCGTAATCCTCATTAGTTAGCAGAGTCTCATCGTAGCCGCCAATGCGGTTGACCAACTCGCGGCGAAAAGCAAAGAAAGGCACGGTGTCCACTGCTGCAGCTTGGGTCGTGTAACGGTAACGGGCGTCGCCAACACCCAGGGGATGAGCCGCGGCGGCAGCAATGGCCTGCGCCACCCAGCCGGACCCGCCAGGGCGAATTTCCCACACCCCGCCCACGTTGTCGCCCAAACCCGCTTCCAGGTCGTTCACGCAACGCGTCACGTAGTCGGGGTATGGCATCGAGTGTGCATCGAGGCGGATGAGATATTGCCCGCGGGCAGCGCGAATGCCGAGATTCAGGGCAGCAGGAATGGTGCGGGCGGGGTTGTCCAAGATGCGAATATCGAGGTCGGGGTGCGCCTCGCCAAAGGCCGCAATCTCGGCGCGGGTCTGGTCGGTGGATAAACCATCTACAACAATCACTTCTATCTCAGCTCGTTGGTACGTCTGATGGTAGATAGCATTCAGCAGGAGAGCGATAGAGGCCTGCTCATTGTAACACGGGATGATGATAGAAACAGTCGGCATGGACGGTGTTGATAGAGCGGATTCTAGAGTTTGCGGGAGGGCCTTTTCCGGGCTACGGTCGAGTCATCCGGCTGGGGGAGGGGTAGGGTGACGGTGAAGGTGCAGCCTGCCAGCGGGTTGTTGGCGACGGAAATCGTGCCGCGATGGGCCAGCACGATCTCGCGGGCAATTGCCAGTCCCAAGCCGACGCCGTGACCGCCTCCGCGGTTGCGCGATTTGTCAACCTGGTAGAAACGCTCGAAGAGACGGGGAATCTCGTCTGGGGGGATGCCGGGGCCGTTGTCGGAGACAGCGATTTCGATTTGCCTGCTCGATGCTTGGGCTTTGATTGTCACCTCGCCGCCGGGTGGCGTATGCTTGAGGGCGTTGTCCAACAGGTTGACGAAGACTTGTTGCAAGCGGTCTTCGTCGCCGGTGAAAGCCGGCAGGGGTTCCAGGTCTAGGCGTAAGCGGAGTTGAGCCTTTTGCGCTTGCACGGCGAACATGTCGCTCACCGTGTTAAGTAGGGCGGCCAGGTCCACGGGCGCGCGCTTGAACTCTGCGATGCCCGAGTCCAGGCGAGCCAGTTCGAGCAGGTCGAGTACCAGGCGGTACATACGCCCGGCTTCGGTGTGGATGATGGTTGCGGCCTGGTGCAAGGCTTCTGGCGTGGCAGCGGCGCCGTCGAGGATGGCCTGGGCAAAGCCCTGGATGGAGGTCAATGGCGTTTTGAGTTCGTGTGATACATTGGCGACAAAGTCGCGTTGCGATTGATGGCTGGCATGCACGCGGGCGCTCATTTCGTTGAAAGCTTGCGCCAGCGCCTGCACTTCGGCTGGCCCTTCCAGGGGGATCAGTTGATGTTGACCGGCTGAGATAGCCTGGGCGGCGGTGGTAATGCGGCGCAGCGGTGCTACAATCCAGCGTTCCACCCAAAAAGCGAGCAACAACGCCAGCAACAACGCTGCCAAGCCGCCAAGAAACAGCGAGGGGATGTAATCCTGCCCAATGACTTGCCGCAGAGAGAGCCGATTAGCTGGCGCAGCCACGACCAGAACGCGGCCATTGGCCAGAGGGCGCATCGTGTACAACCAGGTTTGATTGCGCTCGTCGCGGAATTGGAGCGTGGGCATAGATTGCCAGCCGGAGGGCAACTGGGGAAAGGGGGGCGGCGGTGCAACCAAGCGGGCACGGGAATCGGCCAACAACAGGCCATCTGCTCCCAAGACAAGGATGCGAAAGCCGCTGATGCGGTCGGCTCGGCGCACGGCGCTCGCCAATTGCTGATCGCTGAATTTTTCCAGCTCATGGCGCTCCTGAATGGTGGCAGCCGTTTCTTGGAGACGCTGGCCGGTGAGCCGCGTTGGGTCGCGCAATAGAAACCAAACCAAGAACATCCCCACGATGCACAACACCCCCAGGATCAGCATGGCGTAGGTCAACCACAGACGAGAACGCAAGGAGGAAACCATCATCCGAGCAATTTGTAACCATCACTGGTAACAGTTTCGATTTTGACGCGGCTGTTAGCCAGTTTCTTGCGCAGATGGCCGATATGGACATCAACGGTGCGGGTTTGGCCGAAGTAATCGTATCCCCAGGCCAATTGCAACAGTTGTTCTCGGCTCAACACCAGTCCTCTGTGTTCGGCCAGCGTTACCAGCAGGTTGAATTCCTGGTGACGCAATTCGATGAGCTGCCCCTGCAAGCGCACTTCGCGGCGGGCTACGTCAATGGTCAGGTCGCCAATCTGCAGGGGGGGCTTCACCGCTCCGGCGGGATGTTCGCCGCGCCGCAGGATCGCTTTAATCCGCGCCACTAACTCGCGAGGATTGAAGGGCTTGGTCAGGTAATCGTCGGCGCCCATTTCCAGGCCAAGAATCTTGTCCACGTCTTCGTCGCGTGCCGTGAGCATCAGGATCGGCGTCAGGTCTCCAGCGGCGCGCAGGCGACGGCAAACTTCCATACCATCCACCCCCGGCAGCATGATGTCTAACACCATCAAGGCCGGACGCAGTCGTTCGACGGCTCTCAGCGCTTCGCTGCCATCCCCCACACTTTCCACGCGATATCCTTCGCGCTCCAGGTACAAGCGCGCCAATTGGATGATGTGGGTTTCGTCGTCAACCAGCAGGATCAGTTCACCGGCCATGCGGTTTGCCTTAGGTCAACTGCCTTTGAGCGGGGCCAACGTGGCAATGGCTTCGATCTCCACGGCTGCCCCTTTGGGCAAAGCTGTCGCCCAGCAACTCATTCGTAGTGCTGGTTCTATTGCGGCCAATATCGAAGAAGGCTATGGCCGGGGTTTTACGGGCAAGGAGCGTCTATACTTTCTGCGCGTTGCCCTGGGTTCGGCCCGTGAGAGCAAAGGCTGGTACTATCGAGCCCAGGCCCTGCTCTCCCCCCAAGTCCTGAACCATCGCCTATCGCTGATCAGTGAGGTGATCGCCCTCCTCGTCACAGAAATCGGGCGAGTGAACAAAACACCCAAATGACACAGGGGCGTTTCATTTCGGTTGTAGTGTATGGCCTTGTGCCCATCTGCCCATCTGCCCATTTGCCCATCTGCCCATTTGCATATTTGGAGGTGAGAGATGCACAGACCCAACAATGTTGTCGTCGCCCAGAGTGGTGGCCCCAGTCCGGTCATCAACGCCTCGCTGCGTGGGGTGGTGGAGACTTGCCGGACCTATCCCGGCATCTTTGGCACGATCTATGCCGGCTATCACGGCATCGAGG
>Ga0209018_1000485_pt1 | contig 36584 bp, 32 predicted proteins | sample YNPBryBLVA2012_FD_185814 | JGI IMG/M metagenome (GOLD analysis project Ga0209018, IMG submission 185814) | Anoxygenic and chlorotrophic microbial mat microbial communities from Yellowstone National Park, USA - YNP Bryant BLVA 2012 (SPAdes)... ...
GATTCGCCGCCATTACCTGGTTGTCTTTCTCAATAAATTTCCCAAATACGAGAGCGTTGAGCTGGGCCTGAATATCCGTCACCCTAACCTGCTCACTTTCGAAGCGCATCGCTTTCGCTGGCCTAAATTCTGGCAGGATTACGCCGCCGCCCTCAAGGATAAACCGTGGTGGGCCTTGGTCGAACTGCCTTGTAAGGATTATCTGCCGCTGATTGAGGCCGTGCGCCAGGCAGGTGGGCGCGTGGTGTACGACCTTCTCGACGATTGGGCCACCGCCCTAGGCGGCAACTGGTATACCCCAGAAGCCGAGCGGCAAATCATCGCCGCCAGCCACCTTCTCACAGCCACCACTCCCTCCCTGGCGGCGCGTTTGCAGCAATTGAGCGGGCAGCCCGTGGCGCTCCTGCCCAATGCCGTCAACCGCTATCGCTTCGACCCTCACCGCACTTACCCCATACCCCCCGATTGGCCTTCAGCCGCGTGGACCGCTCTCTACGTGGGTGCCTTGTGGGGGTCGTGGTTCGATTGGGACTTGCTGAGACGCCTGGCGCAGGCTTACCCCCACGCGGCTGTGGTCGTCATCGGCGATTACGCCGGGCAATGCCAAGCCCCCCCGCCCAACGTGCACTTCTTGGGCCTCAAAGCGCAATCCGAGTTGCCAGCTTATCTGGCACGAGCCGATGTCGCCATTATCCCCTGGAAAGTCAACGACATCACCCAGGCCACCAGCCCGCTGAAAGTGTATGAATACCTGGCCATGCACAAACCGGTCGTCGCACCAGACATCCAACCGCTGCGCGGCCTGCCGGGGGTGTATCTCGCACGGGATGCCGATGAGTTCGTGACGTGGGTGGACAAGGCGCGGCAGATCGTTCTGCCGCTAGAAGCTATCGAAGCCTTCATCGAGCAGAATGACTGGCAGGCCCGCGTGGATGCCCTGCTCAAGTGGGTCAATGATACGCAAATACCGTGACGGCCTGCGCGCCCGCTGGTGGCGGCTTGTGGAGCAGGTCAACATCCCTAAACACCGCGCCGCGCTGAATACCATCGTGCAGCAGCACCCCCGTCGGCTGTTGATTGTTTTTCCCCCCGGCTTGGGCTGGCAAACCCAGTTGTTCCAGCGCCCTCAGCAATTGGCGCGGGCGCTGGCGCGCTGTGGAGCGCTGGTTTTCTACCTGGAACCGGAGTCGCTCCCCCTGCCATCGGGTTTCTGGCTGGAGGAGCCCTGTTTGTATCGCGGCCACGTGCCCGTCGAAACCTTTGGCCAATTGGAGGGCCTGTGGGTCTACGCCCTGACGTGGAATTGGAAGTTCGCCGAGCGTTTTGGGGCGGCGCGGCTGATTTACGATGTGGTGGATCATCTCAGCGCCTTCCAGGGCAAGCCGCAGACGCTACAAAAGGCCCACGAGCGGCTGGCGGGCAAAGCTGAAATCGTCCTGGCGACTTCGGTTGATTTGCTCGATTGGCTGGGCGACCTGCGCCCTGATGCGCACCTTTGCCCGAATGGGGTGGATTACGCCCATTTCGCGGCTGCGCGGCACCCCGCTGAGACCTCACCCCCGGCGGATTTGTCCCCCATCCTCGCCAGCGGCAGGCCCATCGTCGGTTATCATGGGGCGCTGGCGGCCTGGGTGGATTATGAGCTGCTTGCACAGCTTGCTGGGCTGCGTGCTGAGCTGTCGTTTGTGCTCATCGGCCCCGCTCACGACCGCTCACTGGCAGCCAGCGGCCTGTTGACGCTGCCCAATGTGCACTGGCTGGGGATGAAGCCATACGCCGAATTGCCCAACTACCTGCGATATTTCGATGTCGCCACCATCCCTTTCCGCCTGAACGAGACAACCCATGCCGTCTCGCCGCTGAAACTGTTCGAGTACCTGGCGGCAGGCAAGCCGGTGGTGGTGACGCCCATGCGCACCAGCCTGAGCATTGCCCTGGTGCTGGCCGCAGCCAATGCCGCCGAGTTTTCCGGCCAAATCACGCATGCTCTGGCGCTGCGCAACCAGGCGCAATACCTGCGTCAATCGGACGAGATCGCCCGTCAGAATACGTGGGAGGCGCGGGCGCGGCAAATTTTGGATTGGCTTTCGCCATGAAGACGCCTCTCCGCGTGGTCATCCTGCGCTCCAATGCTCTCGACCCTGACCCGCGCGTCGAGAAGATCGCTGCTTCGTTGGGCGGGGCAGGTTATGCCGTCACCGCTCTCGGCTGGGATATGCAGGGGCGCTCGACAGATGGCAATACCCCTCCCAACCAGCAGGGCGGCCAGGTGCGCTGGCTGCGCTTACCCCTGCGGGCGGTCTTTGGGCGCGGCCTGTACAATCTGGGCCATGAATTGCGCTGGCAGGTGACGCTGTTTAACTGGCTGCGGCGTCAGCGCCAGGCTTTCGACTGGCTGCACGCCTGCGACTTCGACACCTTGCTGCCTGCCCTGCTGTGCCGATGGTTGTGGCGCAAGGCGGTGATTTACGACATTTTTGACTTCTACGCGGATATGTTGCGCCGCACCCCCCTACCGATCAAAGCGCTGGTGCGCGCCGCCGAGTTGCAGGCGATTGGGCAAGCCGACGCCGTCATCCTGGCCGATGATTGCCGAACCACACAAATTGCCGGCTCGCGTCCCAAGCGGCTTGCCGTCATCTACAATGCCCTCGACGACCGTCGTGTTGGCTCGCCGGCCGGGCGGCCGGCCCACAGCCGCTTGCATCTGGCCTACGTGGGAAATTTGCAAGTCGAACGCGGCCTCATGCATTTGCTGGCGGTTCTGCGCCGTTGCCCGCAATGGACGTTGGCGCTGGCCGGTTTTGGCAGCGACGAGGCGCTGCTGCGCCAGGAAGCCGCCAGCCTGCCCAACGTCACCTGGTATGGGCGGGTGCCTTATGAGCAAGCCCTGCAACTCGAAGCCGCCGCCGATGTCCTCCTGGCCACCTACGACCCCGCCATCCCCAACCATCGCTTCTCTAGCCCTAACAAGGTTTTCGAAGCCATGCTCTTGGGCAAGCCCATCCTGGCGGCGCGCGGCACGAACGTCGACTCTATCGTCGAACGGGCAAATTGCGGCCTGGTGGTAGCGTATGGCGACGAGGCCGCCCTGGAAGTTGCCCTGTTGCGGCTTCAAGACGACCCCTCGCTGCGTCAGCAACTGGGCGCCAACGCCCGCCGCGCCTTCGAGAGCAACTACAACTGGCCCAACATGCAAACGCGCCTCGTGGCGCTCTACCGTGAACTCGAAAACACGCTTCGGCCCTCACCGTGATAGCGCTTTAGCTCCTGGGCAAGTCTAGCAGAAAACGGCAAAGAGATGCGCATAGCAATTGTCTATTTAGGTCGGCGCGGCTCAGGCGGGCCGCTGAGCTTCGAACTGGCTACCCATCTCGCCGCCAGAGCCGATGTGTTGGCAGTGCTTTCCACCCAGAGCGAGAGCCTCGCCGCCTGGCGCGCCTGTGGCTTGCCGCTTGTGCTTACCGAGACCTACCGCACGCCGCTAGGGGCGGCTTTGTCCTGGTTGAATCACTTCGCCCTGCGCCGCCTGGCGCGCCGCATCTGTGCCTGGCAGCCCGATGTGCTCATTTACCCCCTTTTCTACACCCTCAACCCGTTCCTGCAAATGCACCTTGCAGGCATCCCCTCGCTGGTGGCCGTGCATGATGTCGAGCCGCACCCAGGCTTGCGCCAGCGGCTCTATTACGGGTTAGAAAATCTGTCCATCCGTCAGGCCACGCGCTGCCTGGTCTTGAGCCGCGCCTTTGTGCCCGCGATCGTCCGACGGGGTGTTCGGCCCCAGCGGGTGGATGTGATCGCCCACGGCGAGTTGTCCTACTATCGGCGTTTCGACCGCCCGGCCGCAGCGGTGTTATCGGCAACACCTACCTTGCTCTTCTTTGGGCGCATTACTGCCTACAAAGGGTTGGCGGTGCTCCTCAAAGCCTTCCGGCAGGTCAGTGCTCGCCGCCCCGTCCGTTTGCTCATTGTCGGCGAGGGCGACTTTCGCCCCTACCGTCCGCTGGCCGAAGGTCTTCCCAACGTCGAGATCGTCAACCGTTGGGTGAGCGAGACCGAAGTGGATGGCTTCTTCCGGCAGGCAAATATGGTGGTATTGCCTTACACCAGCGCCTCACAATCGGGCGTTATCGCTATTGCCGCAGGCTATGGGCTGCCGGTGATTGCCACCCGCACCGGTGGGCTGCCTGAGCAAATCAGCGAGGGCACCACCGGCTTGTTGGTGACGCCCGGCTCCGCCAGTGAACTGGCCGCGGCTATCGAGCGTCTGCTGGCGGCCCCGCAGTTGGCGCGTGAATTGGGTGAGAACCTGTTGCACGAGTATCGCCGCCACCGTAATTGGGATAGAATTGCAGCAGAAGTCTACACAGCCTGCGAGCAAGCCGTTCGCGACGGTCGGCATCAATGACTAAAATCATCCTGGTTGCCAATACCGAATGGTATCTCTACAATTTCCGCCTTTCGCTGGCCAGCTATTTGCGCCAGCAAGGTTATGAAGTGGCGCTGATTTCCCCGCCGGGGCGCTTTACCGCTCGCCTGGAACAAGCCGGCTTCCGCTGGATCGCCTGGGGTCTGGGGCGCAAGACACTCGCCCCCTGGAAAGAGCTGGCTTCCCTGCTCGCTCTGGCGCAGCTTTACCGCCGTGAGCGCCCCCACCTGGTTCACCATCACACCATCAAACCGGTGCTTTATGGTTCGCTGGCGGCCCGCCTGGCGGGCATCCCGGCGGTGGTCAATTCCATCACCGGGCGCGGCTACCTGTTCATGCGCGATACCCGCACGGCACATTTCTTGCGCTGGCTGCTGCGGCCGTGGTACCACGCCGCCTTTTCGCCTGCCAATTGTGCGGTAATCTTCGAGAACGTCGACGACCGCCGATATTTTCTGGATGCCCGACTGGTTTACCCCGAACGTACCTGGCTGATCGAGGGGGTAGGGGTGGACCCGGAGATTTTCTCACCTTTGCCAGAGCCGGAAGGGACACCGGTAATCCTGTTGGCGGCGCGCCTGCTGTGGGACAAGGGCATCGGCACATTGGTGGAGGCTGCCCGCCGCTTGAAGCCACGCACCTCGGCCCGCCTGGTGCTGGTGGGCGAGCCAGACCCCGGCAACCCGGCTTCCATCGAGACCGCCACATTGCAGGCATGGGTGGATGAAGGCTTGGTCGAATGGTGGGGGTGGCAGGAAGATATGCCCAGTGTGTATGCCCGCTGTCATATCGTCGTCTTGCCTTCCCTGGGCGAGGGCGCCCCCACCGCTCTGCTGGAAGCCGCCGCCTGCGGGCGCCCTCTGGTCACCACCGACGTGCCCGGCTGCCGCGATGTTGTCGAGGACGGCGTCAACGGCTTCATCGTCCCGCCAAATGACCCTGCCGCGCTGGCCGCGGCGCTCGAAAAGCTGGTGCTTTCCCCGGCGCTGCGTGGTAGAATGGGCGCAGCCGGGCGACAGCGGGTGCTGGCGCATTTCACCACCAGTCATGTCAACGCCCGCACCCTGAACGTCTACCAGCAAATCTGGAAGAGCGCCCAAAAACCGTGAACGAATTCTCCCCCCTCGACACGTTTACCCACACCTTACGCCGCTGGCCTTTGGTGGTGTTGTTGATGCTCATCGGCGGCGGCCTGGGATGGCTTTACCACCGTTTCCAACCGCCGCTGTACGAGGCTACAGCCGAGTTCACTGTGAGCGTTGATTTCAGCCGCGCGGATGCCATCAGCCGCTGGGACGAAGACCGCTACGAGGAAGACCACATGATCGGTGCTGCCAAGTCTTTGATGGCCTCTACCGCTGTTGTCGAGCAGGTAGCCGCGGATGTTCAGGCTTTGGGTATCCCCCCCGAGGCGCTGACCTATGGGCGCTATGTTTTCATCGAGCGTAAACAGGCTGTGATGGTTCTGCGTGTGCGCCACCACGACCCTCGCCTGGCAGCAGCCATTGCTAACCATTGGGCGCAGCGCGCCTACCAGGCTTTGAGCGAAGCGCAGGCGCACGCTCAACGTGCTTGGGCGTTGCGTCAGTACCTTGCCGGGCTGAACAATTGCCTGCAAACCCCTCAACCCGAAGCTGGTAGCCTCTGCGCCAGGGCCTCGTTAGCCGAGGTGCAGCAGGCGCTCGAAACAGCCCAAACTGAGCTGGGAGCCGAGACACTGGCCAGCAAAGGCATCGTTCCGGCGCTGGTGTTCGACTGGTCACGGCAGGCCGCGACGCCCGATGAAGCGGTCGCTTTTGCGGCCAAGTGGCTCGTCCTGGGCGGAGCTTTGATAGGTTTGGCCGTTGGGGTGGCGCTGGCCACGGTGCGGCCGGCAGGTCGAAGATGCTGACGCATGCCTGGCGCTCACCCTTTTTCCAGGCGCTCTGCCGCAGTGTGTGGGCGGGGGCGGTGGTGTCGCTGCCGCTGACTAGTTTGCCGCTGCTGGTGGATTTGAGCGGCGCTTCGACGGTTGCCCCCCCTGCGGTGGTGTTGCTCGCCGTGCTGGCATTGATCTGGTTGGGGCCGTACAGCTTGCAGGGAGGTGAGCTACCTGCCGAAGTAAGGCCGCTCATCGCTTTCGGCGGGGTGGCTGTCGTCACTTGGGCCGCAGCGTTCTTCATCGAGCTGCCTCCCTTTCGGGACAAGAGCCTGCTGAGCGAGGCGCGCGAGGCTTTCCTCACTTTGGCAATGGGCTTGATCACCTACCTGACCGTTGCCGCCTATGCCGCCTCCAGCTCCAAGACGCTGCAGCTTAGCCTCAAACTGCTCAACTGGAGCGGGCTGGCCGTCATGTTGTGGTCGTCGGTGCAGGCGATTTTTGCATTTTTCCATCGCAGCATGTACCCCGACGTTTTGTTGGCCATCCAAAATTTGTTCGTGGCGCGCCATGCGCCGCTGTTCTTTGCCCGTGTGACGGGATTAGCCTACGAACCCTCCTGGCTGGCGCACCAACTCAACCTGGTTTACCTGCCCGTGTGGCTGGCGGCGTCGCTATGCGGTTATAGCGCCCACGCCCGCAAGCTATGGCGGTTCTCTTTGGAGAATTTCCTGCTGGTGGGCGGTGCTTTGCAACTGTTCCTGTCGTTTTCGCGGGTGGGGTGGGTGTCGTTCTTGATGGTGGGGGCCTTCGTGGCCGTCTCGGCCACGTTGAGGCTGGTGCAGCGCATCACCAATGCATTGCTCGTGCGTTGGAAATTGGCCTCGGCGCAGCGTTTGCTGCGTTTGGCGCTGAGCGGTGGGTTGTTGGCCGCTTTCGCCGTGGCCTATGCTGCCGCTGCGCTGGGGCTGGCTTTCTTGGGAGCGCAACTCGAGCCGCGGCTGGGGCGTATCTTTGCGCAAGACTGGCGCCAGGCGGGCGGTTTTTTCGAGCTGACCAATCAACTGGCCTTTGCCGAGCGGGTGGTATACTGGGCCAGCGGCTTCGACGTCTTTGGCGAACATCCCTTCTTGGGCGTAGGGCTGGGAAACGCTGGCTTCTACTTCGCCGAGAAAATGCCTGCCTACGGTCATGGCCTGGTGGAAGTGGTCAATTTGTTCAACCGGCAGAGTTTTGTCCCCAATACCAAGAGTTTATGGGTGCGTTTATTGGCCGAGACAGGACTAATGGGCTTTGCCGTGTTTGCAGCCTGGTTGGTTGTGTTGTGGCAGGCGGCGCGGCTGGCGCGCTACGCCCACGAGCCGTTGTTGCGTATGCTTGGCGCCGCCGGGCAATTCGCGCTGATTGCCTTCCTGGTAGAAGGCTTCAGTGTTGACTCGTTAGCTCTGCCTTATCTCTGGTTTGCCGCAGGCATGCTCTCTGCGGCTGCTTATCTCAGCCGGCGCCCAGCCGCTGAGTCTTTACAAGGAATTTACTGATGAACCGTGAATGGACTACACCCTGTATCCTTGTGGTGATTGCGCTGCTCGTCGTTTGCTGTTGTTGTGCAACCGCTGCCGCCGTGGTCGGCGGTGCAGGCTTTTTTGTCTATGAGGGCATCCAAAGCCCCACGCCCACCCCTCTCCCCATCATCCGTTTGCCAGAGCCGCCGCCCACCGATACCCTCGAGACGCTCAAGAACACGACCGTGCCGGTAAACGACCCGCTCGATTTGGCCATGCGCCTGCGCGGACTGAGCGACATCCCCGCCACCCTGCCGCCGCCCGAAAAACCCTACGACATCGGCGACCGCCTCGATTTCTGGGTGACCAATACCGATACCAACATCAATACCCAAATCCAGGCCTCGCTGCAATACCGTACCGATCACGCCTATTTTTGGGTGCAAGATGGCATCAGCTTCAACGCCGATGATTTGAAACAGTTAGCCGACACCTTCGAAAACCAAATTTACCCCACCAACCGCGAATTCTTCGGCAGCGAGTGGACGCCGGGCATAGATGGCGAAGAGCGCCTGTATATCCTCTACGCCAAAGGCTTGGGGGCTAACATCGCTGGCTATTTCTCCACCTCCGATGAAATGCCTGCCCAGATTCACCCTTACTCCAACCAACATGAAATGTTCATCTTCAGCGCCGACAACGTCGCTTTCGATGAAGAATTCACTTACGCCGTGCTGGCGCACGAATTCCAACACATGATCCACTGGTACGGCGACCGCAACGAGACCTCCTGGCTCAACGAAGGCTTCTCGGAATTGGCTACCCTCATCAACAACTACAACGGCGGCGGACATGACTTCTCCTACGCCAACCAACCTGACATCCAGCTCAACGACTGGCCCACCGATCACAACCAGACCCTGCCTCACTACGGCGCAGCGTTCCTCTTTACCACCTATTTCCTCGACCGCTTTGGCGAGAAAGCCACCCAGGCCCTGGTGGCCGATCCCGAAAACGGCATGGACAGCGTTGACAACGTCCTCGCCCAAATCGGAGCGGTTGACCCACTCACCGGCCAGCCCATCCGCGCCGACGACTTCTTCCAGCAGTGGACGCTTGCCAATTACCTGCACGACCCCTCCGTAGCCGACGGGCGTTACACCTATTCCAACTACGAAGACGCACCGCAAACCGACGACACCGAAACCACCCGCAACTGCCCCTCGCCTCTCTCGCGCCGCACTGTCAAACAATATGGGGTGGATTACATCCGTATCACTTGCAGCGGCGATTACACCCTCCACTTCGAAGGCTCCACCCAGGTCGGTGTCTTGGCCCAAGACGCACACAGCGGCCGTTATGCTTTCTGGTCGAACAAAGGCGACGAATCCGACATGACCCTCACCCGTCGCTTCGACTTCACCGCCTACAACGGGCCGCTGACCTTCTCCTACTGGACGTGGTACGACCTGGAAAAAGATTACGACTATCTCTACCTGGAAGCCTCGCTGGACGGCAAAACCTGGCAAATCCTTGAAACGCCTTCCTGCACCACCGAAAACGTGTCCGGCAACAGTTACGGCTGCGGCTACAACGGCATGTCTGGCGGACAGGATGCGGCCGTCTGGATCAACGAAAAAGTGGATTTGTCGCCATTGGCCGGCAAGACCGTCTGGTTGCGTTTCGAATATGTGACCGATGCAGCCGTCAACGGCGAGGGGCTGCTGCTCGATGACCTCTCCATCCCCGAAGCGGGCTACAGCGAAGATTTCGAGGCCGGGGAGGGGGGCTGGGAAGGAGCGGGATTTGTGCGCATCCAGAATGTGCTGCCGCAGACCTTCCGCCTGGCGCTGATCACCTTCGGCACGCAAACCTCGGTCGAGTTCATTTCCCTCTCGGCGGACAATGTGGCCGACATCCCCCTCGACATCGGCAGCGGGGTAAGGTCGGCGGTCTTGGTGGTGAGCGGCACGACGCGCTTCACCCGCCAGCCGGCCACCTATCAATACCAGATCACCCGCTAAAGCAAGCCCACCCCTTTCCCTCAAGCTCAAGCGGCGCTCAAGCGGCCCCTAATGGGCCGCTTTTTCGTTCACGCGGCAGGATCGGCTTCTTCGACCAGCCAGGTGAAGAATTGCGTCAGGCGGGCATGGCGTTCGGCGGCCAGGGTGCGGCCGGTGGGCGTGTAGAGGCGTTCTTTGAGATGGCGTAGTTTGAAGAGGTATTCGTGATAGGCGCTGTGTGCCTCGCCGGCAATTGGCTTGCCGCTCTCGATGAATTGCAGCGAGGGGCGAGCATAAATGGGCTGGCCGTGCTGTGCGGCGTAGGCCAGGGCGCGGGCCACCCCCACTGCGCCAATGGCATCCAGCTTATCGGCGTCGAAAAGCACCTGGGCTTCCAGGCTGCGCGGCGGCTCGGCGGCGCCGCGAAAGCGATGGGCGCGGATGGCATGTTCGACGGCGGCAAGGTCTTCCTCCGCCCAGCCGCGCTCTGCCAGAATCTGGCGGGCAAAAGCTGCCGAACTGTGCTGATGATCGGCGCGCCTGCTTGCCGGGGAAGCGTCGTGCAGCAAAGCCGCAGCGCGCACGATGTCTACGTCGGCGCCTTCAGTCAGAGCAATGCGTTCGGCCAAGCGGTAGACGCGCAGGACGTGATCGAAGCCGTGCGTACCGTCGCCGGAGGGATACCAACCGCGGGCTTCGTCGGGGGTGAGCGGGGGGCGGGGCAGTGCTGACATGGTTGCTATCCCAATCGGCGCAAGAGCGGCCCGCCGGAATCAGCCGCCCAAGAGGCGCAGCAGAATCAACATCAGGCCGAGGGCCAGAATGGCTCCGCCGCCAAATACGAATTCACGGTCAGCTTGAAGACGAATTTGATGACCGTCCAGATGATCATCAGAACAAAGACGTACAGGGCGATGTGCCAGAGTTGCTGAAGGGTTATGTGGAGAGTCAAGTTCAACCTTTCTGGGGATAAATTCGACCTTTTTTGATGACGGTGTGAACGAGATTGACGCCGAAGCGGTAACCGAGGTGACGATAGTCGGGGACGTCGAGCAGGAGCAGATCGGCTTGTTTGCCGGGTTCGATGGAGCCGATGCGGTCGGCGCGCCCGATGGCCGCGGCGGCGTTGATGGTGGCGGCGGCAATGGCCTGGGCAGGGGTGAGCTTCAGGTAGCGGCAAGCCAGGGCGATGGCGAACTGCATGTTCTCGTTCCAGGCTGTGCCGGGGTTGAGGTCGGTGGCCAATGCCAGCAGACCGCCGGCGGCGAGGATGTCTCGGGCGGGGGTGTAGTGAGGCTCGGCCAGGCCAAAGGGGGTGCAAGGCAGGGCAACAGCCACGGTATTGCTGGAGGCCAGGGCGGCAATATCGGCCGGGGAGGTTTTGACGAGGTGATCGGCGGAGACTGCGCCGAGTTCCACAGCCAGGCTGACGCCGCCCAGGTTGTCGAACTCGTCGGCGTGGATTTTGAGCGGGAAACCGAGCGAGCGGGCTGTTTCGAGGATGGCGCGCGTTTGAGCGAGATCGAAAGCGCCGGTCTCACAGAAGACATCCACGAAAGGCAAAGGGCGCTGGGCGCTCGACGGCTGGCGCTGCCACCAACTGGCCACAGCCGGCAGCATGTGCTTACACAGGTGAGCGGTGTAACCGTTGGGGTCGTCTTTGAATTCGGGGGCGATGGCGTGCGCGCCGAGGAAGGTGGCGGCCAGTTCCAGGGGGCCTTCGGCATCGAGGGTGAGGATGGCAGCCAGCATGAGGATTTCGGTGGCGGTTTCGAGGCCGTAACCGCTTTTGACTTCAGCGGTGGTGGTGCCGTGAGCGAACATCGCCTTCAGGCGCGGCCGCGTTTCGGCGCAAAGCTGTTCGAGAGAGGCCTGGCGGGTGGCGCGTACAGTGGAGAGGATGCCTCCCCCCGCGGCCAGGATTTCGAGGTAAGTTTTGCCTTGCAGGCGCGCTTCGAACTCGGCGGCGCGGTGCCCGGCCCAAAGGGCGTGGGTGTGGGCGTCCACAAAACCGGGCAGGACGACATGGCCGGAAGCGTCGAGGGCGGGTTCGTGGGGGTAAGCGGCGCGCAGTTCGTCGCTGCGGCCGACAGCGGCGATGAGGTCGTCTTGAATCAGGACGGCGCCGTTTTCGATGAGGCCAAGGCGTCCTAGCTCTGAGCCGCGCTGTGGGCCGCCGGAGAGGGTGAGCAGTTGGGGGATGGTGTGAATGAGCATAGCGCCATTATACCTGGGAGGAGGCATGGATGGCAATTCTCGCCCTGCGCTGGCCAGTGAAGCCGGTTAAAGCCAAGACGGGAGCAGGGATGTGCCCTGCTCCACGGTCGGGTGTATCAGCGTTACGATTATGCCAGGGCTTTGGCCACCACTGCGGCAAAGGCCTGAGGGTCACGCACAGCCAAATCGGCCAGCACTTTGCGGTTGAGCAGGATGTTGGCCTGCTTCATGGCGCTGATCAGCCGGCTATAGGTGGTGCCGTTCAGGCGAGCCGCGGCGTTGATGCGCGCAATCCACAAGCGGCGCAAATCGCGCTTGCGGATGCGGCGGTCGCGGGTGGCATACCAAAGGCTTTTCAGCATGGCCTCGTTGGCCCGCCGAAAGAGGCGGTGGCGCGTGCCGAACTGGCCTTTGGTTATTTTCAGGACTTTCTTGTGGTGTTGGCGGCGAACGACGCCGGTCTTGACACGTGACATTCGTTTCTCTCCTGCGAACCCCTGGGCGCCGGCGGCTGTTCCTCAGGCCGCCTGTTGCATGCACCCAACGGCCGCACTCATCAGGGTTATAGCCAATCAGTCTTTCTTGGACAGGTAGGGCGCCATGCGAGCGACGCGCTTGACGATCCCACGACCCTTGACGGGGATCATCTCGGCTAACAGGGCTTTGGTGCGGTCTGAAGTGCGGCGGCGCAGGTGGCCTTTGCCGATCTTCGTGCGCATCAGTTTGCCCGACCCAGTCAGGCGAAAACGTTTCGAGGTGGCCTTATGGGTCTTGATCTTATATTTGCCTTCACGTTGTTTTCGAGCCACAGTTATTCTCCTTGCGACAAAACTCCGCGGCGCTTCGTGACCGGAATGGTCACCTGCCATCCGCGGACAATTCACGGTTCTTCGAGCAGCTCCTAGAACAGCTCTCCGAGCAGCTTAGGACTCGGCCTGGGTGGCCGCGCCAGCTTTTTTCTTCACTCTGGAGGGCGCCAACAGTAGCATCACGCTGCGGCCTTCCATGGCAGGCGGCTGCTCCACTGTTGCCACGTCGGCCAGTTCCTCGGCGACCTCTTTCAAATCTGTCAAGCCTAAGTCCACGTAATCTATCTCGCGACCCTTGAAGCGAATGCGCACCCGCACTTTGTTGCCTTCTTCCAGCCAGCGGCGGGCATCGCGGACTTTGAAAGAGCGGTGATGGGCGGTTGTCTTGGGGCGCAGGCGGATTTCTTTGACCTCGATCTTGGTCTGAGCCTTACGCGCTTCCCGTTCTTTGCGGGCACGCTCGTAGAGGAATTTCCTGAAGTCCATCACCCGGCAAACCGGCGGTTCGGCGTTGGGCGCTACTTCCACCAGGTCCAAGTCGGCTTCCTGGGCAATCCGCCGGGCTTCCTCGATAGACACCACACCGATATTCTCATTGGCCGGGCCGATTAACCGCACTTCCTTGACGCGGATGGCCTCATTCACTCGATAATTGATCGCGCTGATAGGTGATCCTCCTGTAGAATCCGAGACCTTGGCTGAACAGCACGCCAGCCATTTAGCGTGCTGGATGATACCACACACCTTCCGAAATCGTCAACAATGATTCTTGTGAATATCTGCGTTGGCCGGTAGTATAATTCTTAGCCGGGGGCTCATCACCATATACCTACCGGAGGTTATTACCCACATGACCCTCAAACGTCTGCCCCTTGCTCTTCTCGTCTTTCTCTTTGGTCTCCTGCTGGCAACCGCCGCTGTGGCACAATCCCCCACGCCGCCCTTCCAGTTGCAGATCACCCCCGTTGTCCCTGAGCCGTTTCCCTTCTCAGACCGTTACCCCGCCCAGGTGGCGCTCAACTCGCCTGATGAACTCGCCCAACTGACCGATCTGCGTATTGACGTGGGAGATGTCCAACCGGCAGATGGCACACGCTCGCCGGCAGGCGCGGCCTTCGAGCCGATGATCGCCACCATCTACATCAACGATGCCGAGGCCAATCAACTGGCGGCGCGAGGCTTGCAGGCCATTGCCATCCCCAACGAAAGCCTGCGCACCTTCTACACCTCCGGCCCAGGCACGCATGTCCCCAACGCCTGGCCTACCTTCGACCAATTCGTCGCTCGCATGCAAACGCTGGCAGGCAATTACCCCAACTTCGTGCGCCTGATTTCCATCGGCAAATCGGTGCAAAACCGCGATCTGTGGTGCCTGAAGCTGAGCGACAACCCCGATAGCGAAGAAGACGAACCCGAATTCCGCTATGTCAGCACCATGCACGGCAACGAAGGCGTCGGCACCGAGATGACCTTGCGCCTGGCCGAATTGCTGATGAGCAGTTATGGCACAGACCCCACACTCACCACCTATGTCAACGAGATGGAAATCTGGCTTTGCCCGATTTACAACCCAGACGGCTACGTCGCCGGCAGCCGCTACAACGCCCATGGTGAAGACCTCAACCGCGATTTCCCCGATCCGCTCGACCACCCCGACCATTGCGGCGGATATGTCACCGGCTGTGAGCCTGAGACGGTCGCTTTCATGAATTTTGCCGCCGAGCGCCGCTTCGTCATGGGTGCCAACTACCACACCGGCACTCTGGTGGTCAACTACCCCTGGGATGCCAGCGGCCACAACCCGCCTCACTCGCCAGATAACGACCTCTACTACGCCTTCAGTGTGGGATACTCCAGCCGCAACCCGATGATTTGGAACGGCCCCTTCCCCAACGGCGTGACCGAAGGCTGGCAGTGGTATACCGTATACGGCGGCTTGCAGGATTATTCCTACGTCTGGCACGGCGAACATCATGTAACCATCGAAATCTCCAACTACCAGCCCGGCGATTACGGCCAAATGGGCACTTATTGGGATGCCAACCGCCCGGCAATGCTTTGGTGGATGGGGCGCGCCCTCACCGGCGTGCGCGGCCGCATCACCGACGCCGCCACCGGCGAGCCGCTCGAAGCCAAGATCGAAATTGTCGGCATGTTGCCGCCCAACCGCATTCACGTAGACCCCGACGTCGGCGATTACCACCGCCCCCTGCTCAGCGGCAGTTACAGCCTCCAGGTCAGCGCAGCCTGCTACATCACTCAAACGGCCACGCTCGACGTCATCTCTGGCACCGTCGTCAGCCACGATTTTGCCCTGCTGCCCAATGTCTGGACCGTCGAGGGCGCGGTCACCGAGCAAGGCAGCGGTCGCCCACTGACCGCCACGGTCGAATTGCTGGGCACGTCACTGGTGACCACCACGCAGCCGCTGGACGGCGCTTACGCCCTGCAGGCCTGCGCTGGTAGCTATACCCTGCGCGTCTCAGCTCCCGGCTATCAGGCGCAAGAACGCCAGATCGTCCTCGATCACCATCAGGTGCAGAACTTTGCCCTGGCGCCTGCCCCCTGCACACTCGTCGTGGATGACGACCTCGGCCAGAACTACCAGACCTATTACCAGAACGCTCTGACAGCAGCCGGCATCAACTACGACACCTGGACAGTCGCCGCCAAAGGCAGCCCAACCCTGGCCAATCTGAGCGGCTACACCCGTCTGGTTTGGCTCACCGGCGATGATTTCAGCACCAGCCTGACCAGCAGCGAACAGGCTACCCTGGCGGCCTTCCTCGATGCTGGCGGTCGGTTGTTCCTCTCCGGACAAAGCATTGGCTTCGATATTGGCGCATCCTCCTTCTTTGCCAATTACCTGCATGCCAGCTTCATCACCGCCGATACCAACACCTACGACCTGAGCGGCCTCGACTACCTGAGCGGCACGGACGTTTACATCCAGGGCGGCGACGGCGCTAACAACCAGAACTTCCCCAACGCCATTGCCCCCTTGGGGGAGGCGGTCGCTATCCTGGATTACCCTGCTCCCTATGCCTATGGCGGCGTGGCCTTCCAGAACGACGCTTACCGCGTGGTTTACCTGTCCTTCGGCTTCGAGGCCATAGACAACGCCGCCGATCGCCAGACGGTCATGGCGCAAAGCATGACCTGGCTAGGCGGCTGCGGGGCGCTATCGCCCAACCTGAGCGCCTCGGCCAAGCAGGTCTCCACAGCCGAGACGCTGCCCGGCGACCGGCTGGTGTACACCCTGGCTGTAGCCAACGTGGGCGGCGAGACAACTGCTGCCGTGACCGATACCCTGCCCGCTGAAGCGACCTGGACGGGGATGATCAGCGCTACCCAGGGAACGCCTGCTGTGGCAGGCAACCAACTCACCTGGCAGGGAGCGATCGCCCCCGGCGGAGTCATCACCCTGACTTATGCGGTCACCGTCAACCAGTGTTTGCCCGCCGGCACGACCATCACCAACCTGGCCGCTATCGCTGATGATGAGGGCAGCGTCATCAGCCGCACGGCCACGACCCGCGTGGTCAACGCTGTACCCACAGCAGCCCTGGCCATCTCGCCGGCAGACCTCTCCCTCGGCCAGCCGCTCACTGTGACCCTTGCCTGGGCGGCCAGCGCCGACCTCAATTGCGATGCACTCGTCTATCGCCTGGCCTTTGGCAGTCTCAATCCCCCGCCAGTGGTGATCAGCAACACCACGGCCACCACTTTCGACCCCGGCCCCTTGCAACCCGGCGTCACTTATTACTGGCAGGTGACAGCTTCAGATGGCGTGAGCGAGACCGTCTCGCCAATCTGGTCATTCAGCACCGCTTACCGGCTGTACCTGCCGGCCATTCAGACGCAAACTCTGCCGCCGCGCGGGCAGCAGCCGCCTTCGAGCGTTCGCTTGCCCGACGCAGCGTGGAAGCCAGATGTGTAGTGAAACTACCTTGACAGGCCAGGCCACGCCGCGGCGTTGCCTGGCCTGTTCCCTTTACGCCAAGATCATCGGCTTGGAATGAAAATGATCAGCGTGCTGCGGACTGCGTTGTCCTGCAGAGGGGTGACACCGGCAGCGATGAAGCGAATCGGTTCCACGTAACGCGCCATCTCGTTGAAATCGGCTAATTCGTAGGAAGGTAGCCCCTCGCGGATGATTCCCAGCAAGCCTTGGATGTCTACATACATCGCTGGCTGGGTGCCGCTTGGGAAGGCGCTCCACACCTGGCGGTAAGCGTTGCTCTGGGCGAGCGAGGGCTGGCCGTTCATCAGCCCGTTGACCAGCTCGACGCTCGAGGCCAAGATGAGGTGGTCTTTACCCACGCCGTAAAGCAGTACCGGATCGTCCGTGAAGGGGTCGTTGTAAACATAGAACGACTCATTGCCCACCGTCTCACTCTCCAGGGTCATACCGGAATCAATCAGGCTGGCAGATAAATTGTCCATCGTGTTCTTCAACGCCCCGGCGTCGCTGGTATGCGCCAGGGCAAGGAAGCCCAGATCAATGTTCTGTTGCGCCATGAAACCCTGTATAGATGGCATGACACCTACAGCGAATTCGCCGTTCAAGTAGGGGAACAAGTCCTTATCGGGGTTGATGCCGTATTGGTTGGCGAATATTTCCATGGCTTCGTCGAAATCGGCCGCACTACTGGCTTCGATCAACGAGGCGCGCACCGTTTGCCAGCTCAGGTCGAGGCGCTGCCCCACCAGGTAGGCCAGAGTATCCTTGGGGAAAAGGTTATCTGTGCGAGGAGCTGTGCCTTGGCTGAGCAGCATCTGCCGTTGGGTTTCAGACAATTCGGCGAGGTCATAGGTGATCACCGTATCTACCTGCAAACCGGCGTCCACAATTGCCACGCTCAGTGCTGCCTCGTTCCAGCCCATCAGGGTATCGGTGAACTTGAAGCTAGGACCCAGGCTGTAGCTGATTGCCTGTTGCATAGTGTTGAGCATTTCTTTGGCCTGCTCGCGGGTGACATAAAGGGTGACGGCGCGCTCCCGGGGCAGCAGGCGGGCCATATTCTTGTAAGCCTGGCTGCTGGCCAGGGAATCCTTGTTTTGGGCGTCAATAGCCACCTGGAGATCAACTTTGTTACGGGCAAACAGCACCAGACTGCCCGAGCGGCAGAAGGCGACCTGTTCGGCAGTGTTCGTGTCCAACACGTAAAGCTCTACCCCCTGGTATTGAGATGTGATGAACCTCTGTCCGCTGGCTGCGGCGATGCCGTTTTGCAGCTTGGTGAGAAAAGCATCGGCCATTTTCTTGTCGCGCGCCTCCACGGCCAGGATGAACCGCGCGTCTTCGATCTCGCCGTATCTGTCGAACTGCAGGTCGAGAACGCCGACGCCAATGTATTGGCCGATCCAGGGGATGACATCGTCGGCGATGGTCACGCCCAGCTCCTCCTCGAGGTCCTTGTCCACCTCCTTGAGCAAATCGTCGGAGGTCTCGGAGCCGGTTTCTTCCTTGATGACTTGAGCGAAAGGTCTGATAATGCGGTTGATCTTGTCGGGGGTGGCGTTGACTACATTGATGCCGAGGTAGAGGCCGGTGTCGGCGGGCATGGCCTTGGCGGTGCTCTCTGGCCCGCCGAGAAGACGCTCGATGAGGTCCAAGCCAAAGGGGTCGGCTACGACCACAATGGCCAGCACTGCGCAGCAACAGCATATCAATGCGATGAGTAGCACAGCACCACCGCCAAGAGCCAGGTTGCGTGTTCGTTGAGGGTTTTCGGGTGAAAACAAGGTAGTCATGGTGTCCTCCTAATTTTCCTGAGAGATGTTCTTGAGCCAGAGAACTGGCAACAAGGCTAAGCCGCACAGCAAAGCGGCAATTACAAACGTTTCTTGGATGACTTTTTCGGCCACCATCATGCCCACCCGCAGGGTCTCGGCCATGTCGGCGGCGGGGGGCAGCCACTGGCGGCTGAGGGCCTCGGCGCGTTGCAAACCGTAAGTTGCCATAGAAGAGACGCCTACGGTCATGCCCGTCAAACGGAAGATGATGATCAGCGCCGAAGCGGCGCCGCGATACTCGCCCGGGGCGGCGTTGATGACGGCGGCTGCCAGGGGCGCCATGCTCAAGCCGAAGCCGATTCCCGCCAGGGCCAGGTGGGGGATCATGGTGGAATAAGGTGTGGCTGCCCGCCAGGTGGTCATCAGGGCCAAGCCGGCCACACCGCCGAGCACGCCTGCTGCAGCCGGGGGGCGGTATCCCAGGCGGGCCGATAGCCAGCCGCCGGGGATGGAGGCCAATGCCATCGGCACGGTCAACGCCGAGAGCATCCAGCCGCTGTCCCAGGCGCCCTGCTCGAGAGTCTCGGCCACCAGGGTGTTGATGAAGAGCGGCACGTTGGCAATTGCCACAAACAGGCTGAACCCGATGAGGAAATTTGCCAGGCTGCCTGCCAAGCAATTGCGCCGCCCAAAGAGCGCCAGCGGCATCAAGGGGAAAGCCGCCCGCGCCTGCCGCCACACGAACAGGCCAAACGCCGCCGCTGCGGCGATCAGCAGGGGTAAAGCGTATGGCGACCAAGCGCTGCTTGGGCGGGTCTCCAGCGTGTCATAAACCGTTTCGGAATTGGAATTCAGGCCGAGGTTGAGGGTTGTCAGGCTAAGGCCGATCAGCAGGGCGCCAGGCCAATCCATCTGCGGCGGGCGGTTTTCGGGCGCCGCGGGCTGCCCGGCGGGGATAGGGCGGGGCAAGCTGGCCAGGGCGATGTAGATGAGAGCGAATGCCACAGCACAAAGCGGCAAATTCAGCCAGAAGATCATGCGCCAATCGAAGAAGCGTGTCAGGATGCCGCCGTACAAATGCCCCACCACCCAACCGGCGGTATCCACGGCGGCAATGACCCCCAACGGGCGAGAGCGGCGCTCCGCCGGGTACAGGTCGCCGGCCAGGGCCATGCCCACCGGCACCATCGCTCCGCCGCCAAAGGCCTGAATCATGCGCGCCGCCACCAGCGTCGCCAAAGCAGTGTAGGCCGGGTCGAGGCGGACGCCGGCGAGCATGAAGCCAATGCGCCAGGCCAGCCGCGTCGGCCAGGTGTCGGCTACGGCCACCAGGTATGAGCCAGCGGCAAAGATAGCCAGGGCGAGCAAGTACACCTTGCGCCGCCCCACCAGGTCCGACAAGCGCCCCATGAAAGTCATCGCCAGCGTGTAGGCCAACAAATAGCCGCTCACCACCCAGGCAGCGTCGTCCAGGCCGGTTTGGAGGGGAATTTCGAGGTCGTAAACCACATGCGGCAACACCGCCGACACAACCGTGAGGTCCAGCGCGCCAATGAAGATGGGCAGGCAGATGAGGGCGATGATAACGGCAGGACGTTTCATGGCGTTGCCAGAGCAGGGGGGACGATTTCGGTAACCTTGCCAAAATTCCAAAAGTCCATTTGCCAAACCGTGGCCTCATTGTCGAGTGCTGGTTCGGTGAGACGCACGCGGTAGAGGTCGTAGGTCTTGGGGTCTACCCACAAGTGCACCTCGATCGTCTCGGGGCCAATCATTTCGTAGCTCATTTGGAAGAGGCGCTCGCCAGCCAGTTGCCCGTGCAGGGCGTATAACTTCTGGCCGGGTAAATCGTCCAGTTCCTCGATCCCATCCAATTGCAGGTCAACGAGGTCGCTTTGCATCAGGGGCTGCAGGCCGTTCTGGGGGTCGAAAAGCGTCGCCGGGTTGAAGCCCACACCGGGGGGGAATTCTTCCCAGGCACCGTTGAGCAGGTTGGTCTGCCAATAACGCTCGCCGAGGCTGAGGATGCCCACATCCAGCACCAAGCCGGGGGCAATCACCCGCACGGTGGCGCGGGCGCGGTCAGGGGCGACAAAGTCGCCCTCGGCGCGGCGGAAAGCCAGCGTTTGTTCGTAGTCGAGGTAGGCTGGCGCGCCGCTGCGTTCGATGACGAAATGGAAGCCGGACAGGGAGGTCATGCGCGCCGCCGTCAGGGTGACGATCTGTTCGACGGGGGGAGTGGGGGTGGCCTGCGGGCGGCATGCGCTCAGGGCAGCCGTCAGAAGCAAGACCCATGCAGCCAGGCGAAGGCTCATACTATAGCATTGCTCTCGAGAATCTATCACAATCGTAAAGATTTTGCAGTGAGCTCATCGTACCGCCAGGCTATGCCTGGCTCCGCAGGTCCGACCAAAGGTCGGCGGTACACTCACCTCTTTGGTTGCGGCCGGAGGCCGCGCTATGGTTGAGCGAAGACTAAACGCCAGGCGCCCCAAAAGCGTTGACCGGCGGCCTCACACTCCTGGGCGCTGATGTCTGGCAGCGGCTGGCCGCCCTCTGCCAGGCGCAGGGTGTAACTCACGCCCGGCGTCATAGCAAAGTCGGCGTAGGCCAACCCCAATTCGGGCTTGAGGCCGGTGAAGAAATGATCTTCGCCGCCTTGCCAGGTCACGAGGATTTCGACGCCGGGGACGCCTTGGCCGGCAGCGTCGTAAGTTTCGACGATGATGAGGGGCTGCTGAAGGCGAGGATCGCACAGCAGCTTCATATCCTGCAAGGCAAAGGGTGCGCCGGGGGTGGGCGTAGGCGTGCGGGTGGGTAGAGGGGTGAAAGTGGGCAGGGGGGTGCGCGGCGTTAGGGTGGGCGAAGGTGTGTTAGCGGGGCTGGTGGGGGTGAAGACGGGAGAGGGGGTGAGGGTCAGCTCCAAGGTAGGGGAGGGCGGGGTGATGGTGGGTTGTCCGGCGGTGGGGCTTGGGGTGGAGAGTGGGGGAGCTGTCGGCGAGAGGGGTGTGGCCTGTTGGGCAATGGCCACAGCCAGCAAGCCGAGGGCCACCGCCTCGCTCTCCGGGCGGCCTGCTGCCAGGGCTTGCTGCGCCTGCATGGTGAGCGCCCGCGCCGGGTCTTCATCTCCCAGCAAGGCCAGGCGTGCCCGGGCGCGTGCCAGGTCGCGGTTGGCCTGATAAGCGGCGGCAATCATGGTGCGGTACTGGTCTTTGAAATCGGCGCGCAGCGATTGCGGGGCGGCGTTGACATAACGCACGGGCGCGATCAGCCAGGCGAACACCAGCCCGACGGTGAAGCCCAACACCAGGCCGGTGAGCAGATACCAGGGGCCGCGCTCTTCCGAAGTTCTCATGGGTTTGGCGCTCCCAGCGCTGGATTCCAGGCTTGCAGATCGTCGGCAAGCTGCTGCATCAATGCCAGGTCAGCTTGGGAATAACCGTTTTCCACGGCGAAGAGGGTGGCCTGGGCTAGGCGGTCGGCCGGGCGGATGTCGCCCAACAAGGCCAGGCGGCGCACTGCCAGCCCCAAGTCATGATCGGCATGGTAAGCTTCGGCCACCATGAGCACGTAATCGGTCTTATAGTCTTCGCGCAGGGTATCGGGGGTGGTATCTACATAACGCACTGGGTTGATCACCCAGCCGTAATACAGCCCGCCTGCCGCGCCCAGGGCAATCATAGCGAAGAAGAACAGCCAGCGTTTCATAACCAGGATTCTACCATTTAGCGGCTTGCTTCACACCCAAAAATCTTGTAGAATCTTGTCAGCGATGAGAGTTCCCTGACCGGCCATTCATGGCCCGTGCAATCACACCGAAGGAGGTGATCCCCATGGACGTCATCAAAGTTTCAGGCACCTCACGCACCTCTGCTGTGGCAGGCGCCGTTGCCGCGGTCATTCGCGAGCAAAAGCATGCCGAAGTTCAGGCAATTGGTGCCAGCGCGGTCAACCAGGCTGTCAAAGCGTTGGTGATCGCCCGCAACTACCTGACGCGGGATGGCATTGAGATTGCATGCGTCCCGGAGTTCGTGGACGTGCAGATTGACGATAAGGTGCGCACGGCTATCAAATTCATCATCGAACCACGCTAAACCATCTGGGCAGCAGGGGGATGTCTCTGGCGGTAAGCGAGAACTGGCTGGAGTGATTGAACGCGTCAGGGGTAGGCAGGGTCTCGGGCCAGATCAGCGTCTGTGGATAGTTTTGTACTGCCCGCTGAAGCTCTTCGAAAGAAGAGATGCGGGCAATCCGCTGCAGGAATTGCGCCAGGCTGGGGCTTTGGGCGCGGAAGGCGCGCACAGCGGCGCCAACGGGGTCTTCGCCGGCGGCGCCGCCGGGCGTATCGGCATACGCCCCGTAGAAGGCAAAATAAGCCTGGTTGAGTTTGCGGATGTGGTAACCGTTATCCCAAAAGACGCGCCGGCGCGCCTCCATATACGCCTCGGCCTCCTCGATCTTGCCCTGCGCCAGCAGATCGTCCACCGTCAGGCGGGTGGTGTGCATTTCGGCGCGAAAGTCGAAAGCCGGCGGAGGGGCGGGCTGGCCGTTGGCCGGGGGGGAGGGGGCTGGCGGCGGCGGCAGCAAGTCGGGGTAATATCTGGCAATCACTGCATAGCCGATCTCTTTGCCGGCAATCGAGGCCACCGTCTCGTTGATGGTGCGCAATTCGGGGCTGGTCATGTAATTCATCCCTAGCGGGCGTAGGGTCAGGTAGTTGTGCACCCACTCATGGGCAATCACCTCAGCCAGCCAGTTGATGTCGCTGGTTTGCATGACCATGGTGGGGTAGAGACCAATGCCGCCCACGCCCACCACCAGCGAAGAGACGTCGAGATGGTGATCCACAGTCGTTTCGAGGGCGATATGCTGCTCGACCGTCAGGCCGGGGGCGATGGAGATGTCGGCGTCCTGGCGGATGGTCTCCCTGGGAGAGACAATGAGAGCGTCGGGCGGCGGCGTGGTGTGGTACAGCACGGGGGGGATGGCTTGCCCGCCGAGGCTCAACCCCAAATCGGCCACGACAGCAGAGACCTGGTCTTGCAAAATATCTTCGGCTAGCGGTTCCAGCAGGGCGCGGCGTGTTTGTAAGGCTTGCCACTGCACCCGTAAGACGGCTGCTGCGCTCTGCGGGTCGGCGATATGGGGATCGGCGTAGATGTCGTTGATTTGCGTCTCGGTTTGGCTGATGAGGCTGATCAAGCGCAGGTAATCGAGTGCAACCTGGCGTCGCTCGGCGTCGCTCAGATAATCGCCCATGGCAAAAGCCGCCTGACCCACCTTGACGCCCAGAGCGTCCAACGTCCAGCCGACGAAATCGAACTCGAAAGGGCGGGTGAAGCGGCGCACACTGGCGAGGAAATCGCCCGGCGGCTGACTGCTGTAAGCCAACAAGGGAGTGAGCAGGACAAGCAGCAACGCCGTGCGCAGGCCAATGCGTATCACCCGGCCGACGCGGCGCAAAATCTGGCGGATAGGGGGCATACGCCGATTGTACCATGCCCGCGGCGTGCGATAGCCGTGCTATAATCCAGCCAAATCAGGAGCTTGTGAGGACGACATGAATTTTCTTGTCACCGGCGCGGCAGGATTTCTGGGCAGCCATTTGGCTAATCGCTTGGCCTGGGAAGGGCATCAGGTGCGCGGCTTGGATGACCTGTCGGCGGGCGATGCGGCGGCGCTATCGCCGGACGTGTTGTTTACGCGCGGGGATGTGAATGACCGCCCTAAGCTGTGGACGCTGCTGCAGGAGGTGGATTGCGTCTATCACCTGGCTGCCAAGGTCTCTGTACCCGAGAGCGTGATGTATCCCCGCGAGTACAATGCCATCAACGTTGGCGGCACGGTCAGCCTGATGGAGGCCATGCGCGACGTGGGCGTACGCCGGGTGGTGTTCATCTCATCGGGGGCGGTCTATGGCGATCAGCAAGAGCAGCCGCTCAAAGAGACAGCCATTCCCGACCCGCGCTCGCCTTATGCCGTTTCCAAACTGGCTTGCGAATATTATGTGCGCACCATTGGCGACCTGTGGGGCATCGAGACGGTGAGTCTGCGAGTTTTCAATGCCTATGGGCCTGGACAGCACTTGCCGGCTTCGCACCCGCCGGTGATTCCCAACTACCTGCGGCAGGCGGTGCGCGGCGGCACCATTGTCGTCCACGGCAAGGGCCTGCAGACGCGGGATTATGTGTATGTGGATGATGTGGTGGACGCCATGGTAGCCGCCTCCACGGCCCCAGGGCTGGACAACCTGGTCATCAACGTTGGCAGCGGCACTGAGACGAGTGTGCGTGAGCTGATTCAGGCCGTCTTCGAAGTTACCGGCATGACGGCGGAGATTGTCGAGAATCCGCGCACGCCGGGGGGCGTCTCGCGGATGTGCGCCGATCTGACATTGGCGCGAGAAAAACTCGGCTACCACCCGCGCGTGGGATTATCGGAGGGCTTGCGCCTGACGCTGGAGAAGGACAAACGCTTACGCCAACGTGCTGCGTGAGCGCCGGGTGGGGGCGGCTAACAGGGAACTGAGCTGCACGCAGGAGGCGCCGGGGAACAGCGCTGCTGAGCAGGCCTGTCAAGGCTGCGGCGAGCCGCTCAGGAGCTGGCAAGTGGCCTCGTTGGCCTCGACATTGCCCAACAACAGGGGGTCGTCGGGAAAAGCCTGACGCAGTTGATCCATCAGAGCATACACCCGCTCGCACTTGCCGTCGCCAGGCTGACTGAGATACGCCAGCACCGAGCCGTAGCGCACGTAGTAGTAAGCGACGGTGAGATTGGTCAATTCCAGGGGACGAACCGCCACGCTTTGTTCGAGCAGCCCTTGCTGTACGAGTTGCTGGGCGGTCTCGTTCTCCTCGGCCGTGCAGCCTTCCACGGCGCATTGTAAAGCAGGCAGAGCGGATTCGTAATTGCGCGCCTGGACGTAAATCATGCCCAACTGTCCGTAAGTATCCGCATTGGTTGGGTCGAAAGATAGCGCTTTTTCGGCGTTGAGCGAGGCGCTAAAGAATTCGCCTTGCTGGGCGTAGGTCTTGGCAATGGCAAGATAAGGCTGGGGGTCTCTCAGACCGAGCTGGGTATTGATGCTGGCGGCGCGGTCGAAGTAGGTGAGGGCGGTGTCGTAGAGCACTTTGGCGGCGTCTTTGGTGGCGGCGCGGCTGCCCAAATTGCGGTAGCCGTAGCCGATGCGCAGGTACAGGAAGGTCAGGTTGGGGGCGAGTTCGGCAGCGCGGTTGAACTCGCTGATGGAATCGCGGTAGCGGCCCATCGTTTCGAGCACAGTGGCATAGACGCGGTGAGCATCCATCGAGTTGGGGGCGCGGGCGATGGCCTGCTCGGCATATTGCTCGGCCTGGTCCCAATTTTGCTGGTCTGCCAGCACCTCAGCGTAGAAAGCCAGAGCCAGGGTGTTATTGGGGTCGAGCTGTAAGGCGCGCACCGCGGCGGTCTCGGCTTCATTGAGCGCTCGTTGGCGTTCATCGGCTGTGAGCAAATTGCTGGAGGCATACCAATCGAGGACGAAGGCATAGACGGCATAAACGGTGCTGTCATCGGGGGCCAAGGCGACGGCGCGCTCGATATGGGCTTTGGCTTGCTCCAGGCGGGCCAGGCGGGCGGCATCGGAGCTGAGCACGATGGAGGAATAAGCCTCGATGCGCGCCAGTTCGGCCAATACCTGGGCGTTGTCTGGCTCAACGGCCAAGGCCGCCAGATAGGTATCTATGGCATCATTGCTGCTGGTGGGGTCATCGAGCTTACCGGCCTCGAAATAGGCTTGCGCCTGCTGAATGTATGAGCCAACGGTGCGGGTGGGGGTGGGGGTGGGCAGCAGAACCGGCTTGACAGCCCCTTCACCCACCTGACGGAGCAGCCATACGCCGGCCAGGATCAACAGCGTCAGGGCCAAGACGCGATACAGGCTGTCACGCGGCTTCACCGGGCGGAACAATGAGCGTTTTTCGGAGAGGATTGGCGTCATGTCAGGGAGTGGGTTGTGGCGTTGGCGTTTCAGGGGAAGGCGTGCCGCTGTTCTCCTGGCAATAAGTGAGACCTTCGCTGGCGTTGTAATACGCCACCTGGTCTGCACCGATATTTTGCAAGATCAACTGAAAGATCGGCACAGCCTCGGCGCAGCGATCGAGCTGGGTAAGCGATAGGCCGTAGATGGAGTAGTACTCATCGGCCACCCGGCCAGGTTGCAAGGGCAGACCCTCGACAACCACGCCGTCGGTGGTTGTGCCGCCGCGCACGGCCAGGCCTAGTTCATAAACAGCACGCTCGTACTGCTGGTTCTTATAGAGCATCACCCCCAAGTTGCCGTGCAAGCGTGGGTTAGAAGGCTCGATCTTGAGCGCCTGTTCAGCGGCCTGCACTGCCTTGCCAAATTGTCCAATGGTGGCGTAGGTGCGGGCAATATCCGTGGGAATGTTGGGATTGGTGGGGTTGAGGGCCACCGCACGCAACATCTCCTGCACAGCCAGGTCGTAATCCTCGCCTTTGGCGCGATAGGCAATGCCGAGCAGATAGTGCAATTCCCAATATTTGTCGTTGATGGCAATAGCGGCGCGAAATTCCTCGATGGCTTCGTCGAAGTTTTGGGTGTTGAGCAACACATAGCCGCGGGCGCGGCGCACCTCCAACATGCCAGGCGAGAGCAACTGCGCTTTCTGTGACTCGGCAACCGCCGCTTCGATATTGCCGAAATCACCGGTATCCATCAGGATTTCAGCGTAGATTGCATGCGCCAGGGCGTTGTTCGGCTCCAATTGCAGCGCCTGTTTCACCGTCGCTTCGGCAGACAGGCTGTCGGCGAGGAAATTCAACGCCCAAGCCTTGAGCGCCAGGGCTGTGGGATTGTCGGGGTTGAGGATGAGCGCATTCTCGCTGGTGATGAGGGCTTCCTGGTAGGAGCCGGCATAAATCTGCGCCCTGGCCAAGACCAGGTAGGTGGCCGGATTGCGCGGATCGGTTTGGATGGATTGTTTGTAGGCGGCGATGGCCTGTTCCAATTTCCCTTCCTTGAAGTACGCTTCGGCCTCGCTAACGAACGACTCCGGCGAGCGGGTGGGGGTAGGTGTGGGGATGAACAACGGTGGGGTAGCCGGCACCACCACCTGGGTAAAATACAAAGCAACGCCCACCAGAACCAAAAGCACCAGCACGCTCCAGGGGTTGGAGGGCTTACGCCGGCGGCGGGTCATCGTCCATTGGTTGCCTCTGAGGTACATGCAATCATCTTACCATTGGCAAAGAAGCGGGTCAAGGAAGCATCAGCGCAAGCCGTGGGGCTTCGAGAAGAAAACCCCCTGCCTGAGGGGGGACGAAAAGGCCGAAATGTACACCCACCCGCTCAATCGCTTGTCAATCCTCCTTCTCACTGCTAGAATGGGGCCATGCGCTTCGATGTTTTCACCCTCTTCCCCGATGTTTTCGAGCCTTATCTACAAGCTAGCATCATCCAACGTGCCCGCCAGAACAGGCTGATTGAAGTCCACCTGCACAACATCCGCGATTGGACGACCGACAAACATCGCACCACCGACGATACCCCCTACGCCGGCGGCGGGGGGATGGTGATGAAGCCCGAACCCATCTTTGCCGCGGTGGAAAGTGTGCTCGACATGCCCCCCGGCGGCGCGCCCCCTTGCCCCATCATCCTGCTCACCCCCCAAGGGCGTCTCTTCAACCAGGCTGCAGCCACTGAACTGGCGCAGCACCCCCGCCTGGCCCTGTTGTGCGGCCGCTACGAGGGCGTGGACGAGCGCGTCCGCCAACACCTCGTCACCGACGAAATTTCCATCGGCGATTACGTGCTCTCAGGCGGTGAATTGCCCGCCCTGGTGTTGCTTGACGCCATCACCCGCCTCATCCCCGGCGCTTTGGGCGACCCCGACGGGGCCGCCGACGACTCCCACGCCAGCGGTCTGCTCGAATACCCCCATTACACCCGCCCTCCCAACTTCCGCGGCTGGGGCGTCCCTGACGTGCTTCTCTCCGGAGACCACGCCCGCATTGCCCGCTGGCGGCGCGAACAATCCCTCTTGCGCACCCGCCTGCGCCGCCCCGACCTGCTGGCCAAAGCCCCTCTCACTGCGGCAGACCGCCAATTCCTGGAAAATCTCGAGCACACCCCCCCTGAAGAATGACTTTCGAGACGTATCAACCGGGCAACCGGCCATTTCTCCCCTGGAGGCGTTTATGAAGCATCGTTTCCCCTATGGCAAGACCTTCCTGGTTGGCTTTGGCTTTTTGGGCATCAGCATCATTTGGCCGATCTTCAATCAGTTCATCCCCATTTTCTTGCAGGCCGGCAACCCTGAATTCGAGCGGCAATTGTTGGCCGAGGGGCGGTCCATCCCCGATGTGGCTGGCTTTGGGCTGGCGCCTAGCCTGGCATTGTTCATCATGACCTGGGATAACCTGATCAATATGTTCGTGCAACCCTGGGTAGGTGAACGCTCCGATCGCACCTGGAACCGCGTTGGCCGCCGCAAACCCTGGATTTTGCTGGGCTTGCCCATCGCCATGCTGGGCTTCGTCTTCGTCCCCTTGGCGCCAACCGCCCTGGCCATTGCCGTTTTCATCCTCATCACCAACTTCGGCATGGCGCTCTTCCGTTCGCCGACCATTGCCTGGCTGGGCGATCTGTTTGACCCCGCCGACCGCAGCAAGGCCAACGGCGTCATCAACCTGATGGGTGGGGTGGGCAGTTTGCTGGCTTTCTTTGCCGGCGGTTGGCTGTTCAACAACCTCGGCCGCGCCGCACCCTTCCTCGGCGGCGCAGTGGCCACCATCGCGGCGATGCTCATCGTGCTGACCTTCGTCGAAGAGCCGCGCCAGATCACCGCCGAGAAAAGCGAAAAGGAGGGCGTGCTTGCCCATTTACGCACCGTCTTCGACAACCCCGATAAAAGCGGGCTGTATGTCCTCTTGGCTATCTTGTTCTGGTTCATTGCCTACAGCGCTCTGGATGCCTCGCTCTCGTCGTTTGCCGTCTTTACCCTGGGCATGAAGCCCGGCACAGCCTCCATCTACGCTGGGGCGATGACCATCTCATTCATCCTGTTTGCCCTGCCTGCCGGCTTGGTGGCAGACCGCCTGGGGCGGCGGCGCACCATCCTCATCGGCCTCACCGGCCTCACCATCTTGCTCCTGCTGGGTTACTTCATCATCCAAAATGGCCTCACCTTTATCATCGTCCTGGTGCTGGCAGGCGCTTTCTGGGCCATGGTCAACGTCAACAGCCTGCCGATGGTCTACGATTACGGCAATGAGCGCAAGATCGGCGCCTATACCGGCCTGTACTACTTTGCCTCGCAATCGGCGGCGGTGATTGGCCCGACCCTGGTAGGCGCCATGGTGGAAGCCCTCGGCAATCAATATCGCTGGATTTGGGCGTTCGGCATGGTGTTCATGGCAATCGCCTGGGCGGTGATGACCCAGGTGAAGGGAAAAGCCCCGCAACCAAGCTCTCAGCCCGTGTGACGCTCAACGCCGACGACCTGCTTCTCTATATCGACTCGACCCTGCTGGTGATCAACAAACCTGCGGGGTTGACCACGCTGCCCGACGGTTTCGATCCGGCGGCGGCGCACGTCAAAAGCTTGCTGGAGCCGCTCTATGGCCGTTTGTGGATCGTCCACCGCCTGGATCGCGACACCAGCGGCGTGTTGGTGCTGGCCCGCAGTGCCGCCGCCCATCGGGCGCTCAACACCCAATTCGAGCAGAGGGAGACGGCCAAAATTTACCATGCCCTGGTGATCGGCTGCCCGCCCTGGGAAACGGCTCTGGCCGATACGCCTCTGCGAACCAACGTGGGCCACAAACACCGCACCGTCGCCGACGCGCAGCGGGGCAAAGCGGCCATCACCACCTTCGAAGTCATTCGACGCTTCGCCGCGGCCACTCTGCTCGCAGCCTGCCCGCACACCGGCCGCACCCATCAAATCCGCGCCCACCTGGCTTTGCTCGGTTTCCCCCTCGTCGGCGATACCCTCTACGGCGGCGCGCCAGCCTTTGGCCTCTCCCGCAGCGCCTTGCACGCCCACTCGCTGGAAATCACCCACCCTCTCGATGGGCGAACGCTGCGCTTCGAAGCGCCCTATCCCGCCGACCTGAGCGCAGCCTTGCAGGCTGCCCGCCACAGCACAATCCCTTGATTCTGAGCGGCATATTCCCGCAGGGCTGCTTCCATCGCCGTTAAATCGGCCCAAAAGGAGCTGATTTGCGAGGCATGCGCCGCCACGGCCCTCACCCATGCCGCCATTGCCGCTTCAGAGAGAGCAAAGCGCCTGCGCCGCAACCCGCTGCGCCGCATTTCGTCCAATTGCTCGGCAGCAGTTAACACATACGGATAATCGGCGTAACGCCAGGCTTTTCGTCCACAACGCTTCAACGCCGCGGAGACCAACTGATGATCTACATGTCCCCCAAGAGCCAACGGGGCGACAATCTTGGCCGCAGACGGCGCTTGGGCGATGAGCTGCGCCGTCTGTTCGATCCAGTCGGCATCGGCAGGATGCAGTCCGCCAAAAAGAGCGTCGTTGCAGGCATACAGCCAGCCCCCGTTGGCCTCGCGGCGGTAGATGCAATCGGGGATGGAAAAATGCCGCCAGCTTGCGCCCAGTATCCGGCAAGAGGCTGCGTCCTCGGCGCGGCGCTGCGCCACAGCCTGCTGGGCCGCGCCCCAACGGGCGTGCAAGCTCTCGGCGAAGGGCGATACCGCCCCCGGCGGCGGGTCGCCAGCGCACAGCGTCCAGACTTCCACCCTGGCGCCCGCCTGGCTCTGCTGCCAGATCAGCCCGCCGCACGACAAGGCAACGTCATCGAGATGTGGGGAAAGGTAAATCCAGTGCATGAGATAGTTTTACCACAAATCGGTGTTCTCCGTCACTTGCCACTCTCGCTGCGAGGTGTTATCATCAAGACAGGAACGCCGGTATGCCCTTAGACCCGCTTCAACGCCTGCGGATACGCTATCTGGCCATTTTGCTTATCGTGGCCACCCTGCCTTGTTACTGCGCCGGGCTGGCAGCTATTTTGGCGCACCAGGAGACAGAAAGCCGTCCCTCGCCCACCGCCAGCCTCACCCGCACCATCACCTTCACCCCCTCACTCACGCTCACCCCCTCGCTCACCTTTACCCCCTCCCTCACACCCACCCCCTTCACCGGCACCCCGCTGCCTACCGCCACGGCCACTGTCACCCCCACCAGCACTCAAACGCCTACCCCCACCGGCACGCTCACACCGCTGGCTACCCTCACCCCCACGCTAACGCCCTTCCAGCCGATCACCTCCACGTTCACGCCCATCCCCTCGGCCACCTTCACCCCCACACCTTTGCCCAGCGCCTCGCCCACTGCTACCTTCGTTCCCACGCCTAGTGCCACACCGCCACCCACCGATACCCCCTCTCCTTCGCCCACCGCCTCCGAGACGCCCACCGGCATACCTACCGGGACGCCTACCGAGACGCCAAGCCTCACCCCCAGCGAAACACCGACTGAAAGCCCTACTCCCTAAATTGCAAGGACAATGGATGATTGACCTCAACGAATTGCTCAAGAACCTGATTTCTGCCCCAGGCCTGTCGGGTTACGAAAGCCCGGTGCGTACCCTCATCGAGCAGGCCTGGCAACCACTCACCGATGAATTGCACATCAGCCGTTTGGGCAGCCTGCATGGCCTGCGGCGCGGCAGCCTGACAGAACCGCGCCCCAGCGTGCTGATCTCGGCGCACATGGACGCCATTGGCCTGATGGTCAAGGGCCTGGTGGGCGAATTCCTGCGCCTGACTCAAATCGGCGGCGTAGATGCCCGCATTCTGCCAGGCCAGGCAGTGACCGTGCATGGGCGTCAGGATTTGCCCGGCGTGATCGTCCAGCCGCCAGCACACCTCCTGCCCCAACCCTATCACGAAGCGGCTGTGCCGCTCGAATATCTGCTCGTAGATACTGGCCTTACCGCCCAAGAGCTGGCGCGTCAGGTGCGGGTGGGCGACCTGGTTTCCTTTGCCCAAGCGCCATTGACGCTGGCTGGCGATGCCATTGCCGGTCATACCCTCGACAATCGCGTTTCGGTTGTGGCCCTGACAGCCTGCCTGGAACTTTTACAAAAGCGCCTGCTGGCCTGGGATGTGTGGGCGGTGGCTTCGGCTCAAGAGGAGGAAACCCTCGGCGGGGCGTTCACCTCGGGCTTTCAGTTGCGCCCCTCTCTGGCTATTGCTGTGGATGTCACCTTCGCGGCAAGCCCAGGCAGCCCTAGCCACAACACTTACCCCTTGGGTAAGGGCATCACCCTCGGCTGGGGGCCAAACATCCATGCGGGGGTCTTTCGGGCTTTCGAAGAGTTGGCCAAGAAGCTGGAAATCCCCTACGCGGTGGAAGTCATCCCCCGGCACTCTGGCACCGACGGCTACGCCCTGCAAGTCGTTGCCGAGGGCATCCCCACGATGGTCATCGGCATCCCCCTGCGCTACATGCACACGCCGGTCGAGACGGTCTCGATGAAAGATGTTCGCCGCGCCGGACGGCTGCTGGCCGAATTCATCACCACATTGGACGAAACCTTTCTGGAAAAGTTGAGCTGGGACGCCTGAGCGCCCCCCTGCAAACCCAAAATGCCGAAAAATTCCTTAACCATCCGAGCCTCACAGCTCAAACTGCTCGAAAGTCTGTGCCACGCCGTCGCCGTATCGGGCGACGAAGGCGAAGTGCGCAAAATCGTCTTGGAGCGCCTCAAACCCCACGCCGATTCGCTCAAGGTGGACGCTCTGGGCAATATCCTGGCGGTCAAGAACGGTACAGCCGACAATCGCCTGCGGGTGATGATGACGGCCCACATGGACGAAGTGGGCTTCATGCTCACCCACGACGAAGGCGATGGCATCTACCGTTTCGACACGGTAGGCCATGTTGACCCGCGTCAACTGGCGGGCAAAGCGGTATGGATCGGGCGTGAGCACACCCCCGGCGTCATCGGCGCCAAGCCGATTCACCTGACCACCGCCGAAGAACGCCGCCGCATGTTGGAAGTGGAAAACCTGCGCATTGACGTTGGCCCGGAGGGGGGCAAAGTCAAGGTGGGTGACCGCGCCACGTTTGCCACTCCCTTTCGCCGCGTGGGGCCTTCGCTGCTGGGCAAAGCGCTCGACAACCGCTTGGGTGTCGCCATCCTGCTCGAACTGATCGAGCAGTCGCCGCCCAATGTTGATTTGCTGGCCGTTTTCACCGTGCAGGAGGAAATCGGCGGGCGAGGGGCGCGCGTGGCTGCCTTTGCCCTCGATCCCCATCTGGCTATCGCCGTTGATACCACGCCTGCCCGCGACCTGCCCGCCTGGGACGATTCCCCCAATCAGGCCTACAACACCCGCTTGGGGGCCGGCGCGGCTATCTACGTGGCCGACGCAGCCACCTTGTACGACCCTCGCCTGGTCCGCCATTTCGCCGAAACGGCTCAAGCTCTGAGCATCCCTTACCAGATTCGCCAGCCGGGCAGCGGCGGTACCGATGCCGGCGCTATTCACCGCCAGCGAGCGGGCATCCCTAGCCTATCGGTCTCGGTGCCAGTCCGCTACCTCCACACCGCCGCTTCTCTGGCGCGCCTGTCCGATTGGCAAAACACCCTGGCTCTGTTGCACGCCGCTCTCTCCCGTCTGACCCCGGCGTTGCTGGCTTCGCCGCGCTGAGACAAAGCGGGCGCATCTCCATTCGCATTCAAGCTGAAATTTGGGACTTCCATGCCATGAAAACACTCATCCAAAAACTCGTCGAAACCTTCTCACCCTCTGGCTATGAAGCTGCCATCCGCGAGGTCGTGCGCGCTGAGGTGGCCGCTTATGCCGACGAAATCCACGTGGACGCTCTGGGCAATCTCATCGTCCGCAAGGGCAACCCGCAAGGCCAGAAAATTATGCTGGCCGCTCACATGGATGAAATCGGCCTGATGGTCACCCATGTGGATGAAAACGGCTTCGTGCGTTTTACCACCTTGGGCGGCGTGCGCCCGCATACCCTGCTGGGCGGGCGGGTGCGCTTTCTCGACGGCCAAGCCGGCGTCATTGGCTCGGAACGCCTCGATGACCCTGCCAAGCTCCCCGATTTCGAGCACATGTTCATTGACGTTGGCGCCAGCTCGCCTCAGCAATGCGCCCGGCGGGTGGGCGATGTGGCCGCTTTCGAGCGTCCCTTCCTCGATCTGGGTCAACGCCTGGTCGCCAAGTCCATGGACGACCGTATTGGTGTAGCTGTGCTCATCGCCACCTTGCATCAGATAACCACCACGCCCCACAACCTCTTCTTCGTGTTCAGCGTGCAAGAAGAAGTGGGCGTGCGCGGTGCAACCACGGCTGCCTTTGGCGTGGACCCCGATTTGGGCCTGGCCGTGGATGTGTGCAGCACCGGCGATACCCCCAAAGCGGCCAAGATGGAAGTCGCTCTTGGCAAAGGGCCGGGCATCAAGGTGCGCGACGCGGGCGTTTTGTCTGACCCGCGTGTGGTGAACTGGATGGTTCGCACGGCTGAAGCGGCGCAGATTCCTTATCAGCTCGAAATCCTGGAACGCGGCGGCACCGACGCCCGCGCCATCCAGCTCACCCGCGCCGGGGTGCCGGCGGGTTGTCTGTCTATCCCCTGCCGGTATATCCACTCCCCCTCCGAGATGGTGGATTTCGACGATGTGCAAAACGCCGTGCGCTTGTTGCACAGCCTGCTCACTCAGCCAATCGAACTGTGACATGAGCCTGGTGCGGGCTGTGTTGGCGCTGCTGCTGTTGATGGCGGCGGGCTGTGGGGGATGGCCGCTCTTACAACAGACGGCAGCGCCGCGGGAAACTGTCGTTACGCCGGTGCTTTCCACGCCTACGCCAGCAACGCCGGTCGCTGCCCCGCAACCTGTCACCCTGCGGGTGTGGCTGCCCCCCCAATTCGACCCTCACGCTGCCGGTGCCGCCGCAGCGCTGCTACAAGCCCGCTTGGAGCAATTTGCCGCCCGGCAACGCGGCGTCAAAATCGAGGTGCGCGTCAAGGCCCTCGAAGGCCCCGGCGGCTTGTTGGATTCGCTCTCGGCCGCCAGCGCCGCCGCCCCGCTGGCTCTCCCCGACTTGGTGGCTTTGCCGCGCCCCTTACTGGAGGCAGCGGCGCTCAAAGGCTTGCTCTACCCCTACGATACCCTGTCGTCCTCGTTGGATGAATTGGACTGGTACGACTATGCCCGCCAGCTAGGACGCCTGCAAAACAGCACTTTTGGCTTGCCGTTTGCAGGAGATGCTCTTGTCTTGGTTTACCGCCCGGCGGCCATAGCCGAAGCCCCGCGCGATTGGGCCGCTGCACTCACCATCACCCAGACGCTGGCTTTCCCCGCTGCCGATGAACAGGCGCTCTTTACGCTGGCACTCTACCAGTCGGCGGGAGGGGCTACGGTTGATGAGCAAGGCCGCCCGCTGCTGGATGCCATCGTGCTGACGCAGGTGCTCACCTTCTACCAAAAAGCCGAACAGAGCGGGCTGATACCCTATTGGCTAACCCAATACACCAGCAACGACCAGGTTTGGGAGCTTTACCAGCAGGGCAAGGTCAACCTGACGGCCGCGTGGGCGTCGCGCTACCTGGGGCAAGCGGCTCAATTGCCCGATAGCGCCGCCACATTGCTGCCCACTGCCGACGGCGTGCCTTATTCCCTGGCGACCGGCTGGGCCTGGGCCTTGGCCGCACCCGATGCCGAGCGCCGAGCGCTGGCCACCCAACTGGCCGAATTCCTGACCGACAGCCAGTTCTTGGCCAACTGGACGGCAACTGCGGGCTATCTGCCGCCGCGCTCCAGCGCCTTGGCGGCCTGGCCTGAAAGCTCATTGCGCTCTCTGACCAGCCAATGGGTGCTTTCGGCAAGACTTTATCCGACGTCCGATGTGCTCGCCAGTTTGGGAACGCCCTTGAAACAAGCCACTATTCAGGTGCTCAAACAGCAAAGCGAACCGCTCGACGCTGCCCAGGAAGCCGCCGATTACCTGGCCGCGCCGTGAGGGGCTTG
>Ga0209018_1000486_pt1 | contig 36546 bp, 28 predicted proteins | sample YNPBryBLVA2012_FD_185814 | JGI IMG/M metagenome (GOLD analysis project Ga0209018, IMG submission 185814) | Anoxygenic and chlorotrophic microbial mat microbial communities from Yellowstone National Park, USA - YNP Bryant BLVA 2012 (SPAdes)... ...
CGCCGACTGCGTCGGCGCTTTCAAAGCGGCGACACGTCGCCGCAATCCAAAGTCTGGACTGCGCCGACAGAGTCGGCGCTTCCACAGCGGCGACACGTCGCCGCAGTCCAAGGTTTGGACTGCGCCGGCAGAGTCGGCGCTTCCACAGCGGCGACACGTCGCCGCAATCCAAAAAGCTGACGGGCAACCTCAGGGGGAAACTGTCAGGTGACCAGGAGAACCACGATGAAAGCCATGCTCCTCAACCGAATCTGCCGGCTGGAAGAGACTGCCGCGCCGCTGGAACCGGCAGAACTGCCGGACCCCGTCCCCGCGGCGGGGGAACTGCTCCTGCGCGTCTCCACCTGCGGCGTCTGCCACACCGAACTGGACGAGATCGAGGGGCGCACTCCACCGCCGCGCCTGCCAGTAGTGCCCGGCCACCAGGTCGTGGGTCGGGTGGTCGCGCTCGGCCCGGGCGTGTCTGGCTTCGCCGTCGGCGACCGTGTGGGGGTGGCCTGGATCGCCTCCGCATGCGGCCATTGTCGGTTCTGTCGGACGGGGCGGGAGAATCTGTGTCCCGAGTTCCGCGCCACCGGCCGGGACGTCAACGGGGGATACGCCGAGCGGATGACCGTCCAGGCAGCCTTCGCCTACCCCATCCCCGACCTCTTCTCCGACGCCGAGGCCGCCCCCCTACTGTGCGCCGGGGCCATCGGCTACCGCTCCCTTCATCTGACCGGCCTGCAGGACGGCCAGAACCTGGGGCTGACCGGCTTCGGCGCCTCGGCCCACCTGGTGCTGCTGATGGCGCGCCACCGCTACCCCAACTCCGGCATCTTCGTCTTCGCCCGCAGCGAAGCCGAACGGGAGTTCGCCCGACAACTGGGCGCCGCCTGGGCGGGGGACACTGATGAGGAAGCACCAGTGCCCCTCGACGCCATCATAGACACCACGCCAGTCTGGCGGCCGGTGGTGGAAGCGCTCAAGAACCTGGCCCCCGGCGGACGGCTGGTGATCAATGCCATCCGCAAGGAAGAGGTGGACAAAGAGGCGCTGCTGCGGCTGGACTACCCGCGTCACCTGTGGCTGGAGAAGGAGGTGAAGAGCGTGGCCAACGTCTGCCGCAGTGACGTGCGCGAGTTCCTGCAATTGGCCGCCGAAATCCCCATCCGCCCCACGGTGGAGGAGTACCCCCTGGAGGAGGCCAACCGGGCGTTGCTGGAACTGAAAGCGCGGCGTATTCGCGGCGCAAAGGTGTTGCGGGTGACGTAAGGCAGTGGTATGGAGGGCGGCGGCATTGGGATGCCGCCGCCACCCCTCGCATGGTACGGAGGGCGGCGGTACAAGATGCCGCCGCTACCCCTCGCGCCGAACGTCGGGTTGACCGATCAGGTCATACTCCAATGCGCTGGTGATTCTCACCGGCACCATCTCCCCCACCGGCACCTCTCCCTGCACCAACACCAGACCGTCAATTTCCGGCGCGTCCCGGTAACTGCGCCCCACGCTCAGCCCGTCTCCCTGCCCCTCGATCAGCACGTCCAACACCTGTCCCACCAGCGCACGGTTCTTCGCCAGCGAGATGGGTTGTTGCGCCGCCATCAGCCGGTCGCGCCGCTCCTCTTTCACCTCCGCTGGCACATCGTCAGGGAGCGCCGCCGCCGCGGTCCCCTCTTCGTGGGAGTAGGTGAAGACGCCAACCCGGTCGAAGGCCATCTCCTGGACAAAGTCCAGCAGCGCGGCGAACTCCTCCTCCGTCTCGCCGGGGAAGCCCACGATAAAGGCGGTGCGCACGGCTACGCCAGGCAACGCCCGCCGCAGCGCCGCCACTGTCCGCCGTACCTCTGCCACATCCGACGGGCGGCGCATACGCCGCAGGACCGCCGGGTGGGCGTGCTGCAACGGCAAGTCGAGATAGGGCACCACCTGCGGTAGACTCGCCATCGTCTCGATCAGCCGCGGCGTCACCGCGCCGGGAAAGGCGTAGAGCACCCGCAGCCAGTTCCCCTCGGGGACGCGCTCGGCCAGCCGCTCCAGGAGCAGCGCCAGGCCGTCCGTCAGCCCCAGGTCGCGCCCGTAGGTCGTGGTATCCTGGGCGATGAGGTTGATCTCCTTCACCCCCCGCCGCACCAGCAGGGCGGCGTCCTCCAGCAGACGCGAGAGGGGGCGGCTGACCGCGCCACCCTTGATGTGGGGGATGGCGCAGAAGGCGCAGGCACGGTCGCAGCCGTCGGCGATCTTGAGGTAGGCGCTGGCCCCCTGCACCGCCACGCGCGGCACGTCGGGCACGTCGTCCGCGAGCGGCACATCGGGCAGATGGCACACCACATCCCGTCGGTCGGCGTCCATCAGCCGCCGCACCACCACGGCCACGTCCATCCACCGCCGCGCGCCCAGCAGTCCGTCTACCCCCGGCACCGCCGCCAGGATCGCCTGGGGGTCGCGCTGGGCCCAGCAGCCAGCAACCAGAAGCACCTGGTCGGCCCGCTTGCCGGCAGCCATCTCACGCAACGCCGTCAGCGACTCCTCCCGCGCCGGGGCGATGAAGCCACAGGTGTTGACGATCAACAGGTCGGCGCGCCGTGGATCGCCTGTCGCCCGCCAGCCATCCCGCTCCAACAGCGTCGCCATCCCCTGGCTGTCCACCGTGTTCTTGGCGCAACCCAGAGAAAGGATGTGGTAGCGGCGATGCGCGGCCTTGATACGAGAGGGTTTTTGTGATATGCTCATCTTCGGCCACCAACGCGACCGCTCACCGCAGAGACGTAGAGAAACGGTCTTCGAGCCAAACGGTGTGAAACCTGTAACCTCCAACCTGAAACTGCTGCTGATGACGATCGGCGTCGCGGCAGGCCTGACCGCGTTGCTCTACGGCAACGCCCTGGCCCTGCCGTTCTTCTCGGACGACCTCCTACAGGTGATGTGGGTGAAGGCGACCCACCTCCCGGAGTTCTGGCGCGCCGTAGGGCCATACCGGGACTACCGCCCGCTGCATTTCACGATCTGGCGACTGGTGTATCTCCTCCTCGGCGACCTGCGGCCAGCGGCGCTGCACGCGCTCAACCTGACCGGCCACGCCCTGTGCGGGGTTTTGGTGGGGTGGCTGGCATCGCGGGACAGCCAGAACCCTCATCGGGTCGCACCGCTGGCCACGGCGATCTTCGTCGCTTTCCCCTTCTCCTTCGATGCCGTGCCCTGGGCCATCGCCTTCTCCTATCCGCTGGCGGTAGCCCTGGCCCTGGGCGCGCTGCTGACCTACCTGCGCGCCCGCGAGCGACCATCGCTGCCGCTCCACCTGCTGGCAGTGACACTGACAGGGCTGTGCGGCTTCGCCTACGAGGGCGGCGTGGTCGCCGGAGTGTTGACGCTGCTGGCCGAGGTCACTCTCCACCCTGACCGGCGTCGCTTCTCGCTCTGGCCGCTGGCCCATCTGGCAGCATCGCTGCTGCCGCTGGTCGCCGGGGTGCTGGCCCGCCCGCCAGCAGCGGCGCTCCCCTCCCTCAGTTGGAGCGACCTGCCGCGCAACGCCGCCCTGGCCCTGCAGGCGCTCACGTTTCCCACGATGCCGCTGGCCGAACTGCTGGCCGAGGCAGGGTTGACACCGACGTTGGCGGTGGCAGCGGTGGGCCTGCCGACGCTGGCGGCGGTGTGGTGGGCAACCCGCCACAGCGCGACCGGGTCGCGCCCCCACACCCCGATGTGGGCGGTGGGTTGGTGGGCAGTGTGGTGCCTGCCGCCCCTGCTGACCCTGCGCTTCGACTGGCTCACCGACGCCCCGCGCGTCTTCTACCCGGCAGCGGTGGGGGTAGCGGTGCTGTGGACCGTTGCAGCAGGGACACAACGGAGCGCGATCTGTCGCGCGCGGCAAGGGACAACAGGCCGCGCCCCCATAGTAGCCGCGCTGTGCCTGTTACCTGCCGGGATGTTCATCCTCACGCGCCTGGCGTTGGAACGGCAGGTCGGCAACCTGCTGTGGGAAACGGTCCGCGCCGCCGACAACGGCCCGCTGCTGGTCGTCAACCTGCCCAGCCGCATCACTCCGCCCACGCGGATCTACCCCCTGGGCCACGAGGGCGTCATCCCCCTGCCGCCGCGCGTGGGCGCCGAAGACCTGGTCGCCGCACACACCGGCCGCCCTGACGCTGCTTTCGAGCGGGCCTGGGGGCCGGTGCTCCCACCGCTCCCCTACGCAGTGCAACCGCTGGGCGACCCGCTCGCCCCCGCCGACCTGCGCTCCGCGAACCGCGTGGCCCTCGTGGTCTACCGGGCCGACGGGATGAGCCTGGCGGACGCCGGAGCCGTCGGCCCGCCAACGGCCCCTGTCGAGATGGGAGTCGCCCGCTTCGGGTCCACCCTCCACCTGCTCGCTCTCTCATGTCAAAGAGCATCCGCCAGCCAGGTAGTCCTGATCACCCGCTGGCAGGCCACCGCGCCACTGACCGGCACGCCCACCGTTTTTGTCCACCTGCTGGACGATGACGGCAGGTTGCTGGCCCAGGCGGACGGCGACCCGCTACGCGGTCTCTATCCGCTCCCGCAATGGCTGCCCGGCGAAGTGGTCGAGGACGTGCGCACCCTCACCGCGCCACCCGGCCCGTCCATTGTGGCCCTGGGCGTGTGGGACCCCTTCGCCGGTACACGGTGGGAGGCCATCGCTGCCGACGGCGCCCGGTTGCCCGACGAAGCGGTGCGGTGCGTGGTGGGAGATCAGGAATGGGTGGTGGGGCCGCTCTCGTATGGGCCCGGACAGGAATAGTCAGCCCACCGCTGCTCATCCAGGTTCCCCTGATCGGGGAAAATTTGCCACTCCCCGTTCAGCAGCACCGCGACCTTGCTGGCGACCCTGCCGTACCAGCGCACCTCGTGGCGGGTCTCGCCCAGCGTCCGCCAGTAGGGGTTCTCCGAGACCACGCGATAGCAGATCGCGCGGGTCACGCCCGACGCCCGTGCCGTGTCCGGCACAACCCCCTCGCCGACCACCGTCACCTCCACCCGCCCACACTCCGGCATGCGCGGCTCCCCCGGCCAGATAGGGGTTTCCTCCATGCTGATGCAGACCACGTACGACTGGCGGATCGCGTCCAACACCTCAGCGGGCAGTGCACGTCCACCCGCGATCCCGCGCCACAGCAGCACTGCCCCCACAACCAGCAACAGGGCAACCACCAGCCGTCTGTGGTTTTGCCACAGGCTCAGTAAGGAAGACCAAACTCGCGCCCAGACTGGCACACGCACCCTCCATCTGGGACGGGCAGACAGCCCACCCTACGACAATCCCAGAAGCGCCCTGACCAGGTCCATTTTGCCGTCGAGGTCCGCCTGACGGCCAATGACGATCCGCTGCGCCATCGGTGAACCGGCGCCGTGCATGGACTCGATCAGATAGGCCACAGAGCCAGGCCCCGCCACCAGGCTCTCGATGAGACGGATGACTTTCAGCCGGTCCTCGACCCCCACCCCGTCCGCGGCGGTCAGGTACTTACGGATGTACGGCCCGGCAACGGGGTCGTCCAGTTCCCGGAGGGAGGGCAGCGTGCCCAGCAACCCGCCAGCCACGTCGGTCGCCAGCCGTGCCAGTTCATAGGGGAAGCGCGTCACGTTCAGTTTGCAGACGTTCGCCAGCAGCATGTCCACCTCGTAGTTGCCGCCAGGCGTGGGGCGCCCCAGCGCGGAGCAGGCGACGCCGCAGGCGAACATCGTCTCGTTGAGGTGAACCATCTCCACGATTTTGTCGCGGACGTGCGCGGCACTGGCGACGCCGTTCATGCGGGCGATGAGCGCGGTCGCCCCGATGAGGACATCACCAACCCCGACCTTGCAGCCGCCATAACTCTGGCGATGGTAGGCCGCGAACCGCTCGACCAGGCTGCCGGCGTGCTCCACCTCGCCGTTCAGGAAGACCCGCTCATAGGGGACAAAGACGTCCTCGAAGACGACCATCACCTCCTGGCCGCCAAAGCAGAGGTTGCCCACGTCTGCAGCGCCGGGTTCTACCTTGCGCGTGTCGCTGGCCTGCCGGCCATGGATGTAGCGCAACCCTGGGGTATCGGTCGGCACGGCGAAGCAGACCGCCCAGTCCTCCTCCCCAGGCCGCAGGGCCAGGGTCGGCATCACCAGGATCTCGTGGGAGTTCAGTAACCCCGTCTGGTGGAGTTTGGCGCCGCGGACGACCACCCCATCGGAACGGCGCGCCACCACCCGCAAGTACAGGTCGGGGTCGGCCTGCTCAGAGGGACGTTTGGAGCGGTCCCCTTTGGGATCGGTCATCGCGCCGTCAACAACCAGGTCCTCCGCCTGAACCTGCGCCCAGTACCGGCGGAAGCGCTGATGATACTCCGTGCCATGTCGCTGGTCGCAATCGAAGGTAGTGCTGAAGACCGCGTTCGCCGCGTCCATCCCGACGCAGCGCTGGAAGCAGCAGGCGGTCAGGTTGCCGCAGACCCGCTGCATCTGCACCTTCCTGACCAGGTCATCAGCGCTCTGGTGGAGATGGGTGAAGCGGTTGACCTCGGCATCAATCAGGGTCGAGTGGGCGCGGAAGAGCGAACGGGTCGCCTCGGCGTGCGCGCCGTCGTAGGTCACGGCCACAGCGCGCAGCGACGGGGCGATCAACGGGTGGTCAACCAGCGCTCCGGTAGCCGTGCCCAGAACGTTGGCTTGCAAACCCAACGTCCTGATCGAGTCTATGTACTCCTGGCCGGTCTTGAGCGGCATGGGGCGCCTCGTTGGTCAGTTCAGCACTGTTTCGACAGGAACGCCTGCAGCGCCAGGTTGAACGCTTCCGGGTGCTCCACCGGCACGGCGTGGCGGGCATCCTCGATCACCACCAACTCCGCCCGGGGCATTCGGGCCACGTATGCCTCCTTCACTGCTACGGGAGTGTAGTCCTGGTCCGAGGCCACCACCAGCGTGGGGATGTTGATCTCGCCGAGATGCTCCGTGACGCTCCACCCGACGATGGCGCGCATGGCCGCCTCGTAGGCTCGCCGGTCGTTCTCGGCCCAGCGCGCGGCAAACATCTCGCGGATGGGGGCGTGCTCCGGCTTCGGGAAGAGCCGCTCCGCCAGCACCTCGCCCATCCGGCGCATCCCCAGCAGTCGGACGATGAGGAACCGCTGCACCACGCCCAGCAGGTCCTTGAAGGAGCGCACGACGAACTCCGGCCCGCTGTTGACGATGACCAGGCTCCTCAGCAGGTCGGGGCGGTCCACGGCCAGCTGGAAGGCCACCATCCCACCCAGCGACAGCCCGACGACGTGGGCGGGGGCGATGCCGAGCCGCTCGATCAGCCCCGCCGTGTCGGCGGCGAAGAGTCGGATACTGTACGGGCCGGGGGGATGGTCGGACTGGCCGTGGCCGCGCAGGTCGAAGGTGACCACGCGATAGTGGGAGGAGAAGAAGGCAACCTGCAGTTCCCAGTCGCGGCCGGAGGAGCCCAGCCCGTGGATGAAGAGGAGCGGCTGGCCCTCGCCCGTCACTTCATAAGAAAGCGAGATTTCGCCAAGCGATAGCTTCGGCATATCCTCCTCACTTTCACAGACACCTGCTCACGGCGGAAGGAGCAACCCGCCGCGCATCGGCAGGCCGGGCACCTCCCACGGCAGGTGGAGACATACCGCGTAGGGGGAGTAGAGCACCGACGGCCCCAATGAGCTCAGGATCATCGCCTGGCGGGGGAGTTCCCAGGCCACACCGACCTGAAAGTAGGGCATCTCCCCCACCCCGGCACATAGCCGTGTCCCGTACAAAGGCATGGCAGGAGTAGCGGCAGCGTACCAGCCCCCACCGGCGATGAGCGGCGCCGCCAGGCAAGCCCCCAGGCACGCCACCACACCCACTGCCACCCCGACAGGCACCAACCAGCGCTCACCACGGGGACGATTCTCCCGCTCCGCTCTCATCCGCCCTACTCCTCTGCGTGGCCGGGTTGCTGGCCTCCGCCGCCCCAGCGACGGCGATTCTAATCCGCCAGCGGCAGCCACACTGTGAAGGTTGTCCCCTCGCCCACCTTGCTCTGTACCGTCACGCGGCCGCCGTGCAACTCCACCACCTCTTTGACGATCGCCAACCCCAGCCCTGTGCCCGGTATCTGCATCTCCCGCACCCGCTCGCCACGGAAGAACCGCTCGAAAATGTGAGGCAACTCCTTCTCCGGAATGCCGATCCCGGTATCGGCGACGCTGAGCGTGGCCCAGTGGCGACCGTCCGCCTCGGCCCGGCCGGTAGAGATCACCACACGACCGCCGCTCATCGTACAACGGATGCTGTTCGTCAAGAGGTTGTCCACCACCTGCCGCATCTGGTCGGGGTCCATCGTCACCAGCGCCTCCGGCCCGGCAGGTCGGTACTCCACCGTCAGGCCCTTCTCCGTCGCCAGCGTCCGATGGCGGTTTACTTCCTCTTCCGTCAGCCGTTCCAGGGAGACGGTCTGCAGGGAGAGCACAACCCGCCCGGCGTCAATACGAGAGACCTGCAGGATGTCGTCCACCAGCATGGCCAGGCGATCCACCTCCTCCGCCAGCGCCTGCAGGTACTCAGGCCACCGCGCTGGCCGCTGTCGGGCCAGCGCGGCGTACAGTTTAGCCGTGGCGATAGGCGTGCGCAGTTCATGGGAAATGTTGGAGATGAAACGGGATCTCATCCGTTCCAGCGCCCGCAGGTGGCTGACGTCGTGGATGGCGACCACCGCGACCCATTCCCCCTGAGACCGAACCGCGGGGGCTGCTGCCACCTGGAGATCAAGGCCGGTCAGTTCCAGCAGGACCTCAGGCCGCTCGTCGGCATGCGCCGACACGTCACGAATGGCCTGCCTCAGCCGTTCAGCATCCTCGGGGGTGAGGGCATGTTCCAGCCAATCGTGAGCCACGCGGTTAGCCTGAAGGACGTGCCCCTCCACATCGGCCACCACCACGCCGTCAACGGTGCTGTCCAGGATCGTCTCCAGGCGGGCGTACTGATCGGCCAGTTCGGCGGTGCGCTGCTCAACCCGCGCCTCCAGTTCTTCCGCATAGTCCTGCAGCCGCTGGTACAGGCGGGCATTCTCGACCGCCGTGGCGATCTGGTCGGCGAAGGCCTTCAGCCGCCAGGCGTCCTGCAGCCCGAACTGGCCGGGGCGGGTGCCGTTGACCTGCAGGAACCCCACCGTCACTCCCTTGAGGCGGATGGGAGCGCCAACGTAGGAGCGGCGCCACTCCTCCTCTCCCAGCGGCACCCACGAAGGGTCTCCCGCAGTGTCGGCGATGAGGAAAGCCTCGCCGCTCTGCACCATCCTGGCCAGAGCGGGGAACTCGTCGAGGGCCAGCACCCGGTCGGCGGTAGCCGTTGCCACCCCCAGCCGCTCGTAACCGCGCCGGCGCACCACCCGCACGCCGCCGTCCTCGACCAGGGCAATGTTGAACGCGTCGCCTGGCACAACCCGCTCCACCTGCTCCAGGATGCGGTCAAGGACCTCGTCCAGTTCCAACGTGCTGCCCACCGCTGCGGCGGCCTGGGCCAGCGCCTCGGCCAGCGCCCGCTGTTCCCGCTCGGCCTGGAAGAGACGGCTGTTCTCGAGCGCCACAGCCAGCGCGTCAGCCACCTGCCGCAGCACCTCAAGGTGCCCTTCCCAGAAAGGCCCCGGCTGACGGCTCGCCAGGTTGAGCGCGCCGACCGGCCGGCCAACGACCTGCAGCGGCAAGTTGATGCGCGAACGAAAACCAGCCTGATAGAGTGCCTGCTCTCCCAGGAAACCCGCCTCTGCCTCCAGGTCGGGGGTGAAGTGAGGGCGGCCTGCCAATACATCCTCCGCGGCGGCAGTGGCCGAGAGAGGCAACACCGCGCCCTCCTCCAGGGTCAGCGCGGAGGGGGAGAGAGTCAATACCCTGAAACGTTCGTCGCTCTCAGTGGGGACCACCAGGCTGACCCGCTCGCAGCCGGTGAGGTCCTGCAACCCCTCGGCCAGCACGGGAAAGGCCTGGCGGACGTCCAGCGTGTTGAGCGCCTGGGCGATGCGGCTCAATGTCGCCTGCTGCCGGGCGCGCCGGCGGGCCTCTTCGTACAGCCGGGCATTGACAATGGCCAGGCCGATCTGGTGTGCCGCCGGACCCAGAAGGCCGATTTCCTCCTCGCCGTAGGCGTCGGGCCGATAACTCTGCAACTCCACCAGACCGATCACCCGTCCCTCAACGACCATAGGCATATACAGGGCCGACTGAGAGACCTGCCCATCCGGGCCGCTGATCACCACCGCCTCTTTCGCGGCGGCGGTGGCCGCGGCCAGATTCCGCGTCACCTCCGGTTCCCCTGTGGCGATGGCCCGCGCCCGGCCCCTGGCCGGCTCCAGCGGTATCTGTAGCGGGGGCAGTCGCCCCACGTCAATGGGTTCTCCATCGCTCAGCATATACTCGGCGCGCAGGGTGCGGGTATCCGCGTCGTAGAGGGAGATGCCGAAAGCGGAGGCACAATCCACCATCTGGGATAGATATTCGTAGGCCACCCGGTAGATGCGCGGCAGTTCCAACGTCTCGGCCAGCGCCCGTCCCAACTGACTGAGCAACACAAGTTGCTGCTGACGCCGCTGGAGGGCCTGCTCCGCCCGTATCCTGTCAGTTACGTCCACGTAAGCCGCGCGGATAGCAGGGCGCCCCTGGTAATGGATGACGCTTGCGCTGATCTCGACCCAACGGATCTCGCCATCCCTCCGCACGAAACGGAAGGGATAGCGAGTCGCGACCGGCCTGCCGGCCAGGCGGTCCTGCAGGCGAGCCAGCACCCACTCCCGGTCCTCCGGATGGACGAGATCAGCCAGTTGCTGAGGCGAAAGGGCCAGAAGTTCGTCAACGGCGTAGCCGCTGATACTGGCCATGGCCGCGTTGGCAAAAACCACCCGGCCATCCTGCAGGATGACGAGACCCTCTACGGAATGCTCCACCAGCGCCCTGTAGGTCTCGGCTGCGACCGCCTGTCTGGAGACAGCAAATACCGATTCAGGCAAGCCTTTCTTCGCCATCTTCACCCGAAAGCCCATCAACCTCTCATCCGGCGACCACTCGGTTATGATCCCGAATACACACAGATTATACATCGGTCTGTCAAATCTGCATTGTTTGCGACTTGCCTATCGAGCCAACCGGGTTATAATGTTATCGTGTCGTTCTCTGAACAGGTGCAATGCTCATGACCCGCCGAGCCTGTGGAACTGGGGAATGATGTCAGCACATATCCTGCTTGTCGAAGGGCCTGGGGCTGGTCGGTGCTCCTGTGCGCCGGGGCTCACGGAGAAAGGGTACACGGTCACCCTGGCTCACAGCCGGCGGGAGGCCCAGGCGTGTCTGCGGGAGCCGGGGATTGACCTGCTCATCCTCGATGGTCGCCACCTCCGTTTCGACGCTGCCCGGTTCTGTCAGGCATTGCGCGCGGAGAGCGAAAACCTGCCGGTGTTGCTCATCCTCAGGGAAGGGGAAAAGCCGGAGCGCAACCTGGGGGTGAATGCCCATCTCCGCGAGCCCTTCACCCTGCGCAAACTGATCAATCGCGTCAGGCGGCTGCTCCCTGCGCCGGGCAATCGCACCGTCCGGCTGGGGAATGTCGTGCTCGACCTGGAGCGACGCACCGCGATCCACGAAGGGAGAGAACACCGGCTGACCCCCAAACAGGCGCGTCTGCTCACCGTCTTCCTGCGTCATCCTGGACAGGTGCTCACACGCACTTTCCTGATGAAGCAGGTGTGGGACACCGACTTCGTAGGCGACACACGCACTCTGGAGGTGCACATCCACTGGTTGCGCCGGGCGCTGGAAGAGGACCCCGCCCATCCGGTCTATCTGATCACGGTCCGGCGGATGGGCTACTGCCTGAACATCCCTCCCTCCCTGGTCCCCCCTCTGCCAGCCGAGAACCGCTGATCGCCCATCACGCAGCATCCACCCTCCTTCCTCCAACCTCCACCCCCAACTTCGCCGTTTGCACCCTGCGCCACTTTGTGGTAGAATCAGAGCGACGGGCTGAGGCCCGATCACACACGCTCTCAGACCGGACAGGGTGTGCCAGGCGTGCAGCCAGCCAGGCTCCTGGACAGGGAGAAGAGAGCGGAGGATCAAAACACTGAGACAAGGAGGTTTCCCCATATGGCTGTCATTTCCATGAAAGCGCTCCTCGAGGCTGGCGTACACTTCGGCCATCGCACCCGGCGCTGGAACCCCAAGATGAAGCCGTACATCTTCACCGAGCGCAACGGGGTGCACATCATCGACCTGCAGCAGACGCTGGCCGCGCTCAACAAGGCCTGCGCCCTGGTCCGCGACACCGTCGCCGAGGGCGGGACGGTTCTGTTCGTCGGCACCAAGCGCCAGGCGCAAGAGATCATCGTCCAGGAAGCGCAGCGCTGCCAGATGCCCTACATCAGCGACCGCTGGTTGGGCGGCACGCTGACCAACTGGCAGACCATCCGTCGGCGGGTGGAGTACCTGATCAACCTGGAGGCCCGGCGGGACCGCGGCGATTTCGAGCGGCTGACCAAGAAAGAGGCACTGGGTCTGCAGCTGGAGATCGAGAAACTGAACCGCCGGCTGGGCGGTATCAGGAACATGCAGCGGCTGCCGAATCTGCTCTTCGTGGTGGATGTGCGCCGTGAGGAGACCGCCATCAAAGAGGCGAACAAGCTGGATATCCCGGTCATCGCCATCGTGGACACCAACTGCGACCCCGAACCGATTGACTACGTGATCCCAGCCAACGACGATGCGATTCGGGCCGTCAAGTTGATCGCCAGCCTGATCGCCGATGCCGCGCTCGAGGGCCTGGCGTTGAGGAAAGCGGTACAGCCCGAAATGGCCGAAGGTGAACTGCCCGGCGAGGAAGACGCCAAGTACCTCAGCGCTGCGACCCTGGCCCGCCTGCGCGAACTGCGCTTTGAGGAAGAAGAGGGAGTCGTCGAAGAGCCCGAACTTGAAGAAGAGGAAGAGTACGGAGAGGAGTACGAAGAAGCGTTCGAGGAAGAGTTCGAAGAGAAGGTTGACGAAGAGTGACGCCCCTATCTCATCATCCCTTCGTGGCCATTCGTAAAGAGAACTAGCAGGAGGAAACCTTTGGAAATCACAGCCAACATGGTGAAGGAACTCCGAGATGCGACTGGCGCTGGCGTGTTGGATTGCCGCCAGGCGCTGGAGAGCTGCAGCGGAGATTTTGATGCCGCCGTCGCCTACCTGCGCGAGAAGGGGCTGGCCGAAGCCGCCAAACGGTCCGACCGCGCGGCCTCCGAGGGCGTGATCGAGGTCTACCTCCATCCCGGTAGCCGCATCGGCGTCATGCTGGAATTGAACTGCGAGACCGACTTCGTCGCCCGCACGCCGGAGTTCCAGGGCCTGGCCCACGACCTGGCGCTGCACATCGCCTTCGCCGCGCCACGCTACGTCCGTCGCGAGCAGGTGCCGGAGTCCGTCATCGAGGCCGAGCGGGCCATCTACCGCGCACAGGCGCTGCAGGAAGGCAAACCGGAGCGCATCCTTGACCGTATCGTTGACGGGAAACTGGAGAAGTTCTACAGCAAGGTCTGCCTGCTCGAGCAACCGTTCGTCAAGGACGAGGAGCAGACCGTCGAGGCAGTCCTGAAGGATCAGATCGCTCGCCTGGGTGAGAACATCGTCATCAGGCGGTTCGTCCGTTATCAGCTCGGCGAAAGCCTGGAAGGGTAAGCGCCTCCGCGAAGGCCAATGGCCGCAAAGTATCGGCGCGTCCTGCTGAAACTGGGTGGGGAGTCCCTGTGCGGCCCCCGTGGCTTCGGCATTGACCCGCGTCGGGTCGCCGAGGTGGCCGACCTCATGATCACCGTGCGCAACCTGGAGACGGATATCGCGGTGGTGTTGGGGGCCGGCAACATCTGGCGGGGCCGCGACGGGCAGGAACACGGCATGGACCGCGCCACCGCTGACCAGATGGGCATGCTGGCCACGGTGATGAACAGCCTGGCCCTGGCCGACGCGCTGACCCGCAAGGGGATAGAGACGCGCGTGCAGACCGCCATCGAGATGCGCGCCATCGCCGAACCGTACATCCGCCTGCGCGCCATCCGTCACCTGGAGAAAGGGCGCGTGGTCATCCTCGGCGCCGGCACTGGCAACCCCTTCTTCACCACCGACACCGCCGCTGCGCTGCGAGCCATGGAGATTGACGCCGATCTCCTGGTCAAAGCCACTAAAGTGGATGGGGTGTACGAAGAGGACCCCGTGCTCAATCCCAACGCCCGGCGCTTCTCGCACCTGACCTACATGGAGGCGCTCAACCTGCGGGTGGGAGTGATGGACGCCACCGCGCTCACCCTTTGCATGGACAACGACCTGCCGGTTATCGTCCTCGACCTCTGGCAGCCGGGTAGCCTGGAACGGGCCGTGCGCGGCGAGACCGTCGGCACGCTCATCTCACGCTGACCTTCCAAACGGTTTGAGGATAGGCCGATGATCGATGACCTGCTCCGCGAGACCGAATCCCGCATGAAACGCTCCATCCAGGCTCTGGAGGCTGACCTGCGGAGCGTGCGCACCGGACGGGCCAGCCCGGCGCTGGTGGAACGGGTGATGGTAGAATACTACGGCACCCCCACCCCACTCAATCAGCTCGCCGTCATCAGCGCCCCCGAGCCGCAACTGCTCACCATCCGCCCCTACGACCCCCACTCGGTGGGCGAGATCGAGCGGGCGATCCTGAAATCCGACCTGGGGCTTACGCCGGCGAACGACGGCAAGATCATCCGCCTGGTCATCCCCAGTCTGACCGAAGAGCGTCGCATGGAACTGGTGCGGCTGGTCAACCGCAGGGTCGAAGAGGCAAAGGTAGCCCTGCGCAATGTCCGCCGCGAGGCGCTGGACGACCTGCGTGAGATGGAGAAAGAAAAACTCATCTCGGAAGACGACCTGTACCGTGGTCGGGATGACCTGCAGCGGCTGATTGACCAGGCCATCGCGCAGGTAGAAGAAATCGGCCAGCGCAAAGCGCGAGAGGTGATGGAGAGCTGAGGGCCAGGGGGCCTCACCCCTGCCTCTGAACAAGTCGTATGTCCCAAGAAGCACAGCACGAGAAAGCCTACCCCCCGCTGGAACATCTGCCCCGGCATGTGGGCATCATCATGGACGGCAACGGACGGTGGGCGAAGGAGCGCGGACTGCCGCGCCTTGCCGGCCACAAGGCGGGGACGGAGAACCTGCGCCGCGTGCTGCGGGCCGCAGTGGAGTTCGGCATCCCCATCCTGACCATATACGCCTTCTCCACCGAGAACTGGGGGCGTCCTGAACACGAGGTCAACAGCCTGATGGAGCTGATGGAGCAGATGATTGACCGCGAACTGCCCGAACTCCACCAGGAAGGTGTGCAGATCCGCCATCTGGGCCGCACCACGGGCGTGTCGGAACACATGCTGGCCAAAATCCGCCACGCTGTCGAGCTCACCCGCAACAACCAGAGGCTGATCCTGAACGTGGCCTTCAACTACGGCGGACGGTCGGAGATCGTTGATGCGGTACGCCGAATCATCGCTGACGGTATCCCCGCCGAAGCCGTGGACGAAGCCCTGCTCAGCCGCTACCTCTACACCGCCGACCTGCCGGACCCTGACCTGATCATCCGCACCAGCGGGGAGATGCGTGTCAGCAATTTCCTGGTCTGGCAGGGAGCGTATGCGGAGTACCATGTGACTCCCACCTATTGGCCCGACTTCGACAAGGACGAGCTGTACCGCGCCCTGGTGACCTTCAGCCGCCGTGAGCGCCGCTTCGGCCTCGTGACCGAATGAACGACCACATCGCCCTGCATAATCCAGCGTGTTCCGCACCCGACTGCTGACCGCCATCGTCGCGCTCCCGCTGACGATCCTCGCCATCGTCCAGGGGGGACTCTGGTTTTTCGCCATCGTGGCGGCCGTGCTGACCGCTGCGGTGGTAGAGTTCTGCCTGCTGATGCAACGGGAGGGGTTCCGTCCAGCGGCGCCTTTCGCCGTCGCTCTGCTGTGGGTCTTTCTCATCCACGCCCAATTCCCCGCTCTCAACCTGCTGGGGCCGGGGGTCAGCCTGGTGATGATGGCTACCCTGGGCTGGTATATGACCCATCGCCAGCAGCAGCCAACGGTGAACTGGGCGCTGACCGTGACCGGGCCGTTCTACGTGGGCTGGTTCGGCATGCACTTCATCCTCCTGCGCGCCCTGCCGACCGGCCTCTGGTGGACGCTGACCGTCCTCCCGGCGATCTGGCTGGCCGACAGCGCGGCCTACTTCGTCGGTCGGCAGTGGGGACGACACAAGATGGCCCCCACACTGAGCCCCGGCAAGACGTGGGAGGGCTGGCTGGGTGGCATCCTCATCGGCGGACCGGCCACCGCCGGCCTGGCCGCTCTGTGGGCCCGATTTGCCAGTCCATCAGCGCCGTGGCCCATCCACGGCCTGCTGGTGGGCCTGACCATCGCCACCGTCGCCCCGCTGGGGGACCTGGCGATCTCGATGATCAAACGAGAGGTAGGGGTCAAGGACAGCGGCACCCTCTTTCCCGGTCACGGCGGCGCCCTCGACCGGGTGGACAGCCTGTTGTGGGCCGCCGTCATCGGCTATTACCTGGCACTTCTGTTGGCTGGTTAGCCACGAGTCGAACCTTTCAGGAAAACAGGAGGCCTACATGACGGAACGGTTAGTTCGCGATATCTATCACAAGGGAGTCATCTTCTGCCGGCCGGATACCCCCCTCCAGGAGGTGATCCGCGTCATGGCCGACACCGACATCCACGCCATTATCGTCGCTGCCGGGGAGAACAGCGCACCGTTAGGCATCATCGCGCATATTGACGCCATCGCTCACTACGGCGAGGATCTCTCACAGATCTCCGCTGCCCAGGTCATGAACTCCCCCGTCGCCACCATCGCCGAAAGCGCCCCCGTGACCGAGGCGGCGAAGAAGATGCGCGACACCCACTTCCACCGCCTGCTGGTCGTGGACGAGAAGAATACCCCCGTGGGCATCCTCTCGACCACGGATATCATCCGGGATATGCGCGGCTCGAAGTGGGTCTGGTACATGGCCTGAGACGGAGCAAGGAAAACGAAATGGCCGAAGAGATCATCACCATTGAGCGTCACATCCTGGAGCAACAGCGACGCGCCCACCCGGAGGCCACCGGCGTCTTCTCCAGCCTGCTCTACGACATCGCCCTGGCCGCCAAGATCATCGCCCGCGAGACCAGCCGCGCCGGCCTGGTGGAGATTCTCGGCCTGGCCGGCAAGATGAACGTCCAGGGCGAGGAGCAGATGAAACTGGATGTCTTCGCCGACCGCACGCTGATCCGCATCAACTCCTACACCGGACGGGTGGCGGTGATGGCCAGCGAGGAGGATCCGGACATCATCCCCATCCCCGAAGGATACCCCACCGGCCGGTACGTCCTGTTGTTCGATCCCCTGGATGGCTCATCAAACATAGATGCAAATGTCAGCATCGGTACGATCTTCGGCGTCTACCGGCGCATCTCGGAAGAAGGGCCAGGCCGTCTGGAGGACTGCCTCCAGCCAGGCCGCAACCTGGTCGCTGCTGGCTACGTCATCTACGGCTCCAGCACGATGATGGTCTACACCACAGGCAATGGCGTGCACGGCTTCACCCTCGACCCGGGTGTCGGAGAGTTTCTCCTCTCCCACCCCAACATCCGCATCCCCGACAAGCCAAAGTACTTCAGCGTCAACCAGGGATACGAACGGTACTGGAGCGAGGGGGTGCGGCGCTTCACCCACTGGTTGCAGGGTCTGGACGAGGAGCAGCCGCGCCAGCCGCTTTCCGGCCGCTACATTGGCTCACTGGTGGCCGACTTCCACCGCAACCTGCTGGAAGGGGGCATCTTCTACTACCCCGCCGATCTGAAAGACCCGGCCAAGCCGCAAGGTAAACTGCGCCTGCTGTACGAGGCCAATCCTCTGGGATTCATCGCCCATCACGCTGGCGGCTACGCCTCCGACGGGCGACAACCCATACTGGACATTGTGCCCCAGGCGCTCCACCAGCGCGTGCCCCTTTTCATCGGCAATCGTGATCTCGTGGAAAAGGCGGAGGAGTTCATCCGCCGGTATGACTGACGAGTTTGGAGGAGAAGAAGCCGTGGAGTCTGTGACCGGTATGGACATAGCGGATCTTGAAGCCCGCAGGCTGGCCGAATTGCGGGAACTGGCCAAGGAGATGGACATCTCCGGCTACAGCCGCCTGAAGAAGGAGGACCTGATCCTGCGCCTGTTGCGGGCGAAGGCTGAGCGGGAAGGGCTGATCTTCGGCGGCGGCGTGCTCGACATCGTGGACGAGAACGTCGGCTTCCTGCGCCTGCAGAACTACATGGCCGGTCCGGATGACATCTACGTCTCCCAGTCGCAGATTCGCCGCTTCGGGTTGCGCAACGGCGACATGGTCGTCGGTCAGGTGCGCCCACCTAAAGAAAACGAGCGGTACTACGGCCTGCTGCGGGTGGAGGCGGTCAACGGGATGGACCCTGAGCAGGCGAAACTGCGCCCCCGCTTCGAGCGCCTGACGCCGATCTTCCCTAACGAACGCCTGGTCATCGAGACCGAACCCCGCATCCTCTCCACCCGCCTGCTCAGCCTGATCGCCCCCATCGGCAAGGGGCAGCGCGGACTCATCGTCTCCCCACCCAAAGCCGGCAAGACCACCGTGCTCAAGCGCATCGCCAACGGCATCAGCACCAACCACCCTGAGGTCCACCTGATGGTCGTCCTCATCGGCGAGCGGCCGGAAGAGGTGACCGACATGGACCGCTCGGTGGAAGCCGAGGTGATCAGTTCCACCTTCGATGAGCCGGTGCAGAACCAGGCCAAGGTGGCGGAGATGGCCCTGGAGCGTGCCAAACGGCTGGTGGAGGGGGGACGGGACGTGGCGATCCTGCTCGACAGCATCACCCGGCTGGCCCGCGCCTATAACCTGGTGGTGCAACCCAGCGGACGCACCCTCTCCGGCGGCCTCGACCCGGCAGCGCTCTACCCGCCCAAACATTTCTTCGGCGCGGCGCGCAACATCGAAGAGGGAGGCAGCCTGACCATCATCGCCACCTGTCTGGTGGACACCGGCAGCCGCATGGACGACATGATCTACGAGGAGTTCAAGGGGACCGGCAACATGGAACTGCACCTCAGCCGCCGGCTGCAGGAACGGCGCATCTTCCCGGCCTACGACCTGGAGCGCTCGGGGACGCGGCGGGAGGAACTGCTGCTGGACGAGGAGACCCTGCAGAAGGTCTGGCTGATGCGGCGGATGTTCTCGCAGATGGTCACCCCGCCGCCCAGCGGGGCCGGTTACGACATCGCCAACGCCACCGAAGCGTTGCTGCAGCGGCTGGCCAAGACGAAGACGAACAAGGAGTTCCTCGACTCGCTCTACAAGGATTCGCTGTAGGGGCGAAGGGCCTGACGCGCCTTCACAGGCAGGTCGCGGAGCCAAAGCGGCGACGGAGTCGCCGCAGTCCAAAAGCGGCGACGGCGTCGTTGCGGAGCCAAAGCGGCGACGGCGTCGCCGCAATCCAAAAGCAAAAGCGGCGACAAAGTCGCCGCAGTCCAAAAGCGGCGACGGCGTCGTTGCGGAGCCAAAGCGGCGACGGAGTCGCCGCAGTCCAAAAGCAAAAGCGGCGACAAAGTCGCCGCAGTCCAAAAGGCTCTGCCCCTACAACAACGACTGGATCGCCGCAGCGACCTCAGCCGGGCGCTCCAGCATCACCATATGACCCGCCCCGGCGACAGGCACGAAGCGGGCGCCGGGGATGTGCTCCGCCAGCCACTGACCGTACTTCGGCGGGGTCATCACATCCTCTGCGCCAGTGATCACCAGCGTGGGCGCCCTGATCTCCCCCGCCCGCTCACGCACGTCGAACTGGTCGCATGCGCGAAAATCCCCCAGGATCACCCGCGGGTCAGAGCGAAGCATCATCCGCCGGCCCGCAGCGACCAGGCGCGGATCGGCCCCTGGACCCCACCCCCAGGCGGCGAGCAGATCCGCGACCTGTGTGAGGTTCTCCTCGATGCCCTCCAGGATGGCCGGGGCCACGCGCAACCGCGCCCCGGTCCCGACCAAAACCAGCCTTTCCACACGGTCGGGGTAGTCGAGAGCCACCATCTGGGCAATCGCCCCGCCCATAGAGTGGCCCACCAGCACTGCTCGTGACAGCCCCAATCCGTCCAGCAACGCCACAACGTCCGCGGCATACTCCTCTATCCGCTGCCGGCCTGTCCCGGACGAGCGCCCGTGGCCGGGCAGGTCGAGGGCATAGACCGCTGCGCCGGCGAGCCGCCGCAACGCTGCCGGCCACACCAGATGGTTGCCGCCAGCGCCGTGGATGAGCAACAGCGGCGCACCACGGCCGTGTTCCACGTAGAACACGGTGCCGGGCGAAGGGGATGAAGAGGCAGGGATGCGAAGATAGGGGGACATAGGGTTACGGGCTCTGTTCCACCAGGATGCGCACGCTGACCGGCTGGGCTTCGGCGCGGTTGCCGGCTGCATCGTAGACCACGGCACGGAACTGCTGCGTCCCGACCTCAGTGATGATCCAATTCACGTTGTACGGAGGTATCGTGCGCACCGCAAAGGGGGTCTCTTCGTCATTGCGGTAGAACTCCACCCGCCCGATGGCGTAGTTGTCCGACACCTCGGCGTTGATGTTCACCCACTCGTCACGGCCAAAGGTGTAAGTGTTACCCGGCGGCGGGTAGGTCAGTTCGATCGTCGGCGAGATGCTGTCTACCGTCACCTGGATAGTGGCCTGACGGATCGCCGTGCTGTGGTCCACCACCGTCAGCTGAAGGCTGTAGAGGCCATCCAGCCCGCTCAGGTCCCAGTATTCCAGGATGTTGTGATCCACCTGGTTGCCGTGATCGGGGCCGATCTGGATCCACTGTGTGGGGTTCAGCCCCTCGCCGAAGGCCAGCCGGTAGAAGGCGAAATCTCCCCCACGAGCGTTTCCGGTGACGGTGATCACCCCGCCAGCGACGTAAGCGTAGGGTGACGGGTAGATAATAGCGACCTCGGCGTCACTGGGCGCAGGGCCGTAGATCGTGTCATACTCCGTAGGCGGCGTGGGCGGGCGCTCATCCTCAGGGAGGCTGGCCAGCCAGTCGGCGGCCTCGGCCGGGTAGACCTCGTAGACCCGTTCCTCGCACAGTTCCGGCGGGGTGAAGACCGTGCACAGCCGCCCGGTCTCCCGGTTGACGCGGAAGACCTGGTGAAGGGTGCATCTCTCGGTGGGTTCGGTGCCAGGGATGAACAGTTCGGTCACCACCGGGCAATGTTCATTAGGTAGATCGCCGGAAACCGCGCAGACCTGTCGCTCGACCAACCCATCGGGGCGGGTGAAGGGTACGATCTCTTGATCTCGCAGAGCATACTCCATCACTGCGTGCCAGATCGGCGCCGCCCCCTCCGAGCCGGGGAGGTTCTTCATCTCGCTGTTGTCGGAGTTGCCGATCCACACCCCGGTGACCAGCTGCGGCGTGTAGCCCAGCGTCCAGTTGTCGCGGTAGTCGTTGGTCGTCCCGGTCTTGACCGCCGCCGGGCGATCGTTGGAGAGTTCCAGCGCGTTGGGATGGCCAAAGGCCGCCCAGCGAGCCTGCCGGTCAGAGAGGATGCTGGTGATCAGGTAGGCCAGTTGCGGACTGAGGATCTCCCGTCGCTGCGGCTCGGTATACTCGTAGAGGATGTTTCCGTTGCGGTCCTCCACGCGCAGGATCGCCACCGGGTTGAGTTCGCGGTAACCGGGACGGATTTGCTCTGCCGGGATGGCCTCGCCAAACATCACCCCACCGTTGGCGAAGACGCTGTAAGCGTAGGTCATGTCGAGCAGGCTGACCTCGCCGCCGCCCAGGGTGAGGCTCAGGCCGTAGTAGTCCAGGCCACGGTCCAGGCTGTTGATGCCCATGCGGTGGGCTGTACGGATGACATTGTCCACGCCCGCCAGTTGCAGGGCAGCGACGGCAGGGATGTTGTAGGAGCGGGCCAGGGCCAGTCGCAGCCGCTGCGGGCCGTGGTAGCGGCGGTCGTAGTTCTCCGGCACATAGGGCGGCTGGCCCGGCTGCTCGAAGGCCGTGCGCACATCCCAGAACAATTGCGCCGCGCTGTACCCCTGGGAAAGCAACGTGACGTAGGTGAATGGCTTGAAGGACGACCCCGGCTGACGCAGCCCTAGCGCGGCGTTATACCGACCGTCAATCTCGTCGTTCCAGTAGTCCACGCTGCCAACCATGGCCAGGATCTCACCCGTACCAGGGCGCATGGTCACCACGGCGGCGTTGGTGATGTGATGGTCTACCCCCACGCTGCGCGCCCGCAAGGGGGGCAAATACTGGACGGCCTCGCAGCCGCCCGCGGCGGCCTGCTCCAGCACCAACTGCTCGTCCTCACCGGAGAGACGGCGAATCTGCGCCCGCGCCACACACTCCGCCTGCTGCTGCAGGTCATAATCCAGCGTCGTATAGACGCGCAACCCTCCGCGGTGCACCAACTCGGGGCCGAACATCTCCTCCAATTGGTGCAGCACGTAGACGGAGAAGTGCGGGGCCAGGATGTTGAACTGCTCGGTCGGCGAGGCCAGGTTCCACGGCTCCCTGCTGGCGGCCTCCGCCTCCGCCGGCGTGATGCACCCCTGGGTGACCATCGCCTCCAGCACCAGGCGCTGCCGCTCACGGGCCGCGGTGGGGTTGTCAAAGGGGTTCATGTACGGGTACTGAGGGATCGCCGCCAGCGTGGCTGCCTCGCTCAGGTCGAGGTCACGGACAGACTTGCCAAAGTACACCTGCGCCGCTGCCTCGATCCCGTAGGCCAGGTTGCCGTAGAAGTTGGTGTTGAGATACCACTCCAGGATCTGCTCCTTGCTGTACCTGCGGGTGATCTCCACCGCCAGGATAAGTTCCTTGATCTTGCGACTGTAGTCCCGCACCCCCGGGCCTTCTTCACCCACCACCCGTTCCTGGGGATCAATGAGCACGTTCTTGATGAGTTGCTGGGTGATCGAGGAGCCTCCCTGCACGTGTTGACCGCGCAGGTTGGAGAGGAAGGCGCGGAGAATACCCCGTGCGTTGAAGCCGGGATTCTCCCAGAAGGTGCGGTCCTCGATGGCCACCGTGGCGCACTGCATATACTCCGGCACCTGGTCAAGGGGCACCCACACCCGGTCACCGGCGTGTGGGTCAATGACCTCGTACAGGAGTACCTCGCCGGTGCGGTCGTAGATGCGCGTGGTGCCGAAATCCTGCTCGACCACCTCGATCTGCTCCGGCTCCGGAAGATCGCTCGCGAAGTAGGCGTAGACCCCCACTACTCCGCCAATGATGCCGGACAGAGCAAGGAGGTTAGCCAGGAAGACAGCCAGCACGAACCCGCCGGCTATCGTGAACCAACGCCCTGGGCCGGTACGAGAGCGTCGCTGGCGACGCTGTCGCCGCTGCAGGGCGATAAGACGAACCAGATGCACAGGTGTCAACTCCAACCTCCCACTTTTCCGTAGGTGCCGGGCACTTTTGGAGCGCCTGGCAACTCTGTATCCTAACCCAAGTTGGGCTTATTGGCAAGTGGGAGGTTCGAGCGCGGGGAGCACTTCGAGGATCAGAAAATGAGAGAGCCCGAACGCCCGCAGCGGCGTGCGCTCCAGGGCGTAGGTCAGGCCGCGCAGGAGACGGGCCAGAAAGGGGAACCGGGCGGCTATCTTGTCGTAGCCGGCGAAGAGACAGGTGTAGTGGACCACCCGCACCGGCAGGCCAGCGAACAGCGCGCGCAGGCCGCGGGCGGTATAAGCGCGCACGTGTGGGGCCAGGCGCCGCCGCAGGCCGTCCGGCAGCCAGTTGACCAGTGGGAAGTTGCCGAAGCGATACCGCCCGCGCCAGTAGATGCCGTGCGTCTCGAAGGGGTAGAGCCGATTGGGGACGAAGATAACCAGTCGCCCGCCGGGCCGCGTCACCCGGACCATCTCGGCAGCGGCGGCGCGGTCGTCAGCGACATGCTCCAGTACCTCGTGCGAGAAGGCCAGGTCGAAGGAAGCCGCAGGAAACGGGAGGCGCTCCCCCACTCCCTGCACCACACCGGCGGATCGTCCACGCGCCTGGCGCGCCCGTTCCCACTCCACCTCGACCCCGAAGACATGAGGGGTCACCCGCAGGAAGGCCGCCGTGTACATGCCGACGCCGCAGCCGACGTCCAGTACCCGCCTGCCGGTCGGCTCCGCCTGACGCAGCACCAGGGCGAAACGCCGCTCCTGTCCGGCCTGCCACACCAGGGACGGGCAACCGCGCTGGGCGCGCACGTCCTCCGCGGCCCCGTTCACTGTGGACATGTCTGGTAGTCCGCCCCCAGGATCAACCGGAAGCCGACCGTCGTCGAGCCGCCCGGCTGGTAGATGATGTTGTCCGCTGAGACGTTGAACATGCGCTGCAGGTAGGACAGTCCGGTGCCCTTGGCAACCTCGTTATAGACGATCAGTTGAGTGGCAGCGTAATCCCGTCGGTCCGCCTGGCCGATGACCGCCGGGAAGCCGGCCCGCACCAACCGATCCGCCGCCAGCAGGTCCCAATCGGCGTTTGGCGTGCCGTTCCACACCTCCACGGGCATGAAGGAACGGCTCATGCGCGCCTCGGGTGCCGGCGCCATGGCCTCGGTGAGGACAGGCTCTATGGCCTCCCAGTTTGGCAGGTAGACGTTGCCGCCGTAAATGGTGACCCACGGCGTCACCATGTCACGGCTGATATTGTAGTAGCGGATGTTCTGCTCCCGAAGGATGAAACCCACCTGCGCCACGTCAACCAGCGCGGCGAAGTCCATGTCGGTGGAGACCATATCCTGGAACTGGCTCCAGAGGGAGGGAATCTGCGGCAGGAGGCCGCCGTCGCGCACGCGATGCCAGATGGCCTGCAACACCTGCTGTTGCCGTTGCTCACGGGAAAACGTGCTGGTCGTCAGGCGGGAGCGGGCATACCACAGCGCCGTCTCCCCGTCCATGTGACGCACGCCTGGCTCCATCGTAAGGATGGGGTACTGGCCAGTCTCGTCAGGGTAAGGCCAGTGGTCGCTCAGGCGGCAGTGGACAGGGACATCTATCCCCCCCAGGGTGTCCACGATGCCGATCAGGCCATCGAAGTCGGTGCGGGCGATGTAGTCCACCCGCAGGCCCAGGTTGTAGAGCAACGTGTCGCGCACCAGCGCCGAGCCGCCCCCCGGGTAATCATACGCCTCGCCGTAGTAGTCGGCGAAGTTGACCCGGCTCATCCAGAAGCCGGGGATATAGACGTAGAGATCGCGGGGGATGGAGATGATGGAGACGACGGCCCGTTGTCGTTGGACCGAGACCAGTTGCAGGACGTCGGTATGCCAGGCGCTCCAGTCAGGCCGGCGGTCGCTGCCCATGAGCAGGATGTTGACCGCATCCGCGGCCACCGGCACCGGCGGGACAGCGGTCGGGACGGGCACGTTGAAGCCCGCCGTCAGGCTGATGTTCGGAGTGGGCCAGATCGGCGTCGCCGGAGCGGTAAACCCAGCCGGCAACGGGGTTGGACTGGCAACTGGAATAGGGGTCGCCGTCGGCGCGGGCGTGGGCGTGGGGGTAGGGGTTGCGGTGGGAGTCGAGGTCAGCGTGGGGGTAGGGGGCGCTGTGGGAGTAGAGGCAGGCGTGGGCGTGACAGCAGGAGTGAAGGTAAATGCAGCAGCGGAGAGAGAAGGCGGGTAGGGCGTGGGGGTCGGCGGGAAAGCCGCCATCGCGCCAACGAAGGTCAGCCCCAACGCCCCCACCCCCATCAACCAGAAGACGAGGAAGGTAGAGACGGCGACGGCCTGTATGACCGCCCATTGCCGTTGCGACATGCCGTTCTCGTTGCGCATTGAGTACTATTATAAGGCTGTCGGATGGCTTTGCCAACCACCTCCTGGTAGCGAGTGCGTTTCATTTTGGGGACAAATCTTCACCACTCGTGACGGCCTCCCCACGCCGACTGAAGTCGCCCGCTTTGGGCCTTCGGCCTGCGGTCGGCCTGCGCCGACTTCTTCTATCCGCTTCGAACGCGATCCTCGATCCACACGACAGCGGGAGACTGCCGACACCGGGCAATCGGTGCAATCCTCCCCGGGCAACCGCATCTTGGCAGTCCAGGCCATCCGGTGTATACTTCGAAGCGATGATCAACCGACCTGTCTCCCTTTCGCCGCGCGCGCTGCGCCTGCTGGTCATCCTGATCGCGGCCAACTTCCTGGTGCTGCTCCTGCTGGGCGTGGCGCTCATCCGCAGCAATGCAGCCCTCCGCGCGCGCCCCCCGGAAGTGACGGTGATCATCACCCCCACGCCCGGCCCATCCCCCACCTCCGGCCCCTCCCCCACCCCCTTCGGCAGCGGCGGGGCCATCGTCTTCACCATGCGGGTGAACGGCAACGCCGACCTCTACGCCATCAACCAGACGACGCGGGAGGTGGTGCGCCTTACCAGTGACCCGGCGGAAGACCGTGACCCGGCCTGGTCCCCCGACGGTCAGATGCTGGCCTTTGCCTCCCGTCGCTCCGGCAACTGGGACCTCTATCTGCTGGACCTGGAGGGCGGGGCGCTCATTCGCCTCACCCGCGACACCGCCTTCGAGGGCGGCCCCACCTGGTCGCCTGATGGCGCACGGCTGGCCTTCGAGGCCTACCGGAACGACAACCTGGACATCTTCGTCATGGACAGCGACGGCCGGAACGTGCAGCGGCTCACCACTGACCCCGCCCCCGACTACAGCCCGGCCTGGTCACCCGACGGCTCCGCCATCGCCTACGTCTCCTACCAGGGGGGAAACCAGGACATCTTCCTCTACCTGCTCGGAGGAGAACAGGCCGGCACGGCGATCAACGTCACCAACAGCCCCAACGCGGATGAGGCCGACCCTTCCTGGTCGCCCGACGGCACACGGCTGGCCTACACCATCGGCCGGGCCGGCTACTCGACCGTGCAGATCAGCACGCTGGAGTGGCGCACCGAGGGCATCACCCAGACACAGCCCACGCTCCACCTCTCCTCGACCGACCTGTTCGGCTCCGGCTCCTTCCCCGCCTGGGCTCCCGATGGGCAGAGTATCGTCACCGTCTACCGGCACGAGGACCGCTCCTACCTGATCGCCTCCAGCCTGTACGGCTGGGGGCTCTCTCAGGAAGCCTACAGCGCTGCCGCGGCCATCGGACAGCCGCGCTGGGGAGCGACCCCGCTCTCATCACGGGCCATCATCCGCGCCCGCGCCGCAGCGCCGGCCAGCGACCCACCCCTCTACACCGAGTTCGTCCAGTCCCCACCGGCATCCGGCCCGCCCTACACGCTGGTCTACCTGCCAGATGTCAACGGCGCGGACGACCGGGCACTGCTGAGCGACCGCGTGGACGACAGTTTCCGGGCGCTGCGCCAGCGCGTCAAGGAGGAGACCGGTTGGGACTTCCTCTCCATCCTCGGCTCCGCCTGGCGGCCTATGGACCACACCCCGCGCCCCGGCCAGTCCCGGATGTCCTGGCACGTCTGCGGCCGGGCGATAGATGTCAACCAGGACTACTACGACCGGGATGACCCCCTCATCATGCTGGTGCGCGAAGACATCGGCAACGAGACCTACTGGCGGGTCTTCATCCGCGCCGCCCAGCAGGACGGCACGATGGGCGAGCCGCTGCGCGTGGCCCCGTGGGACCTCAAGGCCCGCGAGCAGGACGGGCTGCCCGCCGTGCAGGGCGGTATGCTGATGGAGCGGGTGCCCGCCGGCTACTACGTGGACTTCACCACCCTGGCCGCCGATTACGGCTGGGAGCGCGTCTCGGCGCTGTACCGCTGGCGCTACTACTGGCCGGACATCGAATGGTGGCACTTCCGCCACAGCGACGGGATGGACTGGTGGGCCTGCATGCTGGAAATCTACACGCCGGAGGAGATCGAGGAGTCCTACGGCTCCGTGCCCGCAGGGGTCACCGCGGATTCGGACTAGGCCCGGTGGTGCAGCGGCGGCATGCCGTCACAGCGCTTCTGCCAGATGATGAAAGCACCCCTCCACCCCTGGACCCTTGACCCGGACGAGGCGATCCAGTTGCAGACGGGGCTGCGCGAGCGGCTGGTCCTGGCCTGGGACGAGCGCCCAGTCTCGACTGTCGGCGGCGTGGACGTGGGCATCACCGGGGAACAGGCCCGCGCTGCCATCGTGGTGCTGCGCTATCCCGACCTGCGCCCACTGGCCGCCGTCACCGCCGACACGTCGCTGCGCTTCCCCTACATCCCGGGACTGCTGGCCTTTCGGGAGGGGCCGGCGGTGCTGGCCGCCTGGGAGAGGTTACCGCTCAGACCCGACCTGCTGCTGTTCGACGGTCAGGGCATCGCCCACCCACGCGGCCTGGGCATCGCCGCGCACATGGGCCTGTGGCTGGAGACGCCGACGATTGGCGTCGCCAAATCGCGGCTGTACGGCCACCACGACGAGGTCGGACCGCGGGTCGGCGACCGGGCCGCGCTGCGGGACGAACGCGACCCCTCCCGCGTCATCGGCGTCGTGCTGCGCACGCGGGAAGGGGCCAACCCCATCTACGTCTCGCCGGGCCACCTGATGGATGTCGAGCAGGCGGCATCGTTCGTGCTGGCCTGCTGCCGCGGCTACCGGCTGCCAGAGCCGACCCGCTGGGCGCACAGGGCCGGTAGACGGTAGGCTTCGGAAGTCTATCCTACCCCGCGTAAAGCCCGTGGCGATAGATGTAATCCGCCACCGCCGGTGGGACCAGGCCGGTGATGGGTTCCCCCTCCCGCACCCGTCGGCGGATCTCCGAGGCGGAAAGGTCGAGCGTTGGCCCCTCCAACCAGACCAGCCGCTCGCGCATGGCCGGGAGCGCGCGCTGGAGTTCCTCCAGATCCGCCTGCCAACCTGGGCGGCGCAGCACCGCCAGGCGGGCCAGGGCCAGGATACGCTGCGGGTCGCGCCAGGAGAGGAACTGGGCCAGACTGTCCCCGCCCATCAGGAAGTAGAGTTCGCTCCCCGGCCATGCGCGCTGCAGGAGCGCCAGCAGGTCAGCCGTGTAATGAGGGCCGGGTCGGTCGAGGTCGGCGCGGGAGAGGAGGAAACCCTGGCGACCGGCAATCGCCAGCGCCACCATCGCCTCGCGGTGCAGGTCGGGCGTGAGCGGACGGTCGGGCTTGTGCGGCGGACTGCCGGTGGGCACGAAGAGCACCGTGGTCAGCCGCAACTGCTCGCGGGCTGTCTCCGCCAGAGCCAGATGGCCGTTGTGCGGCGGGTCGAACGCGCCGCCCAGGACGCCGATCACTCCTCCCACACTAACTCCGCCTCCCCGATGCGCACCGTGTCCCCCGGCTGCACGCCGGCCTGACGCAATGCCTCCAGGACCCCCATCCCCTCCAACGCGTGATGGAAGCGACGTACCGCCTCTTCCAGCGCGAAGGGCGTCATCGCCGCCAGCCGCTCCACGCGCTTGCCCCGCACCCGCCAGCCATCCTCCTCCCGCTCCACGCGGAAGGCCCGCTCATCCTCTTCCAGCCGGAAGACCGGTACCTCGTGTTCGACAGACTGACGGGGCAGTTCCGCCAGCCGCTGCGCCGCCCGCCACATCAGGTCACGCACCCCCAACCCGCTCAGGCCAGATATGGCAAAGGCCTCGTACCCCTGCGCCGTCAACGCCTGACGCAGCGCCGGCCAGCGCTCCTGGGCCTCAGGAAGGTCCATCTTGTTGCAGGCCACCAGTTGCGGCCGATCCGCAAGCCCGTGGCCGAAGGCCGCCAGTTCGGCGTTGATCGCCGCGAAGTCGGCCAGCGGGTCGGGAGCCATCATATCCAGCAGATGGATCAGCAACCGCGTCCGCTCGACGTGACGGAGAAACTCGTGGCCCAGCCCCTTGCCCTCGCTGGCTCCTTCGATCAGGCCCGGCAGGTCGGCCAGCACGAAGTCCGTCTGGTCGTCCAGCACCACGACGCCCAACTGCGGGTCGAGCGTGGTGAACGGATAGGGGGCGATCTTGGGCCGCGCCGCGGTGACGGCGGCCAGCAGGGTGGACTTGCCGGCGTTCGGCTTGCCGACCAGGCCCACGTCCGCCAGGAGGCGCAGTTCCAGACGCAGGGTGCGTTCCTCCCCCGGCTCGCCGTCCTCGGCCATGCGCGGGGCCTGGTTGGTGGGTGTGGCGAAGCGAGCATTGCCCCGTCCACCCCGCCCGCCGCGCGCGGCCACGAACTCCTGCCCCGGTTCGGTGAGGTCGGCCAGCAACTGACCGGTCGCGCTGTCCCAGACCAATGTCCCTGGCGGCACCGCCACCCGCAGCGTGGCCCCCGAAGCGCCGTGCTGATTCTTGCCGCGACCGTGCTCGCCACGCCCGGCGCGGAAGCGACGCTCGTGGGTGAAGCGGTAGAGGGTGTTCATGCCTGGCGCGACGTAGAGCACCACGTCCCCGCCACGCCCTCCGTCCCCCCCGGCAGGGCCGCCGTAGGGGACATACTTCTCGCGGCGGAAGGCGACACAGCCGTTGCCGCCATCCCCTGCCTTCACGTGGATGGTCGCCTCGTCAATGAACATCGGAACGCCACCTCCGGTAAACCACCGGCAGGATATGTCGCCACGGCTCGACCGTCAGATAGGCTGACCGCTCCCACACACCGCCCGCGCCATCCTCCAGGAAGGCCACACCGTACAACAGGACGTCAAGAGGTGTGGCAGGAAGAGTAAGCGGACAGGTGATCGTCACCCGACCTCCCGCCGTCAACGGCCCGACCCACCACACCGCAGGAAGCTCTCCCAACAAACCCGCCCACGCCACGCCCCCGCCGCTCCAGGCCAACGACGGGGTGATCAGCGAAGCGCCGCCAGGGACGGGGATCATCGCCGTCGCCGTGGGCACATCCCCAGGGCCGGCATTGACCAGTGTCAGCGCGCAGGTGACCACAGAGGCGGAGCGCGCGGGCGAAGGCGCGCACTCCAACGCCGACGGCGTGAGATCCGCCCCACCCACCCGCACCACCGCGATGCGGTCGAAGTGGACCCGCTGCTCCTCCAGCCCCAGGCGGGCGGTGTTGGTCAGCACCGCGCCGGGCGCCAGCCCTTCCGCCACCGTCACCGCGCAGGTGACCGTGAGAGCCGCGCCAGGAGCCAGCGGTCCATCCCACGAGATCAGCCGCGTGGCGGAGATGAACGTCGCCGGGCCGCTCAGGCGGAGCAGGTGCAACCCGTCGGGCAGGGTGTTGGAGAGAGAGGCCGTGACCGTCACCGGCCCGTCATTCTCCAGACGCAGGCTGTAGGTGAGCGTGTCGCCAGGGAAGGCCACCGGGCGATCGGCAGTGAACGTCGAGCGGCCCAACCACGAGAGCCAGCCCACCACCCGCTCCATCACCGTCGGGCGGGCCGCCGTCGGAAGCGCCTCGAACGGGAAGGCAGAGAAGACCGCTGCCGTGGCGCCGCTCCGCCGCGCCAGGGCCAGTCCCCGCCGCGCCTGATCCCGCAGCACGACCGCCGTCCCGGGGGTGGGCTCTACCGCATCCGACCAGTTCTGGTAGCCGTCAGGGTAGGCGAGCGCCCACGACCCCAGGCCGACGCCGATGGGGTGCTCAGGGACGCCGCTGGCCAGCGTCGGCGTCGTCTGCTCGGAATAATGCAGCACCCCCAGAGGGCCCTGGCCGAGCGGGCCCGGGAAATGGTAGTAGAGAAAGTCCTGCGAGGACAGGAACAGCCGCCCCCCCTGAGCCAGATAGGCCAGCAGCGTCGCCTCCTGGTCTGGCGTGACCGGACGGTGCCAGTCGTAGCCGGTCCACCAGACCACCAACGGGTAGCGGCGAAGCACCTCCAGGGACGGACTCCGCTCCCAGCACGCCCCCAGCGGCGGACAGGTCTGCCAGACATCGTAGGCCAGGCCCAGGGTATCCAGTGTGGCGCGGTAGAGCGGCTGCTGCTCCACGAAAAGATCGTCATCCACCAGCAAGACGGGGGCAGGGACCTTGGCCGTGAAGACCGCCGTCTCGCGCAGGGTGGGTGAGAGCGAGGAGCGCGCGGTGAGGGTGAAGACGTCCCGCGCGTCCCACGCCGCGGTGGACGGCACGGTGACGGTCAGAGCGACCGTGGCAGAAGCGCATGGGGCGAGGGTCAGCGCAGGAGGGTGTAGTTCCACCGGCCACTCCGCCCCCGTCACCTCCAGGCTGACCGTATCGGTGACGCCGGCCAGGCCGAGGTGGCGCACGCGCAGGCTGTAGGTGAGCGCAGAACCGGGCAGTCCGATGCCGGTCTCTTCCGCAGGCCGCACCTCCAGGCCAATCGTGGGCAGCGGTCCGGCCAGCCAGTCCAGCGCCCGATCCATCACCAGCCGCCGGGTCTGGCGGTCATTGATGGCCTCGAAGCCGAAGGAGAGGTAGACCACCCGGTAGTCCAGACAGGTGCCCACGCGCACCCCACCGCAGCCGGCCCCTTCGTAGGTCAGCACCGGCACTGCGGCATCGGGATCGGCGATGCCGATCTCATCGGGGAACTCCTGGTTGTCCGCTCCGCCCGCGCCAGCGATGGTCAGCGTCAGGCCGGCAAAGAGGTCATCCGGCGTCCCGTGCAGCGTCCAGGCCAGAGCGTTGTCACGCGCCAGATAGACCTTCAGGTACTGCTGGTAGTACGGGACTGGCTGCCACTCCCCGTCGAGGTGACCGACATCCTGCCCGCTCAACAGCAGCCGGCCGCCGGCATCCAGGTAACCGGTGATGGCACGCTGCGCGCCGATGAATCCCGGCGCGTCCCACGGCGCGCTCCAGATAACGACATCGTAGGGAGCGAGATCGCCAGCCTGGGGGACATCGTCCGGCAGGCGGCGGACCGGCCATTCGTCATAGGCATAGGCCAGGTCGTCCAACGCCTGACGGAAGTAGCCGATCTGGCTGTCGTAGTACCATTCGCCGCTGTCCAACAGCAGGATGGAAGGAGCAGGAGGCAGGCTCAGGTTGACGGTCGTGACCTGGCCGGCGGTGATGGCCGCAGTGGCAGTGACCACGCGCGATCCCAGACGACGGGCGCGCAGGGTGTACTCGCCGGCGGGGATGGTAAGTGTGTAGGCCGTGCCCACGGCGGACAGCGGCGTGCCGAGAACAGCGACCGTGGCGCTGAGCGGCTGGCCGCTCGCAGCGTCCGTGACCTGACCGCGCAGAACCCCTGCTGGCAGCGGGGTCAGCGAGACATCCACGACCGTCGTCGCGCCGGTCACCACCTGCACCCCCCAGACGGTAGCCGTCTGGTAGCCAAAGGCGGACACCGTGAGGTCGTAGAAGTCAGGGGCCAGGGCGAGCGAGTAAGCGCCTGCGCCATCGGTGGTCGCGCTGCCGCTCCCGGCGCCGCCGTGGACCGTCGCGACGACAGTGGCCCAGGGGACCGGCGAACCGTTGTCCGCCCGCCGCACCGTCCCGCTGATGAACCCAGGGTGGGTGAGCGCCGCCACCGCGCCGAAGCCGTCCACCAGCCCCCAGCCGCTGTCGTTGTTGGGGAGCGTCCCGCTCAACGGACGCGCCGTGCTGGTGATGACGAAGGTGAGGCGAGAGAGGCTCAGCGTGGGGCTGACCGCGCGCAGGAGCGCCGCGACGCCGGTGACGTGCGGCGCGGCCATCGAGGTGCCGTTGAACACCCCGTAGAGGCCGCCGGGAAGGCTGGAGCGAACGTGCACTCCCGGCGCGGCCACGTGCGGGCGCACCTCTCCCCACGGCGAGGGGCCGCGGCTCGAGAAGGACGCGACGTTGTCATGCTCATCCGTCGCACCGACGGCCAGCGCCTCCGGCAAAGAGGCAGGCGAACCTACCGTCCCCGGCGCCGGCCCGCTGTTGCCGTTGGCGAAAACCGGCAGGATCCCCGCCGCCCGCAGCGCCCGCAGGTCGAGTTGGAAGGTCGTGTCCGCGCCACTCAGACTGCCCCAGGAATTGTTGACCACATCCGGAGCGCGGGCCGGGTCGCCGCCGGGAGCCAGCAGCCACTGGAAGCCCGCGTGGATCCACGAGTCATAGCCGTATCCCGCGCTGTTGAGCACCTTGACCGCGATCCACCGGGCGCCAGGGGCCACGCCGATGCCCCCCTGCCCCACCGCCGTGCCCATCGTGTGCGTGCCGTGGCCGTGGTCATCCACCGGGTACAGGGAACCGTTGACCGCATCGAACCAGTTGCCCACGTGGGTGGACGGGCCATGCGGGTTGTACCCCCGGTAGTTGGCCTGCAACGCCGGATGGAGCCAGTCCACGCCCGTGTCCATTCCGGCGACGACCGCGCCGGTGCCGGAGATGTGGAGCGAGGCCCAGACCTCCGGAGCGCGAATGCGCGCGATATTCCACTCGGGGACAGCCAGCGGCTCAACCGGAGTCCCGAACGCAGTGAGGGATGGAGTCGAAGGGCGCGGTTCATCCATCGGATCAGGCTCATCGAGCCAGCGGCGGTAATGGTCCAGACGCACCTCGGCCACTTCCGGGCGGGCAGCCAGAGCGCGGATGAAGGCAGGCCGGGCGCGCACCGCCAGGCCGTTGAAGACCCAAAACGACGTGTAGGCGTCCACATCACCAGCGACGCGGGCTTGCTCCAGGTCGGCGCGCAGGCCGGCCTGCGTGCGTGCGGCCAGGCCCTGCAGCGCCGAGACCAGCCCGGCGCGGTCCGAGAGACGGTCACCAGCAGGGGCCACCAGCCGCTCCGGGGCGGGTTGCTGGCGCAGCAGGAGGATCACCGGCAGGAAGTCGTCGGGGTCGGCGTGGGCCAGCGCGCGCGCCAGGTCCGGCTCGACCACCGCTGGGGGAAGCGGCTGGCCGAGCGAGGAGGCCCACGCCGGCAGGAGGCTCACCGCAGGCAACGCGGCAGCCTCTGCTCTCACGCTCCACCCGCCGATGGGGAACAGGACCGGCAGCAAAAGCGTGGCGCACAGCAGCGAGGAGAGAACCGCTTTCATAGCCAAAAAGCCCCCGACCACCGGGTCAGGGGCTCCCTGGTGCCCCGGAGAGGATTCGAACCTCCACGCCCGAAGGCACAGGCCCTCAACCTGCCGCGTATGCCAGTTCCGCCACCGGGGCGCTACAGTGATTATACCGCGCCCTTTCGACTTGTCAACCTGGCATAAGGCGGGTACAATCCCATACTGGACCACAGACGACGGACGACGGACCACGGACGACGGACCACAGACCACAGACCACAGGCACCACGGATAGCGCGAATCTCTCGACTCCTTCGTCCAGTTCGTGCCATTCGTGGCGGAAAAAAGGAAAGGAGAATCATGCGCATCGTCGTTGACGCAATGGGATCGGACAACCGGCCCGGGCCGGATGTCGCTGGCGCGGTCGCCGCAGCACGGGAGTGGGGGGACCAGATACTCCTGGTCGGCCCGGAAGCGGTGGTGCGCGCCGAACTGGCCCGTCATGACGCGGCCAGCCTGCCGATCACCGTGGTCCACGCGCCAGAGGTGATCGAGATGCACGAGCACAGCGCGGCCGTCAAGAGCAAGAAAGAGGCCTCCATCCGCGTGGGGATGCGCATGGTGCGCGACGGCGAGGCGGATGCCTTCGTCTCCGCCGGCAACACCACCGCGGTGCTGGCTTCGGCCATCTTCGACCTGGGACGCATCCGCGGCATCAAGCGACCCGCTCTGGCGACCATCTACCCGGTAGCCCCCAATCCGGTGCTGCTGGTGGACAACGGCGCGACCGCCGACTGCACGCCGGAGTACCTGGTGCAGTTCGCCCGGATGGGCGCCGCCTACGTGGAGCACGTGTGGGGCATCCCCAACCCGCGCGTGGGCCTGGTCTCCAACGGCGAGGAGGCGGACAAAGGGAACATGCTGGTGCGCGACACCTACTCGTTGCTGGCCGCAAGCGGCCTGAACTTCGTCGGCAACGTGGAACCGAAGGAGGTCTCGCGCGGCGCGGCAGACGTGGCGCTGGTGGACGGCTTCACCGGCAACGTGATGCTCAAGACCACCGAGGCAGTGGCCTCATTCCTGTTCCGCTTCCTGCGGCGAGAACTGACCGACGGGGCGCTCAACAAGGCTGGCCTGGTGCTGATGGTGCCCGGCCTGCTGGCCATGCTGCCAGGGCTGGTCTTGCTCCTGCCGTCCCTGCGCCGGGTGGCGCGACGATTGGACTACGCCGAGTACGGCGGCGCGCTGCTGATGGGGGTGGACGGCGTCGTCATCGTGGGCCACGGGCGATCCAACGCCAAGGCGGTGAAGAACGCCGTCGCGCGCGCACGGCAGGCCGTGGAGTGCAAGGTGCTGGAAGCCCTGCGCAACGTGGCGCAGACCCCATCGGGAGGGCAGAATGAAGCGTAGGCGGGTCGTCATCACCGGGCTGGGGGCGCTCACCCCCCTGGCCCTCACCGTCGAGGAGACGTGGGCGGCGCTGCTGGCCGGGCGGTCGGGCGTCGGTCCCATCACCCAGTTCGATGCCTCCTCCCTGCCGGTGCGCATCGCTGGCGAGGTGAAGGGCTTCAAACCCGAGGACTACATCCCGTTCAAGGAAGCGCGGCGCATGTCGCGCGCCTCGCAGTTTGCCGTGGCCGCTGCGCAGCAGGCACTGGCGGATGCCGGGCTGACCCCGCCCCTGGGCGAACGGGCCGGTGTCCT